>Ga0209491_10011054_pt1 | contig 10717 bp, 16 predicted proteins | sample BON02_FD_187213 | JGI IMG/M metagenome (GOLD analysis project Ga0209491, IMG submission 187213) | Freshwater microbial communities from Lake Bonney liftoff mats and glacier meltwater in Antarctica - BON-02 (SPAdes) (version 2) | ecosystem: Environmental > Aquatic > Freshwater > Ice > Glacier...
CGCAGCACTGGGTCGCCCCTTCCTATGAAGCACACTTGGTGTTAGCCTGTTAGGGTAGAATATGACAGCCGTGCACCTTCTCGCTCAGCGATCCAGTCTCGTGCGTTCGATTTTCAATCGATCTGCATTTTTGCGCGGGAAACTCGCCTTCTCTTTTCTTTCTGCTCAGCACCACTCATCGATTGGCCTGAATCTGACCTCAAGCTCCTCACAGCCGTATGGGTCAGAGCTTATAAGAACGCCTGGAACCTAGGGAAAAGCACAGCAACCTGTCTCTTCACCTTTCCTAGGGAAAAGGGTGGACTTCAGGTCAAGCTCCCTCTTGGTACACTCTTCACGTCGGTATGGGGCAACCTTGAGCGATGTAGTCAATGATTCGACGACAGCACCAGGCACATGCTAGCCTTGTGCTACCAGCAAGCCCTGCAGGAGAACGGATGCCTAGACCTCTTAAAGCTTCAGAACTCCTCACAGCACTTGAGCTGAAAGGCAGCAAGCACTAACGAGGTTATCTTGGCCTGCTATCTGGCCAATAAGCTTGACATACGGGTAAAGTGGGAACCATTCCACCCAGACCTTATTGCATCCGCTCTAGATGCCACTCTAGCAGCCCTCGCATGCCAAGTTAAGCTCCCGCTGTCAATACAGATTGAAGGGGTGATGTACACAGCCACGTGTCTCAAGACTGGAACGATTCCACAATGACGATTCTGGCAGGTGACAGACAACACTCAATCCATTTGGACGGACAGGCCCAAAAACCAAAATTGCCTTCACTCCGTGAGTACATTTCCTGCAGCTACAGCCAAGCACGCTGGCTCTCCGAGCTCCCAGGCATGGCCACAGATCCAGGATCTGACGAATGGGCAGATGGGGTCGGAACAATCCAGATCCCTCACAAACATCTCGGTATTGGATTGGCACTAGTAGGCATGGACCTCCGCACTGTATCACCTCAATTCAAGCGGGGTCAATGATAGCTCGCAATGGCAACGCACTTGTTGGTGAACTTATCACGCACATTGATTCGATCCCAACCACTGCAATGAACCACAGTGGACTTCACAAAGCCCTGCAAGGCCCTGAGTACACATCAGTCTTTTTGGGTATCGCGGACTCACAGGGAAACGCTCAGACAATCTCCATCTTGAGAAGTCCCCCCAAGACATTCAAATAAGCTGGGCCCGAGCAGTTAAGCACAAGGCCCTGAGTCCACATCAGTCTCCTTGGGTATCGCGGACTCACAGGGAAACGCTCAGACAATCTCCATCTTGAGAAGTCCCCCCAAGACATTTCAAATCGGCTGGGCCCGAGCAGTTAAGCCGCTTAGAGACAGTCAGCGGGAACTCGAGAAGACCACCAGAGGTCTTACCAAGGACGAGGAGAAAGAGTGTGTCTCGCTGTCAGTGGGGGAGGCTGCGTTCGTGAGACTTTGGCCTAAATTGAGAGCTCATGAGTTCCACACCTTCGACACTATTCCCAGACTTAACCCTACCGTCTCCCGATCGAAGGTCTCCTGTCCGATACTCGGTAGTACGGACACGGCAGACACACTGCTGCTTACAGAATGGCTGGACAATTTGCGGAAGGTGGAGGGCCACGTCGCCAGCCTAGAACTGGCACACGCCAAACCCTCCTATTCTCGATGGGAGGCTCGCGAGAGAGCCTAACCCGACGACGGCGCATTCTGGCCCTGCTGAACGATCGTGCAGAAGCAGTGACACACAGAATGATGACGCTAGATCCATCCTCCACTCTATGGGGGACCAGTATTCGCGAGATACGGGAAGCATACTCCCAACTACACAGAGTGGGGGCTCAAGTCGGGAATCCCCTCCAATGTTACCGCTCGGCCGAGGAAGGCACCACTGCGCTGCGAGCCGCCTTAGCAGTGGTGGAGCACAACCGACCTGGATTCGAAAGCCATCAACCGCAACTTCATGGGCCGAGACTCACGGCACAGTCTCACGAGGCGGCTCTGCTTCAACCCTCCGCAACTCGGCAGACAAACTGAGTCTAGGAGCCGACTCCAGAATCACAAGGCTCTCAGCCCTCATCAGACGTCTCTATAACAAATGCTTCCAAGACCCTCTGAAGAAGGACGCGCACAGATCATAGTGGGAGACCATAGTCACACTTTGCCGGGCAGCCCAGAGAAAAGGCAAAAGCTGGCCCGAATCGCATGACAGGGCAATCCGAGAGGTAGCAGACAGCTGGGAGCACGACTGGATGCCGGTCCTCGAAAATCTCAGATATATTCGGGACCACCCGGAGGGCCCACCAGAACGGTACTGTAGACCTTATAAGCTCCAGCAAGTGGCCTGGCACAATCAGTCCAAAGCAGGAGCTGATCTGATCATGGACATCTCTAGCTTGCGTCGGCATCTCCCGGATGGCTTTTCCCGATGCAGTCCGACAGCCTACTCTCCCAGCATCATCATTGAAATAGCAGGGCTTCGCTACATCCAACCGGCGCCAGCAAATCCTGCGGACTCGTCACGGGTGGCTACGAACCTGCGACAGATCCTACACTTTTCAGGCCTGCCTGCTTCATCATGCAACTTCGTCAATACCATGCGAAAGGGATCTCCATCCTACTCACTCGTTATGGCCTTTGAGGAAGCCTTCAGGACATGGGAGGGCAAATTGACACCACACCTCTCCGAATGGAGACTGATCAACACGTCCTCCATGTCCTCGAGGACGGAAGCACAAGGCCACACCTTTCAATCCACCATCCACAGCCCAGCCTGGATGGACCTGGTATACAGGTCTCGAGGTCATGGCTTGGTCTCGAGGATGGGCTTGCACACTCTCTACTGGGACCTACTCTCAACGGTGGTGTCCCAATTCGAACCCATTCTCAAATTATATGATACCTATCTACCTCCCTTGAATTCAAACCGGGTCCAAGACGCGCCACTAAACAACCTTGATGAGGTTCATAAATGGATGCAGCTTCACAGACCTGAGGCAACGGACGACAGGGAGTGTGGCAATCTGGAGTTTGTGTGCACACTGAACACTCCATCCCCAGAGAGAATGAGGTATCTACTGGATCTCTGTAAGGATAAGAGAATGGCTCACCTGAGACGCACTCTCCTCGAGACCCAAGACCTACTGCGCATCCCCCTCTCCTTCTGCGAAGGGGCAAGCCATTAGACGGACCGAGGGGGTTGGTGGGTGCGAGCTCTCTCTGAAGAACTCACCTCGAAGTGCGGCAAGTGTAAACAAATTTGGCCAGCCCACCAGCTGGCCAGGGAAGGATTTACTGACTGCAAGGTGAACACACGTCAAAGGCAGACCTTGCCCAAGAAGAAAAGGGGGGCCAAAATCAAGCTCCAGCAGACACTGGGCGCCGTCCCTTCCGGAAGAAATCGAGAAAATATGCCAACACAATCTCATTTCAGACTCTATCCTCACATTACCCCACATTCAAAGTTGTTTGGAGGACATGATGCAGGAAATGTCGGCGGCCGACGCTCCCACCAGTGGGGTCACTCCAGCCCCCATACGTTTGTGGTTCACAGCCCCAGAATTGGGCCACCCTGTCATCGACCACAAACTTTTTTTTTAATCTAAGAGTGTTTATTAAGGAGTGACCTCAGTAAGAGGAGTAAGAAACAGTAAAATCGAAAGACACCCAGTTCGCAGCTGTCAAGCTCCTCAAACACAATAGGCCCTTACGCCCACTAGTGGGCCCGTTTCTTCGTGAACATTTGTCCAGGCACGAGAACATGGACGACGAAGATGACGAGATGGGACATCTCTACACCGGCCTGTGCTACACTAGAGTGCTGGCCCGCACAATGCTGGAGAATTGGGAAACCGATCCAGCTGTGAACGACAACGACACGGGTGAGACCACCCTAAATCATCATCCACGACGGAACAGAGAACGTTTATCGACCTCGCACACAGCAACAGATCCCAATAAGATTGAGGAGGCTTAGCCCGGGAGCGAGGATCTACAAGGAATGATACGCCAACCACCGAAGGTCGGGGCCCTCCGGTTCCATCATGAACCGGAGAGCATTAACTCTTTACATGCCGATGTTACAGCCACTACATTTCAAGGCAACACTTCAGTCATTACCTCCAGAAGACCATATCACTTTGAAGGTGCCAGGTGGCACCTGCTCACAAAGGTCTCCAGCAACCCTGAGTCGTTCAAGGCCGATTTTTACTCTGAGCTACTCCTGCAAGAACGTCTTGATGAGAACCCTAAGTATAGATCTTTCACATGGCAGGTTCTTCGCAAAGCCTCCGAATTTTTCGGAGCAAAACCCTACATTGGCGAGACGGGTCTCACGACCACTCCCTTCTTCTCCAATGTGCGAAGAGGAGCGAAGATCACTAGGGGGGCATTCGATGACAGTCCAGTCATCGTAAACTGGAACGGGCTGGACCCAGCAGAGCAAGTTGAGATCACTCCGACATTGGAAGCTGCGAACAACTGGATCATATGCACACATCCACTGGGCCCGGAGAAGACCGCCACTCCCCCGATCCCAAATGGCACCCCGAGAATTTTCTATACTAAAGGCAAAGCCGGCAGGGAGAGAGGGTGGTGGAGGGGGGGAACGGACAAACTTGCCTCGTACGGCCTGGACACCGAAGTGTGGATCAGTCTGGTCACACTCCTTCATCCTCGCCCTTCAATCACTCCTTCAGGCGAAATCCGAAAAGGACCTCCCAGATATGCAATCCGATGGGGTGGAATCGACCTACTGGGCGGGCACGGAGTCAGGCCTAATGGACATCTACAACATCCTTGGGGTCATCTACGCCACGGACGGTTAGAAAGGCAACACGGGAATGGGAGCAGGCTTTTACTGGCACGATATCAATCAATCTGGAGGCGGGTGCTGCAGGGTTGGGGGAGGCGCCGGCGCCGGCTGGACTCCCTCACCCACGACCAGCCCATTATGGTTTTCACAGACTCCAAAGGATTCATGACAGTGGCTTCGAATTGGGTGGGGTAGGGCAAGGACCCCCTCCTTAGATATTCCTCAGACGGGGATACACTCGCTCGCATCACCAAGGTTCTCGACCAAAGAGTGAGTCTTGGCCTCTTCACCATGTTTATCAAAATCAAAGCCCTTAGGGGTGAGTTTTTCAACGAAAAGGCAGACAGATGGGCCGACGAAGGACGAGAGAATGTCGACAACGTACGATGGAATGGTCCCAGCCCACATCCTACCTTCGTGTGGTCTGATGAGGGAGTCAAACACAGATGCTCCATGATCAAGACCCTTCGGACCAGAGTGCATTTGAATGTGTCCGAACTGCAACTCCCTCTTCACAAGAACTTTACTTCAGAATTTCTCAATCGAGAAAATAATAGTAGAGATCTTCTGGGGAAGCACTGGCAAGACAAAACCGTCCCGAACCGGTCTAAAAGGCGCCTTTCACAAGGCATCGGTTACCAATTCCCATGTGCCAAGCTTCTCAAGCTCTGGGGTCTTCGAGAAAGCGATGAGTGCAGGCTTTGTAAACGGCTCCACCCGGAGGTGACGCCGTGGCCGGAAAGTCTCGGCGATATCCAAGCTCGATGCCCGGCTCTCCAAAAACCAAGGATCGTGGTACACCACGGCACTGAGTCTAGCGTGAGCTACTTACAACCATCAGTAGGAACTCCGTGGAAATCCACTACAACGGCGAGAGGAAATGGTACTTTCTGTCAGCAGTCAGCGAGGGTACTCATGACGAGTGGACAGTCCGTCACATTCTCGTACATCTAGGTTTGTTTTCCGGGATTACGCGCCTGAGAGAGGATGTCACCGCATTTCACGTCCGGCAGGACATCGTCTTGCCATCTCAGGAGATCACCTCCTTTTACAGCCGGAGACCCGATGGAGTTGCGTTTGACGACAAGAATAAACACTGTGTCTTTCTGGAATTTACTTGCCCAATGGACTCAGTGACTTCCTCAGATGAGGGAGACTGGGCTGATATAAAGGAACTCGAGAAGAACGAGAGATATGGGATGCACATCTACTTCATCAAATATCTTAGCGCCTTCATGGGCGACCTTGGAACTACACAAGCCAACTTCACAGTTTTAGCACGGGGCTCCCTCGAGAAGAATCATTTCCCAGACAGGCTCTACCTTCTCAGACTTACGAACTCTAAAGCCAGAGACAAAATCCGAGTGCTCACAGTTTAAAAAATCACTAGCCTTATCGGACATCATCCTCGAGCCTTTTCACGTCTCCGTCTTGCGTAGCCCTGATTGGGCTCTTAGCTCTCTTCCAACGGAACTGGCCAACTTGCAAACATCAGCATTCAAACTCTTCAAAAAATTCACCGGCCCATTTAGTGGGCTGGTAATCTGAAAAGAACGAAAAACGGGCCGCTCTCTCTAGAGAAACAGGCCCAGTCAAAGGACCACAGCTAAAAGAGACGCCCCCCCATCGCTCGCCCATACAAGGGTCGAGCAAGTCAAACTGGCCCCTCAATGAGGGGCCCTATCACTCCCTGCGGTTTGGCCGCAGGGGGTGCTGTTTTATAAGAGTAAGAGTACCAATTTTGACGGGCACAGCTGCGACACTATTATGGAATGGTTTAGATTCTATCTCTTCACAGTTCTGATTGGGAGGTATCATACCCCTCTCTTCGTATATGATACCGTTGCTTACCCTTCACAACTGGAACTCTTACGCACTCCAATCTCGCGCACTTACTACTGACTCACAACCAACTAGATAAGATGCCGAAACCAACAAGCTTGCTATCTATTCTTCCACTGACTACTTTCACACTCGTGCCAAACTCGCTCAACATAGACTCCAACAAAACAATTCTTATCGAAACCCGCACCGAAAACATACGCAAAGGTCACCAAAGGCACTGTCACTTATAGCTTGCTACACACATTATAACGAGATCACACACCACACTCAAATGGATGCACAACCCGCATACCCCAATAGAGACTGACTCCCAGATTATTTTGAAGGATCAAGTTGCACTGGTGATCACGATTGATCTTCCCGTTGGTTTTGCAATAAACAACAGTATCTCCTGAAAACCAACGGGCATGCGATCGCCAGATAAGACTTCTGGAGCGTGAGGCAATGATCGCCACGGACCTTGTGACTGACGTGCTCATAGTCACACATTGCACGCGACAAATCTCCACCCTGGCCCACGTTGATGCTGTGGCTCCAATCAAACTCATTCGGTTGTCACCATCAGCAAGCGAATCAACGGACTGGCGACTGGCACTGCAACAGGGAATCAGAGAGCGTCGTGAGGTGTTGCGAGAGACTCATCGACTATAGCGCACCAAACTACTCAAGAAGTTGCGACACAAATGCCGAGAGCACATGGATAAGCCTGGCGAACGTGAAATGCAGGAACTTATGGGTAAGAGGGTGAAACAAGACGCTCTGGACTACAGAGCCTCTCAGAATCCAGCCAAAAAGCACCCTGACAACTTTAGTGGTCGGCTCTCACGTGCAAAATGGAGCTGCTAGCTGAAACGTGTCCTTGGTGACAAAGTTGATCGATGTCTTCAACAGGCGTGGGGTTCAGACAAAGAATGTGACAGAGTAGATGACCAACAGGGAAAACCACACCGCTACTGCACCAATCGTGCTACCATAAGATCATCAGACTTGCGCCATGTGACCTTCGAGAAAGAATCAGTCCAATGCATTTGCTCACAGATCTGTTGGAACAAAGCACACATATCGATGCAGGAGAATACCTTCAAATCAAATCTAATGAACAGAAATTACGACACGACATGGACACAATGTATCATGAGGAGTGATTCTTTGCCACAATTGCAATGAGTGTTCTTGCTTACTGTAGCAAGTGTATCGACTCTGAACACAGATTAACAACAATGACGCATGTTGATAAATCCTCCCCTTCAGGTCGACACCTTCGATATTTCTGTCACACATGTTGCGCAATACATCCACACTCCTGTTGCGCAGCCTCGACGATTGCCCAGTACCAGATGAGCTCTTTTAAAATAAAATCCTTGATCCACAAGACGTCTCACACAGCACCTCATGAGAGAGGACCCTGACTACTGGCTCCGACAGTTACCACATGACAAGAGTCCAGGCGATGATGAACTCACTTATGAAATGTGGCAAGAAGCGCCAGCAGAGATGAAAGGTGCACTCTACCAGGGTGTGAACCAGCTAATACAGAATCGAAAGATGCCCACGTCATGGGAGCAGGCACTCACCACACTCATCCTAAAGACGGTTGGCGAGAAAAAAATCTTAAAATCAATACGTCCGATCTGCCTCATGAACATGGCTACCAAAATGGTGACGAGTGTCTGGGCCAAACGACTCTCCAAAAGCCTAGAACAACCGTTGTTTTTAGAAGGCTCGCAGAGGGCCTTCCAGCCTGACCGATCCACGCGGCGACAGATCTCATGATTCATCAGCGCGTTACAGGACGTAGAACGAAATCAAAGCACAATCTGTGTCGCTTTCCTGGATTTCGAGAAGTACTTTGACACAATCTTCTTGCCTGTCCTCTTTTTGCTCCTCTGCAAATTCGGTATGAATGAAAACCATGTGCAAGCCTCAGAGTCCTACTATGAACACTCGCACATGCGGGTAATCCATGCTGATGGCAGAAAATCTGTCAAGATCTCACTACATCGCGGCCTCAGGCAAGGATGTCCTCTCCAACCTATGGTAGGGGGAGTTGTGGTGAATGCGATGCTCTGATGGCTGGATTTCAAAGGAGGAGGCCTGTCACAAGGTGACATCGTGACTAATACTCTATAATTCGCAGATGCCTCTACTCTCATGACGACAAATGTACACGATATGGATGTTCTTTTAGCTTGTGTCAACAGTTACTGCCAATGGGCGGATGCGAAGATTAACATGGCAAAACGACACTATCAAACATCTGACCAAGCACATGTGCCACCCTCAGCAGATTCACTGGTTGGTGCAGGTTGCCAATATCCCAACTTTCAGGTACTCTGCGGCCATTGTGAGCTGGGACTCGTAGGAAATCGTCAAACTAGAAAATCTGTGGATGCGTGCCTTCAAGAAAGCATGGAGAGTCAACTTTGGCTTGCCAGACGCGACATTGTGGGCGGGACCTGAACAGGGGGGTTTGTGAACATCAAAGGCTAGAGCCGTCACCACAAGTGAGACCATCAGCCTTATGAATCAGTGCATGTGCTTAAATGATGACCTACGACAAGTGATAATCCAGGAGATGACACAAGCTATCACCCATCTTGGCTGTTCCACGATAGCACAGTCGCAAGTGGAACTTCAGTAGAATGAGAGGATTGGCAACCACACATATGAACATCCCAGTCTCTGTCACAGGTTTTCATCATGCACACCCCGAGGTATGCAGACACAATGGACGGGAATCCAAAGAATGCCAACACGCTTATCCTCAAAGACGGACTTATGAATTTGATTCCTCTCTCTACTCCCACAGCATCCAATGTAGCAGGTTGGCGTGAAGCGCGAAAGTGGCTACGAGAAATGGCAATTATGGGGCTAAACAGAATTAAATCTACTATGGATGGGATGACCCTGGGTTTGCCAACGAAATCAAAAATCAACACGCGGACGAAGTCACTTATCGAGACGGCGGCTTGCACTAACTCCAGGATCCAAGAAGTTCACTGGATTGAAGACATTTCTTTGCTCTCCAATCCGACTCAACGAGCACAAGTCATACGACCAGGCGACACAAGGGAAGACCTACATGGACGAATAATTTACAGGAACAAATCAAAGCAACTCCACGCTGGCACCATTCATGCATATGATGCGCAGACAGACAAATTTTCTTTGCTCCTTCAAAATGGCAGAACGGTGGAATGGGAGCTGGAGCAAGTTTGCAGAATGTGGGGTAAAGGAAATGACCAACAACAATAGATGCAGGTAGATCAAGAGGCTCTTGGATGCCTCTAGTCCTTCGGGTCCAGGGTCATGTAGTGTCTAACACAAATCACACTCTCTACACTTCTTTTCAGACGCTTCTCAGCTCTAGCGTATGAACTGACACACAAACATGGTACAAGTGTAGTGTCAGATGGTCACTACCACCAGACATCCAAAATATGCTGTCTATAATGGGCAAGGTGCAAGACGCCAAAATCGCAGAGACAATGCTACAGCAGAAAACAGTCTCTTGGGTGCCAAGAGACAGATGGGCCGATTGCCGAATGGGCGACGTTGTCCTCATCCAACAGATTTGGATGGATTGTGCAGATTGTCGGACAGTGCTCTGATGCCAATGGTACAACAGTCCTCATGGTTTGGAGTCTGCATCGAGACGAGTTCCATCGTCACGGCGACATCAACAAGACATCTCCAGGCACAGAAATCTCACTGCGGCGAATCGGAAGTCTCAAAAGAGACGCGCTCATGATGAGCCTCTCAGGTGCAGAATTGGGCAAATTGACAGAAGGGGGTTATCAGCCATGTCAAGCTTTTTGACAATATTATAGCGTCGGATCATCATTGAGGGCTATAATGATGATTGCTTTTATTATCACTCTTGGACAAATAATGTAGCAATTGCGTTTGGAACTCTTTTGTCTTTTCTTGCCTAGCTTCACATTGTGAGTGGCGTTGTTTGTATTGTTTGTCTTTTTGCAGGTGATGAAAACTGACAAACATTCACGTCGATCTAGCAATATTAGAATGAGATCCTACCCTCCTCAGTACCCACACTCCTCTACCCCCCTAAACCCATCCTC
>Ga0209491_10011056_pt1 | contig 10716 bp, 4 predicted proteins | sample BON02_FD_187213 | JGI IMG/M metagenome (GOLD analysis project Ga0209491, IMG submission 187213) | Freshwater microbial communities from Lake Bonney liftoff mats and glacier meltwater in Antarctica - BON-02 (SPAdes) (version 2) | ecosystem: Environmental > Aquatic > Freshwater > Ice > Glacier...
GGGGGCAGAGGGCCTGAATTGCAGTTGGGCAAAACTACACTGGGGTTTTGTGAGGCGACTGTGGGTATGATGGGTAGGAGTGGGAAGAGGGGTGGCAGGGGCGGAGGGGGGGCAAGGCTGTCTACGCATCGGGCTGCTTCTACGTGACGTATTTGATGTGTCTCGTTGATATGTGCGACATGACCCAACCTGTCCATGTGCTGCGCAACGAGTTACCTACCAAGAACGCATATTGAATTCTCATTTATTTTAATTTTTTTTTTTCTTGATTCGTACACATTTATGTCCTCAAACTTTCCGACCCATCAAGCACGCATTCACGTGTCAGACATGACACGTGACTTATTTGCAAGTGAGACCTGACTGATTCCTGTGGGCGAGACGTGACCTATTGTAGTGTGTTGCAGTGTGTTGCAGAGTGTCTGTGCGTTGCAGTGTGTTGCCATGTGTTGCCATGTGTTGCCGTGTGTTGCCGTGTGTTGCCGTGTGTGTGGTAGTCTTTCCGTTGAAGCGCAACGTGGAAAGAGCCCTATTCCAAAGGCCTTTTTCAAACGGCCGTCCTTCGATCTCGAGAGTGATAATCTCTAGATTTATCAAGTAAAGCCCATTGATCAATCTTTTTTCGTACATCCACTTGCATACACGAGACTGTACATAAAATGCATTTTCCTTATGTGGTATTGAGTACAAATTGACACCCCATATTCAAGCTTCTAGATTTGCCAGAAACAGAGGAAAAAAATTCTTCTTACATCAACTTGAAGTTGCATACGTGACCGTACATGAACCCTCATATTCCTCTTAAAATATCGATTACGCAATGGGAACGCTACGATGATAGACACCTAATTGACTTTGACTTCAGGCAAATCAAAAAAATATCGTCCTTTAGCAGGTGGGCCACTGTGGAGAAAGGCCCATGTTTGTTCCACCACGGTCTCTTCATTTTGACAAAATGAAACACCAAATCAATAAGTGTTCAATCCTGGTACAATTTGTGCACGTATGGTTGTACAATGATTTAATCAATCCAGCTTTCAAAATCAGTCTATTAGAGTTAGTGCTTGCACTAATGTGTTAAAAATTAGTGCTCGCACTAATGATTTTCGCATTGTCAGCGCTGCCCTGTACCACCTTTTTAAGTGCTTACTTTTGCTTTGTCACGCTCTTTTTGTCTCAAAGACAAGACAAGATACCAAAAGCAGTAGTATGGGGGCAAGTTGCGTCAGACCATGTTTGACTCTCAATATTGTCCAGACTGGGTCCTTCCGGAGGGGATAAGCAAGGTTTCGAGGCGATCGGAGGTCAGGAACCATAAACGGCTCACTCTTGACACCCGGCTATCTTCTGGCACTTCTGCGGGAACTTTCACATTGTCCGCGGGCCCTTACATAAATTACCGTGCGAATCAGGTACCAAAAACGAACCTGGCATGTTTTTTGTATTAGTTCAAAAAAAGGGTTAGAAGATTGGGTTTTCACGTTTCAAATCTAAGATCACGCTGATCTCTTTTTCAAGGGGTTCAGGTCCACCCTTAAGGGCTAAGTTTAGGCTAGAACTTTTACATTTTAGTATCAAAGTATGATTCAGGTTAAATAGATAGATGATTACGCACAGATAGACACAGATTGACGTGTCTATAGTGCATACGCACATACCATATGCACATGAATTGTAAAGGACAACACACGTGTACACATGTAGAACCATGGCTAAGCCCCAGAGCGAGGGGATGGTCACAGAGAAAAAAAAGGAAAAAAACAAAAAACATTCTTGGTACTCAGTCCAAGGCCCGGGCCGGATGGCCCAAACGCCTCCGAGTCAGGCTGGTACAGGCGACTCCGTGAGCCGATTTCGCCGTTATCACTGCTCAACTGTGATCAACTATGACAGCTATTTTCTCGTGGGTGAACAATTTTGCTTTCAACTGTTATTTACGACCTAGATTCTAGGATTACTGCCAAATACTCAATATGTCAGTCCTCTTTCTACTCAATGCAGATCTCTTTCCGTTTTCACTCTTGAGATCCTCTGAGATACTTGTATCTCCGAGTATCTGCACAAAGATTCGAACCTGGAGGTTATATCGAACCGAGGAGGTTTCGAATAATTTTTACGTAAGTTGACACATCACCCATATCTCGATGGCCGTCTCGGCCAATTTGGGACGAGATACCGACCACAATTCTACAAAGTTGGTTTGTGACCATCCCCTCCCTAGAGCCCGGAAAATCTTGTAATTTTCCTTTCCAAAATGACCCGGACGTTTTAGTAGCTATAAAGACGTGACACCGATAACTCGCATCCAGCAGGTTTTGAGCTGCACAGACCTTCAATCAAGGATACTCAACTACTGTTTAAAGTAGTCAAAGCAATCATCATAAGATAAATTGCAAAAAATGAAAACTTGTGGTTGTCACTTTCCCGAAAACTTTATTTCAAAACAGCCAACTTGCTGCTGGGATTTTTTGCAATCTAGGAATTCAAGGAACCTTCTATTTGCCACTCCATACTCATAAGGTAATATAAACTGCCAGTGTAGAGTCACTGTAGACCTTTTGTGGTAATCACTAACCCGTACAGCACGGGTTAGGAAGGACAACCCGCACAGCACCACTGCCTTGGCTTTACTTTGTAACTTTACTTCGTAACAGGCTATGGCAAACTTGAAATTTACTCAGCCGCCAACCCAATAGACAAGATACAATTCGCAGGTTGTGAAGCCCGTGGAAAACTCACTGTCCCGTATTAGATATGTTGGGTGGGTATGGTGATTTAGCATACGTGATGTTTTGTAATACGTACAATACGTTGGTGTTGTGGGGCTGGAGTGTCATCAATCTTGGCATTTCGTCAGGAGGCACTTTAAATTCATTGATATTTCCCAAAGGATAACTGGCCCTGGGCATGAGCTTTTGCTGGAATTGCACTGGATCCTAAAATGTCTTTGTTTTCGTCAACAAGATAGGGGAGGGGGGAACCGGGGGAGCTAGTGCCGCAAGGGGTGAATGGGGTCTGGGTTTTTACACCCTATTTTCCACGTAGATTTTTTGAGATCGGAGGTCTCCCACCAAAAACTCTGAGATCGGACAACTAACTATGTCCAATCTCAAAAAAATATGGTGGGAGACGTCCGATCTCAAAAAATCTGCGCGGAAACTCTGGTCCGACCCCTGTGGCGCGCGGCGGCTCCGGGGCTAAAGCCCCTCCGCTTGTCGCGCGCCCAAAACGGAGAGTTCTGGAAAAGAACCCAGGGCAAGTGGAGGCCTCGTTTCGAATCTTCCCCACCCTCGGGTCAATAAAACCAAGCAACACTCATGATCTGGCTGTTGAAAAATACAGTCACATCAACACTGCAGGCTGCGAAGGGATGGCAAAGACAATTACAGCTGCCCACCATTCTTTCTGAGACACCTCTATGATAGCAAGCACGCTGTACAAAAGCCAAAAAGCAAGCTCAGATTCGTCACGCTTGAAGCAGAAAGTGACATCAGCACGCTGTGGCAATGAACAATATAGCAAAGAAGATCTGACGGACAAGGCACCAGAAACAGATGTAACAATAACTATCCAAACATGTTTAAAGAGACAATACAACCCCAAAAATTCTTCTGCTTAGATCGTTTCTGGATCAGCGACAGCGGAGAAAACAACTTCTCAGTATCTTTGGACCCGAATTCATTCGGTAAGTAATGAGTAAATTAAAACCCGCGTTTTGTTTTTTTGCTGCGCCAGCCACGAAATTTTGAAAACGTGACATTAGGAGCGCATCGGAGAGGGCATTTCCGGGGTTATTGTGCGATTTGATTGGTTGCTGAATTCCCTCCAAAAGAGGAGTTTTGGTACACAAGAATTTACTTTTCAGGTGTCCCAAAACCACGAAATGATATCACTATCTATCGTGGGTTGTGATCAGCAGAATCTGGAAAACATTTTGTCAGACTTCAAGTGATCAGGGCACAGGTTAGTACACGTATTTGCTGATGGCTGGTCAACAGTGTCACACAAACATAAAATGACTTGTTCGAGGCGTTCACAGGGACAATAATTTTCTATTCAAATTACAAAGAAATTAAGCAAGATTGATTGATGATTGCTTTTATTACTTGTAACAGTAGTTTAGTACTCTTGCCTGAGGGTCTATGTAGCTCAAATCCATGTAGATTTGAGTTCTCGGATTTTTTTTGAGTTTTTGCCGGAATCAAACCGACGACCTCGGGATTAACAGTCCCGCGCTCTGACCAACTGAGCTAGTTTTACATCGTCTCGTATAAGAGATTGTGCACACGTTACTGTTGAAGGAATATGGTGTGTTGAAGAAGTGGGTGATCATCATGGACAGGAGACAGGACTTAAATGCGACTTCGACTCCAGCAGGAAAAAGTGGACCTTCGGCTCAGGATCGTTACTGTACCAGAGGTTTAGAATCAGGCGCAAAGAAACGGCGTGGAAACGGAAAAGAATAAAGACAAGTTTAGTAATTGTGATCGTTAGGTTACATGTGTTGACGAACGGTGTTTCTTATAAACTGTTTTGGAATTGAATTGGTGTTGTGCGATTTGTTTCTCGAGAGGTTTGATTTGACAAAAGGTTTCTTATTTGACACTTTCTTACTTACTTTTTGGTTTAAATGGTGTCGTTGTGATCACTGAGTATTGGAGCTCAAATCAATTTCACCACCAATGAATTGGTAGACAGAGTAAGAAATTTGAAATCAAATGCATCCCATAATGATTAAGAACAAGATGATTGATGAAAAAAACGCGCTGCGGGCCACTTTTTTTAATGGAAACAAATGTGCCGTAGGCAAGACTTATTAAACAATTTGCTTCGCAGGCCAGATTTTTTGACTGAATCCTGATGGGTAATCTGTCCTCTTGACATAGTATGTAATTCATTTTCCACAAATCACAGCTCAGAATATTCTTTCGTTCCTGAAGGAATTAATGGATAATAGATTGAAATGAATTATTAACCTTTGGCCGGCCTGTAGTACGTTTGTTTTCCCCAATGATCAGCGACCAGATGGTGTCGGCACTAACAGGTGACTAGGAGAGGTCGAATATATTTGAGAATTTAAACAGGAAACAGACAGGGGTGAGAGGTTCCTGGAGGTAGAAGAAACCAAACCTACGTGAACCAAATGCTTATCCGTGTGCTCAGAGCAGCTGCTCCTACGTGGAAATTTCCGAGTCATCAGATCTTTTTTGTAGTAGGCATCCTCGAGTCCATAGTAAAAAGGGACTTCTACCTGTACATCAAGCTGACGAAGCTTGATGCACAGCAAACGAATGAAGGTCAAACTCTTCACTGATCCCATGACATACGAATGTGAAGCGCACGATCAGGCGATATTGTCTTTCCGCCAACAGGTGCAGGGACTTGTGAGGTCAAAATCCAAGACTGGCCCAGAATTTAGAATCTGGACTTGTTGTTCAAATTGCATTTTATTTCATTTTTTGAATGTGAAAGTTAATATAGATTTGTATGTACAAGAAATGTACAAATTAAAATCTGTGCACAAGTGCACCTATTGAATACGACAAATTTTATGGGTTTCAAATGAGCCGTTTGAAATTTGATTTTGAGTCTGGTTTTAATGACAATTTCAAGACCCTTTCAAGACTTGCCGATTTTGACTTCAATGATCGTTTTGAGACAATTCGAGACTTGCCGTAACCGAGATATCCTTACGCTAGTAGGCTACAATACCCCAAGGATGACCAGTTTCGGTACCGCATTGACTCATGGTTATGGAATAAATATGAAAGGGGAAAAGGCCTTTTCAATGCAGCCACACTCTTTACAACAGCGCTATACAACTGCAAAAGAGTGCTTACATTCTGGGTATGCAACAGTAGGCTATTGCCGTGCAACAGAGCCCTATACATCTGCAAATACATATACATACATATATATATATATATGTGCACACATATATAAATATACATATGTATATATACGTATGTATACATGTATATATACATGTATACATATACATAAATATATATATACATTCATATATATATAATTATTCCTAAGCTTTTTCACTAACAAGGCCAAAATATTAGATGACGAGACCAAAGATTGAGATTTCAGAATAAAGAAACAACACTGCAAGTGCAGTAGACAGCATGGAACTCCAATTGATCGGATTGTGACAACTCGTTAGTTGAAAAAAAAACTTTGCAATTCGGGTCTACCATTGATTCTGCTCCTAATGTCAGGATCTCGATTTCCATTCTGATGACCATTGCAGATGTCATCTTTTCGGAAACGCACTGTAAGACGAGGGCCTGAAATTGCAGAGGCCCAAACCAGATGTTTGCCGCGTGACTGCATGTAGGCCACTAATCTGGAACACGTGGGTTGATTTTCAAATGATTGGTGCTATTCTTTACTAACCATCCAAAGATATCTTCTTGTGTGCAGCATTATGTTGATACAATTTCCAACTCCTCCCAATTTTCGAGATTCTCAAAAACATTGAGATCACTGGCAACACAGTATTCATTGATTGCGGCAGGACACTCCTCTTTTTTTCCTTTCTTTTAGTTTATCGATAATTTTCGCGCGGATGTACAAAAGTGCTTGGTACGTCTTCTTTTCTGGACTAGTTTAATAGACTCCAGGGTGGTGCAGTCCTGTGGTTCACACTTACTTACTTAGGGCCAATTTAATGTTTTGTCATCCAGAAATATGCCACAGGAGTGCACGAATGTTACCAAAAACATTAATATAGCGTTTGCAGTGCTCTGTTTTATGTCACCATTACAGATACTCGAAACACTACGGGTATCATATGAAATAGTAAAATCAGCACACAACGTACAAGACACAGTGCTGTTTTTGATTCTGTCACGTGTCTATAAATTTGTCGCGATTCTGCTTATTTTTGACGTCCCTAAAAATTCTGTTTCTGTATTTTTACGTTACATACCCGCCAGTGGAGGACAGGATACAATTGTGGCCTGGCCTGCATCCTTGCAAGAATCGAGTAAACAGAGTTTCAAGTGACCGCAAAGCTTCTTGACTATCTCTCATGAAGTAATAAAGGCAACATCAATCATTACAGTGATTACGTGTCTGTAGGGAGTGGAGTCAATGTATGCTTACTGCATTAGTCAAGTCCAGACAAGGCACGGGTATGACAGCAGGCAAAGGGTAGGGGCGGCACACCTGACTCATAATCTCAGTGTGTTGAGCGGCACAATACTAGATGACTAGTAGATGCAGTTAATGCACTGGCAGCAAGATTACAAGACAAGATCAGGACAAGATGAGTATGGGGGTGGCACCAAAAGGGCGCGCGTAGACAGGGTCTGGCGGGTGGCGGGAGGCATCCACGTATGAATGTGAAAACACACGCGCACGGACACATGTACGATTAACACAAACAAGGAGGAGCGGTCAGAGTCAAGCGCGGAAGACTTGGTCTGAGGTAGTGGCAGCCTCTATGATAGAATGAAGTCCCAATACTAGTGGCGTACGTATGTAGATACATACACATATAATATATCGTACGACGTTAACCTAGGACAGAAATTGTTAGCACACCGAGATCTCAAATCAAGCAAGATTTAGAGAAAAAGTATTTCCAGATATAGCCCTACTCTTTAATCATCGAGTGATAGATGCTGCACTCAATCAAAATTCTGGCAAAAAGGAATTTTACGATAAAATCTGGTATGGCAAAGACGTCTTCGTCAGAAATTACTAGTAAGATTGAAATGTGGAATTACATCTGTATTATCAAATTGACACGTGGACCTACATCTGTGATGACTTTATTGGCCTGTTACCATTTTTTCACAAAATCTTGGCTCACCGTGACTATGCACTTGACTCGCAGCATGTTACAGTGTGTTGCAGCATGTTGCAGCGTGTTGCAGCGTGTTGTAGCGCCAGTGTAGACCTTTTGCGGTAATCGCGTTCCCAACTTTATGATAGTGCAAGTTATCACACATTTACATCATCAAATAATATCAAAATATTGAACGATTGGGTGCTTTCTGTTTGCCAAACAGTTTTTGAAAGACACACAGAAGATTTCTTTCTCCAAAAGCATTCTTCACACCCACTGACACCCACACCCACTCTCACATGCTCACATCCACCCTCGCTGACTCTCCCATGCATACAACACTCATGTATACACAAAGAAATGAACAGCCTGATTGAACTTGATGATTTGAAAACGTGAATTTTTTTTTCATGTGCGTGCGCCAGGCAGTTCGCACAATACACGTGGAAGAAGTTGTATTTCAAAAATAGCAGTGCTTATGCACAAATATTTGTACGCACAGGCACACCCTGCCAAACAAACACATAAAACGTTTGCAACGCCACACAGACACACAGCTACAAAATCCACCCTGACACGAGTCAACCGTCTCGGGGGAGCTTGATTATTTTTATAAAATTATAATAGAACTATACAGGTTTTCAGAACCAGAGAAGGAAGGACGGAAAGAAAGAAACAGAAAAATCTGGATTTCCAAGATTAAGCAGCCGAACGCTCAGCAGGAGTGTCATCGTCTTTTGGCACGATCTTAGATAACATCTCCTCAATGCGTGACAGCGCAGTTTTGACTTCTCCAATATCACCCTCCATGGCATCCATGCGTTGATAAACTTCAGCATTTGGGTCCTCCTCGCCCTCAACCTTTATGCTATCTGTACACTCCCGTGGGATCCACTCACAGGAAGGGTTGCCGGTGGCAGGCCACACCCTGGACTTGACATACTTTTCCTGACCGTTGAGCAGTGCATCAGACTTGCCATCAATATAGATAAGGAAGAATAGGTACCAGCGGGGGTTATGCTCAATTTTGACGTGCTTATCAAAGCCAATACCATCCTGATCCACGCGAAACCTCTCAAGATTGCACACAAAACAAACCGCCTTCAGATCGCCTTCCGCCGCCTCTTTTTCTTCGCGCAGCCCCCCGAAAGCATCGATGACGATACCCGTGATTATGGCCAGGAGAATATAGATGAAGAGCCAGTTGTAGGTGAAATCCCACAGGAGGAGAGGCAGGAAGAATCTCTCATTCGGTTCCCCGATGGGCAGGACACTGTCAACAATATTGAGGGGGATAGTTAAATCGTCCATCAGATCTGCCACGCCGTCGCCTCGCAACGCAATCATGAAATAGGACAAGGTACATTGGAACATGTTGACGCACAGAGCCTGTCCGTTGTTGTCGGCATGGTTTTCGCGGAAGAGCAGTATCCCAATCACCATCCAGATATACATTATTGCGATGCCTAGCACGAGGGTATTCATCATTTCGCCTGCTTTGAATTTGATAGCGTTTACAACAGTTTGCGAACCCGGAAAGAACGTCAGGTCGCACCAGAAAAATGCCGTGAAGAGTGGGTCGTCGAAGATTACTGCTAGCGCGCCCATTGCGACAAAAACAGACTCATACACAAAAAACGTCGACCCCAGCACAAGCCTCCATTTGGTAAACACACCGGGTCCTTTCTTGCTCGCAAGGGCCTCCTCCTCTTCCTCCTCCTCCTCATTCGATCCTCCTCTTCCTTCTCCTTCTGGATCGAGATGTTCAACAAAGAGTCTTTCAGGTTCATCGTCCTCGGCATGTTCACCAAAAGTGTTGCCGGCTTTGGCATCAACTTCCGCTGCCTCCTCGTCCGCAGTCAGACCATCCAAAATGATGAGCGGCACATGCGCCCAGATGAAGGAAAAATACCGCAGCGCACAGATTCCTGCGTACACATAGCACATGTATTTCGCAATCTCATCGACGAAGGTCTCGACGACCTCCACGAAAAACCGGTTCCAGCAGTTGTCTTGCTCACATGTGCTGTCCTTTGCTATGGCAGCATAATGCGCTTTCGAGCTTCCCTCCCCCCCGCTCTCAGTCACAAGAAGACCATGATATGGCGCGTAGGCGCCTAGAATAAGGACCAAGTGGAGGAGGCCGCCCCAGTAAAAGCACAGCATCATGATGCTTTCCCACCTGTTGATGGTGAAGGCGAAGATGGATGCTCGAATGCCATCCAGGAACTTCTCCTTGTCGACGAGGCAGATCATATTGTCGAGGAATTCTTTTGTCTTCTTGTCGGGATCCTCGCGCTCGGTATCAAAGAGGGCATCATATGCCTTGTCAAGTGGACCTCCATTGATACAGGGCTCAGGCAGTAGGTAAAAAACACGTTCTAACCGCCCATCCCGCGTTATTTCCAGATACCCCTTTCTTGCCTCGAAGTAGCGCGCCGCCCCGGGCGCACTGTCGAGCGCGGCTGTCAACGGTGTCCCTTCGCAACCCTCCTGGTACTTTTCAAGAAACTTGAAAAGAAAATAATAGCTAATACCCTCTGTCTTCATGTTTTCACCCTCGCCGTCAATAGGCACCACGTCCTTGCGGGAGCGCATGTTGTAGCAGTCGTTCATCTGGGAGGCGTAGGCCATCCAATTCACCGTCGAAAGCATCTGCATCGGAATCGAATTGTCAACTACGCCCTCCAAAAAGGAATGGAGGCACTCCAGCACTGCCATTTTCAGCCGACACCTAGTTTTATTGCGATCATAGATGACGGTAGCAGTCACAGGCATCTCCACGTCTTCATCTGAGATTTGATTTTTCTTGGTCTTGGGAGGCCGCGCCCCGGGGACATGTGCGTCGAGCTTAATCTTGTTCATAATCCTGTCCGCCAAGTCGAGGATGCCCGACGTGGCAAGGGCTTGCT
>Ga0209491_10011062_pt1 | contig 10714 bp, 7 predicted proteins | sample BON02_FD_187213 | JGI IMG/M metagenome (GOLD analysis project Ga0209491, IMG submission 187213) | Freshwater microbial communities from Lake Bonney liftoff mats and glacier meltwater in Antarctica - BON-02 (SPAdes) (version 2) | ecosystem: Environmental > Aquatic > Freshwater > Ice > Glacier...
ACGTCGGCTACTACAATTTCGAACGCCGACACTCAGGCATCGAATACTGCTCGCCGAATCAGTTTGAACAGATCATCAATCTCCACAAATAAGAGAATGAACTGTCCCTGAAACTGTCACCACCTCAGGCTGGCTCTTCTATGACAACAGCTCAGCCTAGTTTCAAAAGTGCGTGTTTGTGTGTCAAGACAGGCGTCCGGTATAAACGCCTCCGCCGGCCAAGCGGATGTGTTCGCGGCAATACGTTTCCAATTACGAGGCCGTCCCAAATTGCGACCGTGCACTTTTAGGCATGCAGTGCTTAGAGCATGCTGTGCGAGAAAAATGACAGCAATTGCCGTCAATTCGGGGTGCCGGTCGAGAATTTCAGCCCGCTTTGTCAGCGCAAACCACGTCTTACGATCAAAAAAACCTGCGATTTTTCGAAAGAAACGTCCGGAACCATGCTCTAACCCATACCACAGGAATGGTCGGCGTGGTTGCCGCCTGAGATTGAAATGACCGGCTGGATGGCTAACGACTTTACTCTTGACCAGCCGAACTTTATCATCAAACTCAGCCCATCCACCCCAGCCTTATATTTCGGAGTGATCATCGGTATGCCTCAGTCAAGTCGTCGCAAATTCATCAAGACAACGAGTGCTGCCGCATTAGCGGCTGGCGCTGTTCCGTGGTTCGCTCCTCAATCTTCGGCCGCTACTTTTCGAAGTGCGAACGATCGACCGGTTGTAGGATGCATTGGAACGGGAAGCCGTTGGGGGGCTGTCGGCCCTAACGCTCTGAAATTCGGAGACTGCGCGGCAGTCGCTGACGCAGATGCAAACCATGCCGGGCGGGCTAAGCAACGCGTGAAAGATATTCACGGCAAAAGCAAGATCGATCGAGAAGTCGACGTCTACGAAGACTACCGCAAAATTCTTGACCGATCCGACATCGACATTGTTACGATTGTTACTCCGGACCACTGGCATACGAAAATCGCCATCGAAGCGATGAAGGCAGGCAAAGATGTCTACTGCGAAAAGCCTCTTACGCTGACCATTGATGAGGGCAAGCAGATTCGCAAAGTGCTGGAAGAAACCGGCCGCGTGTTTCAGGTGGGAACTCAGCAGCGTAGCGAAATGGGACTGAAGTTCCTGCATGCCGTGGCACTCGTTCGCGAAGGTCGAATTGGCGAAGTAAAGAAAGCCACAGTTGCCATCGGGGGTGCTCCGACAAGTGGTGAAATTCCGATTGTCGACGTTCCAGCCGGACTCAATTGGGATCTATGGCTGGGCCAGGCTCCCATGATTGACTACCGCTTTAAGAAAAGCGGTAACAATGGAAATTCCCGATGTCATTACGAATTCCGTTGGTGGTATGAGTACTCGGGCGGCAAGATGACAGACTGGGGCGCTCATCACGTTGATATCGCGTCGTGGGCTTTGGACCTGTGCGACACTGCCCCAACGAAAGTTGAACCTTTGATGGCTGAACATCCGGTTGAACTGATCGAAGGCGTGCCTCAGGACGTGACGCAGTACAACACGGCGACAAAGTTTCATGTTAAGGCTTCCTACGCAAATGGGGCCACGCTGGACATCCGTGACCGAGCCGACGATCTGGGCTTCGACAACGGAATCCTGCTGGAAGGTACCGAAGGCAAGATCTTCGTCAATCGCGGCAAGTTGACAGGGGCTGCAGTTGAGGGACTCGGCGATAAGCCATTGTCCGAAGAGACTCTTCTGAAACTGTACAAAGGCAAACAGCCCGGTGACCACATGCGAAACTTCTTCGAATGCGTTGCCGACCGAACTCAGCCAATCAGCGATGTGCACACACATCATCGAGCGATGACAACCTGCCATTTGGCAAACATCGCAATTCGACTGAATCGAACACTCAACTTCAATCCGGAAACGGAGCAGATTGAAGGTGACGAAAAGGCGGCTATGTGGCAATCTCGCGAACAGCGAAAAGGCTATGAAATTCAGGTCTGAGATTCGACGATCTGAAGTGACTGAATAAACGATAAGGCCACGAGCGATCAAGTGTCGTTCGTGGCCTTATTTGTTGACTCCTGTTTTTTTATAATCATTGCCAAATCCACGCCGGCGCGAGACACTGCACCGTCCGCCAAACCAGACAGGAGTCTGCCGCAATGCTGTCGTTGTTTAATTCCCGAAGTTCACGCCGCAAAGCCATGCTGCAGATCGGTGCAATTGGCAGTCTGAGTCTAGCTGACAAGCTGGCGATTGCCGGCAGCAACCCTTCAGACAACGTGTTGAAGGGGCGGTCTGTCGTGTTCCTTTTTCTTCACGGCGGTCCCAGCCAGATCGAAACCTTCGACCCCAAAATGACAGCTCCGTCCGGCATTCGCAGTGCGACCGGAGAAGTAGCGACCAGAACACCGGGGACAACATTTGGCGGAACCTTTCCTGGTTTGGCTCAGCGGCAGGACAAATTCAGCGTTGTCCGATCGTTTACGACTGGAAACGGCAATCATGACATCAAGCCGATTGTGTCCACGACCTCATTGAATTCATCGATTGGATCTATCTACGCTCGCGTTGCCGGCACGAACAATCCGTTGAATGGTCTGCCGCGAAATGTCGCCTTGTTTCCTCAGTCTGTAGATCCGGAACGACAACCGGCGAACATGAGCTTCGGACGATTCGACAGCACCGGTACGCTGGGTACCGCATTCAGCCCGTTTGTGCCGGGCAGCGGTGGACCACTTCAGGAAAACATGCAGTTGCATCTTGCGGCAGATCGGCTGGGCGACCGTAGACAACTGCTGAGCCAACTGGATGGAATTAAACGCCATGCCGAAGTGTCCGGCCTTTTGGAAGGTGTGGATAGATTTCGCCAGCAGGCTTTCGACACAATTGTCGGAGGCGCCGCGGATGCGTTTGATTTGCATCAGGAGAGTCCCGATACAATCCGTCGGTACGACACAGCGCCGCTTGTTACACCGGATCAGATCAGCAGACGCTGGAATAACTACAACAACTACGTCGACAACGCAAAAACGCTCGGCAAGTTATTGCTGCTGTCTCGTCGGCTGGTTGAACGCGGTTGTGGCTTTGTAACAGTGACCACCAACTTTGTCTGGGACATGCACGCCGACGTCAACAATGCGACAATGGAAGAAGGCATGCGATACATGGGAAATCCGTTGGATCACGCCCTGAGCGCCTTTATCGATGATCTGGAAGCTCGAGGACTGCAGGACAAAGTCTTGCTGGTGTGTTGCGGAGAAATGGGCCGGACGCCGAGGATCAATGCCAAGGGAGGTCGCGATCATTGGGGAGGACTAGCGCCTTTGCTTTGCTATGGCGGCGATTCTGCGCGGGGCGCAGTTATCGGGCAGTCGTCCAGCGACGCCGGCGCTCCTCGATCAGAATCCTATGGAATCGATAATCTGCTGGCGACGATTTTTCAATCTGTATTCGATGTCGGACAACTAAGGCTTCGTCAGGATTTGCCGGTTGACCTGATCAGACTGATTACAGGTGGCCAGCCAATTCCAGGCCTAGCGCCCTGACGCTTGAGACCACGTGGATTAGTTCAGACGCAGGCTGTTAACAGCTGGAATCTAAATAGTCCGGACGACGGGTTTCGACGTGCGGGCTGCTTGCATCGTTGCGAGTCAATGACCAAAATGGCGAGCTTGCGTGGAATGAGTTGCTTGGATGGCGTAACGTGCTACGCACCGGAAATTTCTTGGTTCCGGAACGTTTTCTTGCGTGCCGGTAACCCGTGAGGGAATGATTGGGCGCAAGTTCAATAACTTTGAATTCGAAGCATTAAGGCGAGCAAATGAAGTTTCTTGAAGGCAGAACGGTCGGAATTGACCTGGGCACGACGTATTCAGCGATTGCTTACCTCGACGATGACGGCAATCCGGTTGTTGCAAACAACGCCGATGGTCGACCAATTACGCCGTCTGTCGTGCTACTGGATGACGATCGCGTTGTCGTGGGACCGTCATTTGAACGGATCTCAGTGGCTTCTCCGAATCAAATCATTGAAGCCATCAAGCGAGAAATGGGAAACAAAGACTATCACGTTGTTTATCAGGACAAAAAGCTGACTCCGGAATTCATATCTGCGTTGATCCTGAAGAAAATGAAGCAGGACGCGGAAGCAGAAATCGGTCCGATTGCCAACGCTGTCATCACTGTACCTTACTACTTCAACGACGTTCGTCGCAAAGCAACTCAGGACGCAGGCCGTATCGCTGGCCTGAACGTTATTGACATCATTAACGAACCGACCGCCGCCACGCTTGCTTACGCATGGCAAAAAGGTGAGCTCGGGCGAACGGATCTCAGCAACGAAGAAAAGACAATTCTGGTATATGACCTTGGGGGCGGTACGTTCGACGTAACAGTTGTCCGATACACGCCGACCAACTTCCGCGTTCTGGCGACAGACGGGGACGTAATGCTGGGGGGACTCGACTGGAGTAAGCGACTGTCTGATCACCTGGTTGAACAGTTCAAGCAGAAGTTTGGCGAAGACCCATCAACCGACGCAGAAGCTATGATGGGCTTTCATCAGGAGTCGGAAGACGCCAAACGAGATTTGTCAGACAAGTCACGGGTACCAATCAGTGTTTACTTCAAGGGCAAGACACTGTCGGTTTCTCTTAGCCGACCGGAATTTGAACGCATGACGGCAGACCTGCTACAGCGTACCAAAGACACCACGGAACTGGTCATGCAGCAGGCGGGCGTGAAGATTGGGACGCTTGACGAAGTGATTCTGGTTGGCGGCTCTACTCTGATGCCGGTCGTGGAACAAATGCTAAAAGAAGTGACCGCCCGCGAACCATCGCGAGAACTGTTGCCTGAACGAGCCGTGGCCGAAGGGGCCGCAATTCACGCTGCGATTTTGGAAGCCCGGCACAATCCGGGTAACAGTAAAGTTGCAGAAACCGTACAGAAGCGGCTGAACGCGGTACGGACCAGCGACGTCAACTCGCACTCATTGGGCATTAAGATTTCTGATCCGTCCGATCGAAGTCGTAAGATCAACCACATCATGATCCCCAGGAACACGCCGGTTCCTCACAGCGTAAAACAGCGTTTTGGAACAAACACAGACGGGCAGTCTCGCGTCCACGTTGAGATCCTCGAAGGCGACGCAATCGATCCGACAGCGTGTGAATTGATCGGGGACTTCCGAGTCTTCAATCTGCCTTCAAGCCTGCCGAAGGGGTCGCCTATCGAAATCACTTATGCCTATGACAGTTCAGGACGCATCAGTGCAACCGCTAAAGAACTTACCGGCGACAATGAAGCAACTGCCGAAATTGTCCGCGACTCCGGCATGAATGACAAGGAAATCGTGAATGCTCTGGATGCGTTGACTTCGCAATACGATATCGAATAACGCCGACTTGGATGCCGCGGCAACAATTGAGTCCGCAGGTGCCAAATTGCATTCTGAACACCACGTTGATCTTCAACGCGGTGTTTTTCTATTTACAGGTTGCGTCAGAGACATCCGAGCCATGAAGCACAAAGAGTAGAACCATCGAACGCGAAATGCTTAAACGGGCGGCCGACTTTATTCGCACAAAGGCAGAAGCCGCAGGGAAGCCACTGAGATTTCGAACGGCCGTCGTTCTGGGTTCTGGACTGGGGGCTGCCGGGCAACTGGCAATTGATGCCGGCGGAATTTGTGTGGACTACCATGAAATTCCGGGTATGCCTCAACCCGCGGTCGCCGGTCACGCAGGGCGATTGATTATTGGTCGGGGAATCTTCGAAGGTGTACTGCTGCTTCAAGGCCGAGTTCACTACTACGAAGGGCATTCGCTCGCAAAAATCATCTTCTCCATCGAGATGCTCCACGAACTTGGCCTGAAACAACTGATTGTCACCAATGCCGCTGGAGGAATCACAACAGGCTTCCATCCGGGCGACCTGATGTTGATTTCCGGCCACTGGTCGTTTGTTTGTACGTGCGAGAACAGCGCAATTGCAGGACGAACTTCAGCTGCAGATGCACTTTGGAATACTCGACTTCTGGAAGCAGCAAGTTGCATCGAGACGCCGCTAACCGTGCATCAGGGTGTCTATGCAATGATGTCCGGACCGAACTACGAAACTCCAGCGGAAGTTCGCATGTTGCGAACTCTGGGTGTCGACGCCGTTGGCATGAGCACCATTCCGGAAGCGCTCGCTGCGGCTCGGCGAGGGATGTTGGTACTGGGAATCTCGTGCATTACAAACATTGCCAGCGGCCTGTCTGACAAACCGCTCGACCACGCCGAAGTCAGCGAAGCCGCATCAGGAATCGAATCCGAATTCACACGGTGGCTCATAAACCTACTTAGCAAAATCTGACGTCATCAGCCGTTGAAACAGATTCTGCGAGGCCACTGAACAAACGTGACGGCGCTAAAAGCGTTGAACGCTTACTCTGACTACGAGCGAAGCGGCTTCTTCGACAAAACCTGGCTATCACACGTGAGGACCGGCCACGTATTTCTGTTAGGTTGTTTTAATGTCGATTCGTTATTCTGATCAGCGCCGAGCAAGACGTAAGCTCCTCTGACCGACTGCCGTTAACCACGTCCAACCAGCGGCATCTTGGTCGCCATCACTGTCATGAACTGCACATTGGCATCCAAAGGCAGGTTCGCCATGTACAACACAGCATCGGCGATATGCTGCACGTTGATGGTTGGTTCTGAAGCGAACGAACCATCAGCCTGAGGCACACCGGCGCTCATACGCGAGGTCATATCAGTACCCGCATTGCCGATGTCGATCTGCCCGCAGGCGATGTCGTACTTGCGTCCGTCCAGCGACGTCGACTTGGTGAGCCCGGTGATTGCATGCTTGGTGGCAGTGTACGGAGCAGAATTCGGACGAGGTGCCGTAGCGGAAATTGATCCGTTGTTGATGATCCGGCCACCAATGGGATGCTGCCGCTTCATGTGGCGAAACGCGGCCTGAGTACACAGAAACACTCCCGTTAGATTGACGTCAACAACGCGTTTCCAGTCTTCAATCGAAATGTCTTCGAGCAAACAGCCAGGAGCACTAACGCCGGCATTGTTAAATAACACATCGATGCGACCAAATTGTGCCTCGGTTGTTTCGAACAGTTGTCGAACAGACTCTACATCGGTGACATCTGTAGGAACGGCTAAACTTTCAGTCAGATTTATCGCCGTCGAAACGCTGTTGGACGCCAATGAAAGTGATTCTTCAAGGGCGTCGCGACGTCGACCGGCAAATACCACGTTGAATCCTTTGGACAGAAGAGTAATGGCCACAGAGCGGCCAATCCCGGATCCGGCACCAGTAACGATAGCGACCTTTGGCGGAGTGTTCATTTTATAACTCGTGATACAATGAATGAATGTGTGTGTGTGTGTGTGTGTGTGTTGTAGTGTGTGTTGTAGTGTGTGTTGTAGTGTGTGTTGTAGTGTGTGTTGTAGTGATGCAGTTGTAGATCCGGCAACACGCATGTCGGATTGTGCATTTCGTTTGAACTGACAAAGTCGGATTTAAGAAAACCTGTCAGTATTTTTATCCGAAAGATCTGCAGAGGATAGCAGGCCGAAAATGAAAGTCACTATCGTTGGGACCGGACATGTCGGAGCAACGCTGGCTTATGTCATCGTGCTGGAAGGTCTGGCGGAAAATCTGGTGCTGATTAACCGCAACCAACAGGTGGCGGAAGGTCATGCGATGGATTTGAGACATACAGCGTCGCTTGTGCGACATCCGATTCAGATCTGCAGCGGAGGAATTCCGGAATCAACAGGTTCTGACGTGGTTGTGTTTACCATTTCAGTGCCAATGGATCGAGACAACCCTGATCGTCGCGCCCTCGCGGCTGGAAACGCCGAATTGATTAGAGACTGGATGCCAGCTCTTGCTGAAGCCAGTCCCAATGCCGTATTTCTGATTGTCAGCAATCCCGTTGACGTAATGACCTGGGCAACACTTCAGGTCACGAAACTACCGGCAAATCGAGTATGTGGTATTGGGACCCTTGTCGACAGTGCTCGGTTTCGAGCGATGATGTCCGAGGAACTGGGCATTCACGCGGACGATATCCGGGCTTACATTCTTGGTGAACACGGCGCATCGCAGGTGGCTGCAATCAGTATCGCGTCCGTTGGCGGCGAACCGATTGACGATTCACTGGACCGAGCTCGCCAGTTTGCTCAAATTACAACCGAAAGCGGGTTGGATATTTTCCGCCTCAAAGGACACACAAACTTTGCTGTCGCGAAGGCCACGGCCGTGGTCATAGAAGCCATTCAGCACGATCAACTCCACACAATGCCGTTGTCTGTTATGCTGGACGGATTTTGCGGGGTCCACGATGTCTGCCTGTCAATTCCTGTCGTCGTGGGCAGAAAAGGGGTTTCCAGAAGATTGAAACCGCATCTCACAGCTGACGAAACAGAAGCTTTTCAGAGGTCAGCCGAAGAAGTGATGGCAAACAATCGACAGATTCTGACCATTCTTAACGGAATGGATTCTTGACTGTCGATGATAAGCGTTACACTGAAGTATCCGGCTGGGCACGTGGTCAATCTGGCCCGCATTCCTAGCCGTGCCCACCTCAAACGTGCCAGCATTTCCGTTGCTCGCACACCGATTGGTTGAACGGTCGAAAGGCCGTCCCATCACGGCTTTCCAAAATCGGCTCATCAAGCACCAATTATGTCACGCGATTACTACACAATGGAAGAACTCACTCGCCAACTGGGGCGAGAGTTGCGTTCTGTCGAGAAACAGGCGAGTCGGGGAAATATTCCGGGACGGCGTGTTGGTGGCGAATGGCGCTTCAATAAAACAGAAATCACTAACTGGCTGGAATTGGAAATCCGCGACTTCAGCGCGACAGATCTGGCGGTTCTTGAACGGTCGCAACAGTCGCATGAAGCGTGCGAAAGTTCGCCTGTCAGCAGCCTGCTGCATCCGGATCTGGTGCAGGTCCCATTAAAGGCTGGCACCAAGGCGTCGCTCCTGCGTGAACTTGTTGCTGTTGCGGGACGCACGTGGCAGGTGTTCGACGGATCTGCTGTGTTGCAGGCCGTTTGCCAGCGCGAAGATGTTTCATCCACTGGATTCGATGGCGGTGTGGCAATTCCTCACCCGCAAAACCGAATGCCGGAAGTGATTGGCGAATCAGTAATAGCGTTTGGCCGAACAGTGTCACCCATTCCGTTCGGCGCAGCTAAGCGCCAACTGACAGACATGTATTTTCTCGTTCTGGCTCGCGACGCAAACACGCACCTGAAGATTTTGGCCAGACTTGGACGACTGTTTCAAACCCCGGATTTCCTTAATAATCTGCGTGCGGCAGAAACAAGTGAAGATGCGTACACCGTCATAATTGACGCCGACGAGAAACTGTCTTAGTGCTGACCAGATGACTTTGATTCATTGATATTGTTTGTTTCCGTTCAACTTGTCGTGCACGAATTCACGTTGAATGATGGACTGCCGGGTCTCCGCACCCTTCAGGCGTTTTCGGCTGGGTTGTTTACCGAACGTCTGTGCAACCAGTGCTGGATTCAAATGGCGAAGAACCATGAACAAAAGTCATTGACTGCGGATCGCCTGTTGTTTCTCAGTGGCACTAACAGCCGGAACCTGCTTCGCGCAGCGCGCCAGCGCAATCGGTCCGTGACCGGTAGCGGCTCCACCAAAAGTGATTACTGCGGTACCTGTCGCCGTGCCTTCATGTAGCACGTCGTACCTTGGTGAATCCAATGGGATTTGCACCTACCAAACAGCCACCGTACCGAATTGCACTGCACTAAATAGATTTGGCCAGAGTCCAGCACTTTCCATTTCCCCGCTCGGATGCGATGGCACCGGCAACTGTCAGTTTTCACTGCCAGTCGCGCCAGGAAATAATCAGGTAGCGTCTCCGCCAACGAGATATGCTGAAGCGATTACTTATCTTAATCAGCTGAAAATAAAGCTAACGGAACTGAATGGGTCAAACGAAGTTGGGGACGGACGCAGGCTGTTGATTGAACGATTTGTTCAGTACACAAACCTATATGACACATGGATGAAAAATCCGATTGCTGGTACGGAAGCTGTAAGGTTGGCGGAATTTCTGAAGGGAAACACGCTTCCCGTCCGCACTGGCTTCATGCAGGAACTGTGAAAATTCCAGAATGCATGGCGAATCGTTCGTCTGACAGAAGACCTTCCAAGTACTGGCAACAGCACCAGCTGGCTGCTAGACACGCCAACACAAACGACGTTTCTGGATGCCTCAGAGTTGAATTTCACACCGGCTCAGGGAGCCAACTTACAGGCTGGACTGATTATCAAAATTGACCGAGGCACTAACCCCTCAATCTACTTCAAGACCTTTCACATTGGATCAGACAGCGGCACGACAAGAATGCAGATTGGACAGGAAGTAAATGCCCCAATCGCTGGCGAAACGGTAGTCGACGGAACGTTTGCAGATCGCCATTCATGCTCACACCGGATCAAAGCCAATAACACTCTGTTGCTTGTGACAACAAAAACAGACCTGGAATTTCAGGTGAAGTAGTTGTCCTGCCGTCTGGACTCAAACGGGCGAAGACTGGTGTCACAAACGAATGGCACTGCCGCGAAATTTGTTTGGAATCTGCGCAGCGTGATGACTCGCGTTGACCGCGGCAAGAATTTTTTCGTTATCGCACCACGTTGAAGGAAATCGGAATGTTGGCTGAACGTCCTAA
>Ga0209491_10011063_pt1 | contig 10713 bp, 2 predicted proteins | sample BON02_FD_187213 | JGI IMG/M metagenome (GOLD analysis project Ga0209491, IMG submission 187213) | Freshwater microbial communities from Lake Bonney liftoff mats and glacier meltwater in Antarctica - BON-02 (SPAdes) (version 2) | ecosystem: Environmental > Aquatic > Freshwater > Ice > Glacier...
ACACAGTCGGGCCTCAATCGGACTGTAGCCATCGATCCTGCTGCTTTCCTGTCATCTGAAACTGGAACTGTTGTAGAATTTGAGTGTCCAGATCTGAGTATTTTTGGGGAAGGCGCCGTGAACATTAAGATTTGGGGTTGCCCAGGTCAGCAATGTGTGCCTGCAACTAAAATGCTCGATGTAGAGGATTCACTGAGAGTGCGTATTGTTGACTTCACACCTAAAACCAGCACTACTGAAGGAGGTACTACAGTTTTCATTAGGTTGAAGGGATTGCAGAATATTTTGCAACATGAGCTGCAAATCGTGACCCCCACAGCAAGACTCGCGGTAGACGAAATTGTGGACCAAGATCCGTTTTCTGGTTTAACACTTGCCCGTTTTACTGCCCCTCCTTCCGCTAATGGCACTATCGAAATGAAAGTGGTACCATATGGCCTCACCTCAGAACGATTCTCTCCCACCTTTGATCTCGTCTATTCTGAAAGCACAGCCACTTCTCATGTTGCAACTCTCACGCCAGAGGTTTTGCCTGTAGAAGAGCCCGCTGTAGTTTCCATGTACCCTTCGGCTGGTAGTGTAAATGGAGGTTACCCTGTCACTGCTTACGTCAGCCCTGTGCCAACAGGCCTTTCTCTTGGGAGTGTACGTACACTCTTTGCCGGCAAACTCAGTGTTCCAGTACAAGTAAGTCTAAACAAAGCTGGGACATTAAAATTGGTTTTGGTTGCCCCTAGCTACGTTGCAGGGAATGCAAGCCTGTCTGTATATCTGACCGATGCGAATCTGTCTTTGCAGACCCCAGTGTCTTGTCTGTTCTCCTTTGTTGCTGATGACGGGATAATGATTCTCGACAAGCCTCTTCCTGCGGTTGGGCCTTTCGAGGGAGGAACCCCCGTAGCGATTACACTCAAGAATTGCCCTGTAGGGCTCAACGCACCATCATTCACAGTCAATCTTGGTGGGCATGCATGTGCTGTCAAACATGTCATGCGTGTGACATCGAGTGTTTGCACAGTATTCTTCAGAACTGGACGTGTGAGTGTGCCGGGAATGAAGCATGGCAATATCACTTTGAAACTCCCAAGTGCTAAAAGCTTCTCGGCCCAATTTCAGTTCAGATTCCATCATGCAATAACGCAGACAAGCATTTCGTTTGCATTCCCCGTCGAGGGCGCTGCACAGGGTGGGACTGCTGTATTGGCGATTCTCCAGAACACCATCCCAGAGCATGTCTCCTTGGATGCCTTGGTGGTTCGTGTTGGAGGTGCTTATGCTAGAGTGGAAACAGTGTTTGCTTTGTCCGAGACAAGCGTAGAGATCGCATTTTTAACACCTGCCTTTGCCTGCACTCGAGTTGCTTGCCGACAACATGTCGAAATCACATCACTTTTGAATCATGATCTCGAGCTTGGATTTGAGTTTGAATACCAGAGTCAGATTGCTTATGTGAGCGAAGTATTGCCATCAGCTTTCCCTGACACTGGAGGCAGCGTTGTTTCTGTGACCATCAAGAACTTCCCAATTGTTCACTTCATGGACGAAGTTGAGGTCCATTTTAGCGACCTCGCATTGGTCCTCAAACCGTCAATGATCATCGCTTCAGGCGAAGCAATGACAGTGTTGGAATTCAAGAGTCCCTCGGCGCTTCATCTTGCTTTCGTAGACGGCCATGCAATCCTTCAGGTGCATCTCGTGCCAGTGTTCAACAAGGATAAGGTGGTGCGCTTCCAGATTGATGTCTTGAGCACTATGTCGCCGAGCATTGTATCTTTTGCACCCTCTGCAGCTCCCTCGCACTATGCTACGCTCGTCAGCGTTGTCATCGATCGATATCCAATTCGACCTCCCGGCAGTCTGGACAAGAACTTCAAGTCTATTGCTGGGCCTGTTCCTGCAATGATCAGAATCAATGGCGCCGAATTTGATGGGATTGTTGAGTATACCATGCTCCAGGGTGGTGTGCGGACAGAACATACGCGTACGCAGGTTTCTTTCCAATTGAAGTACGATTTGCCTGGACTCGCCAACGTCGAAATTATCCAAGATGTACTTCCATGGAAAAGTTTAGTTCGTTTCGGGATAAACGTTTTCAATGCAAGTATGCCAAATCTTCTCTACGCACATCCGACGACAGGAGTCACAACAGGGAGCATAGTAATTGTTGATATCGGAAATTTCGGTCTCGCGAGTGCTCGCCTTATTGACCAGGTGGTTGCCACTATCGATAATCAGCTTTGCGAAGTACTGGGCATTCAAATCTTTGGATTTGTCACATCGTTGAGGCTCAAACTACCCATGGCTGCACGAGCCAAAACCTCACGAATCACAGTGTCTGCGACATCTGTCAGTGCTGCTGTTTTGTTTGTCTTTGAGTATGCAGACGCTTGCGTCTATGATGAGTATTGTGCCAGGATCGGTCAGACTCCAGACATTGCTTCGCTTTTCACCCAAGAGCCTCGTATTCAATGCGATCCAGGCCTGTGCCTGCATCATGAAGATTTGCCCATGTCTGCTGTCCTTCCAGGAAGTGGCCGCGAAGGTCTGACCGCAGGTGGTGATATTGTGGATTTACTCGTTACGGACCTTGAGGCCTTTAAGTCCTCCGAGGTTCTGGTTTCTTTTGCAGGTGTTGCGTCGCCTAGTGTATCCTTGACAATCCTTGACCAGGATTTAGCGCGACTATCAATCGTAACTCCATACTTCCCCCGCTCTGGCCGTGTGGACTGTGTGATCGAGTCACTGCACCGACCTGGTATGATTGCGTCATTCGACTTCATCTACTATGACATGCCTGTTAACGCAGGGAACTTAACCTTTTCACCTTCAGAATGTTTTGAAGGAGAAACCATCAACTTCACGGGCACTATTACGGGGTGGTCGCCCGTGTCGCTAGATGCAACTGTTCAGTTGAATAGCACAAATATGGCATCTCCGGTCCGGTTACTCTCTGATGACGTGATCAAGTCTCAGTGGTTCATCACAAAGTTTTTGTTCCGCTATACGTGTGCCATGCCTGTGCAAGGAGAACGAGTGGTTTTCTCAACTAAACACCCAGCCACAGGCTTGCAATTGTCAACCAGTGCAGTCAAGGTCAGGGCTAGGAAGTTTTTGTTGACCTCGGTGTTCCCGAAGAAGGGCCCTGAGGCAGGAGGATACTCCGTTCTAGTCACATTCACGGGGGCACTGCTGAAACAGAGGGGGGGCATCTTGAGAACAGTTGCAAAGCAGGGAAATACATCAGTAGACCTTACGTGCACCGTACGGTCAATCGACAATTACAATGGAGTAATCTCAGTAACTCTGCCGCCCATGAAAGCTGGCATTCAGAACTTTGTAGTGGTCCCAAGAGACTACCCGAACGCTACCTTCTCTTTTACAGCTGAACCACATTATGAAGGCGTAGGGCCCCCGCTTCTCCTGTCTGCATTACCGGCAACAGGTTCCAAGTTTGGTGGAACAGTCATTACCGTCAAAATTGCTGGGATGGCATTCGTAGATATCACACAACCCACTTCCATCGTGGTAAATTTTGGTGCAAGACAGGCCATAGTGAAGAAAATCAGAAAGTCAACCACTGATCTGACTGTTCTTGACGTTATAGCACCCGACGGCTTCGCAGGTTTGGCAGTGAGTGTGGTTGTCTCTCCCGCTGCGCTAACGTCATTTGTGGAGGCAGCTGTATCCTTTACGTATATGTACGTGAATCCTGGTGCCGACTTAACTATACGACGTGGAAGCACACTGGGAGGAACACTGCTTAATGCCACCGTATACGGTTTCCCGCTCATGGATTTGAAAGCGAACATTGCGACTCTCGGAGCCAGATTTGGGTCTGCTGCTGGCAAGGTCGTTCGTATAATAGAGAGCGGCATTGAATCAGCTGTCGTTGAAGTAATGGTACCAGCAGTGGCTCAGTCTGGTGTTGTGCAGGTTCGTTTCACTGCGCTTCTGTCTGGTCAATCGTCGGAAACTCAATACGAGTACTATCAGACGCCATTGATAGCTGTATTGCATCCTGCCTTTGGATCGAAGAAAGGTGGATTTTTCATTCGTCTAGTCGTAGACCACTTCCCTACCACGTATTCAGTAACACAAGTTATTTTTTCGTGTTCGGGCGTCCTGGGAACAGTCAACAAAATCCTTTACTCGAATGTTGAAGAGTCGGTGTTCCAACTCGTCGCTCCGGCACTGCCTCTGGCTGGAATGGCTCTGTGCATGCTTGAACCTCTCGAGAGCTCCTTGCGAGCTGAGAGCTCAGTCACGTTTTCGTATGATGCCTTCTCAGAAGCTGCTACTGTAGTGATAGAAGAAACAGAACCAATCTTGGCGTATACTGAGACGGTGCGTCATCTCACAGTGTATGGCCTTGACCCTTCGCTTGAAAACGAACGGCCAAGTTTGAGGTTTGAGATTCCTGGGCATGGCCGCTACACAGCAGGTGGCATTCATACTACGTTCCATTCAGATGTAACATCAAGCAAAATGCAAGTCGAAGTTCCGTCCATGCCACCTGGTGTGTACTTGGCCGAGCTTTTCTGGGGATACGCGAGTGTCTTATTCCGGGTCGAAGTGAGGCAGGCGCAGATCAGTGCAAACATTATCACAGGTTCTGAAGGCCCCGTTTCTGGAGGCACCATAATGACAATCGTATTGTACGGAATCGCCCAGTCGCTGTCACCCGAAGATTATGTAGTCGAGTTTGGCAATTCTTTTGGAAACGTTCACCGTGTCACTTTGTTTCGAAATAGCACTCTTTTGGAAGTCACAAGCCCGAATTATGTTGGCCCCTTCAAAAATGGTGCCGCCCCAGTTTTGGTCGAAGGCTATGCAAAACAGGACCCTGCTAACGCGTTTGGCGTGGAATTTGTATATCATCGGTTTGCAACTGATTCTGTTATGCTTTCGATCTATGCTAACTCAATCGAGGTCGTTTTCAGCCAAGACACCATACATGCAAGCGGACAGAGCCCATGTTCAGACTTTTTCGATGCAGCAACATTGTCAAAAACCGGCGATGGGGCAGCCTGCTACTGGTTCCCACCTCGTCATTTCACTCTGAACCTTGGCAACAAAGCTACCATCGTCCCAGGGCATGTTGGAACCTTGCTTGACTTCCAACATGCGTATCCGGGCAGAGGACAAGTATTGGCAACATTGCAATTCACATTGGAAGCGAATGAGGTTCAGATGGTACCAACCGGCAAAATTGTAGGTCCCTCGCAATTGTCCCTGTGCGATGCCGGTGAATTCAGTGCAATTGTCACATCTGCAAGAGGGTTGGATTATTTATGGAGCTGCACAGCCACATTGCCATTGGATGCCACACAGATGGTGTTGAATACGTTACTGTCTGGCGTACACGGTGACCGGGTTGAAATTGACGCACAAGATCTGACGGTGGGTGTCACCTACACAATTGACGTGCAGGTTACCAACTTCCTGAACAAGCGCACAAGTTTCCGAAAATCAATCACGATTGTTGATGAATCGATTCCCACAGCTTTCTTGCAGAATCCAGATTACTTTGCAGGACCTGAAGCCTACTCGTTTGCTGTTCGTGCTACCGGCTCGAAATGCATGGCGACGAAAGAGGATCTCTTAGCCGGTTGTCCGTTTAACTCGCATATGGGTACTGTGCCTTCTGATCTTACCTTCGCGTGGTACAGAACTGTCGGTGGTTCTAAAGAGGCCTTCACCAGCCTTTCGGGAGGACAGTTCACAGAAAAATTTCCACCAGTTGGCCAGTATGTAACGTACGAGGTGGAGGTTTTTTCTGTTGAATATGCTGCCGTGTATGCCTTGATCTCAACTACCATCTTCGTAAAACCATCGAATCTGCAAGCAGTTGTTTACGGAGGTGATCGCCTCGCAACCACGTCCAATGCCATTCGGCTTATAGGACAAAATTCCATTGATCCAGATGTGATGAACGGTGCTGCCCTCAGCTACTCTTGGAAGTGTTCAATAGGAGGCTACCCCTGCCGTAGCCCCAATGAAGACCTAATGACGTTTCCCGGCCAGCCAAATATAGTTGTTGCGCTCAACATGTTGCACGCGCATGAAGTTTACCACTTCGAGCTTACAGTCAGTGCAGTAGACGGTCGGATTTCATCAAAAAAAGTGGATCTCCAAATGACTGACGCAAATGTGCATATGGTGACTATCACACGCGAGATGGATAGGCTTGATGCTGCCTACAAACTGTCGACATATAATGTTGGGGAATCGGTCATGCTAGTAGCCGAAACGATGCCTGGTGATCCAAGTTTGGTCTGGACTGGAAGCCCAAGCGTAGAGTGGAGTGTCAATCAACCGTCGGTCAACATTCTGGATCCCGTCAATTTCCCCCTTGGGGCATCCCAGTCGATCCTTCTAGTGGGCAGCACAGTCTTGAAGCCAGGATCTGATTTTATCTTTTCTGCTTCTCTGACGGACAGTACCGGACGAGCATTTTTCAATATTCGCAAAGAAGACATTAATGCCGGCCCTAATGGAGGCTCTTGCAAAGTGGAGCCTGCCGTGGGTGTTGCTCTGAAAACAACTTTTCTTGCAAGCTGTGAAGGATTTGAAGATAAGGACGGTGTGAAGCAACTATACTTTGCCCTGAAGACAGGCAATGAGACGCTCGCCTTACCGGGCACCACTCTCAGTGAGATGGAGCTCGACGTCTTGTCTGCAGGCACCTACACAGTTGCTGTCAGAATCATGGACAGCAAAGGCGCAAGCACATTGATTGAGACAAACGAGGTGGTTGTTACACAAGATCCAGCTCAGGATATTGTTGAGCGGTCTAAGGAACTGTTGGATGAGGTCAGGGCCTTGAACGATTTCACCAAATCTCTCTTACACATAACTGCTGTGGCCAATACGATTAAACGTCTAAATGAGAAGCAGACTCCGTTAGCCAATACGGAAGAACTCACTGGAAAAATGGCGTCGATGATTCTTGATATAGCTGAACGTAATGCTCTGAACCCTGAGCAATCCCTCTACTTGCTAGAGGGTATTAATCAGATTTTGATCGAATGGGAAACCCTTACAGCGACAACTGTTCATAACCTAGGCCTCATCATGGAAAAGATTGCAATCTACGATGTTTTGGGTATGGCTAACATGAACAGCGTTTTCGTCGAGATTACAATTTCCGTGCTAGAGAAAGTTTCTAAACGAGCCAGGGTTCTTCGTGCGTCTGGAGATTTGGGCATCCAAGAGGAAACTGCCGTTGAGAACCATCTTCAGCGTTTGGCAGATGTCAGCCTCAAAGCTGCCCTCGTTTACAGCGATACTGTACAGCAGGAAGTGTACAACCCCAACGCTGTGCTCTATGGACGAAGAATGAGCCTCTTTGGTACCAAGGGTGTCACCATTACCGTGCCTGACCACACAGATCTTACTGTCAATTTTCCTGGTTCGCTGTCAGTGGTCGGGGCCAGTGATAATGACCTCCTTGATGTCCAACTTTCGTACAGGATGGGTGTGGTTGCCCTTGGTTCCAATGAAACTGGATTGAAGATTGTTTCTGGAACTATTGGTGTAACCCTTTCGAAGGCCGCAGATCACGTTGTGAATTCAAGTCTTGTTAGTATGGGTGGCGGGTCTGTGGAGATGACTCTTCCTGTAGACACATCTGGGTTGTCTGGTGAAGATATCGGGATCTTCTTCGATCTCCATAAGGTGCAATGTGTATACTGGAAAGACAAAGATATGTCTACCTCGCAATTGGATTTCGGCAGGTGGAGTAATGTTGGGTGCAAAGCCACGTCAGTCTCGCGTAAGCTTGACGCCAGTGGAGTGCCCATGAATGCCTTGGGCTTGGTGACATGCCAATGTAACCATCTTACACACTTTGCCGTCGGCTTCGGAGAGACTAAGGTCAGGTTCTTGCAGGCCCCCGGCAGCGCTAGGTCAGGAGATGTTTATCAGGTTCTGTCTGGTGGCATAGTTTCATTTGATGTTGACATAGTAGACGAAATTGGTGCTGGCTCTGAGGTACAAGTTTTGTCCATTACTCCTACTGGACGATCTTTCTCACCGCCAAGGTTCAAAGAAAAGGGACATGGGGTGTATCAGTTCGAGTGGACTCCTCGAGATGCTGGTACATACCGTATTGAAATCGAGCTCATGGTCGACGGAGAATTGGTGGACGTCCGAACCGTGTATGTGCGTGTGCTCTTCTGCGAAGATTTCTTACTGGCGGGGGAGACGTTGCAAGACGTAGCTTTCCGAAACGGCATGCCCTGGCAAGTGTTGTTCGCTATCAACCCGCAGATTGAGAACCCACGTATGCTGCAGGCCGAGCCCCAAGGCCGCACCTGGACATGCAATGAAGGAATGTGTTCCCTTACAGGTCAGACTCCGGGCACGCGTGTCAAGATCGGCAGGCTCTACACTGTTCCTCGCGACCAAACCCTCACAGATGTAGTGACAAGCCTCGGGTCTAGTTTCACTCAATTAGCACGCCACAACATGAAACGTCTGGAAGCTGTCATGGATGGAACGCCGGTTTTTGACATTGCAGCTCGCCACAATGTCACTACCGGCACCGAAATCTCCTATGTGGGCGAGGAGTTCTGTGTTGTGTCAGGGCTAGCCGACGGCTGTTTGGTATAGACACACCGGTTGTGATGTCGGACAAGGACCGCGTCTGGATCGGAACTTTTGCTTCGTGTATCCAATTTACTCAAATAAAGTATTCTTGCATTGAATCGATGTCGTGTGTCGATAGTAGTGCAGGTGCGCACATTTTATGTGTGTAGTAATATTATATTATCCAATGGTGTGCTTTCTCTTGGAAGCACCTTGGTGTGTTGTTACGACGATTGTGTAATATAAGCCGACGAACACCCCATTGTAGCGAAAGCCCCGTGTACATTTCATGTTCCTTTTGTCAGTTCAAAGCCTCAGAGGCCGCCTGAAATACACTGTTCCCATCCTCCATGTCTGTGGAGTTGGCAAGTCAGTTTTTTGGCATGCAAAGTCGCCACCGATACAACTACACGAAAAGTGCTTGCACAGGCACAGACCTGTGCATGAGAGTGTTGATACTCTGTTGATGCTCAGGTGTTCCTGACGTAGCAAACCCCTTGCGCTCTTCAAGTCCTGATAAACTTTGCCTGGGCAACGCTTGTAAGCTCCGAGAAGAAGCCACATTTGCGACTCTTGCGGGCATGAAAGACAAGGCTGGGCTTCGTGAAAATCGTGCCTGGTAGTCGAGCATTTCTCCCTGCCAGTGTGCATGTTTTGTGGGGCCCGTTGGCATTCCGCATCTGAATTAGTTAACTTCAGCAAATGTAACGTGGCAGCAGAAAAGTGTTGGCATCTACAGTCATGGTTGTATCTTGTATGCGTGTGTGCATTTGTGGGCGTGTATTAAAGGAACGTGAGGAAAGAGAGTCACGGACGTCACGGTGTCTAGACACCTGCGTGCGCGAAGCAATCTTTTTGTGTGGAGGCATCTCGATGTTGGAAGGTACGTTGTGGAAGTAGCCCTTGTCGAACCTGTCTCGTAAACATAAATATATGCTGTCTGAACGTGTACAAAGCCAAATACTATCAGATTTAGGTACAGCACATTCGGGGCGACGGGTGGTTGAGTGAAAGCGAAAGAGAGACTGCCAAGACCTGCCAGGTGAAGGCTTGCATGATTTGACGGCTGGGCTGCAGTTCTCAGCAGATCAAAGTACAGTAGTGTCAGCACAGTAAAAATTGGATGAACATTAAAAAACCGCACAAACACACCATTCCACGCACACCTGTTCTCAAGGCCAGCAGCTAGTAGCTCATCTCCAGAAAAAACACTTTTTTTGGTTGGCGTTTGGTTGAGGGAGTATACACTTGCTGACTTGCGAGCCAAGACATTCTTGGGCGCAGACGTGCGTGTGTGTGATTGTGCAATGGCTGGTGTTGCTGCTCACAATCCACAAAATCAAGAGAGTCACTCAGTTTTGCACGTTCTAGGTTTGTGCTCCATGTGCGCGCGTGTGCTCACAGCAAGTATTCTGTGTTGAACAAATGCAAGTTTGCAACATATACGTGTACATCTACATATGTTTATGTACATGTACATGTACGTACACATATGTATGCGTATATGTTTATATGTATGTATGTCTATATATGTGAAAATTTATATACATGTATGTATACACACACACACATGCACATACACATATACATATACACACCCTCACACATGCACGCACACATGCACACGCACACTCTCACGTGCGCACACACACACATACACACGCACACTTACATACACACACAAACACACACACGCACAAGTGTAAATATGCATCAATATATATATATATATATACATATGTATACATATATGTATATATATGTGTACATACACTATATATACACGTGTGTATACGCACACACACATAAGCATTCACACAAGAACACGTGCTCGCACACACAAACGCACACATACACGCACAGGTGTATACATTATTGCATATGCATACACGTATGCATCTGTGTATGTGTATGTGTGTAAACACGCACAAACTGGCACACACCTACGCACACACACACACACACACACACACATACACACACCCGCAAACGCACACGCACACACCCGCACACACCCACACACACACACGCACACACACATAAACACACGCGCACATACAATCTCTCTCTCACACACACACACGCACACACACACACACGCACACACACACACACACACACACA
>Ga0209491_10011066_pt1 | contig 10713 bp, 8 predicted proteins | sample BON02_FD_187213 | JGI IMG/M metagenome (GOLD analysis project Ga0209491, IMG submission 187213) | Freshwater microbial communities from Lake Bonney liftoff mats and glacier meltwater in Antarctica - BON-02 (SPAdes) (version 2) | ecosystem: Environmental > Aquatic > Freshwater > Ice > Glacier...
CCTGACTCGGGTCGAGCCCGGTGAGGGGCCACGAAGCGTGCGGGTTTACCCGATGTTCAGGCGATTTTCAGGTCCGGCCGCGGGGCCGCGGCTGCGCAGTGTGCGGCCGGCCAGGCCAACACCCCCCAAAGAACTCCTCGGTGTACCACCCAGTGCGGGTGAGTCCGTCCCGGTGGGCACGAAAATATGCCGTTTGATTTTCCTATTCACGTCCTGCCCAGCGCAGACGCGCAAGGCGACACCGCCAATGGCCCAGCCATGGCAGCTGGCCGGCGCGCCCTAGAGGCTGGCAATGGCAACTGCGCACGCAAGTGGATCCAGGCAGATGGCGATGCCGAGCTGACCGAGGTCTTCACCAAGGCGCTGGCTGTCCGCAAGCTCGGCCCCGCAGGCCACCGGGCTCGCCGACCGGTTGTTCCTGGAGGCTTTGGTGCGACTGCACCGCATGGGTGAGGGTGTCGGGTTTACCGGCATCCAGCCCACCGACACCTGGATCGAACCGATCGGTGCTGCTGCGGATCGGGCGGTGGCGACCGGTGGCGACCGCCGGGTCGTTGCGCTGGTACCCGTCGATCGCCGCGCAGAGCTGCACCGCCGGTTTGAAGTGGCCCGCAACGAGCAGCGATTCGAGGTCGATGAGGTCAAAGGTGAACCCGAGTTCGTGATCGCTTATGTGAGCTTTCACAAGGATGCCGAGGGTGAAGACCATGAACATGGCCATCACACCCATGCGGGCGGGGCCCACGATGGCGCCCAAGCTCAGCATGAGCACGCCGAGCGCTGACGTGGCGCGCTGGACACCGCCCGTGCGCGTTCGGGGCCGCTCCATGCGGCCTGCACTGACCCAGGGCCTGTGGCTGCTCACATGTGCGGCGGGCGTGAGCTTTGACGTGGGTGACATTGTTGTGCTCACCATGTCGCCCGACCCCTTCGAGCCGCCGGAAATGCAACCGAATTATCGGGCGACCGACCTCGATCGACGCACCAATGTGGCAGCCGTCAAGGCGGCGCGGGCGATTGCCGCATCGCCGGCGATGAAAGGACTAGTCAAACACGAAGTCAAGCCAGGGCCGGATGCCAACGACGAGGCAGCCTTGCTCAAAAACTGCCGCAACAACGGCGCCACTATCCTCCACCCCAGCGGGACCTGCTCAATGGGGCCAGACCCGGTGGCCGGCGCGGTGGTCGACGCCAGATTGCGGGTGCACGGCGTGCAAGGCTTGCGCGTCATTGATTGTTCTGTGATGCCTACATTGGTGTCGGGCAATACCAATGCGCCTGCCGTGATGATGGCCGAGAAGGCGGTCGACATGATTCGCGAGGACGCCGTCAAGCGCTGACAACGGATGCATTGAATAGAAGCTGGGTCTGGAGTACAGATAAACGCGTACATGGACTGATTCAGTAATTCGAATCGCCACCACCCGTGCCACCATTGGCGTCGCATCTAGATGGGCTCCAAATCAATTGGACACTCACTGTCAGCCAATATCGAGTCCCTTGGTGTAGACGAATGCATCCAGGGCCAGTTCAGCGGCTGCGACCTCGTTGGCAATGCGGCTGACCGCAATTGGCGCGGCTTGTGGGTCGGAATAGCTAGCCCTGACGCCCTCAAGATAGGCAACAGACCGCGAGGGTTCGCCAGCGATCACGATCAGGTCTGGCTGTAGCGTTGCGCCTGACCATTGCAGAGCGGTCCCCAAGTGCTGTCCGGCGTCACGAAGCACCTGCATTGTGGGGATATCTCCTTGATCAGCCTCGTGCACAACGGCACGCAGGGTTTGTGCATCCGACGCACCGTGACGCGTCAAATCACTGTGAGTCGACAAACGATCAAGGCGCGAAAGGATCGCGCGGCCCGAGGCCAAAGTATCCAGGCAACCGGTGCGCGTACACATGCAAAGTCCTGTTGCGCCGGGCATGGGCATGTGCCCAATCTGGCCTGCAGCATGGTTGCGTCCACGCACCAAGCGACCGTCCATGATGATCGCGCCACCGATGCCCAGGGCCAAGTTGATTAACAATACATTGCGCGCATGCTTGGCCACACCCAGGCGGTGCTCGGCCAACAGCAGGGCGCTGGCACGGCTCTCGACCCGCACCGGCATCCGCAGCCGCTTCGCAAGCGGACCAGCCACAGGTACGCTGGACCAGCCAATGTTGGGCGCACTCAGTACATGCCCCGAATCGGGATCCACGGCGCCCGCAATGCTCACCCCTGCGCCAACCACGGTGCCGGGGGAGATGCCAGTTCTTTCAATCAGCTTCAGTCCTGCATCGGCGGCGCGGCGCAAGGCCACATCCGGCTTGAGACCGTCGAGCAGGCTCAACTCCGCGTGACCGATCCGATCACCGCGCATGTCGATCAGCGATACCGATTGCGCACTGGCGGCAATTTCGAATGCCAACACATGCGCGGCCCCGCCGACCAGCGACAGTTTTATCAGGGGCCGCCCAACGGACCGGCCACCTGACGCCGGCGGTGATTCCTCGGTCAAGACGCCCGCGTCGATCAATTCCCGCGTGATGCGGGACACGGCGGCTTCGGTCAGCCCGGTGAACGCAGCAACCTCTGCGCGACCGGCAAGCGCCTGAAAGCGAAGCGCCGAGAGAACGCGGCTTCGGTTCAACCGACGGGTCTCGCGGGTAGAAAGACTGTATTCAGAGGACATGGTTTAGGTGGAAGACAGGACGCCAACGGTTGACCGAGAAACGCGGAACAAGGCTGTCGACCGGTTGGATGAGGTCGACCAAGGGATGTTACTTGTTGACAGAAAGAAATAATAAACTATTATTCTTACCACCGACAACTTATAAGCCGAGCTGCTGTTCCACGTCCAGAGAGATGGCTCAAGTCCGACAGGTCGATCCACCACCCACAGGAGACAAACATGGTCATCAAGAACGACACCAACCGCCGCCAGATCGCTGGAGCCTTTGCCCGCCTGGGACTCGCTGCCGGAGCCATCGCGCTGGGATGCATGACCCCGTTCACCGTCGCTTCCGCTGCCGACTATCCCGACAAGCCGGTGACCCTGGTTTCGCCGTATGGGGCTGGAGGCGCGGCAGATCTGGCTGCGCGTGCACTGGCTTCCAACGTGACGCGCTATCTGGGCAACAACATGATCGTGACCAACCGGGCTGGCGCGGGTGGTATCACGGGCTCGGCGTATGTCGCAAAGTCGCCAGCAGACGGCTACACACTCTTGCTTGCTCGGGTGGGCTCGCAGGCCGCTGTGCCCGCCATCAATCGCAAGTTACCCTATACGTGGGACGGCTTCACTTTCCTGGGCATGCTGGAGAAGAGTTCCTTTGCCATGACCGTGGCTCCGAATTCGCGCTTCAAGACAATCGCAGACATCAAGTCCGCACTCGAAAAAGGCGAGAAGGTCAGCTACGCTTCTACCGGGGTAGGCACCTTGTTGCACCTGGGCACGATCTTGATGCTGGACGAAATGGGTGTGCCTGCGGAATCAGCCCGGCATGTACCGTTCAAAGGGGGTGGCGAAGCCGTATCGGCGGTCGCCGGTGGCCATGTCGACCTTCTGTTTCAGAACCTCTCGGGTGTGATCGGACCCATTCTTGGCGGGCAACTGCGCGCCCTGGCCGTGACATCAACTGCGCGCGACGCCACCCTGAAGAATGTCCCGACCATGCGCGAAGCTGGTTTGCCTGGCCTGGAGACCGTGGTGGGCTGGAGCGCGTTGTATGGCCCTCCCGATTTGCCCGCACCCATCGTGAAAAAATGGGTTGAAATCCTGGGCCAGATCAAGAACGACAAGCCATGGATCCAGATGACCGAGAAGCTGGGATCCACTCCCTCGATTGAATCACCAGAGGCAACCAAGGCCTTCGTGCGCAACCAGTACGAGAACTTCAAGAGCGTTGTCGACCGGCTGGGCATCGCCATCAACTGAAGTTGAGACGGCACACTAGGTCGGCCCGAATGATCGGCGCCCGGCCATGGTGAACAGCCACCGTTTCCTGTCTAGCCTGTGGCGCCGCACTTCCACCAGCGCCGGGGCGGGATGCTGTTCGTCACTGCCGGCCAGCAGGACAACGGTCTGAGGTATTCATCGATTTGGAACGAATGATGAAAACGATACACCGAAGCGATCTGGGCGTGGGAATAGGGCTCGTGGCCTTGAGCCTGATTTTGTATTTTGTCTTGATCCCACAGGGGATATCCGAGCCTTCCAAGCTCTCCTCCATTGCGATGTCACCCCGGTTCTGGCCCAGCGTCATCGCTGCGATGCTCGGTTTGGCGGGTCTGGTCGTGATCGTTCAGCAACTGGCAAGCCGCTCCCGGCTCGGCGCCGCAACACTTGCTTCGCCTGAAGAACACGAGGACCCGACGGGAGCCAAAGGCCGATGGATCAAGGCTATCGCATGCATGGTCTGGTCATTTGTGTACTACGCCTCTATCCCCTACGTTGGCGTCGTTGCCGCATCCTTCGCCACGCTGTTGTTCCTTACCTGGATGGGTGGAGAGCGGCGCATCGTGTTGATGTTGCTGCTCGCCGTGTTGCTGCCATCACTGCTGTACTACTTCTTCAACTACGTCGCGCATGTCTCCCTGCCGCTAGGCATATTCGAATCGCTTCGCTGATCCCCAGGGCAAACACGATGTTTCTCGACAATCTTGGCGACGCGCTCAATCTGTTCCTGGCTTGGGAAAGCTTTCTTGCCGTCTTCGTCGGCGTGTTCATCGGCATCGTGATTGGCGCCATCCCGGGCATGACCACACCGATGGCTGTTGCCCTTGTGCTGCCCTTCACGTTTGCGATGAGCCCGGTCACCGGCATCCTGCTGCTGCTCGGTGTCTACAAAGGGGGCTTGTATGGTGGCTCCATCACCGCAATTTTGATCAAGACACCGGGCACCCCGGCTGCGGCGTGCACCGTGCTGGATGGATACCCGATGGCCCAGCGCGGCGAAGCACGCCGCGCGCTGGACATGGCGCTGTATGCATCGGTCTTCGCTGATTTCATGTCCAACGTGGCGCTGATCCTGCTTGCCGGCACGTTGGCATCCTTCGCGTTGAAATTTGGCCCACCAGAATTCTTCACACTGATCGTCTTTTCGCTGACCATCATTGCGGGGGTATCCGGCGACCGCATGATCATGGGGCTGGTGTCGGCTTGCATGGGCCTGCTGCTGGCAACGATCGGGCTGGACATCATCTATGGGTCCGAGCGCTTCGTCTTCGGCGAGGTCGAGCTGATGTCGGGTTTGAATTTCATCCCGGTCCTGATAGGTTTGTTTGCGATCCCCGAACTGATCAACCACTTCGCTTCGCCACCTTCGAAAAAAGGCGAAGCCAGTGCACTGGGGAACACCGGCGCGACTTTTGCCGACTTCAAACGCTCATTCCCGTCCATCCTGCGCGGCAGCATCATTGGTGTGATCCTGGGCTCCATTCCGGGCATCGGTGGCGCCCCGGCGGCATTCCTCTCCTACAGCGAAGCGCGCCGCACTTCCAAACACCCGGAAACCTACGGCAAAGGCGAGATCGATGGCATTGCCGCTGCCGAAGCGGGCAACAACGGCGTGGCCGGCGCCACGATGATTCCGTTGCTTGCGCTGGGTATCCCCGGCGATGTGATCACGGCAGTGATTCTGGGTGCCTTCATGGTCCACGATCTCAAGCCAGGGCCACTGATGTTCCAGCAAAACATTGACATGATCTACGCGATCTTCATGGGCATCATGCTCAGCTCGGTGTTCATGTTCATCCTGGGCAAACTGGCGATCCGCAGCCTGAGTCGCATTTCCGACATTCCCAACCGACTGCTTTATCCCGCCGTACTCGTGCTGTGCGTCTACGGCGCTTATGCAGTCAACAACAGCATGTTCGATGTGCTGGTGATGATGGTTTGCGGTCTGCTGGGCTTCGCCATGCTGCGCTTCGCCATTCCCACCGCACCATTTCTCATCGCGTTCGTCCTTGGAGCCTTGCTGGAAGACAGCTTCCGCCAATCGATGCGGATCTCTGATGGCAACACGGAAATCTTCTTTCGCAGCCTGATCTGCTGGGCGTTCTGGGCGTTGACGGTGGTCACCGTCTTCCTGCTCTACCGCGCCCACAAAAAATCCATCCCATTGGCCTGACCACGTTGACACCTCTGTCAGGGTGTCAGCTTCGCAAAAGGAATCGACATGAGCGACAAGAACACTCCGGAATTGCCCAACATCCTGATCATCCAGGTCGACCAGATGGCCGCACCCGCGCTGCCCATATATGGTCACCCGGTGGTTAAAACTCCCCACATCTCGGCCCTGGCCGAGCAAGGTGTGGTGTTTGAGAACGCCTACTGCAACTTTCCGATTTGCGCGCCATCGCGCTATTCGATGCTGACAGGCAAGTTGCCCAATGCCATCAACGCGTTTGACAACGCCAGCGAGTTGTCCGCAGAGATGCCGACACTGGCCCACTACCTTTGCGCGATGGGCTACCAGACCACCCTGTGCGGCAAGATGCACTTCGTTGGCCCCGACCAGTTGCACGGGTTCGAAGACCGCATGGTCACTGACATCTATCCCGCGAACTTCGCGTGGACGCCTGATTGGCGCAAGGGCCCGACCGATGTGCCGACAGGGATCAGCGTCAGCATCCTGCCGCAATCCGGCAAATGCCTGCGCAGCATGCAGATCGACTACGACGATGAGGTGGAGTACCACGGCATTCAAAAGATCTACGACCTCGCGCGTTCAGTCGACACTCGCCCTTTCTTTCTGACCATCTCATTCACCCACCCCCATTCACCCTACACATCTTCCGAAGAACACTGGGACCGCTACGACCACGACGACGTGAAATTGCCCACCGTTGGACCGCTGCCTCTGGAGGATCTGGACGCGCACAGCCGTTGGCTCTACCACTCGCACGGCCGCGACCGTTTTGAGGTGAAAAGCGAAGACGTTCGCAACGCGCGCCACGCCTACTACGGGATGATCAGCTACATCGACGACAAGGTCGGGCGCATTCTCAAGACCCTGAAGGACACCGGTCTGGACGAGAACACCATCATCGTGTTCACCGGCGACCACGGCGAGATGCTGGGTGAACGGGGCATGTGGTTCAAGCAAACGTTTTTCGAGTGGTCATCGCGCATCCCGCTGGTGGTCTCGTATCCGAAGAAGTTCAAACCTGCCAGGCAGTCAGCGGTTGTCTCTCTGGTGGATCTGGTGCCCACCCTGCTTGATCTGGTCGAAGCCGGCAAGTCGGGTGATGCATCGCTTGACTTCGATGGACACAGCATGATCGGTCTGCTCGATGGTGACGCAAATGGATGGGCGGATACAGCGTATTCCGAGTACACAGACATGGGTGTAACCGCTCCCTGTCGCATGCTCAGAAAGGGCAACTACAAGTACATCTACACCCACGGTCATCCGGCCATGCTGTTTGATCTGGCGGCCGACCCTGACGAACTGGTCAACCGGGTCGACGACCCCGGACTCGCCCTTGTCAAAGACGGACTGGCCAAAGAGGTGCTCAGGGATTGGGATCCTGAAGAAATCAACCGCTGCGTTCTGGCGAGCCAACAACGTCGACTGCATGTTGAAAGCGCCATGAAACGCACGGCCAGATACCCGAACTGGTCCTACGAAATCAGGCAAGGCGACAAGGAGCGATTTGTTCGAGGCAGCGGCGCGGCGAGTGGCGCCACCGGGACCAAGGCACGTGCGCGGTTTCCGTTTGTGGGTGCCACGCAGTCGAGGGAATGATGCCCGCATCGGCGCCGAAATGATGGCTGCGAACACGCTGGAAGGCCGCGTGCTTTCCTGAGATTCACCACTGAACTAACACTGATCATCCCCATGTCGACTTCTTCATCTGACCACCAGCAAGCGGACCCTTCAATCGGCGGCCCGGATCTTCCTGACCTTGGGCAGCTTCTGTTTCGGTTCGCGGTCATCGCGGATACACATGTGACCGAGCAGGAAGGCAGCTCCTCGTCACCCTGGCAGGTCAACAAACTGGCCAACGCCAGGTGCCGAAGTGTCGTGCGCCAGATCAACCGGGCAGAGCCCGCATTCGTGCTGCATCTGGGCGACCTTGTCCACCCGGTTCCAGCACAGGCCACTTTCGGCGACGCGGCACGCAGATTTCACGAACTGATGGCAGAGTTGAAGTGCGATCTTTACTTGACGGCAGGAAACCATGATGTGGGCGACAAGCCACTTGACTGGATGCCTGCCGGGGCTGTCAATGAGTCGTATATCAGCATGTACGAAGAGCACTTCGGAAAGCACTTCTACTCCTTCGATTCGGCTGGTGTTCATTTTGTTGTCATCAACGCCCAGATCATCAACTCGGGTTTGCCGAGCGAGGCTGTTCAGCGCGAGTGGCTGGAAAACGATCTGCGCGGTTGCAATGGGCGGCGCATATTCCTGTGTACCCACTACCCTCCGTATGTATCCAGCGCCAACGAACCATCCAGCTACGACAACATTGATGAACCGGGAAGAAGCTGGCTGCTGGAGTTGTTCGCCAAGTTCAAGGTAGAGGCCGTCTTCGCAGGTCACGTCCACAACTTCTGGTATGACCGACGCGGCGAAACAGAGCTTTATATTCTTCCATCCACCGCCTTTGTTCGCCAGGACTACAGTGAACTTTTTCGGATCGAACCTGACCCCGATCTTGAAAACGGTCGCGACGACAGACCGAAACTTGGCTACCTGTTGGTCGATGTGCACGAGCGTGGACATGTTGCACACACCGTTCGCAGCTTCGGTGAGGTGAACGATCCGGACTTGGTGGTTACGGCGGAGCCGTCCAGACTGCCTCTTGTTCACACCAAGACGATCAAGTCGGCACCGGTCGGGCTTGATCTTCGCCATCCGTGGGCCGAAATTGTCGAAGTCGCTGCAAGTGGTGGCGTTGACGAGTTCGAACGCAAGCTGGTCCGCAATGACTATCCGGTCATGGCGCTTTGGGAGATGGGGACCCGAAAGCTGCGGATTCCGCTGCACGACCTGTTTGACGCGGGCACGCGCGACCGGATGCGCATCCTCGCAAGAATGGGGCATCGATTCACTGCCTATAGCTACGACGTGCCAACAGGAGCGCTGCTGGACAGCCTCGTACAACACAATGACCTGCTGGTCGCGTGGGAATTGGTGATTGCCTGGGACAAGGCGCTCGATCGTCTGCACCAAGTTGTCGCATTGAAGCGCGCCTGTCCCGGCCTTCGAATCATCTGGTCGAAGCTGCGCAGCCACCAGGATTCCAAGCCTGCCGGAGTCCGTTACAGCCACATGATCAGCCACGGATTCACATTGAGCGAAAGCAGCACGATGGAGCAGTTCTTGAAGAATCCGCTGGCCCGCCAGACCTTGGACGCCTTTGCCCTGCGGATTGCCCGTGAGGATTCGCCGTGGGACGGCATCCATGCTGGCCGGGCATTGTCAAGCGTTTTGGGCGTAGACATGGCCATCCAGGTGCGGCTGGCCGCGAGCACGCCTGGTGTCGTTGCCGACGACGCCGCTACTGTGGCAAACCGCGTAGCAGAAACGATGATGGCAGCTTTCGCCGGACCGGACATTGACGTGTTCTTCGATACCTTCAACGACGTCGATCGCAGTTTTTTCGCACGGCTCGGTTTGGTAGACCGGCGATACAACCCACGCCTGGCCGGTTCCGTCTACCGCAACATCAATGCGCTGATGTCGCAATCGACTGAGCCAGTGACTCCGCTAGAGCACCCGCTTGGTCGGGGCAAGGGGGTAGTCCGGATGCTTGCCTCCGGATCGGACGTTTGGCATCTGGTGCTTGCCGATGAGGAAACAGTCATCGACGTCCTTCCTTCGCCGTCTGACGCGATCGCACAGTCCGGTACCTGCCGGGACGTCGACCTCGAAACAGGTCTCGTCACCATCAAGGCTTGGCATCGCACCGCTGTTGGAAAGTTCAGACTCGACAAACCGATCCACTGTCGAGGGCTGCGCCTGATCCAGCTTGTCGGAGCCTTCGCGCCGACATTGGTGATTGCCATGTCCACGCCTTGATGGCCTGCGCCCGACTGGAGGAGACCGGGTGTTGGTTGACGGGCGCACGCTGGCCATGGGTGCGAATAGCCCGGTGGCCATAGCCAAACTGCTCAGGCCGGCGACGGAGGTGTTGGCACGAGCGACTCGCGATCCAGCGTCGCTTGCTGGGCAACTTGCATGCCGCCGGAGAAGGTGAAGAGCCCCACTCTTGTCAGACGGCAGGCGCGGGGCTGGCCGACAGCATGCCTCGCGTTTCGATGAAGCGCACCACGGTGTCCAGTCCGTCATCGGGAATGGCCGTCATGATCTTGAGATCACCGCCGCCGTTCGGACTGTGTTCGACGTCGATCTCGAACCCGATTGAACAGCCTGACCACGGTGAGACGCCCCGGAGCCGCCCTTCACCAGCACCCACTTGTGGCCGGATGCAGCCTTTGAGTTGATCCTCTCGAGGCCATCGCGGCCGTAGTTCAAGCATCGACAAAAGTACCAGGGCGAACAATCACCTTCTGACCGCTTGCTGTACGACAGTGCGGAAAGGGACGCGCGAACGGCGAGACGTGGGCTCTTGCATACCGAAGTCATGCTGCATCATGGGTGTATGGCCCTCGTATTTTTCTACGGGTCGGTTGGAATCGTTCATTTGCGATGTGCGGCAGAAGTAGGTCTGGGCCTGCTTTGCCACAAAGTCAGGCGCGCGAAATCGATTGCGGTAGC
>Ga0209491_10011069_pt1 | contig 10712 bp, 16 predicted proteins | sample BON02_FD_187213 | JGI IMG/M metagenome (GOLD analysis project Ga0209491, IMG submission 187213) | Freshwater microbial communities from Lake Bonney liftoff mats and glacier meltwater in Antarctica - BON-02 (SPAdes) (version 2) | ecosystem: Environmental > Aquatic > Freshwater > Ice > Glacier...
GCTTGTGCCCTGGCGGCTCCGTCGTCTGGGCAGGTCCAAAGTTCGTTCGGCCTCATTGGTGAAGGTCCTGCGTGATGATAAGATTTCTTGAGATCCAAGGTCCCAATTGTCGTGAAACCCTCCACTGCCCACTACCCAAAGCAACACTTGTTTCTAAAAAAGAAAAAACCGAAGGAAAAGGCGCACCTGCACTAGAGCACCAAGTCTTTCCCATTTCCATTATGGAAACAGTACTGAATTGATTGCAGCTGGCCACTTTGTCACGAGTTTAGACTCATCTGGGAGTGTGAGACTTCGGACAAGGACACTACGAATTTAGACTTCTCTGGGAGTGTGGTACCTCATTCCGGCTTCTTAAGATTCACGGAAAGGCCCTTCTTGGCGCCTGCAGCAGCAACCAGAGCAGACTGCCCAAAAAGGCTGCATAAGTCAGATGTCAAAACCATCACACTCAGACTGGGCCCACCCACTAAGTTCAGCATTACCACCCACATAGTTAGAAGTACACTGCTTGTCTTACACCGGGTTGCAGTCACGCATATTGGCACACTGTGGTTCATTGCATTTAGAGATATGGGTGGCAGTATTTTACAATCATGTGGATTGTCTCTATGCGCAGAAGTGTTTGGGCTGGCGTAGTCTCGGAAGGTGTTGGTTCTGTCCAAAATCTGTCGGGTCACATTGCAAATAACTGTAGAATTCCGCTCACCAGGCGAGGGCGTGTCTCTAAGTAGAGGAGTGAGGGGTTCAACCGGGGTTGGAAATTGATAAGACTCAAGAACAGAACGGCCAGAGCGTGCAGCAAGTGTGGGCATCACCCCACTCATCGCACCCATTGGTCGCTACACCAATTGGGATTTTTGCCTCGTGTAAACGAGGTTGATTCGTGCTCCAAAGAGCGATCAAACTGAAGCGGAGGGACTGATTGCTCAGAATCCTCCCCAGGATGACCTCCAAGACCCGAGCGACCTCGGGCCTGGTTTTCGCAAGGCGAGCAGCAGCAGCAGATGTAACAGGCGACGACAGCAGGTGGCAGCAAGCAGGCAACAAGAGCAAGGATGCAGGGCTCCTGACACGACACAATGTGTGACGAGGTGCAAATGGCGAGAAATGTGAAGTGCACGTCTTTCGTTGTTATGGTACTCAGTCGCGCGCCACATGCAACAGGAGAAACACAGCAAGTCAAGTCTGCCCGAGCCAGCCCTCTTGCTTTCAGCTCGATCGCCAGTCAACCCCGCAGCTTTTCTTATTCACCAAAAATGGCGAGGAGTGCGAAATACGCCTTTTGCGTGGCTATGGCACTCGGCCACGCGCGGCAGGCAACAGGAGAAATACTCGCCGGTAAGTCCGGGCTGCCAGAGCTAGCCCTCTTGCTTTCAGCCTCATCGCCAGTCGGCCCCGTCACTCCTCCTCGCTCAGAACCCTTGCATCATCATCCTGTCGTTGTGACAGGGCAAACCTAGACCGGTCCCGGGGATGCCGCGTGACGTGATCTCTTCGTTGACTGGTGTGATGATGGGGTTGATGAAAGCCGTAGACAGAGAAAGGTTGTTTTTCTCCATCTGTACAAAAGCTTGAGGTTAGCCTGCTCGTTTCTTGAGCTCAATGTGGCAGTTGGGTGAAGCGATGGCGGCCGTAAGAAATACCTAGACCTTGGAAGCTTCAATGTGATCGAGCAAGTCCTCCTTAGTAGTGAGGCCAGCGAGAGTCCTGAGGGCTTTCATTTGCTTGCTCGTGGATTCAGTGTGGGCGGGCAGCGACATAGTGGTGTCGGGAGCCGTAAAAAAGTTTTGAGTGTAAGAGACAGCAGTAGCGACCTGGAAAGAAATGATCTTGCATGCCTAGATATATAGGACGAAAAAACTAATAGAGAAAATACTAGAGCCATCAATGTCGTCCTCCTACAAGAAACCTTAAGTTTTCAAGGCGAGGAGAGCGGTGGGATGTCTTCTGAGAGGTCGCAAGACATCATGCTTGTCAAAGGCATCAAGAGAGGAAGCGTGAGTTGGCGGTTGATATCGAAAGGCAAAACGCATCGCGAGCTTCTTCGCTAGTGATTTTCAATTTGCGTGCGCTCTCGAGCATTTGTGCATGCATACTAGCAAGGTTGCGGCGCAAGGCGACGTTGGCAGGTATCTCAGCCACATAATCATCGCTAAGTATGTTCTTTCCCTCAGCTGCTACGCCTTCTACCCATGTCTCGATGTCATCGGCAGAAGGTGAGTCTACATGGCCTTGGGCATGCCAGACGAGTGTTGCGGCAAAGAATTCTTCGACCGCGGCAAGAACAGCAACGTACAAACCGGAATTTTGGCCCTCGTCGCAGAGGAGCTTGTAGGTGGCCGCCTTGGTAAGCTCGCCTGCGACTTTTGTGAAAGGCCACACAAATTTTAGGGATTTAGGAGCGCCCATAGTGAATGCCAAGATTATGTGGAGGGACAATTTCTAACAGGGAACGGAGACGAAACAATACAATCAAATCCCGACTGGCACTTGGGGCGTGCCTGGGTGAACGAATATGACCAGACACAGTGTCATGTGTGTGGCGCTAAAACAATCAATTGCTGTAATGCAGGACAAGCAGTGCTTGGCCATCATAGTTATTGCTGGGATTGCCCGGTATCAACATATACCAGTAGGGTCACTTTGCCAACACTAGAGTGCACGGCCTGTCCGTATGCGTCCGGTGTGCAATATAAAGGGGAGAACTTGATTTCAGATTGTGTGTGTAACCAGGGATACGGCGGCAGCAGTTTAGACAACTGTATTGAATGCGGTGTTGGTACTTATGTTCAGACGACACGCCAGGCAGCTCTGTTTGCGCATCGTGCCCTACGTACTCTTCCTCTCCCTCCGCGAGTACGGACGTCTCTGCCTGCACTGGCAACGCAGGTTACATCAGAAAGCCATATTCAAACATGTCATATTCGTGTGCCAAGGGGACACTGTGCCACTCAATGTTGGAGCATCAGCCCCAATGGACGTGATCTGCAAGGTGCTCATCGCTGCGAATGCTGACATCTCCCTGCATTTCACTGAGGTGGACACTGATTCGTATTACCATTCAGGCCCTCGTGCTCGGTCACGACGAACCGAATTCGGTCACGACTTATAGTTCGAGCAAATAGAGCTTCAAGCAAAGCTACTAAACTATTTCTTAGGAAGTAATAAAAGCAACATCAATCAATGCTCTACTTCGTCGTGCAGCGACCAATTCAATTCTTCTGTTTAGCCTGTCAGCACCCGACACACATTGGATATATCGCGGCAACACATGAAAAATGACTGACGGGGAAGTTTCGCCAATTTCGACACACGAGCGCGCACCGAATGAGCCTCCTGGAAACGCTGTAATTTTCACCTCATCAACAGGGCATGCACAAGTAAAACTAACATCGACAAATGCATACGTAAGTTTCTTCGTTGCGCATTGGACGGTACATAGAGACAGCCAAGCATGGTGATCTCTAGACTGCGCAGCATGCCCTGCTGGCACTTATAAACAGCATAGTTCAGGGTGTGCGACCTGTCCTCCCAATTCCACTTCTCTCGCAGCGAGCCATAATAGTAGTGCATGCAGATGCGACGCAGGCTTCACTGGCCCTGATGGTGGACACAATTGTGAGATGTGCACTGCTGGCACGTACAAGGCGGACTTCGGGAGCTGGAGCTGCAAGTTGTGCGCCATAGGCAAATGCAAGTCAGGATTGGGCATAGGCGTCTGTTCCTCCTGCGACGAAGGCAAGTCCACTGCTGCAACGGGTTCTACGTCAGCAGAAGCGTGTACATTGAGTTGCAGACCGGGGGAGTATGCAAATGGTTGTGCATGTGTAGCTGGCAAGTGGAAAAACGGAAAAAACACACTCACTGCGTGCTTTGGGCAAAGCGAATGCCCAGATTCTGGGGACTTTGCATATCAAAACGATGAAGATAAGACACGGTGTCATCAGCGCAGGCATGGTACTTCCCAATGCTGTAAGCATGGACAGTATTACGAATGGCATGAATTGAGTAGTTCCACTGCCACCTACGAATGGTGCCCCCGTGGCACGTATTCATCAAAGATCAGAATTGCATATGAATGTGATTCATGCGTGTCTGGAGCAACGACGAATGGGGCCGGAAATCTTTACATTTCGAGATGCAGATGCAATCACGGGTGTGGTGCACAGGCCGAGTATAATGATACAGATCCAGAAAGTTTAGTGTGTACAGAATGTCCTTTGGGAAAATACAAACATCATAGGTATAGTGGGAAGGATTGCAACCCGAATGCCATCGCTTGTTCCGTGCCGTGCACATTTTGCGATGCAGGGAAAACTTCACAACGAGGTTCAGTGGAAGGATCGAATTGTCTGCCAGTGCAGATACCCATGCTGTGTGCACCAGGGATGTATGTCATCACAGCTGCGGAGTGTTTGCCATGTCCTGCTGGCACGTGGAAAAACGGAACAAATAATCGCACGTCATGCGATGATGAAACCCAATGCCCAGGTTATGTGGATGGACAAGTTCTGAGGGGGGATGGACAGGACACAATACCCTCACATGTCGCCTGGCAGCACAATGCTGATAAGACACGGTGTCACATGTGTGGCTCGGCCACAATAAATTGCTGCCCAGCCGGACAGGGTGTGTTGCTTGCTGCGAATCAGTGCGATATGTGCAAGCAATCAAAGTATACTAGCTCCGTCACCTTGTACACATTAGCGTGTGCAGAGTGCCCGGCTGCAACCAGTCACGCGGATCGGGGCGCGGGATCGATTTCAGCGTGTCAATGCAACCAAGGATACGGCGGGGCTGATGGGGGGCCGTGTACAGAATGCGGTATTGGACGTATGCTGCATTGACGCCAGGCGCCTTTGTTTGTACACAGTGCCCAGCTTACTCTCTCTCTCCATCCTTGAGCACGGACGTCTCTGCCTGCACCTGCAACGTGGGTTACGCGAGACGGTCAATTGCAAACGTGTTGTGTTCCAGTGGTTGCGGGGCCGACCCACCATCAGCATCAGGAACAATATCTGGGGCTCTGCTGGGTGGAGCTGTATCTGACTGCCATTGCCTAATCGCTGCTGATGCTGAGATCGCGCTGGTTTTTTCTTTGGTTGTTTCAGCGCAGGGTGCTGATAACGAGCTCGTGATAAATAGTTGTACTACATAGTCATGCAGCCCTTCCGATTCCGAGCAGCTGGCTCGGATTGATGCCGCTAGCACCACGGTGTACACCTTATCGACAGGGTATTCGCAGATACACTTTGAAACAAGCTGGTCTGTGTCTGAATTCGTAGCGCAGTGGACGGTCCTGGACTCTTTTTGGTCTACAGACTGCACAGCATGCCCGGCTGGCACCTATGCGTTGAACGGTACCGAATGTGTGATGTGTCATGCCCACTCCACATCTCTGGCTGCGGGCGAGGGTGTTGACGAATGCAAATGTAACGCGGGCTACACAGGGGGGACTGATGCTGGGGGCAACTGTGTGCCAACTGCGACCATCCTGTGTCCATCAGGGAGATATGCGATTACTCATATGCAATGCGAGAGGTGTCCAGATGGGTAGTGGAAAAGCGGGACAGATAATAGCACGTCATGCTATGAGGAAAGCGAATGCCCAGATTATAAAGAAAATCAGTTTAATGACAGGTCAGGTAACACAACAGCAGCTGCAGCTCTCGAATCCGACGATGCACCATACACCTTTCAGTCAGATGAAGACCAGACGTGGTGTCATACTTGCAACACGGCTGGTACACACAGCTGCCGGCCTGGGACGCACGTAGTTAAATCGGATAATAATAATGGGGGGTGCGATTTGTGCCCAGCTAACACATATTCAGACATATACACTGCAAAATATTGGTGTCGCGCACGCCCGGCAGGGTCACACACAAAATCCAACCAACACACGTCAATTTCACAGTGTATGTGTAGGCCAAATTACACTGGTGCCAATGGCACAGAGTGCAACACATTTGCCGCAGGGAAATACAAAACAGAAACAGGTTCTGCAGACTGTGACAGCTGTGGCCCGGCTACAACTTCACCTATTGCTTCGGAATCGGCATTGGCATGTGCATGTATTGTTGGGCATACCAATGTAGATGGGACTGGTTGCACGCCATGTACTGCCGGCAAATACCAATTCGCGGCAGGCTCGGACATCTGCGCCAGCTGTGACGCCAACCAGACGTCACCTGAAGGTGCTGCGACAGCAATGGCGTGCATGTGCCTGCCCGGATACACTGCCACGAACGCAGCAGCGAGCGACGCTGCTGCGTCTTTGGTCGCATGTGCACACTGTGCCCCTGGGAAATATAAAACCGAGCCGGGTACATCCAGCTGTGACAGCTGCAAAACGGTCAAAACTTCCAAAGCAGGTTCGACATCGGCAGAGGCCTGTGTATTCGTGTGCCCACCAGGGATGCTGCTGAATGCTGATGACGAGTGCCAGGCATGCCCCGATGCGCACTGGAAAATCGAAACAGACGATCGCATGATGTGTTATGGTGCAAACCAATGTCCAGGATACAATGTGAACGGAGCCAGTGATGCCTTCCAGAACGACTAAGACAAGACACGGTGTCACGTGTGCAAATACACTGGCGGCGGAGGAGATTCGTATTGCTGTTTGCCAGCTCAGTATGTCTATGGTTTCACCGGGGAGTGCAAATGGTGCCCACTTGACACATACAACAGTGTGCTCAGCGACATGGAAACCTGTACAGCATGTCCGCATTTCTCGGGCAATACTGGCGGCAACAGTGATGGTGTAGGCGCATCCATCTCAACGTGTAGGTGCAAAGAGGGATACACCGGTGCCGGTGGGGCTGAGTGCACGCAATGTGCAGCTGGGAAGTACAAGACAGCAACAGGTTCGTCGGACTGTGCCCATTGTGCCGCTGGCAAGACTTCACCGCTGGCTTCGGAAGAGTCCACGGCGTGCACGTGCCTGCCGGGACATTCCATTACAGGCCTGACGTGCAGTCACGTATGCGATGATGGCAAGCGCATCGGTGAAGAAGCCTGTGACGACGGAAACCTTGTGTCTGGGGATGGCTGCTCTGTAGGGTGTTCAGTATAATCTGGATGCGGCTACTCCTGTAGCGGGGGCGACTTGAATACGCACGTGTGTAGCAACCTCCTGCGGCGACAGCAAACTGGCTGGGGACGAGAGCTGTGATGACGGCAAACAGGATGATGGCGATGGTTGCAGCAGCAGCTGTGTCATAGAGACGGGGTGGTTGTGTACCAACACCGACTGTGAACACACCGTGTGTGTGTGTGTGTGACGAGGTCTGTAGAAACGGCTTGCAAACTCCGGCAACCAGGATGATGGCGATGGTTGCAGCAGCAGCTGTGTCATAGAGACAGGGTGGTGGTGTACCAACACCGACTGTGAACACACCGTGTGTGACGAGGTCTATGGAAACGGCTTGCAAACTCCTGGCGAGGCATCTGACGACGGCAGCACCATCCCTCTCGACGGGTGATCCGCCACGTGCACTGAAGAGTGTGGTTTCGAGTGCAGCAATGCGGTGGGGGATGGCGACATCCAACGACACTCGACGTGTTCTGTCAAATCCTGTGGGAATGGCGTTGTTGCCAGCACGGAGGCACGCGACGATGGAGACACGGAACCGGGAGATGGTTATGAGGGATGCGTCGTAGAAGCCGGGTTTGAGTGCACCAACGCATTGTGCGGGCGGTCCAATTGCGTATGGATGACAGGCAACGAGATTTGTGGTGATGGCTTCACGCTTGGTGCAGAGCTGGACATGGACTATTTTTGTGATGACGGACTCATTGCTGCAGGTGATGGGTGCTCGGCCAATTGCACAGTAGAGTGTGGGTATAGTTGCGATGGAGGGCTGGCAGATGCTGCCGACACCTTCACCACAGCCTGCGGCAACGCGGTCAGGACGCACAACGAGGCGTGTGACGACGGCAACACTAAAAACGGTGATGGCTGCAGCAGCAGCTGTAGGATGGGACTGCAACAACACGGTCTGCGGACCGTCACACTGCAGTGAAGTGTGTGGAAACAACCATGCAACTCCCGGTGAGGAGTGTGATGACGGCAACACTGCTGCAGGGGATGGGTGATCAGATGTGTGCGCCATAGAATGTGGGTATGTCTGTGATGCTGGAGCACCGTAGCATTGCGGAACAGAGTGTGGCGACGGCAAACTAGCTGGCAACGAGGTGTGCGATGACAACAACACTCGAAATGGCGATGGCTGTAGCACTGGCTGTTCACAAGAGACAGGATGGGACTGCATCCACACCGACTGTGGACAGACAAGCTGTATGGAAGTGTGCAGAAACAGCCGGAAAACTCGCATTGAAGCATGCGATGACGGAAACACAGTTGCCGGTGATGGTTGCTCGAACGAGTGTGTCATGGAGTGTGGGTATGCTTGATGCCCTCTCCACTCTCGAGTGTATCTGGCATCCAACTCCGCTGCAAAATACTATAACGCGTGAAGGCTAAAGGTCGAGGAGGCAAAATAGTCAACAGCATGTGTCTCGCTGGCAGGTTGTGGACAAAAGGATGCTTGGCAGCAAACAAACAGAAGACATGCTTCCAGGCGTTTTATGCGCAAGCAGGAAAAAGACGATCTTTTCTGAGATGATATGTTCTCAGTCGTATGACGCACCAGAGTCGGATCACTCGTTGGATGTGTGCACGGTGTGCCAACGAGGCAAATGTTTTCGTAGATGCTTGTTGAAACCATATTTCATCAAGCTGTTATGAGGCTACTTTCGATGAAATATCACATCAGTAGTAGCGGCATTGTGTGGGTTTTTTTTAATGGAATTTTTCAACCATTGTTCAGATTCCATCAAAATGCTAACCACAGTGTTGGTAAAGTCGGGACCCAGAGGGCTAGGCTCGTGATGGGAGGGGGGAGGGTGCGGCCTTCCATTTGTTGATACACACAACATTGTCTAAACGCTTGCTGTGCCAGAATGGGATGCGGAGGGTCTGTTACCCGTCATGTAAACCTTCGCAGGTCCCCTTGGTGTGTTTGACCATTCGCCCCGTCTTTGTACGGCCAGCGATAGGGACAATGTGTGAAGGGTTGGAACGTTAGCCTCTAGCAGATAGTCATTAACATCCAAGACGATGTAAAACTAGCTTAGTTGGTCAGAGCGCGGGACTGTCAATCCCGAGGTCGTCGGTTCGATTCCGGCAAAAAATCAAACTTCGAGAAATCAAATCTACATGGATTTGAACTACATAGACCCTGAAGCAAGGGTACTAAATTACTGTTTCACGTAATAAAAGCAACAATCAATCAATTGACGAGGTTGTAGTTCTATCTCTCTCACTAACGACTTATTCAAAGAAGGGAGGTGCTGTAAGCGCCGTATCTCTTATGTAGGTCGTAGCACCCACCACTAGTTTGGCCTGCCAAAGAACCTTCCAAGCAAACGACCTGCAGTTGGGGTCCTTGTCCATGGTTTCTTGAAGGAGGCTTTCATTGTACAGGTCTTCATCCTCCAGGGAGCTGAAGACTTGCGAAAGGAGGTGCCATAGAGCCCTTTCCATTCTGAATGGACATGCCGGGGTAATCAGGGTGGCTACCTCCTGGAAGGTGCTCGCCGTAAAGCCCCCAAATGAGGTGTCTAGGCTCTCAGGGTCCATGTGAATTCTTACCGCCCCCACCGCTGGGGGTTCTTGATCATGGACATGAAATCCTCATCATCTAAGTCAATCTCTAGGAGCTTCAGAGGGTTCCTGGCTATGTGGGAGGTTGAAACACTCTCCCTAGTAGTGGACATATTGGAAATTTATGAGAGTTCAGTACTGGCTTGGTCGCCCCATCCCTCCTCTATCATCCGGAGTTGACCAATGAGAGGAGGAAGGGGCGCATTTGCTTCCTCCTCCTCAGCCATGTAAGCTTCTAATTGGTCGTCCACAAATGTCGCCATAAGAGGGTGCATTGGTCTATCATGTTCAAGAGGGTGCATTGGTCTATCATGTTCGTCAGCCACCAGGGGGAAGCCAAGCTCATAGCTCGTGAACTGTTTCCATGGGGCTTCGGGTTGCACTAGTGCTCTTCTCTTGTTACCATTCGAGGGTGAATTCCCTCTCTAGATCTGCGATCATGTTGATTATGCAGGTCCGTAGGAATGGGATGGTCAAGGCCGTTTGTTTCTTTTACATGACCACCCGCTGCCATTGAGTGGAGTTTTTCCGGTAGAGCCAAGCGCACTAGCAGGCCAATATGCCGGGCTGTGGCGATGTCATTCCTGTTGGCATCCTCGGGTTTATCCTTTCTGCATGAAGAACACCATCCTTCTGGATCGTCTTGTCTAGCCGACCATGCTCTTCCGCATTGGATGCACAGCCTAGAACTTTCTTCGGCTCTGGCTCTAACTAACCCACCACCCTCCTCTTGTTGTATGGTATCCTTCTTCCACGAAATCATCAACACCCATTCGTATCAGCTCCTGTTTGTCTAGAAGAGTTCTCTGTAGCGCCATTATGTTGGTACGGCCCAGTTCCTTGAGCTGATATAGTCTCGCCAGAGTTGGAGTGTTGAGTTGGAATTCAAACGCGAGGCCCGAGCTATCCTCTCTGTCTATATCGTCCCTGAAAAAGTCCATCCATCAGGAAATTACGCTTGTATATATATATGTTGTTTAATTTTAAATGACATATAAACACATAATTTTTTTTTATACGACATATAAACACAACTTTT
>Ga0209491_10011076_pt1 | contig 10709 bp, 8 predicted proteins | sample BON02_FD_187213 | JGI IMG/M metagenome (GOLD analysis project Ga0209491, IMG submission 187213) | Freshwater microbial communities from Lake Bonney liftoff mats and glacier meltwater in Antarctica - BON-02 (SPAdes) (version 2) | ecosystem: Environmental > Aquatic > Freshwater > Ice > Glacier...
CCGCGACGGCCGCCGCCGTCACCACGGCCGCGCGCGCGCGCGAGGACCGCCGAGGGACGGCGCTGGGCGCCCGAGCCGTTGCTGCCGCTCCCCCCCGCTCGTCGTCGTCATTCACCTCGTCTCCATCCACCGCCAAGGCCTCCAACGCCTCGTCCACCAGCGCCCCGACCACGGGCCACGTAGGCGACGATGCAGGCCGCGTAGGCCGCCGCTACGCCGTCCCGCTCGAGCAGCGGGAACATGCCAAAGCACGCGACGACCGAGCCCCAGACGGCGAGCGCCGCGAGCAGCGCCCGAGAGGACCCCGCCCGCGAGGAGGACGCCGGTCCAGGAGGCGGCGGCAGGAGGGCGAAAGACAGCAGCGTCGCCGGCATCAGCGGCAGCAGCACCGACTTTTCGTGGACCTGGAACGAAAAGAGGAAAACGGCGGCCGCCGAGTTGGCGCAGGCCAGCAGGAAGCCGTGGGCCGACGGCGCGGCCACCTGCTGCGCCATCGAGGGCAGGGCCGCGGCCACGGTCGCCGCGAGCGCCACGCGCACGGCGACGGACGGCCCGCCCAGCAGCTCGCGCCACTTGAGCGGGCCGACGGATCGGACAGCGGATCGACGGATCGACGGATCGACGGATCGATCGGTCCAGTGGGTCGACCAATCGGTCACTTGTCAGTCTAGGAACAAGAAATCGCCCGATGAACTGGCGATCGACTTGCTCCTGCCTTCGTACGATGACTCGGAACTCGGCAGGAGATATGGCGCGAATTGTACGGTCAATCCTCAGGGCAAAGCGGGACAGAAGGCGGGAGTCGATCTCTCAGTAAGAGACCGACTCACGCTGCCGGCAATGCACCCATAATCCGGCTGAAGCTTCTCGATCGCCACGCGACGGCCAGCAGGAATTGTCGGCCCACTTGCAGCTCGGTAAATTGTATTACGCCTGCAGCGAGAAACAGTAATAAGTGACCCGGTGACCAATTAACCTACGTTTGCCTGCATTTGCCTGCATTTGCCAGCATTTGCCAGCATTTTCACCGGCACGACCTGCATTTTCACCTGGTAAATGCAGGTCACAAGCCAGCTTCAAGTTAGAAATATCAAGCACTTGTTACCTGCACGAGGTAGACGTGCCGTTGAAACGACAGTTTAGCCGGCTAGGTGGTAAATGCACCAACGCGTTCTGCTCATTTACTCGTTGACGCCCAAATGCTGAGCCGCACGTAACATTGCCTCAAAAGTTGCTGTTGTGCTGACACGCTGCCGCAGCTAAAGACTTGCGACGCCTCGCTCTTGAAACTGAAAACTCAGCAGTTCATATAAATTTCCGTTCGATTCGCGATCGATCGACGAAATTCAGTCGAGCAAGGGAGCCCGCTAACTCGATCGATAGAATCATCGACACGAGGAACGCGGGTCGATCGATCGATCGACAAGAGAAAGGCAGGATCGATGGCTCGGCCGGTCGACGAGCGCAAGGCGTGCTCGATCGATCGATCGATCGACGAGAGAAAGGCAGGATCGATCGATCGACGGGTCGACAAGCGGAAGGCGGGCTCGATGTGTCGATCGATCGATCGATCGACGAGAGAAAGGCAGGATCGATCGACGAGTGGAAGGCGGGCTCGATCGATGGATCGACAAGCGAGAGGCAGGCTCGAAGGCCGGATCGATCGATCGACGAGAGAAAGGCAGGATCGATCGATCGAATCATCGACAAGAGGAACGCGGGAGTCGATCGATCGATCGATCGACAAGAGAAAGGCAGGCTCGATGGTCCGACGGGTCGACAAGCGGAAGGCGGGCTCGATGTGTCGATCGATCGATCGATCGACGAGAGAAAGGCAGGATCGATCGACGAGTGGAAGGCGGGCTCGATCGATGGATCGACAAGCGAGAGGCAGGCTCGAAGGACGGATCGATCGATCGACGAGAGAAAGGCAGGCTCGGTCGATCAAATTGCCCGACGAGACGGCTCGATCGACAAACGGAAGGCGGGCGCGATCGATCGATCAATGGATCGACAAGCGAGAGGCAGGCTCGATGGATTGTTCGATCGACAAGCGAAAGGCGGGCTCGATCGACAAGCGAGAGGGAGGCTCGAAGGATGGATCGATCGATCGACGAGAGAAAGGCAGGCTCGGTTTTTTCAAATGGACCGACGAGACGGCTTGATCGACAAGACAAGTGGACGATGCTGCTCGAGCCGTCGAGGGTCAGGATCGCCTTGCATTAGAATGTCGCGGTCTTCTCCAGCGCGCAGCATCTGTGCGGCGCACGCTGCCGACCGAGCCGGGCCGCTCTCGCCTCGTGCACATAGGTAAGTTGGACGGGCCCCGACCCTTTGTCTGCGCGAGCGCGCGCGTCAGGGGACCGGATCGACGCTCGGTGAGTGACTTCATGCTCACTTAGCACCCTTTTAACGATCGCGGGCGTCATCATCGACGACGGGGGCCGCGCGCCGCCGTCGCCGCCACTGGACGGCCAGGAGGGGTGGGGCGGCGAGGCGGCGCGGGAAAGCTTTGGCGGGCGGCTCGCCTGTCCGACATCGAGGCAGGGTGGCAGGCCGCCGCCGAGAGCGCGGACGGGCCGCCGCCTGCGCCGCTCGTCCCAGCCGCTTGAGACGGGGATGTCACGCTCCGCCCGGCGGCCATGTCTGCGGCAAAGGCGGTGATGGCGGCGGCGGTGGCGGCGGCGGCAGCAGGAGCAGGAGGGGCGGCGGCGGCGGCGGCGGCAGGCGGAGGAGGGGCTGCGGCGGCGACTGCGGCGGAGGCGGCGCCAGCGGCAGCGTCGCCGTCGGCCGTTTTCGGATCCGCGCGCGCTCGCTGGCGCTCGGTTCTCTGCGGCGCGCGCCGCGCTACTGCGTGGTTGATGTGCAGATCGGTGCGTGAGTCGATTGAGTCGCGCGCGCAAAAAGGAACTAGGCGCGCACTGCACGAAAAAAAGACGGCTCTGATGCCTCTCTCGAGAGCCCCCCCTTCTGTTTTTTCTGTTTTTTCTGTTTTTTCTGCTTCTCGCCATCAATCATCCACCTGACGCCCCGCGAGCATCCGACCCAAGGCACCCCTCCCTGGTAAATGACCTCGTACTGACCCACGGCGAGCCCCTGGTCGCGCCCGGCCAGGCGCACGCGGGCAAACATCGGCGCCACGTCGGCGCGCTGATTGGCGGCGCGAGCGGCCGCCGCCGACGTTGCCGCCGTTGCCGCCGCCGACAACGTTGCCGCCGCTCTCGGCTCCCCTTCCTCGCGCTGGTCCTCTGCCTTTGCCGCGGCCTCGGCCGCGTGGATGGCCGCGAGCTCGGCCTCGGCCAGAACGCGCTCCTGGCCGGTCGGCCGCCCCGACCGCTGCAGCGCCTCGCCGCTCGCCGCATGTGCCACCGTTGCCGCCGCCGCCGCCGCCGCGCCGGCCGCCGACAATGCGCCCGCCGCTCGTGCCGCCGCCGCCTCGTGTTGAGCGCGCTGCGCACCGTGTCCGAGTTGAGGAACGCCTCGTACACGTGGCGCTGCAGGGGCTGAAGGCGCAGCCACACGATGAGGTCGGTCTTGCGGCCGAGGCGCGCGGGGACGGCGGCGCCCGCGGGCGGGGCTGGGGACGCGGCGCTGCCGCCGTTGCTGGGGCCCCCCGCAGCAGAGGCAATGGCGGCAGCAGCAGCGGGGGCGGCGGCCGCCGCCGATGAAGACAAGGACGACTCTGGCGCGGGGCTCGGCCCGCCGCGGCCGACGGTCAGGACCTCGTCGCGCTCGCGCCGCAGCATGTGCGGCGCCACGAGCCCGCGCAGCTCATGCGCGGGCGCCGCCGCCTGCTGCCGGTCCACCAGACCCGCCGAACGGTCCTGCCCCGCCGCGATGGGCCGCGCGAACCGCGCCTTGAACTCGGCGGCGCCGCCGTGCAGGCCAGGCGCCGCCCAGTCGAGCAGCGCGTGCATCTCGGCAAGGTCGTTGAGGACGAGCGTGCCCGTGATGGCCAGGCGCAGGCCGGGCGCGCGCAGGCACCGCACGCCGCGCGCCGTCAGCGAGGCGGGGTTCTTGGCCTTGTGCGCCTCGTCCAGCACGACGACGTCCCAGGGAACACGCGCGGCGGCGGCAGCGGCGCCCGCTTCGTCGTCGCCGCCGCCGCCGTCCTTGCTGGTGCTGCTGGTGCTTTTGCCGTTGCCTTTGGTCGCAGCGGCGCCGGTGCCGTACACCGGGCTGTCGGCGTTGTACTGCATCATGCCGTACGTCGTCAGCCGGAAGCCGCCGCCGCGGTCGCGGTCGCACACGGCGCGCAGGGCCTGCTCGCGGGCCGACGGCGCGCCGTCGTAAAAGCGCCAGACGCGAGCGGCGGCAGGAGGGCCGCCCGCGCCTCCTGCTCTGCGCGACGCGGCGTCGGCGTCGGCCGCGAGGCGCTCGCCGCTCGCCAAGGGAGAGGCACCCCCGCGTGCCCTTTCGCGCGGCCGGGGCAGAGGGCGCAGCGTGGCTCGAGAAGGAGAACGGCGACGGAATGTCGGTAGAGGTGGCGCCTGAGCGCGCGCTGGTCGCCGCCGCCGCCGCTGCCGCGGGCGTCTTGCGTCGGGCCGACGGCGGCGCCGCCCCGCTCGCTCTCGTCGATCTCCGACGCTCCTCCTCGCGCACGCCAGCGGCGGCACGATCGACCAGATGTCCCCGAGCGAGATCAAGCGCGTTTTCCTCGACCGCAGCTCGGGAGAGCCCTTGCTCTACGGGGCCGCGCGTCGGGGCAGCCAGGACTTGGCGCAGGCCCTGCTATGTGTGGCGCACAAGCACGTGCCTGCCGCCGTGCGTTAGCCTGACGAGGCGGGCCTGACACCGCTGCACGTGGCCGACGCCAACCTTCAGCACCAGTACTCCTTGTGCTGGCGCCACCCCAAGGAGCTGCTCGCGCCCGTGGAGGGCTCGGAACGGGCGTCGGTCTGGCACCTGCTGGTCGACGTCGCCGCGGCGCTGAGGGCGGGCCAGCAGGGCGAGGTCGCCGCTGTGTCGTCGTCGCCGTCAGTTTCGGCGACCGCGCCTCGAGTCAGTGGCGGCGGCAGCGGACGCAAGGCGAAAATGCCGGAAAAGGGCGCCGCCGAGCCCGGCGGGCCCTCTCCCGCCACGCCCACCACCTTTGCCTACAGCATCAAAGACATCGATGAAGAGGGACTCTTTGGTTATTTGATAGGGCACGATGAGTACGGCGCCAAGGAGCGCGCGCAGGCGGCGCTCTGCGGCCATGATAGGCCTTACGATCCCCGCGTGACGCTGCAGCTGGCTCGGGCGAGCAGCGCCTGCGACCGTCGAATGCGCGTCCTCATGGCGCAGCCGCGCGCGGCCGCCGAGCCTAAACGCCGCGCCGGCGCCCGCGCTCAGCGGCCGCCTCGCTCCAGGCGCGCGACAGAGAGAGCCACAGCGTCGGCCTGCCGGCGCGGCTTGCCGGCGCCGCCTGAAGCGCTGGCGTGCCCGTGGAGCGCATGACCGAGGGCGACCGCGAGCGGCTCGCGCGCCTGGGCCCGCACCTGCGCGGCGGGTGGTCGGGCAGCGCCGCGCCGCCGACGCCGTGGCGGCCGCCCTCGCGCGCGCGCGGTGCGGCCTGGGCGACCTGCGCCGGCCCGTGGCGTCGCTGCTGTTCGTGGGGCCGACGGGCATGGGGGGCGGTGGGCGGCGTGGCCATTAGGATCCGGACGTTCGCGGCGCGGGGGGCGTCTCGATCCTCGACACGGCGCGCGCTCGTCTCCCGCCAGGGACAGCGGCAGGGCAGCCGTCCGTGGCCGACGCGCTCGTTTCGGGCGTCCCTCCGCCTCGCGGCGCCGCTCGACGGCGCGCCGCCGACGCCGCCGCCGCCGCTGCGGGCGCCGCTCGCGCGTGGCGCCCGCGACCAAAGCAGGCCCACGCGGCATCTTTTTCGCATACATACGTGCATACAACCACTCGACGCCGCGCTCCGCGCCGGCCACTACTGGTGCTGCCGCCTGCTCTTTCTCGCCGCGCCCCGGCGCGCCGACGCGCCCCTCGGCCGCGGCGGCGTCGGACTCGACGTCCTCGACGCCGACGGCCGCTCGCTGCTCGCGGCGGCGATCATGTACGAGGACTGGCCGCTCGCGCTCTGCTTGGCGCGCCACGGCGCCCGCCTCTGCTCCGGCACTGGCAGCGACCTGGACGCCCGGAGCCGATCGCGAAGGCGGTGGGAGGAACGCGGGCAGGAAAATCGAGCCACTGGTATCACACTCGCGAGCGCGCCGAGTTCGTCCGGACGGTCCTGTCGCGGCCTGACGGCGCCGCGTGCGTGCGCAAGGGCCGTAGGCTGCGGGGCGGGTCCGGCGCGACGCTCCTCCACCTGGCGGTCCACGAGCGGCACTGGGGCGTGGTGCAAGAGGCCTAGGTGGCGGCCACAGCCCTCGCGCCGGACATGGCGGTGGCGCTGCGGGCGTCGACGGACCTGGCAAATCTGTCGACACGGGCTGCCGAAGCGGCCGAGGCCGCCGCCGGCGGGCGCCGCGCGGCGGCCCCGTCGCCGTGCGAGCCCCGGGGGGCGCTGGGCACCATGCCGGCGGCGTTCATCCTCAACCTGACCATTCACCAGCTTCTGCTCGCGGGTGCCGACCCCGACGCGCCCGACTCGTCCAATCAGTCGGCGCTGGAGTACGCGCGCGTGGTGCTCGGCGGGCCGACGTCCGAGGCGGGCGGCAAGAGCAGTAGTAGCAGTGGCGGCGGCAGCAGCAGCAGCAGCAGCAGCGGGGGCGGCGGCACGGGCGGTGGCGGCACGCGCGTTTCCGCCCCGTACCCTTCCTCCTCCGTCAACGCGGGCGCCGGTGATGAGGACCTCGACTACCTCGAGATGGACGTGGTGAGCGTGCTCGAGCGCTACAGCAAGCGCGAGCGCGCGGCGGTTCAGGCGGCCGAGGCGGCCGCGCGCGCGTCGCTCCAGCAGTCGGCGGCCGAGGCCGAGGAGGCTCGGGCGGTGGCCGCGGGGGCCCGGACGGTCGAGGCCGAGGAGGCGCGGGCGGCTGCAGGCGTACAAGCGGCACGAGCGGCGGCCGCGGACGAGCAGCAGCAGCACAGGGCGGCCGAAACGGGGGCCAAGCCGGCGGCGCGTCCGGACGACGAGGCCGAGGAGGCGGCACGGGTCGCGGCGCAGCAGGCGCGAGTGGCGGCGGCGGCGGCGACCAAGGCGAGCGAGGCGGGCCAGGCGGCAGAGGCGGAGGCGACGCTACAGGCGGCGGCGGCCGACGCGAACGAGGCGCGGGCGGCAACGAATACGGCAAAAGAAACGAGCGCAAGAACCCGCAAGAACCAGCAGCGGGCGCGGCAAAAGGCCGCATCGGCGGCGGCGGCGACAGAGGATTAGCAAGACGCGTCGCGGGAGTCGTCGGGCGGCTGCAGCGCAGGCGCCGCCTCTCTTCCGCCCACCCCCGCCGTTGCCGATGCCGCAGTTGCGCCTCCTCCTCCTCCCCCGCCGCCGCCGCCGCCGCCGCCGCCGCTGCCGCCGCCCGCTTCCTCCCCCGCCCCCGCCCCCGCGCCCAGCGAGAGCGAGCGCCGCCTACCGCCGCACCTGCGCCTGGCCGTGTCGCGCCGCGCCGCTGCCGTGGCTGCCGCGGCCGCCGCGGCCGTCGCATGTGCCCGCCTGTCGTCTGCGCCGGCCGTCCCGTCTGCTTCTGCCGCCGCCCCCGCCCCCGCCCCCGCCCCCGCCGCCCCCGGCAAGGAGGCGTTCTGCGTGTGCTGCCTCGACGCCCGCCCGAGCGTGACGCTCCCCTGCGGCCACCGCGTCCTGTGCGGCGAGTGCGCGCCGGCCGTGCAGACGCGGTTCGGGGGCGGCGAGGGCGGCGCATTCTGCCCTGTGTGCGGCACCACAACGAACTAAGCGACGAGAGCACAAATAGGAGATACGACGCGAGAGAGAGGCCGTCGAAAGCGGCGGCGGCGGCGGCAGCGGCGGCGTGCGTTGGTGCTCTGCGCCGGAGAGAGAGCGAGAGAGAGACCGAGCCGCCAGAGAGCACGGGTGTTACATGCTGCGTACTGTGACCGCGTGCTGATCAGACCACAGTAAGATGGACGCCCAAGGCGCGACCACCTCCCCAATTTCGCAATGAGAAAGAGCGGCGTCGGCAAAAATGCGCCGCCGCGGTGCAGCCACCGGGCAAGCGGTCGCCGCCAGTTCCGCGCTCGCGCCTCTGCCGCCGACGCCTCTCTAAGGGCGTCCCCCCTGCCTCCCGCCAGCGATGAGCCCAGGCCCGCGTCCGACAAGACGGACAGGTCGCCGCGATCACTTCAAAGGCCGGGCGCGGCGAGAGGGGCGCGGCGCGGGGAAAGCGAAGCGCCACGGGCACCTCCGCCGCGAGACGCGCTCCCTGCCGCCGCCGCTGCCGCCGCCGGACGATCAGGAGGGGTGGCACGGCGAGGAGGCGAGGGACGGCTTTGGCGGGCGGTTCGCCGCGCTGCCTGACAACGAGGCAGGGTCGGTGGGCACCGCCGGCGCCGGCCGAGGCGGCCGGATCCAAAAACAACGCCGTCGCCCTTCTCTCTCGACAGCGCCGCACTGGCTCACATCTCCTGGAGGCAGTACAACTGCGCAATCCCTCCGCGCCCAGGACCACGACCATCGCAGCCACCATGTTCCTGCGCAGCCGCCACCAACTCGTCGCGAACAGCCCTCCGCGCTCGCGGACCTTTCCTCCGGCAGCACACCTGTCGCGCCCCAACCCGCGATCCCGCTCTCTGACCGCGCAAGCCCACGCCTCAGCATCGCGGCCGCATGATACTCCCTCAACACTCGTCCTCACCCAGAGGCGGCGGCGGCACCCGACAGCGTCCTCGCTCGCGAGCGTCGTTCGAGTGACAACTCGTTTGCGGCGACGCCCTGCGCCGACCGCACCGCCCGCCGCCGCCGCTGCTGCCTCCTCGCCGTTTGGGTGCTCCTCTCGCGCGCCCGTGATCGAGTACCTCCTGCTCATCACGGCGCGTCCCGACGCCGATCCGGACGAGCTGCTCGAGGGCATCGAGACGGTGTGGTCGCTGCAGTACATGGTGCCCGGCGCGGGCGTCATTTGCGCGTCGGCTGGGCGCGTCCTGGTGGGCGGCGGCGGGGGCTCACAAAGCGACGACCGCCACGACCTCGAGCCACGACCAGCAACCCCGCCTACCAGCACCGGCACCCGCACCGGCACCAGCGGCCTTCCGTCCGCCGCCGCCGCCAAACCTATCGAGGCCCGGCCGCTGTCGCACGTGGTCCACTTTCGCCTGGCCAACCGGGCGGCGCTCGAGCGGTTTGTCAGCCACCCGCTGTTTGCGCAGACGCTCAAAGACACGCTCGGCCCGCTGACCGTCGCTGGTGGTGCCGATTCTGCAGCCGTCGCTACCGCCACCGCCGCCACTGCTGCCGCCGCGGACGACGACGCACGCAACAACATTACCGACCGCCAAAAGGGCTACGCCGAGCTCGTCTTCGAGGGCTGCGCCGGCCGAGCCCTCGAGCCCATGTTCCGGCGCGGCCCGGACTTTGAGCAGCCGGGCGGCGTCGAGCAGCTGTGGCTGCTGGGCTCCTCGGGCGAAGACAGGGGCGGCGACAGGGGCGCCGACAGGGGGGGCGGCGACAGGGGCGCCGGCTCGGCCGGCGACGCCTCGGCGGCGGCGTCGTTCCTGTCGCGGCTGGGCGAGCTCGCCGAGAGCAGCGCGGCGGGCGCCGTGCAGGCGACCTTCGGCCCCGTCATCGCCGCCTCCCCGCCCTCTGCGCTCACCCACGTCCTCATGGCGCGTTTCGCGGGCCTAGGCCAGGCCGCGGCCTTTGCGGCGCTGCCACCGTGCGCCGCCATCAGCGGAGGCGGCAGGGCGGGCCGGGCCGACGCATCGGCGGGCCGGGCCGACGCATCGGCGGCCCGGTCTCTGCCGCTGCTCGCGCGCCGGCGCGTGCTCGTTCGGGCGGGCAAGCTCGACGACGAGGCCGAAAGCGACGACCAGAATCTGTAAAAATAAAAACATCAGACGTTGCAATCTCGAGATAGAGAGAAACGAGGCGCCGCGCTGTCCGTGGGGCAATGGTGATTACACGTCGTCGGTGGATGGTTGTTGTGATGGATGCGGTCTAATATGGTGAGAGCAGCCATCGATCGGCATGGGGCGTTTCTTACGTTGAAGGGGAAAAAAGGCGGGGGGGAGGGAGTGGGCGGGGGAGTCTGGGGTGAGAATGGGGGGGGCAAACGCGCGCGCGAAAGAGAGAGGAGGAGAGAGAAGAAGCGAGGACAGCGGCGACTCCATACTAGGTCGAAAAAAAGCGCGGACGAGGAAGAAAACGAGGCCCCCCCGGCGCCCTGCGCGCGTTTGAAACGTTGCAGCGGTGCGTGGGAGGAGGGTGGGCGGGGGAGGCAAAATGAAAATCATCAAACCCCAGTTCCCTTTGGCTCGTCGTGTCTGGGCGCGCGCCTCGACTCTCTCTCTATCTCTCTCTCTCTTCTCCAAAAATTTTTGCTGTGGTAAGGCTTGACCGCGGGCTAGCAGGACTCGGCGGTCCGCGCGCCGAGGGTTGGGGTGGGCAGAATGGCAAGCAGAAGAAGAAGAATAAAAACATCAAACATCAAACATCAAACATCAAACACCAAAACGAATGTTGCTTTGTTGTCTGTTTGTGGGCGATTGGCGCGCGCGCGAGGCTCCTGGCATGAGGCCCGAGAAGGAAAAAAAAGCGGCATCGTGGCACGGGGTCGGCGGGGACACGCGCGCGCGGCTTCTAGGGACAGAAGGGTGTTTGAAGGCGG
>Ga0209491_10011079_pt1 | contig 10708 bp, 8 predicted proteins | sample BON02_FD_187213 | JGI IMG/M metagenome (GOLD analysis project Ga0209491, IMG submission 187213) | Freshwater microbial communities from Lake Bonney liftoff mats and glacier meltwater in Antarctica - BON-02 (SPAdes) (version 2) | ecosystem: Environmental > Aquatic > Freshwater > Ice > Glacier...
CCAGTCACTTCGGGGCAGATCGACTGGGCGCTTGCCCATGGCTTTGCCGGACATTTCGTTGATCCCGGCGATCTTGTCGGTGACGACACGCAGGCCCGCGCCGCCGAGGCCGCAGCGGTTGACGGCTGTTGTATTGCGCTTTCCGGGGGCAAAAACCCGCTTGTCTTTACGGCGCGAGGCCCTGACGATCCGTCGATTGCGCGCCTCGACGGGGCGCGGGCGCGCGCCGGTGTAGACAAGGAAACGGCGAACAACCGCATCGGAGCCGCCCTTGGCCGGATACTCGCGCAGGTGATGCAAAAAACCGGAGTACGGCGCGCCGTGATTTCGGGCGGCGACACATCCGGTCATGCCACCCGCCAGCTTGGTATTTTTGCGCTGACCGCCCTTGCGCCGACGACCCCCGGTGCCGCGATCTTTCGCACCTGGAGCAGCGCGCCGGCCTGGGACGGGCTTGAACTGGCTCTGAAGGGCGGACAGATGGGAAGCGAGGATTATTTCGGGCGCGTCCGGGACGGCGGTGGCGGGTAAACCTGCACGATCAGCCTTCGGCGGCAGTGTCCTGATGCTGGGCATAAAGTTTGTTGGCGCGCAGGATGTGGTCGCGCATCGCCCGTTCGGCGGCATCGGGATCTCCGGCCGCGATGGCATCAAGGATCAGCGCGTGTTCTGCCAGCGTCAGCTGTTCGGCTCCCGGCAGGCGGACAAGCTGTGTATAGAACTCGCCAAGCCAGCCCATCAGCGCCTCGCTCAGTGCCGGAAAGATCGAGTTTCCGGTGATGGCGGCAATCTCGCGGTGAAACAGCATGTCGTAATGAAAGAATTGGCTGAGGTCGCAAAGCGACGCGTGGTGATCTTCGAGACGCTGTTTCAACCGGCTGATGTCGCCGGGCGTCGCGCGACTGGAGGCAAGGCGCACCATCTGCACCTCGAACAGCAGTCGCGCCTCCTTCAGGTCCTGAAGGCTTTGGGTCGAGCTGCGCAGGATGCCGCTGGTGGTCAGCGCGATGGATTCGAACAGGTTGGAAAAGCTGGGTTGCGTCACCCGGGCACGTTCACCGTGGGCGATGCTGATCAGACCAAGTTGCGCCATGTTCTGAAGCGCCTCGCGCACTGCCGGGCGACCGACGCCATACCGCTCCATCAACTCCCGCTCGGAGGGAAGCTGGTCTCCGACACCGAAGCCTTCTTCCTGAAGCATGCTGATCAGGCGATCCATCACGTCCTGATAAAGCTTGCGGCGCTGGATCGGTTCGGCTGCGGGGTGTGTCATCGGTTTCTGCCCAGGAGTGGCCCGATCAAAGCAGCGCGAAGGAAAGGAGTGATTTTCACGCTGCCGGGCTTTCGTTCAAACGCGTAATAGACAGGAAACGGCGTCGGATCAAGTTCGCCTCACCCCTGGATTGGCCGGATGGTCCGGCGCCGCCGCATGATCTGGCGGTTCTGCCGAAGCGTATCCACAAGAACGGCAAGAAAAATTATTCCCGCTTGCAGAATCGGCTGGAGGTAGAGGTTGACACCTGTGAAGGCAAGACCGGTGTTGACCGTCTGCATCAACGTCGCCCCGATCACCGCGCCAAAGGCGGTACCGACACCGCCAAAAAGGCTTGCCCCGCCCAGAACCGCCGCCGCAATCACGTCGAATTCGCGCCCCTGGCCGAACCCGGCGTCAAGCCGCCCGATCTGGGCGATCAGAATGAAACCGGAGAGGCCCGCCGCGGCGCCCGAGATCACATAGACGGCGGCCCGCACCCGACCGGCCGGAATGCCCGCCTTCACCGCCCCGGCGGGATCGTTGCCGACGGCATAGACCTGAAGCCCGAACGTGGTGCGCGTCAGCACGACATGCGCTGCGACTGCGACGATGGCAAAGGCGATCACCGGCACCGGCACCCCGCCCACCGAGCCCTGTCCGAAGTCGCGCAGCGCCGGGGGAAAATCGAACTGTCGCGAGCTTGTGAGAAACGCGCCGAACCCCCGGAAGGCAAACAGTGTGGCAAGCGTCACGATGAAGGGGGCAATCCCAAGCCTGACGATGAAAACCGCATTGACCGCACCAAGAAGCGCCCCCGCACCGATCGTCACGAACAGGCCCCCCGCCACCCCCAAACCCATGTCGCGCATCGCGAACCCGGCGATGAGGGGTGCGAGATACATCACCGATCCGACCGAAAGGTCGATGCCCGCAGTCAACAGAACGAAGGTGATCCCGATGGCGGCGATCCCGATGAACGCCGACTGCTTCACGATGTTGCCAAGGTTTTCGTGGCCAAGGAACGTGGGGGCCTGAAGCCCGAAATACAGCAGGACCGTCGCAAAGATGATGACGGTGGCCCGCCTGATTGCAAGATCGAGCGCGCGTTCGCTGAAAGACCTCCCCGCGCTCATGCCACCAACTCCCGGAACGCCGCGGCAAGCAGTGCCTCGCGGTAAAAATGGGGGCTGGCGGGTGCGCGCGCGAAATCGGCAGTGATTTCGCCTCGATTCATTACAAGGATTCGGTCGCACATGCCGGTCAATTCCTCAAGTTCTGACGAGATGAACAGGACGGCGTTGCCCGCCGCGGCCAGCCGGTCGGCCAGCGCATAGATCTCGTACTTTGCGCCCACGTCGACGCCGCGCGTCGGTTCGTCGAGAATGAACAGGCGCGGCGCCGCAGCGAGCCACTTGGCGATCACCACCTTCTGCTGATTGCCGCCCGACAGCGACCTGACCGGCAGGCGCCCGAGATCGGATGCCCGGATCGACAGGTCCGCCGTCGCCTGCTCGGCTGTCGCCGTCTCCGCCGCGCGGTCGAGAAGGCCGAACGGTCCGCGCCCGAACTGCCTGATCGTTGCAAGGGTGATATTTTCCGCCACCGAGGCATCCATCAAAAGACCCTCCTCGCGTCGGTTCTCGGTGACAAATGCGATCCCGTCGGCGATCCGCGCGACAGGTCCACCGCCGGTGGTGCGCCCGGCGACCGCAAGGGAACCGCTGGCCGCCGGATCGAGGCCAAAGAAGATGCGGGCAAGTTCGCTTCGTCCCGAACCCATCAGACCGAAAAGGCCCAGCATCTCGCCCGTGCGGATCGAGAATGTGATATCCTCGACCACGCCGGGCTGCGATATGCCGCGCGCCTCGACGAGGATGGAGTCCGACGGTGCGGCCGAGCGCGCCGGGAACAGACTCGCCAGATCGCGCCCGATCATCGAGCGGATCATTCTGGCAATCCCGAATTCGGCCGTGGGCCCTTCGTCAACCAGCCGCCCGTCGCGAAGCACCGCGATCCGGTCGCACAGCGCGCGCACGTCGGACAGGATGTGCGAAATATAGATGACCGTCCGCCCCTCATCGCGAAGCCGCGCGATGACCTCGAAAAGCCGGGAAGTCTCGCGCGGGGTGAGCGAGGTGGTAGGCTCGTCGAAGATGATCAGATCCGCCGAGCGGTGCAGCGCCTTGGCGATCTCGACGAGTTGACGTTCTCCGGGGGCAAGATCCTCGACCAGCGTCGCGGGGTCATGGCCGATGCCAAGACGTTCCAGAAGCGGGCGCGCCACCCTGGCTGCGGCGCGGCGGTCGGCAAGCCCGAAGCGGCGTGGGAAACCCGTGATGAAGATGTTGTCGAGTATCGACAGGTTCGTGAACAGGTTGAGCTCCTGGTGGATGAACGCGATTCCTGCCCGGGTGGCATCGACGGGGGCGGTGGGGGCATAGGATGTGCCGTTCAGCCGCATCTCTCCGCTTGTCGGGGGCACCACGCCCCCGATCACGTTCATCAGCGTTGATTTCCCGGCGCCGTTCTCGCCGATGATGCCAGTCACCTGACCCCGGATAACGGCAAGCGTCAGATCGCTTACCGCCGGAATCCCGAACCATTCCTTGGTGATGCCGTCGAGCCGGAGCAGCGCCTCGTTCATCTTCGCCCCCGTGCCAGACGCTGCCGCGCCACGTCGAGGAAGGCGGCGGCAAGGATCACGCCGCCCTTGACCATATCGATGTGAAAGGCGGACAGGTTCATCAAGTTCAGCGTGTTGCCAAGCAACACAAAGAACAGGACGCCCCAGATGGTCCAGAGAATCTTGGCCTTGCCGCCGAACAGGCTGGTGCCGCCGATCACCGTGGCCCCGATCACATCGAGCAGAAAGTTTCCGCCGCCAAGGGTGGGCCGCCCGGTTTCAAGCCTGGCGGTGTAAAGCAGCCCGCCAATCGCCGCGCAGACAGCAGAGATGACAAAGACCGTAACGATGATCCGGGTGACCGGCACGCCCGAGATTTCGGCGGCGCGCCGGTTCAGGCCAGTGGCGAAAACCTGGCGCCCGAAAACGGTATGGCTGAGCAGCACATGCGCGGCAGCGGCCAGCGAGAGCGCGATAATCATCGGCCAGGTTATGAAGGCATGAACCTCGCGCCGGGGAAGCTGTGGGGCATATTGATCGCCGAAGAACAACGAAATCAGCGTGCCCTTGCCCAGGTTGACGAAATCGTCGGGAAGTTCGCGGATGTTGTTGGATTGCGTGAGCCAGATCGCAAAGGCCGACAGCGCGATGAGACCGACAAGCGTGACCATGAAAGCGGGCATGCGCAGAACGGCGATCGCAACCCCGTTCGCGAATCCGATCAAAGCCGCCACGAAAAGGACGATGGCGATCGCAACCCATGTTCCCAGGGGCACACCGGCAAGCGGCCCGCCCGCTTCGCTCAGCACCAGCCCCCAGACTGGCGTATGGCCGAGGACCTGCTCAGGGGCGCTTGTCGCGATCAGCATGGCAACAAGGATGCTGGTCAGACCGGCGACCGATCCCTGACTGAGGTCGATTCCGGCGATGGTCAGCACGAACGTCTGACCCACCGCGACCACAAGAAGGGGCCACATGTTCGACAGGACGTTCGACAGGTTGGCCGGCATTGCAAGGGTGGGCAGGAACGGGATCAGCACCAGCACATAGGCCAGTGACAGGTAGAGCACGAAGAAATCCGACAGCAACAGGCCCCCCAGCATGTCCGAAAGGCGGCGGCGCAGGGGTCGATCCTGTGGGCCTGTGGCCGCGGTGTCCGGAGGGTTTGCGCCTGGATCGGCGGCCGGCCGGGAAGCGTTCCCGGCCGGTTCGCGCGCTGTCATTTGTCGAGGAACCCGTCAGCCAGAAGCACGCAGCCCCACATGTCCATCTCGCGGTCGGCAAGATTGTCGGCGGTCAGCGCAAAGCCCGGATCCTGAATCACCTCATTCGGGTCGGTGTTGCCAGCCTCGATTGCGGCAAGGATCGAAGTCAGCGCCGCTTCCGCCTCGAAATAGAGATCCTGCACGCCTGTGGCGTCGACATAACCGTCTTTTATCAGTTTGCAGGCCGTCGCATCCCCGTCGAGGCCCGCCATCCAGACATGCCCCTCTTCGTCGCGCGTTTTCCACTTCCCACGAGGCTCCAGCACCGAACGGATCGTCGGGAAAAGGAAGTCGGACGAGGTGAAAAGAAGGTCAACCTGAGGGTTCGCCGTTACGGCAGCCTCGAGGTTGGAAAGCGCCGTCGCGGCGTCCCAGTTCGACGCAACCTCGATCACGTTGAAGCGGTCGGCGTGTTTGTTGATCGCTGCATAAAAACCGTCCTTTCGGCCCACCGCATTCGGGTCGCCCAGATCGCCCACGACGATGATGGCATTCAGCTTCCCGTCGCCCGTGGCAACGGCAAGTGCCTTTTCGACGATGTGGTCAACGGCCTGTTCCGCGATGGTTGCATTGTCAGCCACGACCACGATGCCGCGCGACAGGTCAGAGGGCGGGCGGTTGAACACGGCCACGGGCACATCGTTTTCCTGTGCGTTGGCGACAATGGTCGTGGCGCTTTCGCCGTCCTGCGGGATCAGGATGATCCCGTCCACGCCTTGCGCGACACAATCGTTGACCTGCTCGAACTGGCGGTTCGCATCCTCGTTGGCGTTGCGTTCGAGCACCGTGTGACCGGCTTCGGTAAGCGTTGTGGTGATGGCCAGGTGCCCCGCGACCCAGAACTCGGTTTCAAGGTCCTGGAACGCAAAGCAGATCGTTGCCGCCTGTACGGGTGCGGCGATTGCCCCGCCAAGCGACAGTGCCGCAATGGCTGCGGCTGACCGGATCGAATGTCTCACTTTCGGTTCTCCTCCCATGGGGTTGACGGTGGTTTGTCCGGCGGCTCAGCCCTTGCCATCCGGATGGCAGATGTCGCGCACCGATTTCAGAACGGCTTCGGGAGCGAACACGCGGTCGAGCCAGCCGTCGCGGAAGATTTCGGGCCGGGCCTGCGCGATTGCGTGCAGAGCGCCGTCCGAAAACCTGCCGTCGGGAAAAATCCCGAAGGCGATGGAAAGCTCGATGTTCAGATGTCCGAGAATGAAATCGTGCGCGGCCTGTTCGGGCACGCCCCGTCGCACCGCCTCGTCGGTAGCCTCGCGCAGCGCCAGGGCGAGTGTCGCCCCGACAGTCTCGGACAGCGCCGGTTCGAGGATCGCGATCTGTTCGACGGTGCAGCGGTGCGACCGCATGACCGGAGCGTAAATCGTGCGCGCCACCCCTTCGCAAAGTGCGTAATGTTCGTCAGGCCCCTGCATCAGGGCGCAGACGATGTGCTGCTTCGCCTTCACACCGCCAAAAAAGTCGTGCCTCGCCTCGCCGTCCTCGTCGTTGAAGATCGGCGGATGGCAGGGGTGCGTGACGAAATAGGTGATGTCCGCACGCTCAGGCAGTTCACCTGCGTGAGGTGCTGCGGCATCGAGCACGATGAGCGCGGTTCCGCTGTCGAGTTTCGGCACGATCTCGTGCGCCACCGCCCCGATGGCCCGGTCCGGCACCGCAAGCACCACAACGTCGGCCCGTGACAACGCCTGTCCAAGTTCGACGCACTCCATTCCGGTCGCGCCCTTAAGGCGGGCACGCCCGGCCTCGGCCAGCTCCACATGTGCCACTTCGAAGCGCGAGCCTTTCAGGTTCGTCGCCAGCCGCACGCCCATCTTTCCGCCCGCACCCATCAGCGCAATCTTTGTCATCTCAGTCTCCTTTCCGGGGCACGGTGGCCCTCTCGTTCCGGCTCAGCGTTGTGCCCCCGATGCGACGAAGGCTGCAATGTCCACTGTCTCGTCACGCGCTGCCGACCGATAGGCGGCCAGCGTCAGCGCGAGGGTCTGAAGATTGTGCGCGCCCGAAGGCTGGGGCAGGGCCCGACCGGCCAGCACCTCGGCCACATGTGCCTGAAAGGCCGCGACCGAGTCCTGGACGATGTGCCAGGGCCGATCGCCCCAGACGGGGACGGGCGGATCGACGTGTTCCGGCGTCACGCCGTCGGGACCATGGCGGCAAAGGGTGTAGTCCGGCAGCAGTTCGAAGGTTCCGCTTTCGCCTTCGACCTGCGCCAATGTCTGGGGAAACCGCTCCTCTCCGAAGCGGCTGTCAAAGCTGCACTCGATGCTGGTTACCGCACCGTTCGCATGGCTCAGCAGTGCCACGAAAGCGTCTTCGCCCTTGACCCTGGGGCTTAGCTGCTGGGTCACGCAGGACACCGAGCGCACATCGCCCATCAGAAACCGTGCCACATCAAACAGGTGCAGCCCCACATCCATCAGCGCGAGATCTTTCACCTCGGTCAGGTATGGCTGGTTGGCATAGACGTCAAAGCCGTGCCGGAAGGACAGGCGAAGGAAACGCGGCGCTCCGATCTCGCCTGCCGCGATTCCCGCCGCAAGCCGACGGAACGGCATCTGCCAGCGAAAATTCTCGTGGATGATCAGAGGGCGCTCCGCGGTCTTGGCCGCATTCACCATGGCAAGTCCGTCGGCGTAGGTTTGCGCGAACGGCTTCTGGCAGATCGTAAGCGCGCCGTGGGCCAGACACAGTTCAACTAGCGGGCGATGCGTTTCCACCGTGGTTGCAACATCCGCAAAATCGGGGCGCACGGCGGCCAGCATCTCGGCCGCGTCGGTGAAACCCTGTTCCACGCCAAAATCGCGCTGATAGGTTTCCACCTTGGCCCGGTCACGGTCACATACCGCCACGATCTTGACACCTGGCGTCCGGTTCCAGGCATGCATGTGATTGCGTGCGAAGAACCCGCAGCCGATGAGAACGCCCCTGTAGGTCATGCAGCCACCTCCCTGAAAATTGCCGCTGTCATTGGAGCCAGCGTCAGCGGCCCGCCAGATCCGGCTCCGTCAATCCAGTCAGCGGCAGCGCCGACGGGTATGAGAACTGCCGGGCCGTCAATATCGGCGTGCGCAGGCCCGAGGTTGGCCGAAACACCCGCGATGCCACGGCGCCCCTTGCCCTTGATGGTGATCAGGCCCGAAGCCGACGCGCCGTCAACCATGACAGATGCGCCAGAAAGGGCTGCGAGGGCGGCCACTGCGTGCCAGATCGGCCATGGCCCGTCTTCACCCGCCATGCCAAGGGGCCCACCGGTCATCGCCGGGGCGAAGGACGCGACGCCGCCGCGTACGCAGGCGGCGGCAAGGGCGATTGCGAAAGCGGCGGCAAAAGGCGTGTATTGCCGCGGATCGGCCATCGCCATGGGCAGCCGTTCGCCGCCCGGGTTCGGGACGACACCGGCGCCATAGGGGTTCGATCTCATGGCGATCGACATCAGTCCGAGGTACAGGGGTAATTCACCCGACAGGGCGCGGGCGCTCGCGATGACCTGCGGGATCGCCTCAAGCGTTTCGAGGACGGAAAGATCGTCCGCCGCGTGAACGATGGCCGTCGTTCCGAACGTCACGAAATCGACAAGCGCGGGGTCGGGGGGGCAGCGGTTGAACTCGGTAAAGTTGCTCAGCGCACCGCCACCAACCCTGACCCCCGGAAAGGCGTGACGGACCATCGCCACCATATCCATCGGCGCCGGTCCACCCGGCCACGGACCTGCGGGCTGATGGCTCTTGAGATAGTCCCGGGTCAGCGCGACGGCCCGTTTCACCTTCAGCCCCGCCTCGGTCACGGTCTTTTGCGCGGCCGTGATATCGGTGGCCGCATCCTGTCCGGTGACAAGTTCAAGCGTGATGGCGCAGTCGGGCAAAAGGTCCAGTCCCGGTAACGCCCCCATGCCAGCGTCAGCCCGCAAAAGAATCCCCCGGGCCCCTGTTGACGCGATTTCGGGATGTGGCGCACCGGTGATTGCATCTTCGTGCGCGAGCAGAACTTCGGGCATCACCGACGCCACGCCGTGCCTGTCCGGCGCGACGTGGCGCGCTGCTGTCGCCAAGCGGGTCAGCGTGACGGTAATGCTTTGCCTTGTCTCCGCCCCTGCGTACAGATCATAGGGGCGGGGCAGGGCCAGCGGGCGGCAGTAGGTCTTGAACGAGGCGTCGGTCCAGTTGCGCTGATCCTCCATCTCGAACACTTCGCCCCCGAAGACGATGGACACCTCGATGTCCCCCACGCGATGATTGATCCCGGTGATGTCCAAGACGGGTTGTGCGGGCGAAATCTGCGTCGGAAAGCACAGATTCTCGGTCCGCCCGTCGGCGTGCCGCACGCAAAGTGGTTCGCCCACCACGCCGGCAAGCGGGTGCAGGACAATGAAGCCCGCCCGGTTCACCAAGGTCTGCCGGGTCGCGGTCAGCACGAGGTCAGCACTGATACGCACGCCGTTCGCAGCCGGGGCGATCGAGGCATCAAAGCGTCCCTGGATCGCACCGTCGGCAGTGCGGAAGTGGCGCAGCAGGGTTTTGCCCGAAGCGTTCTGGTTTTCCGTGACCATGGAAAGCGTACCCCAGTTCGCGTCACGCACCGGATAGTCGATCAGACGCACAACTTCATGGCCGCCAAAGGTGATGCGCCTCAGCGCCCCTTTCTCGACAAGCACGCTCAGGCCGAAGGCGTCGAGACTGGTCGTCTTCTCGAATCCGACAATCACGCTGATGCCTCCCGAAATACCTGATGACATGCTTAGTATACCACTTTGGGTGATCCGACAACATCGGTCTTCGCCGGTGCGACTGGATTTTCCGGCGCCACTCAAGGTCACCCGCCCTGGCGGGATGGCTTTGTGCTGCGCCGTGCCGGACCCTGCGCCGCAAGGGCCAGAACCAGAATCACGACGACCCCCTGAACAAGATCCTGAACACCCCGCGGCAAGCTGAGGATTTGCATGATCGTCACCATCAGGATCAGCAGGATCGCTGCGCACCACGTGCCCAGTGCCGTGCCGTGCCCCCCGGCGATCAGCGTTCCGCCAAGGACCACCGCCGCGACGGATTGCAGCAGATAGGGCTGGCCAATCTCAAGAAACGCGCCGCCCACATATGCTCCGAGAACCAGCCCCGTCAGCGCCGCGAACACCCCGCTGGCGACAAAGGCAGCGGTCAGCACCGCGTTCACCCGCACGCCAGCCAACCGCGCCGCCGCGCGGCTTTGCCCGATGGCCGACAGTCGGCGGCCAAAGACCGCGTACCGCAGGATCAACGCCAGCGCCGCCACCAGCGCCAGCGTCACCATCGCGAAGACGGGCACGCCGCCGACCTTGCCCGAGGCAAGCCACCGCAGGCCCGGCGCCACCGCACGAGGCCCGAAGTTCATCGCGTTCGTCATCAACGCGGCCGAGGCGAGGATATAGCCCATGGCAAGCGTGGCGATGATCGCCGGGATCCTGAACCAGATCACCAGCGCCGCATTGACCAGCCCCACCCCCACGCCAAGAGCCAGCGCCGCCAGCACGCCAAGCCAGATCAGCCCGTCCTGACCCTTGATCACCACCAGCGCCAGAAAGGCGCT
>Ga0209491_10011081_pt1 | contig 10707 bp, 10 predicted proteins | sample BON02_FD_187213 | JGI IMG/M metagenome (GOLD analysis project Ga0209491, IMG submission 187213) | Freshwater microbial communities from Lake Bonney liftoff mats and glacier meltwater in Antarctica - BON-02 (SPAdes) (version 2) | ecosystem: Environmental > Aquatic > Freshwater > Ice > Glacier...
TATATCAAACGATAGACTTCTTAAATTGTCGGCGAGTAATTGCCGGCTGCCACGGGCTGTGGCGCAGCTTGGTAGCGCACTTGACTGGGGGTCAAGGGGTCGCAGGTTCAAATCCTGTCAGCCCGACTGGGAAGTAGAGGCCTTGAGCACTCGTGTTCCCCACGATGTTCCCCAAAAGTAGCCGGCTTAATCTACTTAGGGCCCTGCCACTAGTAAATAATCCCGAGCACCGACGGAGCACAACCCATACAGACTCCGGCTTCTTGTATGTAGACAGCCGGTTGGGCATCACCACAGTGATTACAGGTTTCCCATAGTCGCTGAAATTCCTTGATGGTGCGGCTAAACGCGGAGACAAGATCTCGAAGCAGCACCTTCGATGAGATAGACGCAGCCGAAGCCCTCCAGGTCTCACTCCCCATACTCACCTCCAAGTGATGGCCTTGCCAGTCAAACTTTGGCTCTGCCAGTGTCAGACTCAGGGAAGCAAATTCATCGAAGTTAATTTGGAAAATGCAGTCGGTGAATCCGCCGTCAGTCCTGTGGCCCCAAATTCCGGCGCTTTGGGCAGAATCTCCCAGCTCGAGGTCCTCCCATCCGCTGGGGACGGCTGCCAAAACATCTGAATAATCAAGTGAGAGTAAATCTGCCAGCCGAGTTGGCAGAGACCCGTAGAGTGTCTGTTCCGAGGGTTCCACTAGCGGCTCCGTTTTTCAATCCGCGTCAACGTCGAAAGCTGAAAACAAGATGTCCAGCGTGAATTGGTTTCGGAGTTTGCACGCAGAATTTTGATTCGCAAACATGCCCTTCTGCCATATTGCGTCCTCGATCTTGAGCGTTTGTTGCCAATCCACGGGCAACACCCATTCCTCTTCGCCGTTGGTGTGTCGATAGCGCAGCTCATCAAGTTCCTTGATCGAGGCCAAATGAGATTCGCCAAATGTTTTTGGTGAGCCGGTGACGATTCCAACGCCGACATATCCGGTTTTGGGCACACACACCCAGATTCTTGCCCCGTGAGGGACCCCCCGCATTGTGTTGGAGTACCACTCTCCGCCACCCGCAGAAATAAAGCCATAGCGGACAGCGTCTTCCCACGATCTATTGAACGAGACGTACCAGTCGGTTTCGTTCCAGGTTTCCCTCGTTCTTGCGGACTTTTTTCTCTGGCCAATCGGCTCCTGAGCCTCTTCAATCAAGTAGCTTCTCGCGATGTACTCTTGGTCGCCATCCTTGAAGTACCGAAAAAAAACAACATTTATGGGTACTTGGTAGGCGGAGTCGAGGTACTCAATGATTTCTTGTGCATCACGGTCAAGTTCAGTTGAGACCAGAGTCAACTTGTGGCCGGTGTTAATTTCATCCGGAGGACCAAATCCGAACACCTCTTCAAAAGCTGCTTCAAATGCTGTCCCAGAAGACTTTGTTTGGAATATTTCGACCACGTCTTCGTGGGAGAGCCCCTGAACCCACGCACCGTACTCCAACACCTGCGCAACGGCGTCTCTCGGTGCTCGACCCCGCTTGAGCTCTAATACTCGCAGGGCTCCCTCCGAATCGATTCCGAGCAAGTCAAGTCGCTTTCCCCGATCCGTTTGGATTTGACGCCCGATGATAAGTAGGCGTTCACCGAGAATTGTTGGGTCTCTTTCAAGGAGGGACTCTAGTTGCTCCTCGGACGGTATGTCCCCTAGTTGGACCTGCTGGATTCCGTCATCAATTCTCCAAAGCCCAATTTCCATTCCCATAAAACGACTCTATTTCGATGGAGCGTAGAAGGCCACCCCCTACCGGCATCTAATAGGGGCGGGGTCAAACATCAATATAGATAGACAGGACACCCCTTAGCCCAGGCTTGCGCACACACTGTCAAAAATAGAACTTTTAGCGTGCCTCCCGTCTCGCGATGAGTTCATCAAGTTTTGTGGGTCCAGAGGGGGGTTTGAAGCCCAAACGTGCCCGATCGGTTGGGGTGAAGCCCAGCAGGGATAAGTACGAGATCACTAATCGTGTCCAATCTCTTGCCGCTACTTGTAGCCGAAAATCAGACAAGTCGTTTTTTGACCTCTCGCAGATCAAGTCCCGCATATCCATATCCTCTGCGCACATCAGAATCAATGTGTAATCAATCTCAGGGCTCACCCAAGGTGCGCTGAATGCCGATTCCCAGAAGCGTTTGGCATTCGGTGAAAGATGATCGGGTGGAGCCGGTGTCTCTCGCTCTGTCGAAGCGGCAGGCTGCTGAACTGTGCGCTCGTGGCGGTCAGCACGGAACGTTCCCCGCTGCTGCTTTAGCTCAATTGGCACCGGTGGCCGTCCTTTAGTCACAGGATCTCACCTTCTCTAATCGTTAGATCGCTCTCTTTTGTCGGTATTTCAACGACAGGCCATGACACCTCCATGTCACTTGCCTCGCCTTGCCTATCCTTTTGCCTCGCCTGTCCTACGTCACCCGTAACGTGACCGGTAACGGGGGCTGCTGTGAGGGCCTTGTTCTTGTCCCTATAACGTTGTTGCTTCGACTTGTTTTTCTCGCGGTACTCGGCCATCTGGGCTGCCGTGGACTGCCCCTTAGTCTCCCAATCAGGGATGAGATACCCCGACCTTGTCGGGACCATCCAACCGATTGCGACAATTTCCTCGAGGTGAGGCCTAGGGTCGCCCCAGGGGTAGATGTGATGGAGGTACATCTGGTCAATCTCCCCGTCGGTGCCTTGGGCATTGCAGTAAATCATGGCCCTCGTCAGGACCCGCCATGCTGGGTCCGACAGTTTGTCAAGGTGCCGGTTCAGCAACCACTGCTCGGGTAGGCGCGTATCCGTCATGAGGCCGGCCCCCCTAACCCGGCGATGAACGCCTCGACGTCGCTTTGCCTGAAGAAAGTGCGCCGTCCTATGTGCACGGGTGAGAGCTGACCTGATTTGACCAGTTCATAGACTTTTGTGGTGCCTATGCCACCAAGACATGATCGCAACTCTCCGATGTTCAATAATCGGCGGTTGCTTTCTGTTCGCTCAGTTTCTACCGTGTTCGTTTGACTTCTCATAAAAACAAGCGTACGTTAAATTGATAGAGTAAAATCTATTAAAGCTCTATCAAATACAGTGAATTATGAGAGAGATGGAATGCACCCCCAAGAGTACACACTGTCGGTGACCGGGAATCTTGGGAAAGGTTTCGCGGCCAGCGGTGACCTACTGATTCCGAAGGAAGCGACGGCTTTTCTGCGCGACCATGGGGGAGTCCCAGGAGCCAGGAGACCTGATGTATCACTTGTTTTTCAGATACTCGATGGACAGCTGACAACTGTTTTGGTAACTTTCAGCACCAGTTCTCTTACCCGCCAAGTGAGACAGGGCGATTTTGAGGGAATCGATTTGGAAGCAATTAAACGCCAAGCGCTCTCAGATCTGGTGCTCGAATACGACAAGGCTACGGATTTGGCCACCTACCAGACAGAGAGAAAGAGGGGGCGGAAAAAGATAAACGAGCTGGCCGAGAGCGCCAACGCCCCCAACACATCGGAGTTTGTTGCGGTCGCCAGCGTTTTTTGCGATCCGAAGAACCGGGCAAATCGCTCCCAGGCGGTCAAAACCCAACTTGGATACGGCTCCATCGCGACCGCCAACCGGCGTATAAAAGAGGCACGGGATAAAGGATGGATTCCTGCGGTTGGAAGTTCGTCCGAGGACTTCAACAACAGGTTCGAAGAGCTCCAGCCTGACTACAAAACTCTTCAGCAAGCTAATGACGATGCCAGCTAAAAAACTTCCCCCAGGGGTGCGCAAGCACGCGACTAGGAGCGGTTACGAATACCGTTTCACATATACCAACCCGCTTAGTGGGGGCAAGAAACGTCAGAGCGTATATCGCTCCTCCCTGCCAGAAATCCTGGATGCAAAAAGGCGCATTGAGCAACGAGTGGACCATGGCCTCCATTTCGAAGACTCTCGAGGCCGCCTCGGCGAGTGGGCAGAGTACTGGTTGCAAGGTCCCCTAAATTCCAGAGAACTCAAGCAAACGACCCTAGACCTGTATAGAACGCTTGCTCGGAAGCACTTGTTATCCTCTGAGCTTGCGGCCATGAGTCTCAAGGACATCAAGCCCACCCATGTTGAGGCCTTCATGGGCCAACAACTCGAGAAGGGCCTCAGCGCCTCAACGAGGCGCACCATATACGCGGTGTTGAGCCACATAATTGCGGCAGCTGTAAGTGATGGCTTGATAGCAACGGACCCCATCCGAGGAAGAGTGCGACGCCCCAAAACAACTCGCAGCGCGGTGCGTTTCCTAACAAGCGATGAAGTTGACTCGCTGTTTCAGGAGCTCAGGTCGAGTCGTTTATTCGAATACTTCAAGCTCTTGCTATTCACCGGACTGCGCAGAGGGGAAGCTCTAGGGCTTGATTGGGATTCTGTGGATTTCAACCGTCAAGAAATGCACGTGAACTGGACCCTCACTACTGCGGGGGAGAGGACCCGGCCCAAGTCAGAGCGATCGCGACGGGTATTGGATATCACACCCGAGACCGAGACCTTATTTAGAACGCAGAAAATTCGCCAGGAACAAGAGGCTGAGAGAGCCGGATCTCGCTGGAGCGGCAATGAGATGAATCTTGTTTTCACAAGCCAACTTGGAACCCCCCTAGACGGGCGCAACGTACTGCGAGCAATACAGAGCGCGAGTTTTCGAGCAGGACTGGAATCAAAGGGCTCAGGAAAAAAAGTTGGGGCTCACACTCTTCGGCACGTTGTCGCCACAAAGCTGCTTGATAGCGGCATCCCAATGCATGTTGTTAGCCGGGTCCTTGGTCACGACAGTATCGACACCACGGTTAACACCTACGGACACCTAGTAGAAGCTGGACGCCGAGCTGCGCTTACCAAGCTCTCAGAATTCAGCCGCGGCACGTCTTGGTAAGTCTTGCTCTCAAGGTTTCGGTCTCGCATCCTTTCCGGCGATGATTTGGTTTTTCAGCCGAGTTAGGATGATGGAGTGACAGTAAATGGTCAGAAAAGCCAGATGCATGGTCTTGACGGCCACTTTCGATCCCTTAAGCGGGTGAGAGCCCAGGGAGAAGTCTTTACCCAGCCCAGGGAAATCGGGGCGATGCTGGCTTTAATATCCGAGGCGTTCGAGGATATTGGAAGCTCGTTTCTCGAGCCTGCGGCCGGGAGCGGCAACTTTCTGCCTCCAATTCTGCGTCGGAAGGTCGAAAAGGTCTCGGAATTGGAACACGGTGGAACCCCGAGTTGGTACGAATTTGCTGTCCTTCGCTGTTTATCTTCGATTTATGCGATCGACATTGATGCTGAGAATGTTGAAGAAGCTCGTCAGCGTCTCCTGACAGAAGTCTCGAAATTGTCCTCGGGCGCGAACTTCCTGCGGGCTGCCGGTGTGATCTTAGCCACGAACATAATCTGCGGGGACTCCCTCAAGGATTCTCAAGAGATTTTGCTAGTTGAATACCGAGCCATCGAAAATGAAACTTTTGAACGGCCGGTGCATTATCTCAGTCCCCCCGATTTGGACTTGTTCTTCGTCCCGCCTGAGCCTCTGCCAGCTGTCCATTTTTCAGAGCTTGGTCTGGAGAGCGGGTCCTGATGCCAGTTTCAGCGCGGGTGCCCGACGTTCTGCAAACGATCTCGCAACTTCCAGCCGATGACGTCTACACGCCACCGTATGTGGCAAATCTTGTCTTGGATTCTCTTCCAGGACATGTCTGGACAGATTGCCCCGAATATAGATGGCTTGACCCTGGCGCAAAGTCCGGGGTCTTTCTGAGAGAGGCATTTCGAAGGCTCATGGACGGGCTCGTGTCCCACTTTCCGTCCCCAAGAGAAAGGCGAGAGCACATCCTCCGAAACATGGTATTTGGAGCTGCGACAACGATGCTAAATGGCGAGATGTGCCGCCGGACCTTGTACCAGTCATCCGATGCCACCGGGGAAAGAATTCAAGACAAGGAATTAAAGGACCTCGTGGTCGTGTTTTCCGATTCTTCAGGAAATATTCCTTACGTCCGAACAGAGCACACCCTCGATCGGAGCGGTAAAGCATGTTCAATCTGCAGGGCCCCGTCGGGGTTAATCCGAGACAATCGAGAAAGCTTTGCGTATTCCTTTATCCACGGCACCTACCCCCCGAGAGGGATCGAAGAAATGCAATTCGACGTCATTATCGGCAATCCCCCGTACCAAATCGGAATGGAAGATTCCGACGGCAACCGGACCGCAAACATAACGCCGCTCTACAACCTATTTGTCGAGCGAGCAATTGAAATGAATCCCAGATTTGTAGCGATGATTACGCCTTCCCGCTGGTTTGCTGGCGGGAAGGGATTGTCAAACTTCAGGGACGCAATGATCTCAGACCGTCGATTGAAGTCGATTACCGATTTCCCCAATCCTCGTGAGGCTTTCCCAACCGTGGAGATTAAGGGTGGAGTTTCCTATTTCTTATGGGATAGGGAATGGGACGGCGACTGCACTTTCTCTTCGTTGCGTGACGGGGAGGTAGTCAGTACTGACGTTCGTGATTTGAGGAAATACGGAGATGTAATTCTGCGGGATAGTTCGGCAGTGGAAATTGTGGACCGCGTGCTTTCAAGCGAACATCTCAAAGTAACAATGAAAGAAATGGTGTCAACCCGTGATCCGTTCGGTCAGTCGATTACTACAAACTTCAAGCATTCTCGAGAAAAAACTTTCAAGGGTGCAATTCCTTTAGTTTTCAACAATCGAATTGGTTATCTTCGTCCGGAACAAATTGAGCGAAATCTTGACTGGGTTGACAAGTGGAAAGTTCTAATTCCAGTAGCGAGTGACGGTGTATCGCGGGAATCGGCGTCGGTACTGGGCGAGCCAATCGCTCTTGCGCCCGGATCGGCGTGCACACAAAGCTACCTGATTGCCGGAGTTTTTGATTCTCAGATCGAAGCCCGGAACTGTGCGATTTTCCTCACAACTAAATTTTGTCGGTACCTCGTGCTCCAAAAGAAGATAACTCAACACACTAGGTCTGCGATGTTCAGCTTTCTGCCCCTGCTTGATTTTAAGTCGAAATGGACAGATGAAAAGCTTTTTGCGCTTTTTGAACTTACCGCAGAGCAAATTGGGATTATCGATCGAGCAATCGGCCCACGAGACTGGATTGACAGCCTAGATTCATCTGTTCCGAAGACTCATCTGCCCGGTGGCCGGAAATATAAGTCGAGCTCAGAAGATCTAGACGCAGGGCTCGAAGAATAGGGATGGCCTTGAACTATATCTACGCCTACACCCATGATGGCCATCGAAAGAAGTGGTCTCGCCCGAGTGGTCAGTCTGGTGATTTTTGGGTAAAGGTTGGCCAGACGGGTGAGGCAGGGTTAGGCCGGGTGCGACGCCAACTAAGGACACCCTTCCCTAATTTGGATGGTGTGGAGGTCTTTTTTCATTCAGAAGTCGCCCAGGACCCCCAAGGCAAGACTTTCTCGGACAATGAAGTTCATCAGCTTCTGATGAGCAAGGGAGTCCAGAACGAGGGTGGAGAGTGGTTTTCCGCTCACCCTGAAGAAGTCCTTGCTGCCATCGTCTCGCTCCGGAATGGGACGGCTTTTGAAAATCAGCGCTTCCTGGATTTTGAGCCCAGGCCTGAGCAAGAACAGGCAGTCAACCAAACTGCAGCTTATTTTCGGGAACATCCGAAAGGCCCAGAAAATCGCTATCTCTGGAACGCGAAAATGCGTTTTGGTAAGACCTTCACGACCTATCAGCTCGCCTTGGAGATGGGCTGGAAACGAGTTCTCGTTCTGACCTACAAGCCTGCAGTTAGAGACGCGTGGAGGGACGACCTCCTAGGACACGTGGATTTTGCCGGGTGGCGTTTCGTTGACCGAAGCGCACCCCGCGGTGTCGCAGAGGCAGAATTCAAGAGTCAAAATCCGCTTGTCTGCTTCGCATCTTTTCAAGACGTAACAGGATCAGACTTGCTGGGAAAAGCGAAGCCAAGGAATGAGATCCTTTCCTCCACCAATTGGGATTGCATCGTGATTGATGAATTTCATTTTGGTGCTTCTACGGATGCGGCCAGAGAGATTTACGACCCGCAAGACCGTCACGAGGTTGCAATGGCTAAAGTGCTTGAGCGTGCTCTGAATGAAAGCAACGAGCGAACCGCTGATGTGCTTGTAGAGCCCGACAGAGGCCTGAAAACTAAGTACCATCTCCACCTTTCTGGTACCCCGTTCCGCGCCATCACCAATGGCACTTACTCTGAAGATCAAGTGTTCAACTGGACGTACATCGATGAACAAAAAGCGAAATCGGAATGGCCTGCGGAGCCGCCCCCAAACCCTTATAAGCCGTTGCCGCAGGTTCGGATGTACACCTATCAGCTAGGGGAGAGCGCGACGGAGATAGCCAGTGAGGGCGAATTCGACGGATTTAACTTGAACACTTTCTTCAAGGCGCATAAGAAAGACGGCGATCATCAGTTTGAGCGCCCGAATGACGTCCGAGCATTCCTTGATCTTATTCGAGGCAAGAAAGGCATGTCTCAGAGACTTCATGAAGGCAAGTCTGCGGCTCCATTTCCTTACCAGGCAGAGGAATTCGCAGGTTCTGTCCAACATTCGATTTGGTACCTGAATGACATCGCCGCGTGTGAGGCCATGGCTGCGATGCTCCGTGAGGACGGGTTCTATTCCCACTATGAAATTTATGTCGCGGCAGGTTCTAAGGCAAAAATAGGTGCCGCTGCTCTCCTACCTCTCCAGAAAGCAATCAAGAGATCCTCGGATCAAGGAAAGTCAGGCTCGATCACGCTTTCTTGCGGAAAGCTGATGACTGGAGTGACCGTTCCGGAGTGGAGTGCGATTTTCATGCTTAAGTCACTCAAGGCTCCGGAGTCTTACTTTCAAGCTGCTTTTAGAATCCAGTCGCCGTGGGTTGAGAATGGTGAAGTCTTAAAGGATCAGGCCCTAATTTTCGAGTTTGATCCAAATCGAGCATTTAATCTCGTGGCGCTCTACGGAACTGAACTTGCTGGTCGAGGCAATCTTGGAGGATCTCAAAGGAGCGCCCTAACTGAGCTGATCAATTACTTGCCAATTTTTGCCGTTGATGGCGGTTATATGGAAGAGCTTGATGTTCAAGCCCTACTGGACTGGGCTCATGCGGGGACGAGTGCGAACTCACTAGCTCGTCGATGGGGCGCATACGACCTTTACAACCTCAATGAGTCCTCGATGAGTCGAATTTTGGATGATGAGGAACTGATGCGAGAGCTCGAACAGATTGAAGATTTTCGAAACGTTCGTTCCTTGGCGGAGTCGATCATCTCAAACTCGAAAAAGTTGAAGAAACTAAAGGTTGAGCAAGTCGATAAACCCGCCCAAACCCCTGCTCGGAAAGCAATTGCTAAACAACGGCGCGATTTGCGCGAAAAACTCAGAAAGATTAACGCCAAAGTTCTGATGTTTATGTACTTGACTGATTTCCGTGAGGAAGATTTGGAACATGTGATTGGGACGTTGGACACCGATCTTTTTCTTCGCTCGACGGGGCTGAGTATCGCTAGCTATAGGAAGCTAGTTGATATGGGCGTGATTGTGCAATCTACAATGACTGACGCAATTCAGAAATTTCGATATTTCGAGAAGACGAGTATCAAAGCCTTGTTGGCCGAAGCCTGAAAGTCGTTTCAGTATCGCTGCGAGTCCGCAGCGATGTGGACGCTTTAAAATTCCAAACCCGACAACAGGTGCTCCCGTTGAGTTACCTCAGGTCCCATCGACTCGAAAATTACATATTTCATTTCCGGAGGTGGTCGCGTTCCCCAAAATGTTCCCCACAAACCCGCTTTTCGGGGACATTCGTGGAGGTTCGTGATTCTTCGTGTCTCAGGAAAGTCGCTATAAACGAGGGCAAGCGAAGATGGGCGAAGGTCGCGCCCGAAACTGGGGGTCAAGGGGTCGCAGGTTCAAATCCTGTCAGCCCGACAGTGTGATCTCTCAAGACATAGGAAACTTTCGAACCCTCAGGGGTGGGGGAGTTCTCTTGATTCTGGCGTTCCATGTGCGTTGTGGGGTGAATAGATGTCGCCAGGCTGCGAGGGCAAAACTAGCCAAAAAGTTGTGGGTTCACATGTGGGTCCGCTCGCCTGCCTGACGGTTAATTTCGGCCTAATACGGGGGCGAGGATGGTGATCTGTTGCTGACGTCTGCCCGCTTTGGGCTGCGGTGGGGTCTCCTGCCTCAACCGGGGCACGCGCACGCCGTCTGCGGGAAAGGCCGGTCGCCTGGGTGCGAGGGAAATATCGGAATGTTTCCTATGTCTTGAGAGATGGGTTTCCTATGTCCTGAAAAAGAACACTGTCAGCCCGACAAGACAAAACCCGCGCGTGGGTGCTGGCGCCTCTTTTATGTGGGTACGGTGCTGCCTGTAAACAAAAAGGAGGCTGCCGGGTGTCGGCTGCAGGTATCAAGGGGTTGAAGCCTGTCCCGCTCATGAGCCAGGGGTCCCTCCAGTTCGTACCGGGGCGTTGCTGATGGAAAACAGGGTGCTTACGCAGTAATGAGAAGGGGTGCTGTGTGCGGATGCGTCCGCTATTTCGCTCGATTTTTTAGTGAGTCGGATCGGGCGAAAGTTATCAGTCCAACGGCCGTTCCAATTGCCAAGGCCGCTGCGAACGAGAGGCCCGTTGACACAGAAGGGGCAACTATCG
>Ga0209491_10011082_pt1 | contig 10705 bp, 5 predicted proteins | sample BON02_FD_187213 | JGI IMG/M metagenome (GOLD analysis project Ga0209491, IMG submission 187213) | Freshwater microbial communities from Lake Bonney liftoff mats and glacier meltwater in Antarctica - BON-02 (SPAdes) (version 2) | ecosystem: Environmental > Aquatic > Freshwater > Ice > Glacier...
TATATATATATATATATATATACACACATAAATATATTCATATATATATATATCTATAGCTGCGCACCTGGCTGCGCGCCCTCTCCTCTGCCACCGCCTCACAGAATACATCTATGTATCTCTATATATCTCTTTATATCTCTATATATCTCTATATATCTCTATCTCTATCTATATCTATATCTATATATACATACCTGTCCGCGTGCCCTCTCCTCCTCTGCCGCCGCCGCCTCGCAGAGTGAGTTGACGGCGTGGGCTGCCTGCCACACAGCCTGGCACAAGACCAGCGCGCTCTCCTCGCACCCCTCAGAGGATCCCCCTCCGGTATTGTAGCCCCCCCCTCCGGTATTGGACCCCCCTCCGGCAGTGGAGCCCCCCCCTCCGGTATTGTACCCCCCTCCGGCATTGGGGACCCCTCCGGTATGGTTTGCGTCCCCGGAGGCTGCGCCCGCGGGGGTGTCGGGGCCACAGCCAGAGCGCGACTGCGTCTGTGTTGGTGGCGGCGTCACGGGCGCTGACGATCCTGTAGCAGGAGTGGTAGCAAGAGTGGCGATAGGGGCGGCGGTGGCGGCGGTGGCGGAGGCGGCGGCGCCGTCGCCTCCACCTCTTACGCCGCCACCCCCGTTGCCGCCACCGCCCTCGCCGCCGCCTCCGTCGCCGCCTTCGCCGCCGCCTCCGTTTCCACCACCTCCTTCGGCGGTAGAGATGGCGGCGGCGGCGGCGGCTGGGGCGGGGGCGAGGGCGGCGGCGGCGGCGGTAGGGATGGCAGTAGGGGCGGCGGCGGCGACGACGGCGAGAGCTGTGGTTGTAGCGGCGATGGTGGCGACTGGGGCAGGGGCGAGGGCGAGGGCGCCGTCCACGCCGCCCTCAACGCCGCCCGCTGCACCGGCGAAGGGGGCGGCGACGGAGGCGGCGGTGAGGGCGGCGCCGACGGAGGCGGCGGAGACGGAGGCGGCGCCCTCTACGCCGGTGTCCACGCCGGCGGCGGCGGCAGCGGCGGCGGCGGCGACCGATGCAGCGACAGCCAGCGCGGCGCCCGTCAAGCTCGCCCCCCTCGCCGCCGCCGACGAGCGAGAAAACAAAAAGGCGCCGGGCCCCCCCCCACCGGTATGTAAATCCTCCGGCCGGAGCGACGCCGACGTGACTGCTTCATGTTCCGTTCCGGAGCAAGCGGGTTCATGTTTTGGGGCGGTAGATTCCGCCTGGGTGGATTGAATCACCTTCCTGGGAGCAGTGGACTCGGGTACGGGGGATTCCGTTCCAGCGACAAGAATACCGGCGGGTGCCGGCAGCGGCGCGGCCGGCGGAAGGAGAACGGATCCCAACGGCGAAGTAGCCCCACCGGTATTCGGAGAGAAGGGGACGCTGCTACCCCCTCCGGTATTGGGAGGAGAGAAGGGTCCGCTAGTGCCCCCTCCGGTACTCGGGACGGGCGTGCTATTCGCCCCCGCGGTATTGGGCGTAAAGGGCGGGAACGGCAGGGTGAGTTGGCGCCAGATGGGCTGCGGCGCGGCGTCCAGCATTGCCCCTAGCGCTGGGGCAAGCGCGGCCACAAGCTCGAGCGCCTCAGCGAATCCGTCGGTTTCGTCACCTTCTGTGCCGCCGTAACCGGAAGCGTCAGGTCGATGACTCCCGTCGAGTTCGACGGAAAGCAAGTGCTCGGGAGGCGGGACGTCGGCGGCGGCGGAGGTAGCGGTGGTGGCGGTGGCAGTAGGTGTAGCCTCCACCTCCAGCGGCGTCAGTCGCGGCCTCGCCAGCGCCGACGCACCGCCGCTATTCACAGCAACACTGCTGTGAGCGTCTCCACCGCTATGAATAACGCCCCCGCTATTCATAGCAGCACCGCTGTGAAGAGCGTCACCACCGCTATGAACAGCGCCACACCCACTGTGAATCGCGTCCCCACCGCTGTGAATAGCTCCCCCGGCAGAGTGACTGGCTAGGGAGGATGCACACCCCACCCCACCAGCCTCCCCTGCTGAACCCGAAAAGGGTGACCCTCCCACCAGTCCACCCTCAGCGACCCCTGAAGAAGTGACCCCTGCGACTGAGGCGGAGGCCCCCTCCAGGGGTGGGACACCCATGAGGTCGCCCCCCGAGATCGGCGCGCCCAAGGCGACGCCCCCCGCTGCAGATGTTGCTGGCAGTGAGGGTCCGCCCCCCCTAGGCGGGTGCTGGGCCCCCATGGCAAAGGCGAGCAGCTCTTCGGGTGTGCCGGAGGCGACGATGGACGAAACTCTCCGGAGGGTGTGCTGACGGGTCGGCGAGCGATCCGGATCCGTGGGTGGCCCAAGAGCGGAACCGGGAGGGCATGTGGCGTCAACAGCCGCATAAGGTTCCGAAGTTGGAGCAGAATTTGGAGCCGAATTGGAAGCGGAAGCCGGATTTGAAGTCGAATTTGGAGCCGAATGAGAAGCGGAAGCCGGATTTAGAACCACATTGGGAACTGCTGCACTGGCGATTATGGTGCCCTGCGCCCCTCCGCTGCTGTTTGGGACTTCGGGAGGGCCCTCCTCGTCGCTCGACAGCCCCCCTGCCGGTATCCTCCTCCCAGCTGCAGTGCCCCCCGCGGTATGGCTCCGGTTCTGGCGGGAAGGTTGGCGCGAGTTCTGGCGTGGCGTGGTGCGAGTGGGCGATGCGGCTGCGGAAGCACCCTGCATCGCCACGAGAGAAAGATCGCAGAGGAGCCTAAATAAAAGAACAGGCAACAAACGGTGGTGAATAACGGAGGCACCCTGCATTGCTACGAGGGAAAGATCGCAGAGGAGCCTAACAGAAAAAGAAAAGGAAGGGGTTAACCACGCGTATGCATATCCCTCTTGTATCAGAGCGCGCGCGGCGCTGCCCCTCCCCTCCTGTATGCAATGCACCCCCCCCCCCCCCCCCCCCCTGCAGCATAGCGCGTGTGGCGCTACTCTCGGGTTAACCCCGTGGTTCGGGTAAACACGTCTCAGGTCGACCCGAGGGTGGCCTGCATTGCAACGAGAGGAAGATCGCAGAGGAGCCTACATAGGAAAAACAAGAAACACACGGTGGTGAATAACGGCAAGTGGTAAAGTTTGAGGGTTCACCCGGAAGTAAATAACCCGTTTCTGGTTATAACCCGAGGGTGCCCTGCGTTGCCACGAGGGAAAGATCGCAGAGGAGCCTAACAGGAAAGAACAGGAAACAAACGGTGGTGAATAACGGAGAGTGGTGAAGCTCAAGGGTTCACCCGGAAGTGAATAATACCTCTCTGGTTACCCCGAGGGTGCCCTGCATTGCCACGAGAGAAAGATCGCATAGGAGCCTAACGGGAACGAATAGGCAACAAACAGTGATTAAAGGTGCCCTGCAGATACTAAGTAAGCGCTATGGGTAGATTCGCTTTGCTCAGGTACCTCGGGTTAACCCGCTCCCTGCATCGCCACGAGAGAAAGATCGCGGAGGAGCCTAAAGGGAAAGCAAAGGCAACAACCGGTGGTGAATAACCGCGAGTGGTAAAGTTTGAGGGTTCACCCGGAAGTAAATAGCACGTCTCTGGTTAACCCGAGGGCGTCCTGCATCGCCACGAGAGAAAGATCGCAGAGGAGCCTAAAGGGAAAGAAGAGGCAACAAACGGTGGTGAATACCGGCGAGTGGTGAAGTTTGAGGGTTCACCCGGAAGTAACTAATACGTCTCTGGTTAACCCGAGGGTTAACCCCGTGTACCTATTGAGCTTACTTAGTAGCTGCAGAGCACCTTTAAAGGTGCCCTGCAGCTAGTAAGTGATTCGACTTCGAGTTTCCTATAATCAAAACGACGAAACTCTTCGTCAAAACTCGCTCAGGTACCTGAGCAAAGCGAATTTAACCAAAGCGGTTACTTAGTAGCTGCAGGGCACCTTTAAGAGGCGGGGGGTTGTTTTTGAATCGGAGCTGGCGCGTGCGTGCTCGTACTTTGCTTTGGGGGCGTGCGCCTCCCTTTTCCTCATGGCTGAGTGGCCGAGCGAAAATGAAATCGGGTTAACCCGAGGTTAACCCGAGGTTAACCCGACGATTGATCAAAACAGGTCGCCCGGATAAACACAATTAGGTGTATTGAGACTTTTCGCCGAGTGAACCCGAAAATAAGCGAGCACGCGCCGAAAAAAAAAAAAAAAAAAACCCGAAATGTGACGAAATCAACGAGTTTTCTTTCACGGTAACTTGCAGGCAACACCGGTATAAACGGCAACGCACCTTGCGGTGGGGGCGTGCGCCTCCCTCCGCCCCGGCGCCGAGCAGCCGAGTGACCCCAACCAGGCGGGCAGCCCCGAATACCGGAGGGTGGCCAGGAGGAGCTCTGGCCCGCCGGGGCACTCGGCAGCTGCGCAGAGGCCCCACAGAGCTGACAGCGCGTGGCGTGGCCGGGAATCAAGGCGCGCGGCAAGCGGGCACAGCGACGACAGTACCTGGCGTGAAGAAAGAGACGGGTTAGCTCGCTCGCTCGGTAGTGCGAGAGTAGAGTCATAGAGTAGTGTAGAAGTAGGTGTGCGGGGGCTGTGTGTTTCTTGTGAAAGGAGGGTGTGATTGATCTGTGTATATATCAGGGCTGAGAGCGTGTGGCGTGGCCGCAAATCTAGCCACGCGGCAAGCGGGCACAGCGACGACATCACCTGGCGTAAAGAGAGGGGTGTGTATAAGGATAATATATACAAGGGCCGAGAGCGTGTGGGGGAGTGACGAGTCTAGGTGCGCGGCAAGCGGGCATGGCGACGACAGCACCTGGCGTGAAGGAAGAGACGGGTTAGCTCGCTCAGTCGTCATATAGAAGTGTCGTAGTAGGTGTGCGGAGGCTGTGTGTTTCTTGTGAAAAGAGATATATTCCAGGGAGCTCCCCTTAGGCTCCCAAAGCCACTTTCGGATCAGTTCCCTATGCGTGTGGGCTCGTGTCCCCTTTGTATTATAAAACGTCTGTAAAAAGAGGGGTGCGGTTGATGTATATATATATCAGGGCTGAGAGAGCGTGGCATGGCCGCAAATCTAGGTGCGCGGCAAGCGGGCACAGCGACAACAGCGCCTAGCGTGAAGAGAGGGGTGCGCATGAGGAGTATATATACAAGGACCTCGGGTTAACCCGAACCTTAACCCGCAGAAGCTACTTCTCTGGCGCATGCAATTGTCGTGTATGACTGAATGCACCTGGCTAGTATGAAACGCGGCCGGCCGGGCACCCCTGTGGGTCGCCCCTCCCCATGTGTATCATCCCCGTGTGAATGTGAATACAACCGAAACCCCTGATATATACTCGCTAAGTGTTTAGGCACGGGAGGCGTGGTGGGAGTGGCAGTCGAGCCCGTAACATCACCAGTACGCTGGAGAAGTCAGGGTGCCCCCACAGGCAACTAGTTTTGTTGTAAGTGGGTAAGCGTAGTGTAGCAGAGTAGTAGCGGTCACAACTTGCGTATCGTGACATCTTCGCGTACACGAGAACACAGATCTACGACCAAGCGCCACAACGCACCTGGCTAGTGTTAAACGCGGCCGGCCGGGCCCCCGACCGCGCCAAGAAGTGCAGAGCCTCCGCGGCGTGTGCGCTTGCATCGTTTCCGTCTCTTCCGTGTGAATGTGAATACAACCAAAATTCCTGATACATACTCGCTAAGTGAACGACTGAACGCACCTGGCTAGTGTTAAACGCAGCCGGCCGGGCCCCCGACCGCGCCAAGAAGTAGAGAGCCTCCGCGGCGTGTGCGCTCGCATCGTCCCCGTCTCTGAAGCGGCGTCCTGATGCGAGCAGCGCGAGCGCGGGCGCGGCACCGGCGGCCAGCAGGCAGCGCGCGCCGAACGGAACCTGCGAAAAGTAAAAGTGTATAGATGGGTGGGTGTATGTATAGATAGGTAGATAGATAGATAGCCTGCAAGAAAGAAAAGTTCATAGATGGGTGGGTAGATATATAGACAGGTGGATAGATAGATAGCCTGCGAGAAGGAAAAGTTCTCGCTGAGCAGCTTCTCGGCTACAGAGAGAGATATAGATAGGTAGGTAGTTCCTAGGTGGATACATGGGTGGGCAGATATATAGATAGGTAGATAGACAGCACAGCGGGCGTCGCGAGGCGCACTCGAGAGGACGACGCACCTACGTAGCGTAGTCGCAGTGCCCTCGGCGCGGACTTCTCACACAGCCTTTTAGTTTTTAGTCTTCGATTAGGCAGAGTAATCGCCGTTGTGCGTAGGGCACGGACCGATTTTCTCGATAGGGATAGTGTATAATAATAGGCGAGATCACGGGCCGGGGTCTCTTTCTTCTTCCGTATAGGATCTGAGGTGGTTTTCCTCGGCAGTTTTCGCGCGCTTCTGTAAAAAGCGTGTAAACATAGAGCGAGTCACGCAAGCCAACGCTTGCGCGACTCGCTCTTAGCCCCCCAAGCCTGCGACGCTTCGCGTCGCGGGGTTTGCTGCCCGTGTGGTTGCGCTGGGATGTGGCTTCTCTTGTGCTCGTGTGGCGCTTTGAGGATTTGATTGATTGATTGATTGAGATAGACAGCAGGCAGCGCGGGGCTAACCCCTCGGGTTAACCCGAATGCCTATGTCAAAGAATTGCCCGCCGGGCTAGAGGCCAGCACCCAGGGTTAGGGTTAACCCTCTGCTACAGAGAGAGATATCGATAAGTGGGTAGGTGGATAGATGGGTAGATAGGTAGATATATCGCACCAGCTGAGGATACAGGGAGGGGGGGAGATATCGGAGGGGGGGGGGTGAAATAGGCTGTTCAAGCGTTACTGGTGGGTGTAAACATACCATCATCGCCATACGTGCTGTTAGAACCACTTCTTGAGTGGCTAGATAGATGGCTGGCGCGCACCGTTGCTGCAGCGATGCGCGCTGCCGTTCGCGCTGCGGCGGCGGCGGCCAGTGGGTGCGGTAAGGTGATTATAGAAAGAGGTATAAAAAGGTACGTAGGTGGATAGATGGGTGGGTAGATATAGATAGGTAGATATGTAGATGGGTAGATAGATAGATGGCTGACGCGCACCGTGGCTGCGGCGATGTGCGCTGCCGTTCGCGCTGCGGCGGCGCCGGCCAGTGGGTGCGGTGAGGCGACTATAGAAAGAGAAAGATACACAGGTACGTAGGTGGATAGATGGGTGGGTAGATAGGTAGATGGCTAGGTAGACAGATCGCTAGCACGCACCGTGGCTGCGGCGATACGCGCTGCCGTTCGCGCTGCGGCGGCGGCGGCCAGTGGGTGCGGTGAGGCGACTATAGAAAGAGGTATAAAAAGGTACGTAGGTGGATAGATGGGTGGGAAGATATATATATAGGTAGATAAATAGGTAGGTAGATAGATAGATGGCTGACGCGCACCGTGGCTGCGGCGATGCGCGCTGCCGTTCGCGCTGCGGCGGCGGCGGCCAGCGGGTGCGGTGAGGCGAGAAGTGCGACGGCGGGTGGTGCGGCGGCGGCGGCGAGGGCGGCGGGCGACAGCGCGGGTGTGTGCCTGCAGAGCAGGTAGAGCAAACGGGCGCTCGCGTGCTGCAGGTCTAAATCCGTCCCCCTCGCGATCGTGTCGAACGGCATCGCGGGCAGAAGATTCAGCAGCGGCAGCAGCGGCGAGGGCGCGACCGTCCTAGCCGCGGCGATATCGGGGGGGGGCGGCGCCAAGCCAGCGCCCTCCCCAGCGGTATCTGCGCCGCCGGCAGTTTTCTTGTAGAGGCTGCGCTCCTGGTCCTTTTCTTGTAGGAGGAGGGCGGGCTCTTGCCACGCGGGGTTGGCAGCCAGCTGCATCAGCGTGTGGATCGAGTGTTTCTGCGAGGAAGAAGAAACGGGAAGGGATCTTACGTGGGCAATCCCTGATTCGGTATTCATTGCCACCCCCTGGATTCAGTGCATCCGGGATTCATTTGGCGAGCGCCACTGGTAAACCCATTGGATTCCTTTGGATTCACGCACAGGGATTCATAAAATAGGCCAAACAGAAGCACGATTCGAGAAGTTTTTCTTCCCTGCGCGGATTTCCCACATAGGGAAGGGATGCTTGGATGTAAGCTTGAGCTCAGTGCTCGCTCGGTAGTTCTTAGCTAGTTCGTAGCTAGTTCGTAGCTAGTTCGTAGCTAGTTTCGTAGCTAGTTTTGTAGCTATTCCGTAGCTATTTCGTAGCTAGTTTCGTAGCTAGTTTCGTAGCTAGTTTCGTAGCTAGTTCGTAGCTAGTTCACAGCTAGTTCACAGCTAGTTCACAGCTAGTTCACAGCTAGTTCGCAGCTAGTTCGTAGCTGGTTCGTAGCTCGTAGCTATTTCGTAGCTAGTTTCGTAGCTAGTTTCGTAGCTAGTCTCGTAGCTAGTTCGTAGCTAGTTCACAGCTAGTTCACAGCTAGTTCACAGCTAGTTCACAGCTAGTTCGCAGCTGGTTCGTAGCTGGTTCGTAGTAGCTAGAGTCTTAACCTGAGACAAGAGGTGTGTATCCACGTCAGCGTTAATGCTTCCTGCTGGGATGGGAGCTAGAGCTTAGTGCTCGCTCGGAAGTTCGTAGCTAGTTCGTAGCTAGTTCGTAGGTAGTGGCGTGTGCCCCTCCCATAACACCTACCCCATCCCCTTCCGTCTTTATTAGCAGACGGGTTAACCCGCTCGGTAGTTCGTAGCTAGTTCGTAGCTAGTTCGTAGCTAGCTTGTAGCGTGTGCCCCTCCCATAAGACCTACCCCATCCCCTTCCGTGTTGATTAACAGACGGGTTAACCCGCTCGGTAGTTCGTAGCTAGTTCGTAGCTAGTTCGTAGTGCGTGGCGTTGCCCCTCCCATAGCCCCTGTAGGTGTTCCCCATCCCCTCCCTTGTTTATTAAAACGGAAATGAAAGCCATGTGAGGGGACGGGTGACAGGCCTACGTGGGGAATACGCGGAGCCAAGAAAAAAATACGATCTTATATTCCGATTTAGCCTCAAAACGGAATATCCTCGAGCCTATAAATGGAATCTCATTGAATATCCTCGGATATTCAATGAGATTCCATTTATGGGCCTCCCCCAGGAATATCCATATTCGTATTCGCCACGTAGGGTCAGGGGCCTACGTAGTGAATCGGTATTCAAGTGTCCATGTGCCGCAGCTACAAGAATACGGATGCCGTATTTCGCCAGGTTAACCTTGTGTATTAACCTTGTGTATGCCATGGATACGTACATATTCAAGGTTCTTGTATTCATAGACGGTTCATATACAAAGGGGACACGAGCACACACGCACAAGGAAATGATCCGAGAGTGGCTTTGGGAGCCTAAGGGGAGCTCCCTTGAATATATCTAGGTGCTTGGGGGGGGAGTTGACGCCGCGACCCTAGTGGCCGCCTTCAGCGCCGGCCCTATTCACAGTGCCTATTCACACCTGCACGCGCTCGTCCTCGGAGCAGGCGAGCATGGCGTGTCCATGGCTATGTTGAAAGAACGCAGAATTGTATGTATTCACAGCGCCTGTTCACACCTGCACCCTACATGTTGAATACGCGGAGCGCAGAAAATAATAATACGGTATTCTATTCATCTTTAGCCTGTTTTGTGAATACAGTTATCTTGAATATGGAGGTATATATGTCATATACAGGTTTAACCAGGCGGAATACGGTATTCGTATTCCTGTGGCTGCGTCACAGGTATACGTGAATACGTATTCAACACGTAAGACCTGCACCAACTTATTAAAAGAATATGTGCATTCACCTGCACCCGCTCGTCCTCGGAGCAGGCAAGCATGGCCAACGCCTGCAGCAGCCCCGCCTCTCCCAAAATAGCGCCACGCAGCTCCTCCACCTAAACCATTGCGAGCATGGGTTGGCATGGGGTAAAAAAAAGGTCCTATCCTCATTTTTTATTTTTTTTTGTATATCTCTCATGTCATACAACTCACACCACAAGAGCAGAGCGCAGAGTAATAAAACTCAAAAAAGCGGGTCGAAGAGATTATATAACTCAAAATATTTCGGACGCTTGCCTGAGGCCACTTATAGACTACACTAGCGCGTCTCGCGATGCGTTAAAGATGCCCTGTGCGCCTAAGTGATCGGACTCTGAGTTTCCTATAATCAAAACGACGAAACTCGTAGTCGAAACTCGCTCAGGTACATGAGCAGAGCGAATTGAACCATGGCGATTAATTAGTAGCTGCATGGCGCCTTTTTAATTGATACACGTCTTGGCGACTGCCTTATAGCGCCGCGAAGCTACTCCACCTAAGCCATTGTGAGCATGGGTAAACAAATGTCCTATGCTCAATTGTTTCTAACGAAACTCAAAAAAAAGCGGGTCGAAGAGATAATAAAACTCAAAATAGACCCCAGGTTTCGGGCGCTTGCCTATAGCCACTTATATAGACTACACTAGCGCGTCTCGCGACGCATTAATGCACGTCTTGGCGACCGCCTTATAGCGCCTCGCAACTCCGCCACTCAAGCCATTGCGAGCATGGGTTGGCATCGTTAGAACACAGGAAAAGGCCTGTAGTTCCGACTCCCGTTTTAGACGCAAACTGAGTGGGACGACGGGACGTCGAGCATGGGTCTGGTTCTGTCTATCTACAGAGTTTGTAGGCATGGGGTTGGCCCGTCCCAGAATATCTTACCTTAACCTTTTCTTCTGTAGCGGTGCGTCTGGAATGTCTTACTTTAGCTTTTTCTTCTGTAGCGGTGCGTCTCGGGCCGGTACAGGCCGGCCCGGTACTCTGCGCGTCGGCGCTGTGGGGCGCGTTGCTCCTGTTTGTTGTGTGTGTGTGGG
>Ga0209491_10011083_pt1 | contig 10705 bp, 6 predicted proteins | sample BON02_FD_187213 | JGI IMG/M metagenome (GOLD analysis project Ga0209491, IMG submission 187213) | Freshwater microbial communities from Lake Bonney liftoff mats and glacier meltwater in Antarctica - BON-02 (SPAdes) (version 2) | ecosystem: Environmental > Aquatic > Freshwater > Ice > Glacier...
ATATATATAACGGGTGTGGCTGGTGATTATGGTGTATTGATGGCTGCGGTATGTGTATACATGTATACTGTGTATGTGCCCTATTATCTGTATTATATAATAAAAATGGACATTATGGGTTATGGGGATGTGGTGTTTGTGTTTAGAAAAAAAAATGGTGCTGCGTGCTATGTCTGCGATGTTTGCCCCGTTCTCCCCGCTCCTCGCTCGCGAGCAAACGCATACAGCTATATATACGCATACACGCGCGTACACACACCTGTTCACCCGCCGCTGGCGGGCTTTTGTATTGTATGATTACTGATTCTGATTAATTATAGTTTAATCATCATCTTTATAAAAAAAAAAGCTGTATTGTAGTTGTAGTCGAGCCTTGATAAAGAGATAATAGCTACTAATAGTAGATGATAGAAATAGTAGAAAACAGCAAACAGCCGTGAAAATAACCAATTTCCAATTTGCAATTTTCACTCTCCACATACCAAGCACGCCTTTCCGCCTCCAACCCCCAGCCGCCCCGAGCCATTCTATAAGACATATTATAAAGAGACACGGGAGGCCCGACGCCTCAAACTACACAGCAGCCTACCCTATTCCCCAGCCGTGTGCCCAGCTCTACCCCCCATGGCGCGAGTCGCCAACAACGGGCGCGATAACTGGGAGCGCACACCGCGCACGTATCGCACGGGAACCGCGTCCTCGGCAATCGGTCGAAGGTGGTGGGGCTCGATCGCGTGGCGGACCGTGCCGCTAAGCGGCACCGCCCGACTCGCGAAGTAGGAGCCCTCTACCCCCGCCGCGCCCCAGCAAACAAGTAGGAGCGACAGAAAGTGCCATGCTGCATGTTCCAATGCTGATATCCACTGCGCCGGGTGATCTGCCGCCGAGGCGACCGCTGCGCGTAAGCACGGGGCGTCTCCTCCGCCCCCCCCCGCACCAAGCGACAAAAAAACAACGAAGCTCAAGCCGAGTCCGCCGGCGCAGGAGCCGCCGCGGGCGCAGCAGCCGCCGCGGGCGCAGTGCCCTCAACCGGAGTCGCAACCGGAGTCGGGGCCGCCTTGGCCGGCGGCGCCTCGACCTCGACCAGCTCATCAAGCGCGAAGTTGTTGGTCGCGACGCCCGCGTAGTTCACCTTCTCGAAGCGCACCACCACCGGGTAGCGATCGGCGCCCTTGGCGATCGTCGCCACCGAGCCGCACTCCTGGAACCAGTACGACTCCGGCCGCATCACGCGCACTTTGGAGCCACGCGAGATCATCTCCGGCGCGCCCGCGCGCGTCGCCACGCAGCTGCTGCCGAGCCCCGGTGGCGCGAACGCCTGCGCCGCAAGTGCCAGGGCAAACATAGCAACCATGGCTGCGAAACGGGCGGGCGGCAAGGGTGAGCGAACGAGCCCCGCTGCTCGCTCCCGGGCTAGCCCTCAACCCACGCTGCTTCGAGCCGCCTGCGCGCCCGACGACGTCGCGAATCAGAGCGGGGCACCCCATAGCTTACGCGATCTTCGCGCTGACCTCGAGATTAATTTCAAAAAGAAAACAGTCAAATTAGCCCCACGAAAAAGAAAACAACCAAGGGAATGTCTAGGCGAGTCGGGCTCTCAGCTGCGTCATCACCGCTTCGGCGTCCGTCGTGCGTGCGTGTGGGGGGGGAGCCGAAGAATCAGCTCGCTGAGGACAGTCAGCACATAGCCAGAGCAAGGGCAAGGTGGACGTTTGTTTTCATAGTCGTCGACGCCCCCAGCTCTTACTCTTAGAACTTCGCCGTTGCTGTTTGCCGCATCACCGATTATCACACGCTCTCCGTGTAGTTGTTACGAGTTTACCTTCTGTGCCGCCGCTGCGCGGCCCCCTACAGTACCACCTCACCCAAAAACCCATGAAGGCACCCTACGGGGACTGATTGTTCCACCCTACGAAGCACCCCCCCCCCCCACACAAGGGCCCTGGCCGTCCTGATTATAGTGCAATGAATGGCGGGCGCCAGCAAGGCTTTGCAAAATATGGCCGCAAACGCTCCTGCACCCACAGACCGCTGGGGCTTCGTCGCTCAGCCCTCAACAGCAACAACCCAACCAAGTGTGGAGGCGCGGCGGCGGCTGTTGACCGAGAACCGCCGACTCCTCAAATGGGTGAGCATGCGCGGCTCCGACGACTTCGCGTCACTTGAGCCATCGAGGCGAGGCACTCTCACCGCGTCTCGCAAGGCGCAGCTCGCGCGGCGCGTGCACAAGGGAGTGCCCGACGCGATCAGGGGCGTGGTTTGGCAGGCGCTCTCGGGCGCCCGCAGCTGGGCGGTGCCAGACTACCACGGCCTGCGCGCCCGCGCCACGGTTGAGCCGCCCACCGAGGAGCTCGACCCCGCGGTCGTCGACCAGATCGAGCTCGATCTGAACCGGACGTTTCCATCGCATGTCCTCTGGCTCCCTCCGCGGCCGACGGTCCTCGACGGCGGCGACACTCCGATCGGCGGCCCCGGGGGATCGGTGCGGACCGACTCTGCGGTGGACGAGCCGTTCGAGGTGGTGGAGGCGGACACGGCCGACCTGGCGCGGGAGATGGCGGCTGAGCTGGCCGCTGAGGAGGAGGAGGAGGAGGAGTGGGACAGCGTGTCGGATCTGCGCGCGCCCTCCGACCTCTCGTGCACCTCATCGTCGGCCGTCTCCTCCTTCAGCGGCATAGAGGCCAGGATGGAGAGCCTTGCCGTCGACCTGGCCGCAAGCGCCGAAGCGCCATCCCCGGGCGTCGAGCTGCTGCGCACGCTCCTACGCATGTACGCGCTGCACGACCCTGAGGTTTGCTACTGCCAGTCGATGAACTTCGTGGCGGCGACGCTGCTCATCTACACGACGCCCGTCGTGGCCTTCCGCATCTTCGCCCACCTACTCGGCCCGCTAGGCTTCCGGCGGATGTACCTGCCCGGCCTGCCCCTGCTGATGGAGTGTTTTGAGGAGCTGCAACTCCAAATGGACCAGAAGCTGCCACGTCTCGCGCGCCACTTGCAGAGGCATAATGTGCACCCGTCGCTTTTTGCGACGCAGTGGTTCATGACGTTTGGGAGCGACCAGTTCCCCTTTGCCATGGCGCTGCGGCTGCTGGACCTCGTCTTTTATGAGCGCTCGCTCGAGCCGCTCTTCCGCCTCTCGCTTGCGCTGCTGCAGAAGCGGCAGCGCGCGCTCGTCGCAATCAGGGACCCGTGCGCGCTCATGAGTGCGCTGCGCCAGCTCCCCAGCGATGTGGGCGACCTCGACGGGCTCTTCGCCAAGCTCGTCGGGCAACGGATAAAGCTCTCCCGAGAGCTGCTGCGGGGGGCGGGGGGCAAGGCGGGGTGAGCCGGCAGGCTTTGGGTTTAGGTCTCTGGTTTACCCCGCGAGTAGGATGCATAAGGAGGAGTTTTTTTTATGAGAGCGAGAGGAAGAGTGCGCTCTATGTAGTGGGGGGGCGACGTCCGACGTTGCCACTGCCACGCATACCTATACGACACCCCCTAGCCCCTTTCCCTTTCACCTTTTACCCCCCTCTTCCCCTGGCCCTCTGGTGTGTTCTTGGATCTTGCAATAATCTTGGATGTTGTGTAGCATATATGATGCTATGTGTTATTGTATGTAGTTATGAGAATGAGTAGAGGGATGGGGATGGGGATGGCTACGCGGCTACATGCACATGCTACGACACTTCTGCCTACTGCTTCTGGCCACTCTGCTCGCCGGCACCTGTGTAGCGCCGGGGAGATTCTTCCGCGCTGCGTGCGCTCAGCTTTTGCTTTTGCTTTATCTGCTTTTTTCTTTTGTGTCATTTACTTGTGTCGTGGTGTGTCGTGTGGTGTGTGTGTGTTGTGTGTTAGGAAGTCGGAGTAAGCTACGGTAGCTACACGCTACCTGTACGTGTACGCGTACACTACACTCCTAGGGGGAGGAAATGGGAACGATTCATTATATGTTTGCGCGCCTATCACGTACGCGTACTACCCAGAAACTAATCGTACGATACCGAGGGGGGGGAAATGCCCCTTGACGAAACTCACAGCGTCCGTCCGCTAGCTTTTCTCGCCGCCGTCGTCGCCGCCCACATTGCCACCGCCCTCGCCGTTGCCGGATGGGCGAAGAGATGCCACGCCATGCCTGGCGGCCGACGTGCGGCCCGCACGGCGTGCCCAACGACGAGCTCGTAATTGTGGGCCTGAACCCTGCGTGCGTGTGCTACACCTGTTACAGCGGCAGCTCGTGCCAGGATATCGACGAAGACTGCATGGCGGGCGACCGTGACGCAATCGTCTCGATGAACGCGCCATGGTTCCTGCACCATCATGCCCCTCCGATGCGCATCGGCCTGGGCTTTGGCATGCCGTACCGCGGCTCGGACGTCTGGATCCACCCGGCGTCCAAGATGGACGCGCTGAGTGGGGCGCTAAATGCACGCATCCGAAGGTTGCACTCTCTATGCGACAACGTGCCGGGCGGGCACGCGGCGTATCGCCACCTGATCCTGGGCGCCGGTGCGACCCAGCTCCTCTCTGCTGCGCTACACGCGCGGAGCTACGGGCGCACGGGTTGCGTAGCCACCGCCGCAGCGCCGTATTGGGGCCCGTTTGAGGAGAAAATTACGCAGGCAGGCTCGGCCGCGTTCTGGGTGCAACGCGCGGCACTCAACCGCACGACGCCCTGCGTGGTGGAGTTTGTGACGAGGCCCAACAACCCCGACGGCACTCCGACGGGAGAGCCCCCGCTGCCTGGCGCGCTACCAATTTTCGATTTAGTATACAATTGGCCTGCGTACGGTCCGGTGGTGCTCTCCTCCCGCGACGCGCCCGTGGCAGTGGCCATCTTCACCGCCTCAAAGATCCTGGGCCACGCCTCGTCGCGCTTCGGCTGGGCCTTCGTCAACGACGAGGCTATTGCGAAGCGCATGTTCGAATACATTTGGGCGAATGGGCGCAGCTCCACCGACGCGCAGCTCCGGCACGCGCAGACGCTGGGGATCGTGCTCGACTCTTACCGCGCAAGCGAGCTCGTACTCCACGAGAGCCGAGCCGCCGCCGCACACACAGGAGGAACCGCAGAGGGCGGCAGTAGCAGCGAGATGGGCTCCAGCGTGGAGCGGCCCAGTAGCATGGACGGCGTGCCGGCGAGCCTTCCGTTGATGGACTGGATGCGCGCGCAGCTCATTTACCGCTGGGACAGGCTCGCCTGCGCCATCCGAGCGGGTGGCAGGCTCGCCATCGCCTCGCACGGCTGGCACGACGACATGGCAATGGACGCCGGAGCGACCCATCGGCACATGTTCATGTGGCTGCGCACGCGCGACGGGAGCGATTGCGAGGGGTACCTCTCGTCGATCAGGGTCCAGGCGCACGGCGGGGCGACGTATGGCGCGCCGCTGCGATTCTGCCGGTTGGGCGTGGGCGTCGACCGCTCGTCGTTTGACTTGGTGGTCGAGAGGATCGAGCGGTCCAACTCGCGGCGGAATGCGAGCGTCGCAGTGGGCCGAGTCAGACGTAGGCTCCGGCGTGGCGTGCGAGGGGGGTCCACTGCAGCATCATGGAGGGACGACCTGTGAAGGAAGTTGTGATCGTGATGCGAGATTGAAGTGTCTACTAGTTGAACTCAGACACGGGGCGCGGCAGCGTGCGTGAAGCTCACCCACTGCTGCTTGCCTGCTCGTGTATTGTGGTGTGGGGCTCGTGCGCCGCATGCTTTGTGGAGCCGTGCGCTAGGGCTTGTAGGAGGGACTCTGAGGGGTTTGGAGGGCGAGCAAAGGTGCGGCGCTGCGCTGGCGACCCACTCCCACTGGCTACCACGGAGCTGGTGATGGTGCTGCTGGCTGCTGGTGAGTATTCTGCACTCTGCTTCCATGAGCCATGGGCCCTGCGGCGCCCTGCGCCCTGCGCGGCGCCATGAGAGCGAGGGGGAGGAGTGTATATTGTGTGTGTGTGTGTACATATGCATATCATGCATATCCTGTATCATTTATAAACAAGTACGTTTTATAAAGTAGTCTATATAATAATTTTTATTTAATATTATAATATATATATAATGTATTTATTATTATAAAATTATTATTATTATATATATAATTATTATAGATGGTATATATATATTATATGTTTATGTGTAAAAAAATATACCCCTTTGTACTGCTCCCCCCCCCCCCCCGACAAATCATATGAAAATACAATACTCAATACAGACATTTATTATTATTATTATTATGTGTGTGTGGTGTGTGGTTAGGGTTAGGGTTAGGTAGTTGAAAAGTATTAAAATTTATATATTTCATGTACATATATTTTATATTGTTTCGTGTGTGTTTTTAGCAGAGTAAGTTACGAGTAAATTGAAGAAGACACGTACACACACATTCCGCACCTGCCTTCTGCCGCCCTAAACTAAACTCCAAAACCAATCAACATACATGCACACACACACACGCACGCGCACGCACGGTTATGCGCTATACGCTTCAAAACAACACTACTCCGTAGACTACTCTGCTAGCTGCTAACAGCGAACGAATAATAGTTCACCATGGACAATGGTGCAAAGCCTTATTGTTCTTGTTATATTCTTCAGGATACATTCTTGAGAGAAGCAGTACATAATATGTGTAAATGTATAGAGCTACACATGCACATGTAAGAAGAGAAACAGGCCAGACATACACACAAGTAACACAGACACAGACACACGACAAGAACAACACCACACAACACGTGCAACAACGACAAGAACACCACCACAAACGACCGTACGAAGAACCACCCCCCTCAATTAACAACGATCGAAGGTGAAGGTGGCGCGGCGCGCGGCGATGGTGCGTGCCACCTACTCACTTCCTACGCCCAAGTGCAGCCCCAGCCCCCCTTTGGCGTATATCTTTGGGATATCCCGGTTTTGATATGGTGGGATATAGTAGGATATGGTGGGATATGATAGGATGTAGTCGGATATAGTCGGATATAGTTGGATATAGCGGATATATATAACTTGTTCGCTATAGCTTTCTCGTTGTGCTTAGCTTTACAGCAAAAATATACCATTTTTTTACGGCCTGCTGCCTGCAGCGCGCACATTGCTTTGTGTGATAGCAGTAGCAGCCTACTTGATGGGCTACGTACCCACCACCCCAGCACCACACACACACACCACCCAGCCATCAGCCCACACCCAGACGACGACCACCCACCACAATCCGCTCCACAGCCACACACACACACAAACACTCACACTCAGTCAATAACAGACTTAACAGTATTATAATAGTCACACATACAACAGCCAAGCATGCAAAGTACACACTGATACACACATCACCCGCCTTGTCATCCATGTAGGTGTATGCGCACTCTGCCTCGACTATCTCTTACTTCACCTGTTCACTCCTCCTCCGGTTCCTCCCTAACCAACTGGTTCATTGGCCTCGGGCTTAACCCAGAGGCGAAAAGAGAGGCGGGTAGAGAGCCGAGCAGAGAGTCGAGTAGAGAGTCGAGTAGAGAGTTGAGTAGAGAGTTGAGTAGAGAGGCGAGTAGAGAGTCGAGTAGAGAGTCGGGTAGAGAGGCGAGTACAGAGGCGAGGAGAGAGTCGAGTAGAGAGGGGAGTAGAGAGTCAAGTAGAGAGAGAGGCGAGTAGAGAGAGGCGCGTAGAGAGGCGAGTAGAGAGGCGCAAAGAGAGGCGAGTAGAGAGGTGGTTAGAGAGTCGACTAGAGAGGCGAGTAGAGAGGCGAGCAGAGAGTCGAGTAGAGAGTCGAGTAGAGTAGAGGCGAGTAAAGAGATGAGTAGAAATTCGAGAATAGAGAGGAGTGGAGATGCGAGTAGAGAGTAGAGTAGAGAGGCGAGTAGAGAGTCGAGTAGAGAGGCGAGTAGAGAGTCGAGCAGAGAGCTTAGATAGGCGAGCAGAGAGCCGAGTAGAGAGGCGAGTAGAGAGGCGAGCAGAGAGTCGAGTAGAGAGTCGAGTAGAGAGTCGAGTAGAGAGGCGAGTTGAGAATCGAGTAGAGAAGCGAGTAGAGAGGCGAGTAGAGAGGCGAGTAGAGAGGCGAGTAGAGAGTAGAGAGGCGAGTAGAGAGGCGAGCAGAGAGGCGAGTGGAGAGGCGAGTAGAGAGGCTAGTAGAGAGGCGAGTAGAGAGTCGAGTAGAGAGGTTAGTAGAGGGGCGAGTAGAGAGTCGAGTAGAGAGGCGAGTTGAGATGCGAGTAGGGAATCGAGTAGAGAGTCGAATAAAAAGTCAAGATGAGAGTCGAGTAGAGACGCGAGTAGAGAGTCGAGCAGAGACGCGAGTATAGAGAAGCGAGTAGAGAGGCGAGTAGAGAGGCAAGTAGAGAGTCGAGCAGAGAGGCGAGAAGAGAGGCGAATAGAGAGGCGAGTAGACAGGCGAGTAGAGAGGCGAGTAGAGAGGCGAGCAGAGAGGCGAATATAGAGACGAGTAGAGAGGCGAGCAGAGAGGCGAGTAGAGAGTCGAGTAGAGAGGCGAGTAGAGAGGCGAGCAGAGAGGCGAATAGAGAGGCGAGTAGAGAGGCGAGTAGAGAGGCGAGTAGAGAGTCGAGTAGAGAGGCGAGTAGAGAGGCGAGCAGAGAGGCGAGTAGAGAGGCGAGCAGAGAGTCGAGTAGACAGGCGAGAAGAGAGTCGAGTAGAGAGGCGATAAGAGAGGCGAGTAGAGAGAGGCGAGTAGAGAGGCGAGTAGAGAGGCGAGTAGAGCGTTGAGTAGAGAGGCGAGTAGAAAGTCGAGTAGAGAGGCGAGTAGAGAGGCTAATAGTAGAGAGGCAAGTAGGGAGGCGAGTAGAGAATCAAGTAGAGAGGCGAGTAGAGAGTCGGGTAGAGAGGCGGGTAGAGAGGCGGGTAGAGAAGCGAGTAGAGAGGCAAGTAGATAGTAGCAGAGAGGCGAGTAGAGTAGAGAGTCGAGTAGAGAGGCGAGTAGAGAGTCGAGTAAGGACTCAAGTAGAGAGGCGAGTAGAGAGGCGAGTAGAGAGTCGAGTAGAGATGCGAGTAGAGAGGCGAGTAGTGAGGCGAGTAGGGAGTCGAGTAGAGAGTCGAGTAAAGAGGCGAGTAGAGAGAGTCAAGTAAAGAGTCAAGTAGAGAGGCGAGTGGGGAGTGGAGTAGAGAGGCGAGCAGAGAGGCGAGCAGAGAGTCGAGTAGAGAGTCGAGTAGAGAGTCGCGTAGAGAGGCGAGTCGAGAGTCGAGCAGAGAGGCGACTAGAGGGGCAGGCATAGAGTCGAGTTGAGAGTCGAGTATAGGCGAATAATAGAGAGGCAAGTAGAGAGTCGAGTAGAGAGGCTGAGTAGAGATCGAGTAGAGAGTCGAGTAGAGAGTCGAGCACAGTGTTGCAATTCACACCTCATATCCGTCGTTAAGAAAAGTTCGTTTCACTTCGGCGCGCGGTGCACTCGCAAACCTTTCGTCTGGAGCAGAACCAGCCTGGAGGTCGCGGTGATGGCTGCAACCCGTTCGAAGCTGGCATGTACGCCGGGCCGGACCCAGGCCGTGACGGACAGCTAAGAAGATATCGCCTCCGAGGATGCGGAATGGTTCCCAGGGGCATCGCCGCGCGCCGCAAAGCGGCAGCGGGGCCACTCGACCGCACCGGTGAGCTGCGCCGCGCGCCGCTGCGGCGACGCGCTCCCCCGCCCCGCCATACCTCATGTAACGCTGTTCCGCCGGGGTAAGAGTTTGGTACCGGGCGGCTGGCCGTCTACGCCTCACCTACGCACTGTCGCACCCGCCCACTGCAGGTGAACACGCTGGCGCTGGTACCGGCGGAGCGCGAGCGGCCACCGGTCGGTTAAGCCAACCTGAGCGGCGGGTGCGGCGCGAGGAGCAGCAACACGCGGGCTGCAGCGGCGCGGCGGGCTGTGGCACCCGCCACGAGCAGTACGCGGGCGGTGCGGACGGGTTCACCCTTAACCCGACGCCGACGCCGAGGAGGCGCCGCTGAGGCGCTGGACGACGAGAACGACGCCGATCTCTTCGACACCTGGGCGGATGCGCCGAATGACGCTGCCCTTGCCTCTGTCGCCAAGCTCTGGGCCGTCCTAATCAAGTATACCTTGCGGTGCTGCACGAGGACTTCGGGTTAACCCGAGCGCGAGCGCATGGGCAAGAGGGCGCAGGCGGCCGACGACGCGTGGGTCGTGACCATCATCAAGCACAGCAGCAACTCCGCGTCGTCCAACTACATCACTAGGTCTACCACCTGGAGTTGCTAATCGTCCGCCACGGCATGCTCGCGCGCGGCGACGACGAGCCTGGAGCACCAGACCGTACTACGAAGGCGCTCTCGAAGAAACTCGTCTACTTCGGCGGCAGCTCGGACCCCGACAAGAAGTTCGTGACTAAGATGAAGATGAACGTGACGAGGCAGGTGGGGTCTGATGGTGTCATGACCGATATCTTCGAGGTGGTCGATGAGAACAAGTGCGACAACGTCGGCCGCGAGGAACAGATTGCGCAGATGCTGCTCACACGCGGCCTGATGAGAGGGAGGCGCGCGACCGCGAGGTCGAAGGTTATGCCACTGGAGGACGGTCAGAAGCGAGAGGCGCTGATCCAGGTCAGGATGGAGGAGCGGCACAGGCAGCGCGGGGATGTGGCGGTTGCGCGCCGCTTCTGAACGAGTGAGTGCGCTGTGTGTGTGTGTGTTTTGTGGGGCTGGGGGTCTGACTGACTCGTCCGCCTCGGACGGCTGAGTGGCTGTGATGTCAACGGCCCCTCGGCTGCTATGTT
>Ga0209491_10011086_pt1:5000-10704 | contig 10704 bp, 8 predicted proteins | sample BON02_FD_187213 | JGI IMG/M metagenome (GOLD analysis project Ga0209491, IMG submission 187213) | Freshwater microbial communities from Lake Bonney liftoff mats and glacier meltwater in Antarctica - BON-02 (SPAdes) (version 2) | ecosystem: Environmental > Aquatic > Freshwater > Ice >...
TTGCGCGTGGCGCCGCCGACCATGAGCAGCAGCAGCGCCTTCTTGACGTCCTCGTGCCCGAAGATCTCGGGCGCGATGGACTTTGCCAGCCGGTCGTAGACGTCGGGCTCGGCGGCGAGGTCGTCGAGCTGCTCGCGCTGCTCGGCGGTGGCGGTGAAGTCGAGGCTCGACTTCTTGTGCTTCTCGATCGACATGGCCTCGAGGAAGGTGTCTGTGATGAGGCCGGCGCGCAGCGCCTGGAAGCCCACGTAGGGGATGGGCAGGAATACGCCAGAGATGGTGAGCGTGTCGCCCGCGCCGCACTGCCGCGTCATCTCGCCGTAGAGGTGCACGGTCATCGCGCGCGGCACGTGGCCCTGGGGTACCTGCGGGCGAGGGAGGGGGCAAGCGGCGCGTGAGCGGGGGAGCCAGGGAAGCGTCGAGGCTGGGTGTGGCGTCGCGGCGCGGTGAGTGGGAGGAGGAGGAGGAGGAGGGTGGGGGGAGGCTGCAGCGGCGGCGGGGGGGCGGGCGGGGGCGCGGCCTGCCACGTAAGCGGCAGGCGCGGCGCGGCGCGCGGACCTGGTCGGGCTCCTCCTGGATCTTGACCTCCTGGAACTTCTCAAACTTGGAGCCGCGCGTCTGCAGGTGCAAGGCGCCGCCGTTGCAGCACGAGCTGATGGTGCACTTTGTCTGCGGCATGAAGGTGGCGCCCTTCACCATCTGGTACACCTCGCTCCCGCCCTGCTCGCACGTGTACGTGGCGACGCGCATCAGCGGCTTGACCTCGGTCACGCGCGTGACGATGCCCTTCATCGTCAGCAGGGTGCCGATGTGCTTGGACCTCACCTCGCGCAGCGGCACCATCTTATCCTTGGTGCGCGGCAGCACGCGCACGGTGAAGCGGCGGGTCAGCTCCGGCGGAACCCGGTCGTTCGGGTCGGAGCCACCAGGCTGGGCCTCGTTCGCATCCGCAGCAGCTCGCACGCGCTCGTCCATCAGGATGTCGTAGACGTCGCGGTTGCCCAGGTCTGCAGACGGCGCTGGCAGCACATTGTCGATCGCCAGGCCGATCACCGCCGCGTACCGGAGCGTGTTCTTCCGCACCAGCTCGGCCATCTCATCCCCCATGTGGTCCGCCACATCGTCAAGCTCGATTTCCACGCGGCTGCAGTTCGGCTCGCGGTTGGCGACGCGCTGCAGCTGCGTCAAGTACTTAGGCACCATCTCGCCCGCCTCGTCCTCGCCCTGGAAGTCCTGCAGGAACTCCTGGAACGTCAGCACATGCTCGTCGTACGTCGTGTCCCCAGCAGTCACCTGAGCCGCCATCAGAGAAGCAGAGAAATGCGCAGCGAACTGAACGTTTTCGCGCGAAGGAATTGCGCGCGAGGGAATTTGGCGCGAACTTTTTTCGCGCCCAACTGTTCTATTTTAGGCCAACAGTCCAAAAATAGCCGCGCAAAGCCACCAAGTCTACCCGCCGACCTGCTCTCGACTCGAGCGTCTGCGGTGCGCGCCTGAGCACAGCCAAGCCGCAGCGACATGGCGTCGCCCCCTCCCTCACCGCACACCCTGACCGGAAGCCTGCGGCACGGCGGCGCCGAACCCCCAGGGTCAGGACGAGACGGTGCATGAGTGCTTCATTCGATAGCAGCGGATACCCGTCTATCGGGAGGCGCTACGGCGAGCAGCGCCAGCATACGCACCGCGTATGCGAGGTGCTCGTACGAGAGATCGCCTACGTGAGATCGCATTTTGAAGATCTCATTTGAGATCTCAACTCCTTCTCGCATTTGTATTCTCATGTGGATAGGGAGAGCACTGCCTCCGATTCGCGCTCTGACACCGCACCCACTGTAACCCTCAGCCATGGTTAAGAGGAAGGTGACCACGACCGTTGGTGGCGCGGACGAGGACGTGGAGGAGGAGGAGCCCGCGGCGGAGGAGGAGGCCCCGGAGGGCGCCGAGGCGGAGACCAAGGAAGAAGAGCCGGCGGCGGGGGAGGAGGACGAGGAGGAGGGCGAGGGCGAGGAGATCGAGTACGCCGTCGAGAAGATCCTCAAGCAGAGGACGCGCAAAGGTGCCGCCCCCGTCCCTCCCGCCCGGCTTGGCCTATACAAGATCTTCTTTCACTTCTAGGCTTTCGTGCATGAATCATTCATCCTTGTATTCCCCCTCCCAGCTGCATCGCCCACATGGTTGTAGTGCTACTATTGCAATACTATTGCGCAATATTCGACCCCCTTCCGAGCCCAGTTTTCAAGCCATACACCATACAATATGTGCATTGCAATATGGTGGAAAGGCTAACGCCCGGCGGAGTCAGCCGAAAAAGTCGGGGTTAACCCGTGGGGAATACGAATATATATATTCCTGGGGGAGGCCCAAATGGAATATTATATCATCATATTTCCGAGGATATTCCATTTATAGGCTCGAGGATATTCCGTTTACAGGCTAGATCGGAATATAATATCGTATTTTTTTTTTCGCTCCGCGTATTCCCCACGTAGGGTTGGATCCCTTCCCGCCCATTCTCAAGACGTCGAATCCACAAGGAGTATTTCACAGATCAATTTGCCAATGGTAAGTTCCGCGCTGGGCTACCTTTGGGGTTGGGGCAAGATAATAGTTTTACTTAAGAGTTCACCCGGAGACAATCCGTAACCCCCTTCTGGTCCAATTATGGATTCGACGGGAAATAAAACTGTGTCTCCTCCCACTCCCCCTTCCTAGGCGCGCCGCTCACCCCGCGCCGCACGAAGCGCACTTTTCCGAGCCACCCCGCGCAAGTGTCGCGCTAAGAATCAGAAAGATCATACTAATAATAATAATCAAGAGGCGCGCCTTCGGCCTGGCGCCCCGTTAATAATCAAAAAAATGAAGAATGCTAATCATAAGCCCGCTTAGAGTAAACCGATAAAAAAATACCAATAAGTAAATCCCCGTTAAAACTAGCAACCCCGGTCGAAACCCCAGCTATTATACGGTAAGCTCGACCGTGTTTTTGCTAGTTTCGACCGGGTTTTCTCATGTGGCGAACTTTTAGACCGGGATCGCTCGAAAACCTCTAGTCATAACGATAATCATGAAGCGCCAGACGTTCGATCCGTGCTTCCCCTCGGCTTTTACAGTGCTGCTCCTGCTACACTTCCGTCAGAACACTACACACCTACTGCACGTCCTTATCCCCGACTTTGTACACGCCCTTGCCCTCCCACCCATCCGCCCACGTATTTAAAAGGTGCCCTGTGCGCCGAAGTATGTCGAAGCAGCTTTTTCATAATCACTTATTACTTTGGTGCTGTGACGCTGTGACCCACCCCGCCCGCTCGGGTTAACCCGGGGCGACGCTCCCCACAGTTATCGCGTCGCCCGCCCCAGGCCCACGCCTCCTTCTACATCCCGGCCCTTGTATTAATAGCTGTAATCACCGCGCGCGCCGTTTTATAGATGGCGCGGCATCGATCCATCTCTGTGTCGCCCGAAGCGCATTGTTTCAGAGTATGAACACGGCAACGATTCGGTGTTTTGAGCCCGATTCCCCGATCGAAGTTCTCTGGCACGGACATTGTTGTCATTCGACTGCGTGTAACGGGCGGATTCTCTTAACCGTTCCAGGCTTAAATTATTAGGCGAATAAAAAATCAATTAGCGAAGCGTGAAAAGTGCCAGAGAACCGCGATCAGGGAATCGGGCTCAATGGCTCTGTAAGAAAAACGAATCGTTGCCGTGTTCATTGTTTGTTTCAGGTGCGGAGCAGTGTACTGCTACTTTAGACTTACTGACTTACGTCGCCCAGAGCTACCGTCGAATCTACCGAGGGGGTTTTCACAGAGTTTACCCGGGAGGTAATTTCTGCGCTGGGCTACCTCCCCCTTTGGGAGTAACAGTAAGTTTTACTCAAAGAGTTAGGAGTTTACCTGGGGTTAATCCGAAACCCCCCTTCAGCCCTATTCTGGATTCGACGGTGTCGGGGGCCGGCTCCTCGTCAAAAATAAAACACGCTGTCTCTCTATAGAGATCTACATGTATATATCTGTGTCGCCCGGCGCTCCTTTTGTTGGTGCTGTTATGGCCGTCGAATCTACCGAGGGGATTTCAGAGATTTGGTTTCGAGAACCATTTCCGCGCTGGGGGTTTCTCAGATTTAGGGAAAGGGTGAGGTTTACTGATGATTAAGAGTTCACCCGGAATTAATCCGAAACCCCGCTTTGGTCTAATTCTGGATTCGACGGTTCAGGCATGGATCAGTTCCTGGTCAAGTGGGTCGGCTGAGACGATGAGAGGGACAACACACTATCTATCCATGGCTAGCTATATGTACATATATATATATATATATATATATATATATATGTGTGTATATATATATATATATATATATATATATATATATATATGTGTGTGTGTGTATATATATATATATATATATATATATATATATATATATATGTGTGTATATATATATATATATATATATATGTATGTATATATATATGTGTGTGTGTGTATGTATATATATATATATATATACGTCTATATGTCGAGTTGTTGTTGTTGTTGTTATTTTAGGCGTGGAGCAGTTCCTGGTCAAGTGGCTCAGCTGGGATGATGAGAAAGGCAACACCCTATCTATCCATAGCTATATCTACTTATTGTTGCGGTTGTTGTTTCAGACATGGAGCCCTACGTGTTGAATAGGTATTCACGTATTCCTAAGTCGCAGCCACAGGAATACGAATACCGTATTCCGCCTGGTTATTCCTGCATATGACATGAATATGTACATATTCAAGGTTGCCGTATTCACAGAATAGAATACCGTATTTTATCCTTCGCTCCGCATATTCGAAGCGCAGCGCTGGGCGGCAGCTTGGGGGCGGCGACGACGACTTCCACTAAGCGTCGTTGCGCCGTTGCCCGCTCTGTGTTCGTGTGTCGTGTGTGAGTGGTTTGTTCTGCTGTCGTGTGCGTGTGACCTGTTGATCTTTTGACCATACAGGCATGGATCAGTTCCTGGTCAAGTGGGTCGGCTGGGACGACGAAAAGACAACACCCTATCTATCATGGCTATATACATATATATATATATATATATATATATATATATATATACATATATATGTATATATATACATATATATGTATATATATATATCGAGCTCCTTGTGGTGTTGCTGTTGCTGTTGTTTCAGGCATGGAGCAGTTCCTGGTCGAGTGTAAATATATATATATTATGTCGATCTCCTTGTGTTGTTATTTCAGGCATGGAACAGTTCCTGGTCAAGTGGGTCGGCTGGGATGACGAGAAGGACAACACGTGGGAGCCGCTCGACCACGTGTCGGACACGGTCCAGTACGAGGCGTGGTTACAGAGTCAGCCACCGAAGGTATATACATCTCTCTCTCTCTATATATATATATATATATATATATATATATGTCTATATATCTGTCTATATTTATATCTATATAGCATCGACCACGTATCGGACACAGTGCAGTACGAGGCGTGGTTGCAGAGTCAGCCACCGAAGGTGTGTATCTCTGTCTCTCTCTCTCTCACACACGCACACACTCACTCTCTCTCACTCTCTTTCTCTATCTCTCTCTGTGTATATATATTATATATATATATTATATGTATATATGTATATATATATATATATATATATATATATATATATATATATATATATATATATATATATATATATATATATAT
>Ga0209491_10011088_pt1 | contig 10702 bp, 4 predicted proteins | sample BON02_FD_187213 | JGI IMG/M metagenome (GOLD analysis project Ga0209491, IMG submission 187213) | Freshwater microbial communities from Lake Bonney liftoff mats and glacier meltwater in Antarctica - BON-02 (SPAdes) (version 2) | ecosystem: Environmental > Aquatic > Freshwater > Ice > Glacier...
CCCCACCCGCCCGCCCGCCGTCCGACGACCCATTTCTGACTCATCAAACTCCGCCGCCGCCGTCCGCCCGACGACCCACCATATCTCTGACCGTTTCCGTTTTTCCCCCCGAACTCGCCGCACGCGAGAGACCACACGCACACGCACGGAGCCAGCAACAACCCCCCCCCTCCCTAAATGACACGGTTTCGCGTCTGTTTTGGCGTGCGCGCGCGGGCGGCGCCCGGCGCTGGTGTCTCGCTCTCGCTCTCTCTATCTCGCGGCGGCCGGAAATCAAGCAGCAGCAGCAGCAACACGCGGCGCGCCCTCCCTCTCCGCCTCTTGTCTCTCTCTCCCCGCCCCCCCTGCGCCTCTTGCTTCCGCCACCCGACCTGCCCCCTGTAAGTTCAAATTGCAGTAGCTCTTTCTTACACACGCGCGCGCATGAGTCTCACGCCGCCCCCCGCGCCCCCGCCCCCTCCCCCCCGCCGTCGGCCGCCGCCAGCCGTTGCTCGAGCGTGGCTGCCAGGGCGGCCTCGAGCGCCACGCGCGCCTCGTCCGCGGGCGAGCGCCCGCCGGCCTGCTGCTGCCGGCGGCGGGCGGCGGCGGCGTCGAGGTAGATCTGGCCGATGGCGCGGAGGGCGGCGGCGCGCTCGGCGGGGTCGGCGGGGAGGTCGGCGGGGGCCGGCGGGGCCGGGGGCGCGGGCGGGCGAGCGCGGGGCGCCGCCGCCGCTTCTGCCGCCGCCGCTCCTGGCACCGCCGCCGCCGTCGCTCCTGGCGCCGTCGTCGTCGCCGTCGTCGTCGTCGCTGCCCCTCCGCCCTCGCCCCGCCCTCGCCCCTGCTCCTGGCCCGACTCCGCCGCCTGGCTCTGCCGCTGCTCCTCCTCGTGCTCGGACGACCCCGACGACGCCCGGGGCGCCGGGGGGGACGCCAGGCGCGGCGGCGGCAGCGGCGGCGGCGGCGGCGGCGACGGGGACCGCGCCGCCCGGCCCGCCACCGCCCCCCGCCCGGCGCCCTCCCTCCCCTCCTCTTGCCTCGGCCGCTGCCGCGCGCTCCCCGCCGCCGCCGCCGCCGCCGCCGCCGCCTGCATCTCTGCGGCCGCCGCCTCCTCCTCGCGCGACGCGTCCTCGTACAGGATGGCCGCGCACACGCGCGCGAGCGTCGCGTCGATGTCCAGCGCCGAGGCCGCCCACATGGCGCCGACCACCAGCGGCGCGGCGGCCTCCTCGAGCTCGGCGCGCCGGCGCGCGGCGCCGGCGGCGGCCGCGCGCGCGCCGTCGCCGCCCGCGCCGGCGGCCGCGCCCGCCGCCCGCTGCGCGGCGCAGCCGGCCTGCAGCTTGGCCGCGGCCAGCGCGCGCTGGTGCCGGTACACGGCCACGGCCGCGCCCGCCACGCCCGCGTGGCACCCGAGCGCCTGCGCGGCGCGCCGCGCGTGCGCCCAGCAGCACGCCGCCGCCCACAGCCCGAGCCCGGCCGCGCCGCCGACCGAGCCGACGACGCCGCCGGCCGCGGCTGCCGCGCAGAGGGCGTCTGCGGCCGCGCCCGTGAGCGCGGCCGGCAGCAGCGGCAGGCCCGGGAGCAGGCGCGCGGCCACGGCCGAGGCCGGGGTGCCCGACTGCGCGAGCGCGACCTCGGCGTGCGCCACGTAGGCGCGCCCGACGGCGTCCAGCAGGGGGACGCCGAACGAGCGGCGGGCGAGCCGCCCGGCCTCGCGCCGGCGCGCGGCCGCAAAGCGCGGCGGGAGCGCGGCGGCGGCGGCGGGGCTGGCATTTTTGGCGCCGTCGGCGCCGAGTGCGTGAGAGAGCGGGGGCGGCGGCGATGATTCATTCGCACCCGCATTCGAGCGATGGACTGCTGCCTCGAGCGGGGCGGCTGCGGCTTGCTTGGAGGCTTCAGCGCCGTCGGTCGCGCTGCCGCCGCTGCCGCTCCCGCCGTCGCTCCCGCCGTTGCTGCCGTCGCTCCCGCTCACCTCCCCCTCCTCTTCTTCCTCCTCCTCCTGGGCGGCCACGGCGTGCCTCATCAGCGCGCGCAGGTGCGCCGCCAGCTGTGCCACGCGCTGGGACTGCAGCTGACGCATGCGCGACGCGTCGAGGATGCCCGCGCCCGCGGCCGCCCACCACCAGCTGTTGCTGCCGCCGTCGCCGCCGCCGCCGCCGCCGCCGTCGCCGCTGCTTCCGTCGGCCGCCGCTGTCGCCGACGCTCCCGCTCCCCCTGCCCCGGCCCCAGCCGCGGCTTTGTCCCCCCCGCCCGCCGCCACCGTGGCGATCACGAGCTCGCCGACCAAGTCGCCGAATTGGTCGCCGCCAAATAGCGACGAGTAAAAGTCGGCGCCCTCCATCAGGTCGGGCTCGTCCCCAAAGCCGCCGTCGCCGTCGTATTCCTCGCCGCCGCCGCCGCCGCCGCCGCCGCTGCCGCCGACAAAGCCCGCGCCCGGATAAAGCACGCCCGCGTCGTACCTCGCGCGCCGCGCCGGGTCCGACAGCACGCGGTACGCCTCGGACAGGCGCTGGAAGCGCGAGGTGGCGGCCGCGGCCGCGCGGCGGGCGTCCGTGTCGCCGCTCTCGCGCGGCGGCGACGGCGGCGACGCCGCCGCGGCCGCCGCAGGCGCCGACGCCGGCCCGACCGCCGGCCCCAGCGACGCCAGCCCGGGGGGCAAAAACGCGGCCTTGTCCGGGTGGTGCAGCCGCGCCGACGCCAGGTAGGCGCGGCGGACGACGGCGGTCGAGGCGTCCCGGGGCACGCCCAGCAGCGCGTAGTAGTCGCGCGGGCCCGCGCTGGCGAGCGCGGCCGAGGCGGCGGCGGCGGCCGCGGCGGCGGCGGCGGCCGTGGCGGCGGCGGCGGCCGCCGCTGCCGCCGCTGTGGCGGTGGCGGTGGCCGGCCTTGCGTTGCTGCTGGCGCCGCAGTTAGCGTGGGAAGCGCCTTTCGGCACGCCCTTCTTTGTCGCCGCCGCGCCCCAGAGCATGCGCCAGGGCCACGCGCCGGCGGCTGAGGAGGAGGACGAGGAGGGCGAGGACGGCCGCGGCGCCGTCGCTGCTGCAGCGGCGGGCCCTTGGTGGGGCGACCCCGCCCCTTCGCCGCCGCCCGTCTGCCGCCGCCCCCACCCTCCCTCGTACTCGACCCCCGCGGCAGCGGCCGCGGCCTGGTGGCTGTACCGCGCCGCCGCCGCGTGCGCGGCCGCCCGCGCCGCCGCCGCCGCGGCGGCCGCCGCCGCAGCCGCCGTCGCCGCCGACGCGTCCGACCCCGCCCGCGCCGCCGCCGAGAACGACGCCGACGCTCGCATGAACGAGGACGAGGAGGCGGACGGCGACAAGGCGGTCTCGCCGCCTATTGCTCCTCCTTCTCCTCCTCCCGCGCTGGATGAACCCCCTTCTGAGCCGTCCGACGCCCCCCGCGCGCCCGCGCCCGCGCCCGCGGCCGCATTGGCGGGCAGCGGCGGCGGCGGCGGCGCGCGCCAGCAGCCGCGCTCGCTGTCCCAAACGGCCCCCCGCCGCGCGGCCGCCCGCGCCCCGGGCGCGTTGAGCAGGCCCCGCACGGCCTGCAGCGCCCCGACCGACGCGCCCGTGACGGGCAGCAGGACCGCGCCCGCCAGACCCGTCGCCACGCCCTTTGCAAACCCGGGGAACCCCTCTTGCGACGCTCCGACCAGCGGCGCGGCGACGAGGCCGACGGCGCCGCCGACGACGCCGCGCGTCACAGAGGCGCACGCGCTGGCCAGGCCCGAGAGCGCGTCGCGCGGGCGCTCGAGGCTGAAGATGTCAAAGTCGGTGGGCTGGGCCATGTTTGTTGCTGTCGGCGTTGTCTGGTGTTGTGTTGTACAAGGAGTCGCGCAGAGGGCGGATCCCTTGGGTGAGTGATGGCGTACTGACGCAAAAAGAGAGGGATGATTGGGGTCGTCTCTTCTCACGCGCACGCTGGCTGCCTGCTACGAGCGACGCGCGCAATCACGTGGCCGTACGCAGCTTGGGTAGCACAGCGCCTCGCCCCCCTGCTGAGGGCAGGGGAGACGGTTCACAGCTTGTCTGTGGAAAGCGTGTGTGATTTGGAGTGCCCCGGAAGACGAAAGGGGATGATGCCGTGCGCGCGTGTTGGAGGCGCGTCGAGGATGCTGGGAAGGGTGCGATTCGATGAGTACCGGGCGCGCGTGTACTGCCGCTTTTGGCCGAGGGGCGCTCGAGACTCTTCGGCGACGAGAGATTTCGCTCGGCCGCCGGTGCGCGCTCGGCAACCTTTCTTCCGCAAAGCACTACAAAATTAAATACAGTAAGATTGGAGCAAAGGTCGTGCAAAGAGACGAGGGAGAGAGACCAAGGCAGCGATGCGGGTCGACGACATCCGCATCCGAACAGGAAAAAAAAATTCTCTGCAGCGCGGCGCGCGCGCGCGTTCTGATTTTTCCTCCTCGTCCTTTCCCCGCCCTCTCACCTCTTGAGCAGCGGCGCGGCCTCCACGTCCGGCCCGCCCGGCCCGCCGCCCCCCGCTTCTGCCCCCACCCCGCCGCCGCCCGCCCCCGAAGCCGTCCGCTCGCCGCCCATCGCCCCGGCCGCCGCCACCGCCGCGGCCGCCGCCGCCGCCGCCGCGCTGCCGCCCCCGCCGCTCCCGCCGCCCGCCCCGCCGCCCCCCTTGCCCCCGCCTTTCCCCTTGCCCGTCGCCCCCTGGTAGTACAGCGTCCCCATCACCACGCACGTGCCCAGCCACTGCCCGCCCGACAGCGGGCTCCCGAAAATGAACGAGCTCAAGAGGATGGACAAAAACTGCCTCGTAGTCATGATCGTCGCAAACACCAAAGCCCCGAATGTTTTGATCGTGTGCGAGATGACGAGCGACCCGAGGCTCGCGGCCGCGGACAGGGTCATCACGTTGGCAAAGGCGTCCGGGTGGCGCGCCAGGAAGCTCAGGGCTTTGGGGAGCTGGCCCGAGGAGAGGAGGCCGAACGAAGAGAGGGCGGTCGAACAGAGGCTCGTGAAGAGCACCTGGTTGTAGGTCGTCATCGAGTAGCCGCGAAACATCTTCTCCTGGACGGTGGACGTGAAGCCGTCCGCGGCCAGGTAGCCGGCCATCAGGCCCACGCCCCAGGCCGCCGAGCCCAGGCCCGCGTCGCCGTCGCCCGCGCCGCCGCCGCCGTGGCTACCCGTCTTCGTCTTTGCGAGGCGCGAGGCGGTCTCGCCGGTCGTGAAGAATAAAAAGCAGCCGGCGGTGATGGCGGCGGCGGCGGCGACGTCCCGCGCGCCGTAGCGTTTTTTGGCGATTAGGAATCCCCAGGCCATGACGGGGAACATCTTGGCGCACTTGCCGAGGGTCTGCACCGCGAAGGAGACGTGCTTCAGGGCCTCGTACTGGCAGGTGGTCGCGACGACGTTTGAAAGCGAGACGCAGGCGTAGGCCCACACGGGCGCGACCGGCCGCAACTCCTCCCGCCGCCCCTTACTGAGGAGGGTGGCCGCGGCGATCGAGGCGGTGACGAGGCGGTTGCACAGCACCAGGAAGAGGGAGAAGCGGAAGACCTCGGCGCCCGGGTCGCCCGGGGCGCCGCCAAAGGGGAGGGTCATGACGCGCTCCTGTGATGTTTTTTTTGTTTTTTGGGGGGGGCGGGGGGGCGGGGGGGAGGGGCGTGGGCGCGCACGCTCGGTCGGCGCGCGGTCGGGCAAACTGTTGGTCCCTTGCTCCAAGCGCACAGCGTTTGGCAGGCGCTTGAAAGACGGAGGCGTACGGTCCTCTCCGTCGCTCTCCATTGATTTGCGCGCGCGCGCAAGCTTGAGAGGGAGGGGGACGGAGGGCGCAGACTGCCGAATTCAGTTGGCGTCAGTTGAGAGAGGGAGGGGAAGAAACAAACGCACCTGCAGCACGCCGTAGATCAGCAGGGAGCCGACGACGCCAACCACGCAGAGGCCCAGCTGCACCTCTGTCCGCTGCGCCCACTGCCGCAGCGTCTGCGGCACGGCAACAGCCGGCTGCTGCTGCGACGACATCTTTTGCTTTGTTTTGTTGCTCTGTTTTTGGTACGCGTTCCTCGATCGATCACAGGACGGCGTCTTATTCGCACCGCGCGCGCGCGAGGTGTTTGTGGTTGGGAGACGCAGGTGCGCGCGGGGGGGGGGGGGGGGGGGGGGGGGGGGGGGGGGGGGGGGGGGGGGGGGGGGGGGGGGAGGGGTCGACGTGACTCTCTGTAGCGGCGAAGAGTGAGCGCGCAGCTCCGCTCTTTTGACGCGCGCGCGCCGATCGACCGCGTATCGACGGCGGCGCGCGGCGACGGATCGCCGAACCGGCCGCCGACAAGCGTTGCTCTCTGCCTGACACAGCATCCCGACGAAGAAGCACAGCACCTCATCCTTGCCTCAACATCGACAGCGCGCGTGCCCCAACAACGACCGAAGCGCAGGGGGGCAGAGAGAGAGGAAGAGCGAGAGAGAAAGACATCGCACCATCGTCTTCTTCCGCGCGCAAACGCGCATCAACCCCGCGCTTTCCCCTAACCACACATCAAGAGACCACCCACATGGTCGCCCCCGGCCGCGCAGGGGGAGGTGGCGCAGCAGGCGGAGCAGGCAGAGGCGGCGGCGGCGGCGGCGGCGGCGGCGGCAACGGCAACGGCGGCGGCGCGAGCGGCAACGGCGGCAACGGCGGCGGCAACAGCGGTGGCAACGGCGGCGGCGGTGGGCGCGGGCCCGGCGGCCCTGCCGGCGGCGCCGTGCGCAAGCACAAGAAGCGCAAGCCCGCGGCCGCCGCCAGCGGGGCCCAGGCCGCGACGGCCGCGGCGGCGGCCGCGCTGGCCGCCGCGCACGGCCGCGCCGGGCCGCGCCAGGGCGGCGGCGGCGGCGGCGGCGGCGGCGCTGGCGGCGGCGGCGGCGACCGAGGCGGCGGCGGCGGCGGGCCCTCGGGCGGTGGCGGTGGCGGCGGCGGCGGCGGCGGCGAGCGCTCCGCGCCCCCCGTCATCGCCGAGTCCCCCCTCTACGTCCACCTGCTCGACCGCGAGGCCGCCCTCGACGCCCTCATCGCCCGCCGCCGCGCCGCCCTCGCCGACGCCGCCGCCGCCGCCGACCCGGGCGCCGGCGCCAGCGCGCGCAAGCGCCTGCGGCTGTACGTCGCCTCGTCGGCGCGCTGCCAGGAGCAGCAGGAGCAGCAGCGGGCGGAGGGGGAGGAACAGGGGGAGGGGCGGCGGCGGCAGGCGGAGCCCCCGCAGTGGGCTGTGTGGCTGTGGGGCCGCGTGGAGAACCCCGAGCCGGCGGCGCCGGCGCGGCGGCAGGGCGAGCCGGCCGACGCGACGACGCAGCAGGCGGCGGGCGGCGAGGGCGCGGCGTCGGCGTCGGCGGCGGCAGAGGGCAAGGACGCCAACGCCAGCGGCGGCGGCGGCAAGCCCGCCTCGGCCCCGACGGCGCCCAACCCGCCGCTGACGGCCCTGCTGCGGCGCGTCGAGGTGCGCCTGCTGCCGGAGGGCGCCTCGGATGACCCGCGCGAGGCCGCCGCCGCCGAGCGCCGCGCGCACGAGCGCCGTTGCGCGAGGCGCCGCGCCAGGGAGGCGGCGGCGGCGGCGGCGGCGGCGGCCGCCGGCCCGGCCGGCAAGCCTGCGGCGGCTGGGGCCGGGCAGAAGCGCGCGCGCGCCGACGGGGCGATGGACGTCGACGGCCAGGAGGAGGACAACGACGGCGGGGACGACGGGGAGGTGACGGGCGATTACGAAGGCGGCAGCGGCAGCAGCAGCAGCGGAAGCGGCGACGGCGACGGCGACAAAAGCGACGACGAAAGCGAGGGCGGCGAACGGCCGCAGCAGCAGCGGCCGCGGCGATGCGAGCTGATCGGCTCCTGGGACCGCCGCGCGCACCGCGGCCCCCACCGCGACCGCCTCGAGGTGCACCGCGCGGGCGCCCTGCCCCCGGAGGGGCGCGTCGTTGAGGTCGTGCTGTCGCTCGAGGCGTCGCCGCCGCGCCTGCTGGTGCCGCCGCTGCTGGCCGCCGCGCTCGGGCTCACAGAGGCAGCGGCGGCGGCGGCAGGAGGAGGAGGCGGCGGCGGCGGCGTCGGGCAGGCGCCTTCCGCCGGCGCCGAGCCCCCGCGCCTGGTGCAGTACGCCACGCGCCACCGCGTCCTCCGCGCCGTCGTCGAGGCCTCGCACGCGGCCGTCGCGCGCCGCGCGCCCGCGGCGGCGGCGGCGGCGGCGGCGGCGGCCGCGCGCGCCGCGGCCGCCGGCGCCGCGGGCCAGGCCGCCCTGCTCACCTCGGCGCGCCCCTCGGACGCCCTCCTGCTGCCCCCGGGCCTCGCCGCGGCCCTCGGGCTGGCGGCGCCGGGCCCCGGCGGCGCCGACCCCCCGAGCGCCGCCGGCGCGCCCGCGAGCGCCGCCGGCGCCCTGGTGCCCGCCCCCGCGCCGCGCGTCGCCGCGGCCCTCGCCCGCCTGATGCGCGACCCCCTGCCGCGCGTGCGCGTGCGCCACCGGGTGTGCCGCGCGCCGCCCCCGCCCCTGGCTGCGGGCGGCCCCTCGCCCGGGCCCGCGATGCCGACGGTCGTCGACGTCGACGTGGACGTGCCTTGCCGCGCGCCGCTGGCGCAGCCGGCGGACGCGCGGCAGGCGGCGGCGGCGGCGGCGGCGGCGGCGGCCGCCGCGGCGTCTGGCGGGGCCGGCGGCGCGGGGGCCGGCGCCACGGCGGCGACGCCCCAGGCGGCGGCGGCAAACGCCGAGCGCGCGTGGCCCGCGCTGGCGCTGGCGCACCAGGACCAGCGCGCGGCCACGTCGGCGTACCGCCTCGCCGAGCTGCGCCGCCGCCGCGCCGCGCTGCTCGGCTTTGCGGCCGCGCCCGCCGCTTTTGCCTCGGGCGTGCTCGCCGCGCGCCGGCGCGACGCCCGCGCCGAGCCCGGCAGCGCCGCCGCGCTGGCGGCTGGCGCCGCGCTCGGCGGCGCGGCGGCGGCGGCGGCCGGCGCGGCGGCGGCGGTCCAGCAGCAGATGCAGCAGCAGCAGCAGCAGCAGCAGCAGTCGCAGCAAGGCGGAGGCGGGGGGCACGGGCACCACCCCCCCCCCCACCCCCACCACCAGCACGGCCACCAGAATCCGGCGCAGCGCCGCGCGGCCGTCGGCGGGCTTCCCGCCGCCCCCGGGGAGTGGGCGCTCGGCGCGTCCTCGGGCGCGGCCTACTCCGAGCCGTGGGCGGCCGACGCGGCCGTGCGGGTGCTCGCGCCGGAGCGGTTCGCGGCCCTGTTTGCCGGGGAGGATGGCGGCGGGGGGGAGCGGTGAAAGGAAAGGGAGGAGGGGGAGGATGCGGGGGGTGGGGGCCCCCAAGCGGCGCCCCCAAGCGGGCAACCCCTCGTTTTATTGTGTTCCGCCGCCCCGCGGGCCCCTTGACTTGGGATGCCGCGCGCCCCGAGTGTGCGGACGTGTGCGCGGGCACCTTGTGGCAATATGCACCAACGACAGGGGAACGGAACCTGTGGCGGGTTTGAAAACTCAACCGCTCAATCACGGCAAAAAAACCTGACGATGACCGTTTCCAGCCGACCGTTCGAAACAAAAGGCGCCCTCTCCCCTCCCCGACCTCGCCATAGCTTCCTGGGTCGATTAACAATTCCCACTGGTGCTCAACTCGCACACAACACCCCACTTTAAACTCTCCAACTCGCTCCGCTCCCTCGCTCCGCTCCCCTCTCCCCTCTGCCCTTTCGGTCTCTCCTTCCGCTCTCTGCCCCTTCTTCTCCCGCTCAAGATGGTCGAGAAAGCCGACGGCGTCGATCGGGAGACTGTGGTGCGTGTCGCGCGCCTGGCCGGACCCGCCCGGGGAACAGGGATCATGGCGGCGCACCGCAAAAGCGGAACCTCCCTCTGCTTCCGTCGTCCTTGCCTCCTTTCTCCTCTCCCTTGCCCGCCGCGGCGCGCGATCCCACGCCGCGCGAGCAGCCAGCGGGCGCGGCGAGCGGCACCCTGCCCGGGAGATCCTGGCGACGGCGAATTCGTGACTGCAATCGAGTGACGACGACGCCGCCAGCGCGGCGTTTGCCGACAGCCGGCGGTTGCGGGGGGTCTCGTGGCGGCCACAAACCGCAAATCGTCTCCCGCCCACATGTGCCTTCGCGCACCCCCTCACGCCCGCCCCCCCCCCCCCCCCCCCCCCCCCCCCCCCCCCCCCCCCAGATAACCCCTCCCCACACCCGTCACGCATCTCGATCGGCGCGCAGTTCGTGAGTGCTTAATCCGCTCGAGGAGAAGAAGGAGGAGAAGGAAGGAGAGGCAGCAGCAGTCGTCGGCGACGACGCGAAAAAAACAAACACGTCCGCCTTTTCGCCCCCCAAAAAACTAAATGATCAAAACCGCAGTCCAACTACCAGAGCGTGCGCTCGCGCAAGTTCGCGGTCTCGCTGATCTGCGAGTTTGTCGGCACGATGCTGTTCAGCTTCATCGGCTCGACCGTGGCCAGCCCCGTCCTCGGGCCCTTGTGAGTTTTCTTCTAGCAAGAGACGCCGTTTGCGTTTTGTCGCCGTTGCGTTTTGTCGCCGTTGCGTTTTGTCGCCGTTCCCCCCACTGCCGGCGCGCTCTCCGTGCTTCGCGCCCCCGCCCTTCGCTCACGTCCGACCCCCTCCTCCTCCTCCCGCCTTGTCAATACGACAGCGTCAACGGCTTTGCCCTGGCCACGGCCATCTACCTGGCGGCCAACATCTCGGGCGGTGAGCAGCTTTGAATCTCGGGCGGCGGCCGTTGTTCTCGCCCGCCCCGTCGTTTGCGCCCTTGCGCTGACGCCGCCCCCCTCCCCCC
>Ga0209491_10011089_pt1 | contig 10701 bp, 10 predicted proteins | sample BON02_FD_187213 | JGI IMG/M metagenome (GOLD analysis project Ga0209491, IMG submission 187213) | Freshwater microbial communities from Lake Bonney liftoff mats and glacier meltwater in Antarctica - BON-02 (SPAdes) (version 2) | ecosystem: Environmental > Aquatic > Freshwater > Ice > Glacier...
GCGCCGCAGTGTAGCTGGACCAGTTCGTGGTGCGGTAGCGGGCGGGTGATGGCTTGCTCATGCCGCCTGTCTAACTGCATGGATTCATAATGTGAATCCTCCAACGTCAGAGTTCTGCAACAACGCCGTCTCAAGGCCGGTTGGGCACAAAGAGGCGTCGAAGCAATTGTTGAACCCGTTAGAAAATCAGTGATTGTGCCGAGGCGGAACTGCTGACGTGTTGCGGTAATCCACTGCATCTTCGATCACCGCGCCATCGGCCAATTGACCGACGGTTGCCCGGTAGATGGCCTGCCACGGCGTGCGCGAAGGCGGCACGGGTGAGGCATCAAAGGTTCGCGCTGCCCAATCTTCGGGGGCGACCAGTGCGTCGCAGCGCCGCGTCTCCAGATCCAGACGGACGATATCGCCGCTGCGCAGCTTTGCCAGCCCCCCGCCCGCAGCACTTTCCGGCGTGGCGTTCAGGATTGACGGGCTGTCAGACGTGCCAGACTGGCGGCCATCGCCAAGGGTGGGCAGGCTGGTGATCCCGCGCCGCAAAAGATGGTCGGGGGCGGCCATGTTGACCACCTCGGCCGAACCGGGCCAGCCCAACGGGCCGGAACCCCGGATCACCAGAATGCACATCTCGTCAATGTTCAGATCAGGGTCATTGATGCGGTGGTGATAATCCTCGGACCCGTCAAACACGACGGCGCGCAGATCGACCTGACCAGGGCGGGCGGGGTCAGAGAGATAGCGCGCGCGAAAATCGTCCGAGATCACGGATGTTTTCAAGATGGCAAAGTCGAACAGGTTCCCCGACAGGCACAAAAAACCCGCCCGTTCGCGCAAAGGTGCGGCAAAGGGATAAATCACCGCCCGGTCGGTGGTCTGCCGCCCTTCAAGGTTTTGTGCCAGTGTCTTGCCCGAGACGGTGGGGGCCGATCCATCCAAGCGCCCCGCCTGCAACAATTCCCACATCACCGCAGGCACGCCGCCCGCGCGGTGAAACCGCTCACCCAACCACTCACCCGCCGGTTTCACATTTGCCAAAAGGGGCACGTCATAGCCATGGGTCTGCCAATCCTCCCGCTCAAACGCTACCCCGGCGTGGCGGGCGATAGCGGCGATATGGGGTTGCGCGTTGGTGGATCCGCCAATGGCCGAACAGGTGATAACCGCATTCAGAACGGCCGCGCGGGTCATGATATCCAAGGGGCGAATATCGTCATAGGCCAGATCCACAATTCGCCGCCCCGTCCGGTAAGCCATCTGCCCCCGTTCGCGGTAAGGCGCGGGAATGGCGGCACAGCCGGGCAGCGACATGCCCATCGCCTCGGCTAGGGAGTTCATCGTCAGCGCCGTGCCCATGGTGTTGCAATGACCCAGTGAAGGGGCGGAATCTAGGGCGCGGTTCAGGAACTCCTGCTCATCAATCAGCCCTGCACCTAGGTCACGGCGACTTTCCCAGATCACCGTGCCTGACCCCACCAGCCGTCCGTCGTGCCAGCCATCCAGCATCGGCCCGCCCGACAGCACGATGGAAGGAATGTTCACTGTTGCCGCCGCCATCAGACAGGCGGGCGTGGTCTTGTCGCAGCCGGTGGTCAACACCACGGCATCAATCGGATAGCCATCCATGATCTCAACCAAGCCCAGATAAGCAAGGTTACGGTCCAGCGCGGCGGTGGGGCGTTTGCAGTTCTCGAACGTCGGATGCACCGGAAACTCTAATGGGATGCCGCCCGCATCGCGGATACCGTCGCGCACCCTTTGAGCGAGATCGACATGCACGCGGTTGCACGGGTTCAGATCTGACCCGGTCTGCGCGATGCCGACGATTGGCTTGCCCGAGCGCAGTTCCTCGGGCGTCAGGCCCATGTTCATCCAACGCTCCAGATAAAGCGCGGTCATGTCGATACGGTCAGGGTTGTCAAACCACTCGGCAGAGCGAAAGCGGCGCGGGGTGCGGTCGGTCATTCTGAATGTTCCCGGATGAGGCCAGTGGCATATTCTAATAGCAGCTTGGGCGCAGGAACCGGCGGATGGCAAGCGTGCCGACGAAGGTGGCGCCGAAGTTGGTCGGTACAAGATAGGAGCCGCCATGCACCATGGCATGGCAAACCTCGACCCCCATCGGGAAGCCGTTGGCAAGGATAAGGCCTGCTTTCCGCTCTAGCAACGGCAGTAGGGTCTGGGCGGTTGGCGTGTCAGAGCCGTTCAGGTAAGAGGGCCGGATGCAATCCGCAGGCTTTGCGCGGCATCAATAGCCTGACCCACCAACTCGCCTGTGCCGGTGTGGGCCGAATTGCCCTTGACCACCACAGGGCAGCCTGCGGCCAGTGCACTGGCGGTGTCGCCCCCCACGACAGAGAAGGCCAGCGGGAGGTTTGACGCGCCAAACACCGCCACCGGACCGATGGGCCACTGCGCCATGCGCAATTCGAGATAATCGCCCGACTCGATATGATCCGCGAACCGGCCCATCTGTCTGGCGGTGCGGCCCCTATCGCCCACCAGACGTGCTACGGGCAGGATTGTTCCCTACGTGCCGATTTCGGTGATGGCATCACCGCCTGCGACGCTTTTCGTGGAGTTTGCGCGCAGGAGAGGGCGGCAATGAAGGGATTGGCGGCCTTGGAACCTTTGACCGCCCGGCCCACCAGATCGGGGGCCCCGATGGCAAGTCGCACGTAAGCCCTTGCGCGGGGGATGAGGAAAAGATCGATGGCCCGTCAAGCCATTCGCCCACAATCAGCTGTTTTCCAGTCAGCACGAGTATTCCGTGCAAAGCAACCTGATCATGCATCTTGCCGAGAAAATTCTACGTGTGCAGTCTCTTGCGTTCGGGGGGAATTACCCCTGTCCGAACACCATTCGACCTTGTCCGAATGCTTGATCTGCTGGACCGAGCTATCGGTGACGATCATCTGCGTCGCCACTAAATGCTTTCGTTTTTGAAAGTTTTACAAGAAAATTTTGCAGTGAAGGTGGATAGGCGCAAACCGAAAGCGCAGATAGAACACTGTTTTTGTTTACTACTTTGGTGGAGATAATACACAGTTGAGCGAAACAGCTGTCATTCGCAATGATCGAGTCAGGGGTTCGGTTCTCTTCGGCGGCACCACTTCTTCTCTTTACCGTCAAATCAATCTCGCGATCAGCGCGGCAGCATTGAGGCTTTGGGGCGGCTCTGTTAAACACAGTTTTGATCGAGATATAAGGCCATTGCGCGATGCGCTGGCCATGATTGCAGGAGTTCAAAATGGCAGACGAAACCCCAGCCGCGAATGGCGCGGCAGCGGCCCAACCGCGCATGCAGGTTCTGGCGCAATACATCCGCGACATGAGCTTTGAGAACATCGTCGCGCAAAAAGGCATGACCGCCAGCGAAGTGCAGCCCGATATTCAGGTGGCGGTCAGCCTGGACGCGCGCAAGCGCACGGTTGAGAACCAGTATGACGTGATCACCAAGTTCAAGGTGACCTCGAAGAACAAGGTTAACGGCGAAAACCTGTTCCTTATGGAGTTGGATTACGGCGGCACCTTTCACATCGAAGGCGTGCCGGAGGATCAGCTGCATCCATTCTTGTTGATCGAATGCCCGCGGATGCTGTTCCCGTTTGTGCGCCGCATCATCTCGGACGTGACGCGCGATGGTGGCTTTCCGCCCCTGAACGTGGATAGCGTGGATTTTCTGGCCTTGTATCGTCAGGAATTGGCGCGGCGGGCGCAGACGGTCCCGACCGCTACGCCCGAAGTCGCGAATTGATTGTTTGGGTGGGGTAGAGCCCCACCCTACCTTTAGGCTTGCGGCACGATCAGGGTGATGCCGTCAAGCGCGGCGGACATCTTCAGCTGACACGAAAGGCGCGAGGTGTCTTTGCGTTCGGCATCCGCGACGTCCAGCATCGGGTCTTCAAAATCGCCAGCGGTGCCTGTTCGGTTGACCCAATCATCGGCGACATAGACGTGACAGGTGGCGCAAGACAGGTTGCCGCCGCATTCGCCGATGACGTTGGGGATGTTGTTGGCAACGGCCGCCTCCATCAGTGACAGGCCTTCTTTGACCTCGGCAGTGATTTCGCGGCCGTCGGGCAGGATCCAGGTGGCTTTCATAGCGGTCCTTTCAGAGATACCAGATATACCAATCGCGCAGGGCATCGCCCTCCAGCCCGGCGGTCTTTTCCACCTCGGCGCGCTTCATGAAGATGTGATTGTCGACAAGGCCTTGGCCAACAGCGGCAGACAGCGCGGTGTCGGCGGCAAGGTCATCCAGCGCTTCGGTCAATGAGGCGGCAACGCCGTGGGTGGCATCATTGCCGGTAAAGCCATCGCCGGTTTCGCGGGGTTGAAGGGGGTACTTGCCTTCGTAGCCCAGAAGGGCGGCTTGAAGGATGGTCGCGACGGTCGTGTAGGGGTTGGCGGCAGCATCCGGCAAGCGGTGCTCAAGGCGCGCTTTCTTGCCACCCTCGGCGGACAGGCGGGCAGTGACGTTGCGGTTATCGCCGCCCCAGTTGCACCAGTAGCCCGAAAGGCTGGCGGGTTGTAGGCGGGCGTAGGATTGCGCATTGGGTGCGGTCAGGCCCGCGATGGCTTTGTGGTGGCGCATCCAACCGCTGATGCAGCCTTTGGCCAGGTCGTTCATATTGTCAGGGTCGCCGTATTCGCCATTTGCCAGCGCGTTGTGATCTTTAGCGTCTGAGAAGGACAGGTTGACGTGCATCCCGTTGCCGCCTTTGCCGGGGATCGGCTTGGGCAGGAACGACAGGATGATGCCGTGATCAAGCGCGATTTCGCGGGCCATCTGGCGGAACAGAACCACAGAATCGACATGTTCGACGGCGGTGTCGAAGGTCAGGGTGAATTCAAACTGCGGCGTGTCATATTCGGCGGTGATCAGATCCAGCGGCAGGCCGATTTCCAGCGCTTTGTTCCAGATCGCATCGGTAAAGCGGCGGGGGTCGGTGAAATTGCCGGTGCCGTAGACCACGCCGCCCGGGTTGTCATAGGGCACGATCACGCCCTCGGCGTTGCGGGTGAAGGCGTAAGCTTCCAGCTCTATCCCGACTTTGGGGGTCAGGCCGTGCTTGCCCCAGGCGGCAACGGCGCGCTTCAACGCACCGCGTGGGCACATCGGCAAGGGAGAGCCGTCGCTTTCGTATAGATCACCCAGAACAACTCGGGTTCCCGGCTCCCACCCTTTGCGGATCTCATGGCCGATCCAGCGCAGGGTCATGTCTGGAATGCCCTCAAGGCACTTGGTGCCGGGGGCCTCCAGCAGCAGATCCTTGTCGTAATGCACGCTGAAGGTCGGCTGGGCAAAGCGGCTTTCGTCGTCTTTCATCTTGGCGGCGGGCAGATATTTGCCCCGCATGATCGACAGATGATCGCAGAACATAGCGCGCAGGCGTTCGGACATTGGTATCTCCCTATGCGGTCTGGCGCCGCTTATTGCAGTGTGACGCGGACGGGCAGTTCCTTGACGCCGCCGATGAAGTTCGAGCGCAGAAATTTCTGCTCTCCGGCAGGCTCGACAGACTTGATGCGTTTCGCAAGCTCTTCGAACAACACCCGCACTTCCAGCCGGGCCAGCCACATGCCCAGACAGACATGTGGGCCGCCTTGGCCGAAGGAAACGTGGCGGTTGGGCGCACGGTTGAAATCAACACGAAACGGCTCTGTAAAGGCGGATTCGTCACGATTCCCACTGGCGAACCAGTAGAGAACCTTGTCGCCCTCTTTGACTTGCTTGCCGTGATATTCGAAATCACGGGTGGCGGTGCGGCGGAAATAGGTGGTGGGGCTGGCCCAGCGGATCACCTCATCCGCCATCGTGTCCCAGCCTTCGCCGCGCTGAAGCTGGCCAAGGAGTTCGGGCTGATGGCACAGCGCTTGGATGCCCGCCGCGATGGAATAGCGGGTGGTGTCATTCCCCGCCGCGACCAGCAGGCAAAAGAAGTTGCGGAATTCGTGCTCGGGCAGGGTGCTGCCATCAGGGCCGGGCTGCAAGATCAGGTGCAGGATGCCAGAGGTATCGCCCGCGGCGGCCTTCTTACGCATCAATTCCTTGCCATAGACGAAAAGCTCGGCCCCGGCGGGGGAGTTGAAGGGCATCATCCGAAATTCATCCGTCGTCATTTTGTCCAGCACATGCTGGGTGAAATCGGGGTCAGAGTTGGCGATCAGCGCGTCACCTTTTTCGACCAGCCAAGGCAGGTCTTCTTCGGGCGTGCCCAAGATGCGGCCCAGCATTTGCATCGGCAATTGGCGGGCGATGTCTTTGGTGGCGTCGAATGTGCCCTTTTCCAGCGCCTGATCTAGGATCGTGCCGCACAATTCCCGGATCACCGGTTCAAACTGCGCCATCACCGGTTTCGAAAACGCCTTGGCCACCTTGATGCGGGTCTGCATATGCTCGGGCGCGTCAGTTTCCTGAAAGGTGCGGCGGGCGAGGTATTCCTCATAGGTCTGATCCTCCATCCGAATGCCTTGGGCGGAGGACAGCAGATCGGGCTTTCCGTTCAGCTCCAGAATATCGGCCTGACGGGTGACGGACCAAAAGCCCTTGCCGCCCGACCAGTCTGACCAATGCATCGGATCATCCCGACGCAGGCGCGAAAAGGTGTTGTGCGGGGGGCCCTGCAGAAAGGTATCATGGCTGCCAAGATCGGCGTGGCCGTCATCGGTTGGAACCCAGACTGTCATGCAAGACTTCCCTTGTTCGGATGTGATTTATAAATATACTAAACACGTTCATAAATATGTAAAGGCCCTTGGCATGCACCTGGCGATCTTGATGGCGAACACCGATGAAAGCGAGTTTGCCTCGCATCATCCGAAAGATGGCGAAAAGTTTACGCAGTTTCTGGCGCCTTTGCGGCCGGATTGGCGGTTCACGGTGTTTGCGGTGAAGGACGGGGAGTTTCCGGAAGGACTGGAGGGCTTTGATGGTTTTATCATCACCGGAAGCCCGGCGTCGGTGCATGATCCGGAGCCTTGGGTGGAGCACTTGATGGCACTGATCCGGCAGATCCGGACAGATGATCGGCCGATCTTTGGGGCCTGTTTCGGGCATCAGGCGATTGCGAAAGCTCTGGGCGGTGTGGTGGCAAAGAACCCCGGCGGTTGGGTGTTTGGTCTGTCTGAAACCCAGATGGAGGGGGAGCAGATTCGTCTCTATGCTGCCCATAATGAGCAGGTAACGACCTTGCCAGAGGGGGCTGAGGCCTTGGGCGGAAATACCGAATGCCCGATTGGGGCGTATCGGATCGGACCGCGCGTGTTGACAACGCAATATCACCCCGAAATTACGCCCAGTTTTGCGGCGGCCTTGGTGGCGGAATACGCGTCAAAGCTGCCGCCGGATGTGGCGGCCCGCGCGAAGGCGTCTCTGGGGCAAGAGGCAGAGATGGGCCGGATCGCGGCACGCGTTGTGCGGTTCTTTGAAGAGGCCTAGGACAGCGCGGCCAGCAGATCCATCGCGGTGACCTGATCAAATTGCACATGGCGCTGCATCATCGCCTCGGCGGCGGCTGAATTGCGGTCAAGGATCAGTTGCGACAGGGCGCGATGCTCGTGCGCCGATGCCGCGATGGCCCCGGCGTTGCGATAGCGTGCGCGGTAATAAGCCAGCAATTTCCGGGCATTGGTCTTGATCATCTCTGTCAGGAACGGGTTTCCTGCGGCGATGGCAATGGTCTCATGGAACCGCAGGTTCAGTTGATAGTAGCTGTCAGGGTTTTTGTCGCCATGCTCTGCGGCATGGGCTTCGCAAGCGGTAACGATCTGATTCAGGGTTTTGGCGCCCGAGGCGGAAAGGCGGCGGGCAGCCAGACCGGCGGCGAGGCCTTCCAGCTTGGAATGCACTTCCAGGATCGCCAGAAATTCTTCCAGTGTCGGGCGCAGGACGGTGGCCCCCTTGCGGGGCAGGCGGCGGATCAGGCCGATGGCCTCTAGCTGCAACAAGGCCTCGCGGATGGGGGTGCGCGATATGCCGAATTCAGCCGCCAACGCGCCTTCGTCGATCATGTCGCCGGGGTTCAGGCGGCCAAGGTCGATCCAGTTGGTGATTGTGGAAACGAGGGTTTCGGTTTGTCCTGCCATGGCAGAGGTAAGCCGGAAAGAAACGGCTCTGTAAAGGCGAAATTACAGGATTTTCTGACCGCCACGCCAGACGCCGCGCAGGGCCAGATCCGAATCCAGATGCACAAAATCCGCCACAGCGCCGGGGCGCAGGCTGCCAACATCGCCGCGTTTAATGCATGCTGCGGGGCGGGTGGTCGCCATCGCAAAGGCGGTTTCTATCGGGGTTCCGACCTTTTGCACCATCACTTGGATGGCTTGCGGCAGGGTAAGGTCGGCCCCGGCCAGCGTGCCGTCCTCTAGCGTCAAACGGCCCTGTTGGCGCAGGATTTGCCGTCCGGCCAGGGTAAATTTGGCGGTATTGGTGCCTGAAATGGCCATCGCGTCTGATACAAGAAAAATCTGTTCGGGCTGGGCAGCCATAGCAATGCGCATGGCCTCCGGTGCGACATGGATACCGTCTGCAATCAACCCGGCATGCACCGGATGGGTCAGAGCCGCGCCAACAAGGCCGGGCTCGCGATTGCCGAGCTGGCTCATGGCGTTGAACAGGTGCGTGACGCAAGAAGCGCCTGCTTGAAACGCGGACTGGGCGGTGGCCAGTGAGCAGTCGGAATGGCCAAGGCTGACGATCACCCCGGCCCGCGACAGAGCGGTGATTTGATCTGGAGTGACACTTTCAGGGGCAAGAGTCACGAGCAGGGAAGGCAAGTGTTTTGCGCCGTCGCAGAGACGATTCAGGTCGTCATCGGTCATACTGCGGATCAGGGCCGCATCATGTGCGCCCTTGCGGCGCGGGTCTAGATGGGGGCCTTCCAAATGCAGGCCCAGAAAGCCCGGAACGCCTTGGGCTGCGGCTTTGATGCCCGCTGCCAGCACGGTAGCGGTGGCGTCGGGCGTGTCGGTGATCAAGGTGGGCAGAATAGAGGTAGTGCCAAGACGGGCGTGGACGTCGCAGAGCCTGCGCAGGTCATCAGCGGTTGTTTGGCCGTTGACCATTTGCCCGCCGCCGCCATTCACCTGCAAATCTACAAGGCCGGGCAGGATATAGCCGCCGTCTAGCTGCACGACGGCACCGAAGTTGCCCGTTATGACGCGGCCATCTGCAACAGTCAGGCAGGCTTCGGTCAGGAATGCACCCCCGTCGAACACGCGCGCGCCTGTGAAGGTGGTTGTCATCACAAGGTCTCTGTCACTTTGCGAAGATGGGGCGGGGTGTCGGGATCAAACCCGCGCTGTCGCGACAGGTTCTCGACGAAGGAATAGAAGGAGACGGCCAAGACCAAGGGATCAAGAAGTGGATGCAGGGCGGGCGTAGCGGGCAGGGTCGTAGCACCCGTGGCGGCAACTCCGGTGATGAAAACATCGGCCCCTTGGGCGGCGAGCCGTTCAGCGGTGGCGACCACATGCGGCTGTGCGGCATCTGCGACAGCAAGGACAAGGACGGGGAAGTGGGTTTGCACGATGGCCGAAGGACCGTGAAGCACCTCTGCGGCCGAATAGCCTTCGGCTTGCAAACCGCAGGTCTCTTTCAGCTTTAACGCGGCTTCGCAGGCAATTGCATAGGCCGGGCCGCGCCCCAGCACAAAGGCGGACTTGGCGCCGGTTAGGCGGGCGGTCAGCGGTGACCAATCCAGTCGCAGCGCATGTTCCATTGTAGGCGGCAGGGCTGAGATGGCTGCAATCAGGGCCTTGTCTTGCTGCCACTCGGCCAAAAGCGACAGGCCCGCCAGAACGGAGGTGATAAAGGTCTTTGTCGCCGCAACAGATGTTTCTAGCCCGGCATGAAGCGGCAGGCAGTGATTGCAGGCCTGCCCCATCGGGCTGTTTGCGTCATTGGTGATTGCCAAAGTCAGCGCCCCGCCGCGCCCCGCTGATTGCATCATCTGGACGATATCGGGGCTTTGGCCGGATTGTGAAATGCCAATGCAGGCCGCCCCGGAAAGCTTTAGCGCGCGGCCATAGATCGAGGCCACAGAGGGCCCGACAGAGGCCACCGGCAGGCCACACGTCAACTCTGCCGCGTATTTCAGGTAGGTGGCGGCATGGTCGGAGGAGCCCCGCGCGACGGTGACGATCAGGCGCGGGTCGGTGCGGCGCAGGGCGTCTGCGGCCTCGCGCAACTGGTCTTGCGATTGAGCGGTAAAGCGGGCGGCGGCAGCGGGACATTCGGCCACCTCTTTCGCCATATGGCTGGTCATTGCCCATCTCCCATTCGTGGCCCGGCCTTTGCAGGCTATGCCATGCGGAAGTCTGGCCGCAAGAGTCGAGAAAAAGAAGCTGCCCGCCTGCAAATTTTCAATTGCCATTGATCGCGGCACGGTTGAGGCTGGGAGAATACTCGACCAAGCGCAGGGCATCTGCACCCTGTTTGCGCGGAACCGGACAACAGGGCCGAAGATGCGACCCGCCAACTGGGAGACGACCGATGACAAGAACCTTTCGCGTGGCGCTGCTGACCAGCACGCTTTTGGCAGGCCAAGCCATGGCCGAAACGACTCTGACGAGGCTCTGTTGCACAAATCCCATGAGGGATTCATCTCGTGAATCCAGCATGGTAGCTGTGTGGTATGAGTAAACCCACACCCCTCGCCTACAAGACCAGGAACTGGTCCGCCTATAACGAAGCGCTCA
>Ga0209491_10011091_pt1 | contig 10700 bp, 5 predicted proteins | sample BON02_FD_187213 | JGI IMG/M metagenome (GOLD analysis project Ga0209491, IMG submission 187213) | Freshwater microbial communities from Lake Bonney liftoff mats and glacier meltwater in Antarctica - BON-02 (SPAdes) (version 2) | ecosystem: Environmental > Aquatic > Freshwater > Ice > Glacier...
CGAGTTGACAGTCGACGTGCTGGCCCAGTGCGATGGACGTCGGGTGCTGTTGATGGGGCCGCAATCGGCCGGACAGGTTGCCGGCAAGGCGGGTGCTGCAACCGTAGGCGCGACCGACGGTGTGCCGCGGATCGAGCCGATGGATGTGTTCGCCGCCCATTGGACCGGCGAATTGATCCTGATCAGTAGCCGCGCCAGCCTGGCTGGTGAGCTGGCACGTTTCGACTTCTCCTGGTTTGTGCCCGCGCTAGTGAAATACCGTCACCTGCTCGGCGAGGTGCTGCTGGTGTCGTTCATGCTGCAACTGCTGGGACTGGTCAGTCCCTTGTTTTTCCAGGTGGTGATGGACAAGGTGCTGGTGCACAAGGCCATGGGCACCCTCGATGTGCTGGTGCTCGGCTTGCTGGTGGTCATCGTGTTTGAAAGTGCGTTGACGGCCTTGCGCAGTTTTGTGTTCAGTCACACCACGAGTCGGATCGACGTGGAACTCGGTGCCCGGCTGTTCCGGCATCTGATCGCGTTGCCGCTGGCCTATTTCCAGGCCCGGCGCGTTGGCGACTCGGTGGCGCGGGTCCGCGAGCTGGAGAACATCCGCCAGTTTCTGACCGGCAACGCGCTGACGGTGGTGCTCGATCTGCTGTTCTCGCTGGTTTTCCTGGCCCTGATGGCCTGGTACAGCCTGCCGTTGACTGCGGTCGTGCTGGTGAGTTTGCCTTTGTATTTCTTGCTCAGCCTGGCGGTGACGCCGGCATTGCGGCGGCTCCTGGATGTGAAGTTCGCCCGCGGTGCGGAGAACCAGGCCATGCTGGTGGAAACCGTCACAGCCATCCAGACCGTGAAGGCCGGAGCCCTGGAGCCGGGCTTTGCGCGGCGCTGGGACCAGCAGCTCGCCGCGTATGTCCGGGCGAGTTTTCAGACCCAGTGGCTTGCTTCCATGGCACATGAAGCAGTGAATCTGATCGGCAAACTCACCGGAGCCGCAACCTTGTGGTTCGGCGCTCAGCAGGTGATGGACAACAGCCTCACAGTCGGCCAGTTCGTGGCGTTCACCATGTTTGCGCAACGTGTGGCCCAGCCCATCATGCGCATGGCGCAGCTGTGGACTGACTTCCAGCAAACCGGAGTGTCCGTGGCGCGCCTGGGCGACATTCTCAATACGCATCCCGAGTCTGGCGCCAGCAGTGCACTGGCGCTGCCACCGATCAAGGGGCGCATCACGATAGAGCAATTGCGGTTTCGATATCGCCCCGACGCCGAGCCGGTCCTCGATGGCGTGAACCTGGAGCTGGCTGCGGGGGAATTTGTCGGTATCGTCGGACGCTCCGGATCCGGCAAGAGCACCCTGACAAAGTTGGTTCAGCGCTTGTACGCGCCGCAAGGCGGCCGTGTACTGATCGACGGAGTAGACATCAGTCTGATCGACGCGGCTCAGTTGCGGCGCCAGATTGGTGTGGTGCTGCAGGAGAATCTGCTGTTCAACCGCAGCATCCGCGAGAACATCGCCATTGCCGACCCGGCAGCACCGCTGCAAAGCGTGATACGTGCGGCCGAACTTGCGGGCGCACATGGGTTCGTCAGCGCCTTGCCGCAGGCGTATGACACGCTGGTGGCCGAGCAGGGCGCGAGCCTGAGTGGAGGGCAACGCCAGCGGATTGCATTGGCGCGCGCATTGTTCACAGAGCCGCGCATCCTGATCCTGGATGAAGCCACCAGCGCGCTGGACTATGAAAGCGAGGCCATCATCCAGCGCAACATGGCACAGATTTGCCGCGGCCGGACGGTGCTGGTAATCGCCCATCGGCTCAGCGCCGTGCGCCAGGCCCACCGCATAGTTGTAATGGACAAGGGAGTCATTGCCGAGGTTGGGTCGCATGACGCATTGATCGCGCGCCCGCAGGGCCTGTACCGCCATCTGTGGTCGTTGCAGGATGGGTCCGGCGTGACAGGTGAGGCGACTTCATGAGCCGATCGCCCAACTCTGCGGGAATACGCATGCAGGCGTGGAATGGGCTGTGGGCACGCTATGCCGCGGTCGCGGGTGCGGCATGGCGTCATCGCCAGCAGCTTGAAGAGCCCAGGCGCAGCGCGGACGAACTGGCCTTTCTGCCCGCGGCCTTGTCCTTGCAGCACACGCCGGTTCATCCGGCGCCCCGTCGACTGGGCTACATGCTGATGGGTTTGCTGCTTCTGGCGGTGGGCTGGGCCTGTCTGGGACAGGTCGACATCGTTGCCGTTGCGCCAGGACGCATCATCGTCGGTGATCGCACCAAGACCATCCAGCCCCTGGAGCGCAGCGTGGTCAAGCGCGTGCTGGTGCAAGACGGCGACCATGTCGCCCGCGATCAGGTTCTGGTGGAACTCGACCCGACCATTGCCGCAGCTGACAAACACAGTGTGCGCGAGCAAGCCGTGTCTGCCCAGTCCGAGGTGGCCCGTTCGCATGGCCTGTTGAAGGCGCTGGATGCTGCCCAGGATCATGGGGTCACCTTGCCGGCGCCGATTGTTCTTGCGGCGGTTCCCTACAAGGACGGTCCCCGCGCGCATCCCGACGAACAGGTGGCGGCGCAGAACCAGATGATGACGGAGTGGCGCGACATCCAGGCGCGTGTGGCCCGCTGGGATGCGGAGCTCGTGCGGCGACGGGCAGAAATGGCCACCGCTCGTGAAGTATTCGCCAAACTCGAGTCCACCTTGCCGCTGGTGCGCCAGCGCGAACAGGACTTTAGTGCACTGGCCGCCCAGGGTTTCGTCGCCCACCATGCGGGACAGGATCGGACCCGCGAACGGTTGGAGATGGAGCGCGACCTGCAGACGCAAGGCGCACGCCTGCGCGAGAGTGAGGCGGCGCTGCTGGAGAGTGAGCGCAGTCGCCAGTCGTATGTGGCCGAAACCCGGCGCATATTGTCTGAGCGTCTGGCGCAGGCCGAGCTGCGACAGCTGCAAGCCAATCAGGAATACGCCAAGGCCCTGCAACGGGAAAAACTCACGGTGCTCACATCACCGGTGGCCGGCGTCGTACAGCAGTTGGCCGCCCACACCAGCGGCGGCGTTGTCACTGAGGCGCAGGTGCTGATGGTGATCGTCCCTGACGATAACGCAGACAGCCCTGTGGTGGCCGAGGTGGTGCTGGAAAACAAGGACATCGGATTTGTCAGCCCCGGCCAACATGCGCAGATCAAGCTGGAGACCTTCGTCTTCACCCGCTACGGAACCGTACCTGCGACCGTCAAACACGTCACGGCCGACGCCGTCAACGATGACCAGCGCGGTGCCATTTTTCCGGCCCGCTTGCAGCTCGGTACGAACCGCATCGACGTCGACGGCAAAAAGATCCGGCTCAGCCCCGGAATGAATGTCACAGCGGAAATCAAGACCGGGCGAAGGCGAGTCATCGAATACCTGCTCAGTCCGATTCAGAAGGTGGGTGGGGAGAGTATGCGGGAAAGGTGAAGGGGAAAACATGAACACGTTGGGTACTACGGATGATGGCTGCATCGGCATGAAACAACTGGGGCGGCGACATCGACGATTTCGTCATATTGCGGCTGTCCGGCCGCTGTGGATCCGTCGTCTGGGGCGGCGTGGAGTCGGCCTTTGGGTGGGTTTCCGCGACCCAAATGATCAGTCACCAATTGGAGCGTCAAACCGGACAGGGGGAGCGAGCCAAATGAAAAAATCAACCGTTTTGATGCTTTCCCTGTTCGGTTTGCTTCATGCGTGTAGCAAAGAGCAGGCACCACTGAACGAAGCGCGATCGTCGATGGAATTGGTGTCTGTCGTTCTGTATTACAGCGATGGCGATTTCGATCTAAAGACTACCGGTGAGAAGGTCTTATTGAATACTGGTGAACTAGTGACTGTTCCGCGAAACGTCATTCGACCTGAAGCGGCACTAATGACAAGCGACTGGAACAACAAGTTTCTTCCGGCGATAAACCTGCCGCCCTCTGATGGTTCGACAGTGATGAAGCTGGATCGTACAAACGGGATTTTGTGCAACAGCAAAAGTTGTGCACAAATCTATTCCATTTGCCCGCACTTTCCCACGCTGAAGGCTGGAGCAAAGTGTCACTCGTACCCCAAATAGTTTGGAGCAAAAAATGCCATCAATAGGAGTTCGCATTGTTTATGCAGGCAACGAGAGCCTGGTTGGGCATATTTACGTTGTGTTCAGGCCTGACGTTGGCCCCGCAACAACATACGGCAAGTTTCCGTCGAGCAATTTCAATGCGCTCGGCGGCAGAGGTATCGTATTGAAAGATGCAGACTATGCAGACCATGAGATTCGTGTAGGTGCACCTGGAACCAACGGCGTGCCAAACGTGAGCTACGACTTCCCAGTTTCTCAACATGCATATGACTTAGCCCTCGCTTCGGCAGAAGCGGCTGCGAGTCAGTCAGGGGGGGTCAGCAGGCAATCTAGTTACTACAACCCACTTTTCGAGTCATGTGTTGATTTCGCGTGGGGCATCTTGACGCAAGCAGGACTTGGCTTTTCGCCTGGATGGGAAGGCTTCCTGCTCCCGAGCAGCAACACCTTACCGTTGAGGGAAAGCTACTTTAAGTACTTCCGACGTGCGGAATTCAATGGGGAGGCCCGTCGCCTGCCCCTGGAAGTCAATACGAACTTTCGACAGGGAAGCGCCAATCGTCCCCGCGACCCGCTCGCAATCGACCTGGATGGCGACGGAATAGAAACGGTCGGCCTTGCCGGCGCCGCGATCCTGTTCGATCACAATGCCGATGGCATCAAGACAGGTACCGGCTGGGTCAAAGGCGATGACGCCTGGTTGGTGCTGGATCGCAACGGAAATGGCCTCATCGACTCCGGCCGTGAATTGTTTGGCGTGGACACGCTGCTGTCCGGTACCGTGGGTGTGGATTCGGTATTCGCGCGATCGGGGTTCGAGGCCTTGCAGGCGTTGGATACGGGCAGCGGTGGCGTCGGATCGGCTGGATATGGGGATGGTGTCTTCAATTCCGACGATGCAGCGTTTGGCCTGGTGCGGCTATGGCAGGACCTCAATCAGGATGGTGTAAGCCAGGCGAACGAGTTGTCTACGCTGGCGCAGAAAAACATCCTCGGCATTTCGCTGATTTCCAGCAACACGACGGTCAATCTGGGAAATGGCAACTCGGTCAGCGGCACGGCGGTTGTCACGCGCAGCATTGGTCCCGACACGGTGGCGGGAACCGTTGCGGTCAGCTCGGACACGACCGCCTCCAATCTGAACCTGGGGGTCAATCCGTTTTACCGCGTGTTCGCCACGCCAGTTGCGGTGACGGGCCAGGCGTTGGCCTTGCCCGACATGGAGGGCAGCGGATGGGTGCGCGACCTGCGCGAGGCGATGAGCCTTGAAACGGCCCAGGGGGAGGACTTGCTGGCAAACGTTCAGGCGTTCGCAGCACTGACGACTCGTGATGCGCAGATGGCGATGATCGACGACATTCTGCGCTTGTGGGCGCAGACCAATCAGACCAGCACGATGGGCCCGCGCGATGACCCGCATCGACGATTTTTCCTGGCGGGTGATGTGACGACGTCTTCAATGCTGCAGACGGCATTACCAGTACTCGAGGTGTTCAACGGGCAATCGGTTGCTGAAGCTGGGCTGCAGGCCCCGTCGATCAGCGTGGGCAGCGATGGCCGCAGCATCAGCACGTATGCGTTGATAGGAACACAGGCGTCCTTGATGCTGGAGTCGTATGCGCTGCTGCGTGAGTCGGTGTACGCCTCACTCGCATTGCAAACCCGTCTGGCGCCGTATCTTGATTCCATCGGCCTGGTCATCGACGCAACCGGGATTCACTTCGACATGACCGGATTCGACTCCAGGCTTGATGATCAAAAGGACGCCAGTCCGCGCGACGCCATGTGGGACCTGGTCGACCTCAATCGCCATGCCGGCGCAACACTGCTGAGTGTGAACTACGACGGCACGAACAAGTTGCGGCAATGGGTACAGGAGCTTGCACTTGATTCACCGCTGCGCGCGGAACTGGCATCGATGAATGTCCTGTTGGCCAACACGGTGGCCGGGGGAACGGCTCGCAGCGATATCTATATCGGTGATGCTGGCGCCAACGTGTTCAATGCCGCGGGCGGCGATGACCTGCTCGATGGCGGGGACGGAAATGACAACCTGTCCGGCGGCGATGGAAGCGATTTTTTGCGTGGTGGGGCGGGTGCCGATACGCTCAGTGGAGGCAACGGGGACGACTTTCTGCAAGGTGGTTCCGGGAGCGACACCTTGAATGGCGGATTCGGCAACAACGTCTATGAGTTCGGCATCGGCGATGGCCAGGACGAAATCAACTACTACTCGGACACGACGGTCGGCAAGAACAATATCCTGCGTTTCAAGCCAGGCATCGATGCGTCACAGATCGTGGCCCGTCGGGTTTATGACGCAGCCTTCGGCCGTTACGATGCCGGCAACATCAATGCGCTATATGCCGCGTTGGAACTGAGCATTGCCGGTACCACAGACAAGATCACGGTGCGTGGCGTGTTCGACTACGACAACCCAGGTAACCAATACAACCCCTTGCAAGGCATCGAGTTTGCCGACGGTACGGTGTGGAGTCTGGAGCAAGTCGTTGCAAGAACCCTGCAATCGACCGACGGCGCAGATGCCTTGCGCGGCACGCTGAACGCAGATGTCATCTACGGCGGGGGTGGCAATGACACCCTGGGCGGAGGTGCTGGCGACGACGTTTTGTACGGAGGTGGCGGCAACGACACCATCAGTGGCGACAGCGGGAATGATCTTGTCGACGGTGGTGAGGGCAACGACGTGTTGAATGGCGGCGACGGCCTTGACTTGTTGTACGGAGGTGCGGGAAGCGACAGTCTGACAGGTGGCAACGGTAACGACCTGCTGGTCGGTGGAGTTGGCAATGATGTGCTGCTTGGCGGATTCGGCAACAACGTCTATGAGTTCGGCATCGGTGATGGCCAGGACGAAATCAACTACTACTCGGACACGACGGTCGGCAAGTACAACCTCCTGCGCTTCGGCTCTGGCATCGATGCGTCGCAGATCGTGGCCCGTCGGGTTTATGACGCAGCCTTCGGTCGGTACGATGCCGGCAATATCAATGCGCTATATGCCGCGTTGGAACTGAGCATTGCTGGTACCACAGACAAGATCACGGTGCGTGGCGTGTTCGACTACGACAACCCAGGTAACCAATACAACCCGCTGCAAGGCATTGAGTTTGCCGACGGTACGGTGTGGGGTCTGGAGCAGATCGTTGCAAGAACTTTGCAGTCGACGGATGGGGCAGATACCTTGCGGGGCAGTTCGTACACCGACACGATTCGAGGCGGAGGCGGTAACGACACCCTCAATGGCGGCGCAGGTGACGATGACCTGTACGGGGATGCCGACAACGACGTCCTGAGCGGCGATGGCGGCAATGACCGGTTGTGGGGTGGGACGGGCGACGACCGATTGCGCGGAGAACTCGGCAACGACAAGTTGTACGGCAATGACGGAAACGATGTACTGATAGGCGATGCCAGTAATGAGGCGAGTACCCCGGTGCGTATCGCCAGCCTGCTGGTCGTTGCCAGGGGTACGGCCTGCCTTGGCGTCTGGCCGACGATGGAGGTGTGGCTTGCCGGCAAACGGGTGCAAACGTTCCAGGTGGATTCCACCGAGTTCAAGACCTATACCGTCACCGCACCACTGGGTCTGGATGCCACGTCCGTCGACATCGTGTTCACCAATGATGCCTATCGACCCGATCTGGGTCAGGACCGCAACCTCTACCTCGACCGTATCGAGGTCAATGGGCGAGTCGTCAGTGCCCGGGATGTCGGCGCCATCATCGACTATGGTGTCGGCGCCGGCGCCATGGACGGGCTCAACACCACCGCGGCCAGCGGCACCTTGGCCAGCAACGGAGCCATCCGGATCAGCCTGCTGGGCAGCGATCTGCTCGACGGGGGAGCGGGTGCCGACACCATGACTGGCGGTGTCGGCAATGACATCTACGTTGTCGACAACATTGGGGACCTGGTGACCGAGTTTGCCAACGCTGGTCACGACATCGTGCGTTCAAGTGTGAGTTATGTCCTGCCCAATCATGTGGAGGATCTCGAACTCACCGGCACGGTGAGCATCGATGGAACCGGCAATGCGATGCAGAACACCTTGCGCGGCAACGGTGCAGCCAACCGGCTCGATGGCGGCGCGGGGGCCGACATGCTGGTGGGCGGCGCGGGCGACGACACCTACATCGTCGACAACCCAGGTGACATCGTCTACGAGCTGGTCGGCGGCGGCTTGGACAATGTGCGCAGCAGTGTGAGCCACACCTTGCGCTCCCAGGTCGAGCGCCTGCTGCTCACCGGATCGGCCGCCATCAACGGCACCGGCAACAGCCTGGCCAATATCCTGACAGGCAATATGGCAGGCAACAGTTTGAGTGGTGCTGCGGGTGACGACATCTTGTATGGCGAGCAGGGCAGCGACCGATTGTATGGCGGCGACGGCACTGACATCCTGTGGGGTGATGCCGCCACGGACACCCAAGCTGTCGAGCGGGTCGACAGCCTGGTGATTCATGCCAGGGGCACCATCTGTGAAGGTGTCTGGCCAACGATTCAGGTATGGATCGCCGGCGCCCTGGTGCAGAGTTTCGAGGTCGCCAGCGCCACCTTCACGGCGTACAAAGTGACGGCAGCTTTGGGAATGGATGCCCGCACCGTCGACATCGTGTTTGGCAATGATGCCTATCGTCCGGATCTGGGGCAGGATCGCAACTTGTATCTGGAGCGGATCGAGGTCAACGGGCGCAGCCTGGGCGCCTCGGCAGCCGGCGTGGTGCTGGACTACGGCTCCGGTGCAGCAGCGTTCGACAGCATCAACACTGCGACGAGCTGGGGTGGTGTCAGCTCCAATGGCGCGCTGCGTTTCGGACTGGTCGGTGCCGATTTGCTCGATGGTGGCCGCGGCGCCGACGTGATGCAGGGTGGCATCGGCAACGACCTGTACGTTGTCGACAACAGTCTCGACCGTGTGATCGAGCTTTCCGACAGCGGGCATGACATCGTGCGCGCCAGCGTCTCCTACCTGTTGCCGGACCATGTCGAAGACCTCGAACTCACCGGTGCCGCCGCCATCGACGGAACCGGAAACGCGACGCAGAACACCGTGCGTGGCAATGGTGCAGCCAATCGGCTCGACGGCGGGGCGGGTTCCGATCTGCTGGTGGGTGGGGCCGGAGGTGATGCCTATGTGCTCGCCCGAGGTAATGGCGGCGACAGCGTCTACGACTATGACCCCACGCCGGGCGTCGTCGATACCGCGCTGTTCGAGGGTGACATCACAGCCGAGCAACTGTGGTTTCGCCGGGTTGGCAGCAGCCTGGAGGTCCGTGTCATCGGTACCGCCGATCAACTGAGCGTCAGCGGCTGGTACAGCGGCAGTGCCTACCGCATCGAGCAGTTCAAGACCGCTGACGGTCAGACCCTGCTCGAAAGCCAGGTTCAGAGTCTGGTTGATGCGATGGCCGGTTTTGCGCCGCCACCGATGGGCCAGGTGCAACTGACGCCAGCCTACGCGAATGCGCTGACCCCGATCATGGCCGCAAACTGGCACTGACCGTTTGCCGTCGAACGGCCTGCAGTCGCGCGGTCGTTCGCGCTACCCCGGTGTCACAGCGGCAGGCCGTCCAGCATCTCGTAGCTGTTGCGCAGCCAGGTCTTGACGCGCTGGCGTTCGAGCATGCCCAGGGCGTTGTCATCCAGCGCGCGGTTGTTGATCGCGGCCCAGAAACTGGCGTTTTGGCTGTCGATTTTGCGCATGCTCGATTCGTGCAGTGGCCCCAAGGTCACGACCCTGGCGCCCAGGGCGAGTGCCTTTTTCAGCGCCGCCGACTCCTCGAGATCGATGAAATTGCTACCCCGTCCGAGGTTCTTGACCACAATGTAATTCGGCCCCGGACCATAGGTATTGATCAGCCGGTCGAGCAGGTCGACCGAATCCTTGCCGGCGTCGGAGATATGCCAGAAGTTGACGGTCACGCCCATCTCGCCGAGCAGTGGTAACAGGTCGGAGTCCTTGATCCAGCGCGCCAACGGAGCCGCGGTCTGCGCGGCCAGATCGACAATAACATTGCCTTGCTGGCCCATGGCCGGCACATGTTCGAAACTGCTCGCCACCTGGTCCAGGCCTTCATAGCGATCGACGATCACCGGCGACGCATAGTCGGCATAAAACCGCGTGAAAGAGGTGTGCGAGCGGTCGGTGTCAAAGCCGGTGAACGGGCGACCGCGGTCTATGAAGTACTGGGCCAGCAAGCGTGACACCACCGACTTGCCAACACCGCCTTTTTCACCGCCGATGAAATTGAGTGAGGCCATGATCAGGTTCCTTTAGGGGTTGCGGATACGGTTGTGGATATGCGTGAAGTGGGCGTGGAAGGCTTTTTTTGCCACGAGCACCTGCGCTGTATCAGTTCAGCTTCTTGACCAGCACCAGGCTCTTGCGGTCCCAGTTGTATTGGCGCCGGCGCGCTTCAGGCAGTTTGTCGGGATCGGCCACGACAAAGCCGCGCTTGAGAAACCAGTGCTTGGTGCGTGTCGTCAGCACGAAGATGCTCTCGATGCCCATGGCCTTGGCCCGCTGCTCGACACGCTTGAGCACCCGCTCGCCGTCGCCCGAACCCTGTGAGTCGGGCGACCGTCA
>Ga0209491_10011095_pt1 | contig 10696 bp, 11 predicted proteins | sample BON02_FD_187213 | JGI IMG/M metagenome (GOLD analysis project Ga0209491, IMG submission 187213) | Freshwater microbial communities from Lake Bonney liftoff mats and glacier meltwater in Antarctica - BON-02 (SPAdes) (version 2) | ecosystem: Environmental > Aquatic > Freshwater > Ice > Glacier...
CCCCCGTACAGCCACGAGCCCTTTCCAGCCTCGAAGTTTTGAGTTGCTCGACGTCCCATGGACGCCGATTCCCGTAAAGCTGCGCGCCCTGCGGCACGACCGTTACAACAGCACACGCGGCACGGCCGTCAAGGAGCACGCGGTACGACCCTCGAGGCGCCGCACGCGGCACGACCGTCGCGGCACCGCAGGCGGTACGACCAAGCGCGGCACCGCATGCGGCACGACCGTCGCGGCCGCACGCGGCACGACCGTCGCAGCACCGCACGCGGCTCGACCGTCGCAGCACCGCGCGCGGCACGGCCATCGAGGCACCGCACGCACGACTGACGTCGAGGCTCTGCATGCACGACCGGCACGCGGCCGTCACAGCACCGAACGCGGCACGACCGTCACAGCTTCGCACGACGCACGATCGTCGCAGCCGCACGCGACGTCGCAGGACCGCACGAGGCACGAGCGGCGCAAGTCGCACGGGGCACGAGAGGCGCAGGACCGCACGAGGCACGACCGTCGCAAGCCGCACGGGGCACGACCGTCGCAGCTTCGCACGAGGCACGACCGTCCCAAGCCGCACACGGCACGACCCTCGCAAGACCGCACGAGGCACGACCGTCGCGTTTGCACGCGGTACGACCGTTGCAAGACCGCACGAGGCACGGCCGTCGCAAGCCGCACGGGGCACGACCGTCACAGGACCGCACGGGGTACGACCCTCGCAGTTGCACGCGGCACTCGCAGGACCGCACGAGGCACGACCATCGCAGACGCACGCGGCACGACTGTGGCGGCACCGCACGCGGCATGACTGTCACAGCCACACGTGGCACGACCGTCGAGGCACCGCATGCGGCACGACCGTCGCAGCACTGCCGCACGCGGCACGAACGTCGCAGCCGCACGCGACACGGCCGTCGCGGCACCACACGCGACACGACCGTCACGGCACGTCCGTCGTGGCACCGCACGCGGTATGACCGTCGCGGCACCGCACGCGGCACGAATCTCGCACAACTGTACGCGGCACGACCGTAGCGGCACCTTCACAGGACAGCACGCGGCCCGCCTGTCGCAGAACCGCCCGACCGTCGCAGAACCGCGCGCGCGGCACGGCCATCGCAGCACCGCACGCGGCATGACTGTCGCACAACTGCACGCAGCACGACCGTCGCAGGACCGCACGCGGCACGCCCATCGCGGCCGCACGCGGCACTGCCGTCGCAGCCGCACCCGAAACGGCGCCCCTTGGACGCCGCGCCGCTCACGTAGAGCCGCGCGTTCATCTCACAGCCTTACACTGCTCGGCGCCCCTTGGACGCCACGCGCCGCTCCAGTACAGCCGCGCGTCCTTTGCAGCCTCAAGCTGCTCGGCGCCCCATGGACGCCGCGCGCCGCTTCCGTAGAGCCGCACTCACTCCGGCACGACCGTCGCAGCAGCGGCAAGAGCGTCGCGGCAGCGCACGCGGCACGACCGTCGCGGCACCGTACGCAGCACAACCGTCACGGCACCGCACGCGGCACGACCGTCGCAGCACCACACGCGGCAGCATCGTCGCAGCACCGAGGCAGCAGCACCGTCGCAGCACCGACGCAGCACCGTCGCAGGACCGTTTGCAGCACGGCCGTCGCAGCACCGCACGTGGCACGGTCGTCGTGGCACCGCACGAGTGACCGCCACCGCCCTCGCCTCCGCTGCCGTTACTGCCCACACATCCACACCGCCACCATCGTCATTACCACCTCTCTACCGTTGTCACTTCCGCCACAACCATCACCGACCGCCCCTGAACAACACGTAACCATCATAGAAGAGGATGCATCAGTGACAGGGTGGGCATCCCGCTGCCTACCACCCTCTGAAACAACAACAAGACGGGCTTGAGAACGGAAGCCGGCCAACTGGACACCGCCTTACCAGTCATCCCTCTCAGCGCGTTGATACCATGGAAGGGGAGGCATCAGCAACGGCAAGTAGGCATGCCGATGCATACCACTCTCTAAAAAAACACCAGGGCAGAGAGGTGGACGCATCACGTCGTGACGCCCTCACCACCGCCCCGCCACCCCACTGCAGGGACCAAGTCACCATGGCCACCGCCACACACGTCACGTCGACGCGCCCTTACTCGCGTTGCACTGCCACAGTGGCAGTGAGTTCTGGCGAGCTCAACCGTGACTCGCACCCAAACCCGCCAAAGCCGATTGCAGATGACGGTTGCAGTTGGTGTTTGCACGTGAGGTCTCGCTTGCAGGCGGCGTGTTTGCACGCGGTGTGTTTGCGCGCGTTGATAGTTTGTAGGTGGCAGGCCCACCACAGCACCACGACACACGTCCTCGTACCGCCGCACGTCTTCGCCCCGCCGCGCCACCGCATCACGCCGTCGCCGTCGCATCGTCGCGCACTCGCACCGTCGCGCGGATGCAATCCAAAGCTCCGAAACCCCTGCCTCGCGCGCGGAGCGAGTCATGCTTTGCGCGCGGAGTACTCGATCACGTACTCTGGATAGATCGCGGAGACGTTTCCGACCACGTACTGGCGCCCCATCTGCGCGCCATGTTTTACCAGCTCGCAGACGTCTTCGAGCATGAGCGGGTCTCCTCGCCACTCGTCCAACGGGAAAACTTTGCGCAGGTCACCTTCCGTTCCGCTCTAGGACCAGCCCCATTGATGAGCAAGCTGAGGAGATCCGCCTTTTCCGCCGCGTGGTAAAGGGGTTCAAGAAAAGGGGAGCGGCTGGCCCCACCGGCCTCCGCCCAGAGCACCTCAACCTCCTGGCGGAAGGCAGGCACGCCGTCCACGCCACCGCCTACCGCAACGCCATCCGCGCCGGCGCCATTCCGCCCATCATCCGCACTATCCTTGCCACCCCCACCTCCATCGCCATCCAGAAGGGCGACTCCCTCTACGATGCGGAGGGCAAACTCGCCATCCGCCCCATTGCCATCGGGGAGATGTGGCGCCGGTGCGCTGGACGCAAGGTCTTCTCTTGCCTCGCCAAGAAGGTGGGCAACAGCCTCGCGGAGAGCGGTGGGCAGTTCGGCATCGGCATCAGCCCTGGTGGCGAGATCGTCCACCATGCTCTCGAGATAATCGGCTCGACTCGACCCGGCGGCGCCATCTTTGGGGCTGACGCGGAGGCTGCCTTCCAGAACATCGACCGCGAGATGGGAAAGACGTCCTCGCCCTGGGTGACCGTGAGGCCATCGCCTACTTCCTCCTCTTCTACGCCAAGCCACCCAGCCAACTCGTCCACGCCGTCGCCCCCGGTGGTGGCGCCCTCCCCACCGTTCGCATCCTCTCCACGCGAGGCGTCCAGCAGGGCTGCTCGGGCGGCAGCTTCTTCTTTGCCCTCTCCTAGACCAAGCACGTCCTCGAGCCCGTCCGGGCTGCCGTCCCGAGTGCTTAACCTCTCGGCATCTGCGACGACACCTACATCATCTGCGACGCGGCCAACCTCGGTGTCGTCTCGCGCGAGGTCACCACCCGCGCCGCCGACGTCCTGGTCATGCTCAACTTCACCAAATCGTTTTACTTCCAGTTTGAGCCGGAGTCCAGCACCGACCTCAACCCCACCATCAACATCTCCAATGACCCCGACTGCCGCCGCCAGCTTGGGCTCCTCGACAACATCCCCGTCCGCGAGTGGGATGCTGGAGGCGGCTTCATGTGCAACGGCCTCCCCATCGGCAGCCCGTTGTTCGTCGAGGAGCGGCTCAAGAAGTTCGAGGCCAACATTGCCGACGCCGCCACCGTCCTCAACTCCCTCAACGGCTGCTCCGTCCAGGACCGCGTGCTCCTCCTCGTCCTCTGCATCAACTCCAAGGGCAACCATCTCCATCTTGCTGTCCCCCCCTCGGCTGGGATGGCCACCGCCGGCCGGCTGGACGAGATCATCTGCGCCGCGGCCGCCCACATCACCTTCACCGACCCCAGCCTTCTCGATGCTGACCATCCCAACCACGCCCTCAAACAACTCCGCCTTCCGCCTTCGAAGGGGGGCGCTGGGCTCGCCAGCCTTGTTGACACCTACCCACCCGCCTACCTTGGCTCGCTCGCCAACACCCTTGACCACCTCCGCGCCGTCGACCCGATTGCTGACGTCGTTGCGGAGGGCAGCGCCGACGACTGGCTCAACCACACCGGCCCGCTCCTCGATGCCTGCCGCATCTGGGGCGTTGGGCTCGAGCCGGGGGACACGCCCCTCTCCGACCTCCCCAAAATCCGTGCCATCGGCAAACTCAAAGGTGCTGATGGCGCCCTTGACCTTGATTATCTTAGCCGCGCTCCTAAACATGCTCAATCAGCTTTCTCGCGTGCTCTGATTCAAGAGAGGTTCAAAGGCATCGTCTCTGATGTTGCAGTTCACCCGCTTGTGCGCGCTCGCATGAAGATGTGCGCTGGCTACGGCGCTGCCGACTGGTTGCGGGCCCTCCCCACCAAGGACACCACCTTCACCGATCCTCAGTAGCTCGTTGCCTTCGGCCTTTCTTTTGGCCTCCCCATCAAGGCAATTGGCCGCATCACCACCTGCGTTCCCACCTGCGCCCTCGCCTCCGCCCGCACCTCCGGACCTGTCACAGACTTTGGCTCGTGGCGGTACGGCGACCACTTCTTCCATTGTAGCGCGGGCTCGCGCCCCGAAGGGGTAACCAACTGCCTTGGCCGCCACAACAACGTCTCTAAACCCTCGTCGCCCTCTTTGCTGAGGAGTTTGGCTACATCTGCTGCAGCACACAGCGTGGCCAAGCCCTTAGCCTCAACGATAAGAAGCGCATTGACTTCAGCGCTGAGAGCCTTACCCGCCACGTCCTACCCCGCGCTGTCGACGTAACCGTCCTCCACTCCCTAGTCCCCGCCCACCTAGACGACGCTCTCTCTATGGGGGCTGGCTTTCTCGCCATCGCTGGTGACGCCCACAAGCTCAAGAAACACGGCGCCAACGCCCGCGCAGCGGGCTTTGACTTCATCCCTGCCGCCTTCGCCTCGCTCGGCGCCTGGGGCCCAGGAATCAAGAAGTGGTTCGATGAGCTCTGGCAGGAGAAGATCAAGGAAGCCAAGGCTGCTCACAAGCCCGTCTGGCCGATCATCTAGAAGAAGCTCCAGTGGCGTGCCCGCGTCTCCTGCATCCTCCAGCGCTCCAATGCGCAGATGCTCCTCAGCCGTGCCACCCAGCAGCAGATCTCCTGCCCTGCCCATGCGCACCGCGCTAGGGCATCTTGCCTTCCCGATTCCTACCCCTACGGTCGTGATGGTCTAGCACACAGCCGCTCTCTCTCCACCGCGCGACGCGCTTGTCGTGTTGCCTAAGCCGGTGTTGCTTCTTTTAATATCTACGCGCTGAAAAAAAAAAATGTCTAGAAAAATAAGTAAAAAAAAAAGAAAGATAAGTAAATCACTGGAATCTCTTCGGAGTCGAACACCGGGGCCTCAGCTGGTATCGTTCGCTTCCCGTCAGCCTCAACCGCGCAACATAGCATCGCAGACGCCTCGCCACGTCACCAACAGACGGCATACAGACGGCATTGTCCACTTCTGGACTCGGCACCGCCTGCTGCTGCGCGACCCAAACACAACAGCGTCGCCGCTCGCTAGCCACCTGCGTTACCCGAACAGCTACCCTGTACCCCAGATGAGTGTTGTCGGTTGCAGTGCGCAGCGATGGTCATCACCGGGACATACTGACCGCTGAGCTGAGAGCCAAAGCGATGAGCCGGTGTTTGAAGGAACGAACTTGACTCGTCCCTTTTGTGCCCCGCCTGCAGGGCCCTGCGTCCAGCACACGGTTCACCTGCATGTGCGTTTGTTGTTGTCATGTTCAGGTGCCCCTACGCCGCAGATCTACATTGCCATCCATCAATGAGACTCCTGTACAACCGCATCGGTAAAGCAGGATCCTCCTTCATGCTTTCCATCCTGGCCGCTTTGTCCAAGACTAACAATTTCACGTTGGAAAACCATGGCGACTTTAACTCTTCAAAATCAGTTTTGGCGGGACAGCTGGGACGCTTGCAGAACAATACCGTGTATGTGAATCATGCTCATTTCTTGAATGGGACTGCAAGCGACTTGATATGGATCAACGTTGTTCGAGAGCCGATCGCAAGATGGTCGAGTCTGTACTATTACGAGGTTGACGGCCACTTGAGAGGACAGAAGGCTGTGACAGCGCTTGCCACGCGTGCAAAGGATACCCAATGCGGATGTGCTGGGCTCGAGTTTTATGAGTGCATCAAAGTGCGCTGCAATCACAACTGCTCATTGAGGGTCCCCTCGCAGATAGAGTTCTTTTGTGAGCCCGGTGAGGCATGCAGCAGGGAGCTCGCAACTGCTCGAGTCCATGCCAGCTATCGCCTAGTTGGACTGACGGAGGAGCTAGAGATGACCATGAAGGTTCTGGAGAACATACTGCCGCGCTTCTTCAGAGGTATGACATATATGTCGACAAATGGATCGAAAAGGGCTACATCCCTTACAAACAACTTGACGCATACATCCATGCAGGGAGCCATTCCGGACATCACGCGGAAATTACTCGAAGCACATGCGGTCAACTACAAAGACGAGCAGCTTTTCTATCAAGACACAAAGGAAATTTTTTGGCATCGAGCATGCGAGCATGTGTGGCACTGTGGTCCCCCAATTGCGGGGGACAAAATTGCCTAGCTCTACAACTCTACAACGTAGTAGTACATAGTATAATATACAATAGTCGAAGGATGTGGCCGAGGTGAATTAAGGATTAAGGTGCATGTGTTTCAGTGTGGTCGTTGTAACTGGACCGGCGCTTCAAACATGCCCATGGCGGTGCTCCGCTGCGTGCGCTCGCGCAGCCTGTGCCAGTGCCAGTGCGGGCGTGGCCGGGCGGAGTTCGGCTTTTGCTCGGCCCTCTGTACGTCAAATGTCAAACCAGCCACTATACACTATACCACTATAGGGTCACTAGTAGTGATATCACCATACGTAGTCATATTACTATCACCACCGGCACAGTGTTATGGTCACATGGTCATGAACCATCCAGGAAGGACGTGCTATCTAGCCACGGGGCCGGATGGCGGCCCAATGTCCGCCGGCGGATCTACAGGCGCGGGCGGCACACGGCTGGGTGGTGGTGCGCCGGCAAGCGGCGCTGAGCTGCGGCGGCGCGGCGGCGCGTTCTTGGTGATGGTGCGGCGGACCGCCACCGCGAGTCGGCGGACCGGGGCGGCCGGCGTGACGAGCGCGGTGCGGGGAGACGATCGGACTGGTGAAGAGGTCGGCTTGGTCATGGTGGGTGGCGAAGAAAAAGGTGGAAGAGGTTGGGTTAGCCCCCCGCTGTCGAAAAGAGAGGCGACATAAGCGCATCGATACAAGCTGGACGACGGGGTCCTCCGCGCTCCAGCCCCAGTGCACATGCACCGGAGGAAGAGTAGCCAGCGGAAGGGAGGTAGGTAGGTAGGCGGGCGGAGGTGGTGTAGGAGCCGGCGGCAAGGGTGGGAGGAGCGGAGGAGAGCGTGGGGCAGGCAGTACGGATGTGGGATGGGCAGTGGGCGGGGCGGGGGTAGGGCAATGGGGCAGTTGGATGCTCGTCCGAGGTGCTGTCTGGAAGGGAAGGAGTGAGGGAGGATCCGTCTGCCGAAGCAGTCCGACGATCGTGTGCGGCAACGGTCGAAAAGAGAGGCGACATAAACGCATCGATACAAGCCGGACGACGGGGTCCTCCGCGCTCCAGCCCCAATGCACATGCACCGGAGGAAGAGTAGCTAGCGGAAGGGAGGTGGGTAGGGAGGCGGGCGGAGGTGGTGTAGGAGGCGGCGGCGAGGGTGGGAGGAGCGGAGGAGGGCGTGGGGCAGGCAGTACGGATGTGGGATGGGCAGTGGGCGGGGCAGGGGTAGGGCAAGGGGGCAGTTGGCTGCTCGTCCGAGGTGCTGTCTGGAAGGGAAGGAGTGAGGGAGGATCCGTCTGCCAAAGCAGTCCGACGATCGTGTGCGGCAGCGGTCGAAAAAAGAGGCGACATAAGCGCATCAATACAAGCAGGACGACGGGGTCCTCTGCGCTCCAGCCCCAATGCACATGCACCGGAGGGAAAGTAGCCAGCGGAAGGGAGGTGGAAAGGGGAGGGGGGGGAGGGGGCGGGGGTGGGGGGGTGGGACTCCTCATAGTAGAAGTCGGTGTCGAGGAAATTGGAGTCGGGGGCGGAGGCATAGTCGTAGGAGTCGGGAAGGTCGTCCTCAATGCTCGAAGGCGGGGACGGAGGGCTGTGGAAGGAGGAGGAGAGTGGGGGTGGGGCGGGGCGGAGGGCCGAGGTGGGCGGAGGTAGGCGGCGGTTGATGGGGAGACCGACGTGGGTGCGCCCCGGCAGCACCGCTAGCTTGAGCGTGGGTTAGGGCTAACCCTGGCGACAGTCCAAATTCTGGCACGTCGCCGACGCGCTGCGCCATCAACCTCCCGCGTTCATGTTTGGCGTCGCGGCTTCGCTTAGGCACACAGTCCTGGTGCTCGAGGCCCGCGGGGGCACCTACGGCGGGCTCGCGGCCTTGTACGGCGAGCTCGACCCCAACGGCGGGCTGCGCCGCAGCTCACCGCGCGGGCCGGGTCTGCCCGAGTCGATTGAGGCCCTGTACGCCCGTCCCCTCGAGTGGGCGCTCGGCATGGTGGCCGTCGACCCGCGCAGCTACTCGGTGCTGCGCTACGACCCTGATGCTTGGCACTTTGACCCGTTTCTCTTCGACGACGCCATGCTGGTGGGCGGCGGTGCGCTCGACACAACCTCGCCAGACGACCCCGTCGAGCGCCGCCTGGCTCAATTTGGCGCGAGGTGGGAGGACCAGAAGCAAAAGGTGATCCTCGGCAGCTTCCTCACACGCGAGAAGTGGATGGACGAGCTGCTCGAGTACCTCGACACGGAGCTGCGCGTTGACGCCATGTCGGCTCGAACGCCTGGGTTCGAGCACCTCTTTGCGCGCTCCGCGCACGGCTCCAAGCAGCTCTTTTGGACGTCTCAGACGGTCGACACCGATGGCTACGCCGAACCTACCGAGGACGAGCCGCCGTCGTTCGACGAAAACACCAGGAGGAGCTTGCGACGCAGCCGCCTCTGCTACCGACGCAGCCGCCTCTTCCGACTCCACCGCCACCTCTGCCGACTCCTCGGCCACCTCTGCCGACTCCCCCGCCTCCCCTACCGGCGCAGCCGCCTCTGTTACCGACGCAGCTGCCTCTGCTACCGACGCAGCCGCCTCCGCTACCGACGCAGCCGCCTCTGCTACCGACGCAGCTGCCTCTGCTACCGACGCAGCTGCCTCCGCTACCGACGCAGCTGCCTCTGGCGACTCCCCCGCCGCCACCGGAGCCTCTGCAGCCGCTGCCGCCAGCACCTCTGCAGGGCGCTGCCGAGCCGCTCGGGCTCAAAGCTCTGCCACTCGAGTTCGAAGCCGTTGTAGTTCACCAAAAGGTGAGTCGCAAGCGCGCGCTAGCGCCAAAGAAGCCCCTTGTCAACAACCCACCAGCGCAATCCGACCCAGCGTCGGGCGTCAGGAGACCCAAGCCATCGGCGCCATTGACCGGCAAGAAGAGCGCCCACAAGCCGCCACTGGGAGGGCCGTCCGAGCCGTCGATGTCCTCGGCCGTCAAGAAGCACGCTCGCAAGCAGCCCTGGGAGTCGTCCAAGCCATCGGCACAATCGGCCGTCAAGCGGGCTAGCACGGTGTCTACAGGTCAAGTTAACCCGAGCGACCTGCCGCCCGCGCCACCCCTGCCCCCGCCCCCTGGTGCCACTCGCGTTCGCAAGGCCCCCGTTCGCTTCAGACGGCAGGGCGAGCTCGATGGCGCGGCGTCGGCGTTTCGCAGCGCGCCCCGGCCTCCAAGCAGCCGGGCTGCAGTCTCGCTGGCCGACGAGAGTGCCGTCCTCGACTATGTCACGCCAGGCGCCAGTGTCTGGGTTCGTGGCTGGTTCCCCGGTCGCGGGGAGTGGTTTGCCCCGCGCGTTGTGAAAGTCCGCCTGCGCTTCCCGAAGATCCACGTCTGCTACGTGGCGGATGGAGCCGGGAATTGGGCCCAGATCTGCCCCCCGCAGCTCGACGCCTACCTCTGTGGGGCGGACGTTCACGAGTTTGTCACCCCTGTGGAATAAAAGGTCTGTGCGGTGAACTGCGAGAGAAGACGAGTAAAGGTGCTGGGTATGGGAGTGTGCGTTTGTGCAATTGGGGATGGGGATGTGCAATTGAGTACAATCGAGGGAGGAGGGGGGGGGGGAGGGCATGCATGATATGATGGTGATGTAGTGCGTGTGTTGATTTTATTGTTCTCTTATCTCTCACTCTTGCTCTCGCTCTCGCTTCCTTGCACACTGTACAATGTTGAAGGTATATAAATGCACGCTCTCTCATGATCTCATGGAGAATTACATCAATCATGTCCTTCATCGTATTATAATGCTTAATATAAAGAACTCCACAAACAAACGGGATTTCTACTCGTCGCTGCTAAGCTATACACAGTAAATGGTGTTGCATACAATAATCGTGCCGATCATCTGCACGATACACGATATGCACACACACTACGCGCAACCACTCACGGCCGATGGGTCACCCTGTGCCTGTGCTGTGACGCGTGACGTAATGCGGTGGGAATTTTTTTTTGTTTTTTTTGAATCCTTTTATAACCCACCGCAACTGGGATGGAGGGGGGGGGGGGGGGGGGCGGCCCCCCCCC
>Ga0209491_10011098_pt1 | contig 10693 bp, 9 predicted proteins | sample BON02_FD_187213 | JGI IMG/M metagenome (GOLD analysis project Ga0209491, IMG submission 187213) | Freshwater microbial communities from Lake Bonney liftoff mats and glacier meltwater in Antarctica - BON-02 (SPAdes) (version 2) | ecosystem: Environmental > Aquatic > Freshwater > Ice > Glacier...
AGCAAAAGGATGTACTATCAAAGCTGTACTCCAAAAAAATCATGCTGGCAAGACTATACTGAAAAGTCTGATTGATTTGTGTTCATTATTACACAGGAAAAACAAAACTTGCCCCGAAAAAACATGTAAAGCCGTGGTCTACAACGCCCACGGGGGTCTGTGGGGCCTACAGGCGCACATTGTACAGATGGCTTGGGGGCCTCGAGCAAAAGGATGTACTATCAAAGCTGTACTCCAAAAAAATCATGCTGGCAAGACTATACTGAAAAGTCTGATTGATTTGTGTTCATTATTACACAGGAAAAACAAAACTTGCCCCGAAAAAATATGTAAAGCCGTGGTCTACAACGCCTACGGGGGTCTGTAGAGCCTGCACAGGCGCACATTGTACAGATGACTTAGGGCCTCAAGCAAAAGGATGTACTTGCAAGGATGGACTCCAAAAAAATCATGCTGGCAAGATTATACTGCAAAGTTTGATTGATTTGTGTTTAATATTACATAGGAAAAACAAAGCTTGCCCCGAAAAAACATGTAAAGCCGTGGTTTACAACGCCTACGGGGGTCTGTGGGGCCTGCAGGCCCAAATTGTACAGATGGCTTGGGGCCTCAAGCAAAAGGATGCACTTGCAAGGCTGGACTCCAAAAAAATCATGCTGGCAGGACTATACTGAAAAGTTTGATTGATTTGTGTTTAATATTACATAGGAAAAACAAAGCTTGCCCCCGAAAACATGTAAAGCCGTGGTCTACAACGCCCACGGGGGTCTGTGGGGCGTACAGGCCCAAATTGTACAGATGGCTTGGGGGCCTCAAGCAAAAGGATGTACTTGCAAGGCTGTACTCCAAAAAAATCAAGTTTGATTGATTTGTGTTGATTATTACATAGGGAAAACAAAGCTTGCCCCCAAAAAACATGTAAAGCCCCCGTCTACAACGCCTGCGGGGGTCTTTGGGCCCTGGGGGGGCCAAATTGTACTTTCAGAACATGTGCTCACTAGTGGCGATTGTTGTTGCCACCACACATCGGGACCAAGCAGTTTTGCTCAATCTTGTCGACGAGGTCGATGAGTCTGGATTTGGCAAGCAGTTGCATGAGCAATATCCACAAAAAGGCATAGAGCGAGACGAGGATGTCGTACATGGATTTCAGGCCCGTTTGGTTGTCGGGACATTCCCCTTGCTTGTCTGCGACTGCCGGGATGCCGCTGATGATCTCGAGAGAGAACAGCGCAAGGATGACAACGGTCGACATCATTACACATCGTTCACAGAGTATGACGTATGCATCCACGGCCTGGTTGTATTCATCCACGGGGATCAACGACTGTTTGAACAGGAAAAAAAAGTAAAACACCATCAACAGCAGGATGGAACTGAGATGGAGGATGCCAATCACTCGGTGCCGGAACATGTCGTAGTAACAGCGTTGAAAATTGACCGCCGTAGGGTCGGCGAAGATGCACGTGCTTGCCTCGGACCCCATATCACTACTACTGTTGACGGCAGTCATCGAAATCAGATTGGCTGTGATATCGGCCACGTTGCACGTGTGGTTATCAAAGAGATGGAGATTGTGGTGGTATGTCCACAGAGGCGACGCAAATCCGACGTCTATCGCGTCTGCGGTGCCAGTGAATTTGGGATCCTTCAGCTTCATCTGGACAGCTAGATTGAGAAATATGGATGCGAATTTTGTCAGATTCTCGTACGGGTAGTCTTGTGACATGCCATAATACACGTCGTTGTCTACAGGGGAAGCATGCGTGGAATACGCGGCTATGGTCTGTAGAGAAACCGTGTCTGGCAGTTTTGACGCAAACACAATGTGTGCCAGAAAATTTCCATATTTTGGGTCTGCTGCAGAAATGTCAGAGAACGTAATGTCGTCAGGTACTTTGGTCACAAATGCCACACTCAATGCTATAACCAGCGTAGTCGTCAGGACATGCCCTAGGTTCACCACATTCGTCGCGGTCCAGACCATATTTGTGAAATGCTCCGCAACCCTCTGACTACCGTGTTTTCTCGCCCTGCTTTTATATGATATCTCGCGGTCACACCACCCAAAACGGTACAAGCCCGCCACATTCACACAGGCGCGTATCTGCAGGCTTTGGGCTGACGGGGCGTACCAATAACATCTGTTTTGCAGCATTTAGTGCGTCTAGTCACCCGTGCACATGCTACGAAATTGTAATCTGCATGAGTTTCTTGAGCCCATAAATCTATGCGTGTATAGACGCTTAAATCAAAAAATACAGATGTAGAAGTACATGAGAAATGTTAGCATATGTTTCTTAATACTGGTGTTTCTGCGTGGTCGTCCATGACGGTATGGCATAGATCGAGCACCACAAGCCAAAAAGCTATATAAGAAAATGCCATACTTGCAAACACAAGCCTTCTATCATGTCTGTGGGGACCAGTGGCATTGGCAGTCTCGGGAGTGCCACCAGTTCAAATTTGGCCGCCATAGGCCCGGTTTTGAATCAAATTGCCAGAACGTCCATGACAGATCTCGCGAAACTTGGCATGACTGCGCGCGAAATCCTGGACGGCGTGGCCGACGTGAGTCGGCACCAGTTGTGTCTGACTGCCAAAACCAAGGTCAAGTGTGCATACGTGCCGGTCATATCGACAGACAATATTACCCTCCCAGACACGGCGCCGGGGAATAATAGACAGACAAAGCTACCCGGATCTCTCTCAGAGACTATGCTCGATATGTCCATGGGCAGCTATTATCGCGAGGTCGCAGACGCACGCACCGAACTCGAGTATTCTCTACGCAAACACCAGATGTCGCTTCATTCCTTCGATTTGGTTACTGATAAGAACTTGCGCAAATTCCAAGATCATTTGCTGTGCGGGAATACACAAACACACCGCCGCAATAGCATCATTTTCGGAAGGGAGCGCGATTTCGAAGGAAATGACCATAACAGGTCACATCATAAGGGAACGTGGAAAATAATAGGAGAAGGTTCACGGATTTACAAATTTACTTGGACCGATTCCAGCGACGTGAATATACAACAACATATCAGGGGGATTGTACTGCAAACAAAGGCTTCCACGGATTCTCTCCCCGAGGGTTCTACAGAGACTGATGAAAAAGGAATAGCAATGGATGAAGTAATATCAGGCTTGCTGGCTCTGGAAGAACTGATTCATCATTTTTCTATGATCGGTACCAAGGTGCACAACAAAAGCGACAACTCCTCGGATTTGATAGAAGCGCCCGAGTTGTCTTATGCTGGTATTGCGCTTACAGACGCATGCTTGCACCCACAAAACGGCGACACCGCCCTCACACTGAATATTTTCTCGGCGCTCACGATGAATAACGGGCCGTTTGACATACAATGTAGCGACGATTTGATGTGGATTTCCAACGTCGAGCTCGGAGACTTTGAAAAAGACGGCCTCCGCCGTTACCGACTGGCACTCTCAATAGACTTCCTAAAACTCATCTTGCAAGGCGGGGATATAAATACCACTATACTCTTGTCATACACGACCAAGTTTCCACCAAGGAACAGCACTGCAATCGTGGATAAGCTCAAGCACAAGCCAGGCAATCCTTCACGGACGACCTTTCTTATTGCGCCCCAGAAGCGCGGCTTTGGTCTACTTCGTCGGTCTTCCATACAAGACAAGCTCCGGCACATTGGTGTGGCAATTTCCTCGTGCCACGCGAGCAAGCGCCTCGACATGGTCAATGGTGCATGCGCCAGGTTTTAAGTCGCTACCTTGGAAGCAGATCGAGATTTTGGACAGTTTATTAATAATAAAACGCTGTGTGATATTTTGTGTAAAGACTCGTGCACCAGGCTGTGTTTGAAAGCCACGTGTGGAATGGAGGTGTTGGGTGTGTTCACAACGGGCGGGCGTTTGCTGTGTGCAGAACTGTCTGCACATGCATACTTTCAGCGACGATTTCGTCGGCTGGCTTTTGCACACCAGCAACCAGTTTGTGCAAGTACACTGTGTCGAGATTGCAGTGTCGCAACGCAATGAGGATGCACGCCACTGCCAGTTTGTACGAGCCAAACCGTACTAGCGTGTCCTGCTGCAGACATTGGTCGAGCATCGCAGTGGCGTGCACCGAGACCTTGTCGTGCCGGATGGTGCACAGGTCGAAGATGGCGCGCATGAAAAAGTGGGGCGTTTTGGGCTGGGTTCGCAGCCACTCGCCTTGTTGCAAGATGTCGCGTTCGACCGTCACGAAATCATACACCGTGTATTCCACGAGATGGCACAGCTGTTGGAGCATGTACGATGGGCAGTACAGGGCGCAGTTGCTTTTTTCTAGCTTGTATGCCATATTCACACACGTGGCTGCAATGAGGAAAAGGTGTTTTGTCTTTAAGCGAGATGTTTTCAATGCCTGCGACATCTTGTGGCCACGCGCAGGTGCCGACACTTGTGTGGTCTCGCACATGCTACCCACGTACTCCAGCAGAATGGCAATGGACTTGTGCAGGGTGTCAGACTCAATACGCCACGACGAAAACGTTTCGAATATCCACCGAATCGCAAACATCACATACATTTGGTTGCTATCGTGTACCACCACACCACTTTCAAGTTCCTCTTGATGCACAGCACATGCCCACAACGCCGTGCACTGCCTCTGCCATGAGCTTTTGTCTGCCAGCACAACATTGCCACTACTTTGCGCCGATGCCACACCCTGAAACCAGGGCTTGTCACTCTCATCATCAAATTCGCCGCCTGCCTGTGTCTTGGTCCGTTTTTGGAACGCATTGCTAATCTCCTCACATGAAGTTATGGGATGTGCCCGTGTACACCCGGGTGTGCGGGTCTGGTTACCCCCCGCATCGGCCATAATCACGTGCCACTTACACACACACGGCAACGCAACGTGGATGCGACCAACTGTACTGAGCGGGTTCTTTATTTTTGTTCGTGTTATATGGTGCAGGCCACGGTATAGTCTATTTTGGGAAAATTCCCATGTCTTCGTCCTTGAGGTTGGCGTCTCAGCGGCTCGCATAGATACAGATACATTGGCAAACGAAAATCGTGCTGGGCCGAAATCTCTGTTTTCCCAATCTCTCAAGCATCAAGAAACATGCAGTCATGGACGACCATTAGCATCAAGAAACATGCACTCATGTGTCAAGTCCTAACTGTGTATCTAGACGTACATCAGTCCTAACTGTGTATCTAGACGTACATCAGGCCTAACTGTGTATCTAGACGTACATCAGAAATGTTAGCATATGTTTCTGACCCCGTTGTGTTTCACCATCGAATCCAGTTTGCACATGCGTTCTTGTAAGCTTGACTGGCGCCGGGTACTCCCTCCAGTCCGTGGTCTTGAATGAGCAGCAAAAACACATAAAAAATTCAGAATATCATGTACATTATCATGTGCTGGCGTTTCTTCGTGGTCATGCAAGACTGTTGATCGGGGGAAAGGCTGTTCGGGGCGTCAGACAAATTTGATTTTAGTTTCGAGATGGGGACTGGAGGCGTCGTGCTGGCCTCGCCAAAGGTCGGCAAATGTGTCGCTGTACTGGCTAGCAAGCGGATGTTCAGTGTGTGAGTGTTTGTAAACAGGAGAACACTTGGCCATGATGCTGTGCTCACAATACGAGTGATATGTGCGCTGCAGTATCGGCAGTAGGAACGAAGGAGTGACAATGTAGAGCAGAAAGATGCAAATCATGACTGGGACCCCCCCGGTGTACACCATGGACAGTAGGGCACCACAATCGTAAAGGCCGCATAGTTTCATCTTGCCTGCGCTCTCGTTGATACCATAGAGACTCGGCCATATTCTGCTATTCGCTACCACATCTCTGCACACGTCAGTGTGGTGTTGTAGGTTGTGGAAAAAATCGTCGTCTTCGCAGTGCTGCAGCAACCATTTCTCGGATTTGATCTGTTCGAGGAACGAAACATAGGCGACGTGGAAATCATAGATCCTCCCCACAATGAGTATCGAAATCCACGAAACCGAGATGACTGAACACACATTCTTGGGGATCGACACCAGCTTTTCGAGCATACTCATATTGGCTGCTTCGTGTGCCAATTGTCTGCACTAGTATATATATATGCAACAGACGCGAACAATACTCATCCCACTTTTTCGGCGGATGGTGTATAGGCCCCATGACACCGAGTCACGTCTAGCAACGGGTGTTGTCAGACGTGAGACAGACTGTCGTGTGTGCATCGCGTCACTACTGCTCCTCCCCTTGCTCTTGCCGTGCTGTCTCGGTATAGACTGCAGTAGTCAACGGAGACAAGTTGTCTTTAGCAACAGCACCGGACTGGCACTGATTCCTGCGCAGCTCTGCGATACTGACAGTGCAAGCAGTACCGACGCCCCGACAACTACCCAACATTACCAGCACCCAATCCTTGCCAGAGGCACGCAGGTCGGGATCACCATACTAATTTCGTGCTACAATGCAAAACACGTGGACCTGACGCTCACATTCGGCTCAGCCTTCCGGGTGCATATTGCGGAAACTGTGTCTGTGTCGAAATTTTCACCAGACGAGGCCACGCAGTGGGACGCGTTCGCAAATACTGCGGACAGCGGTATTGCGGACATGCAAATCTCGGCCATCCACATTGATATCGACGTGAGCGCATCACAGAAATGTTCTGTGCAGTACCAGTCGCCATCCATGGTATTGACAGAACTGGCACCGTTTCCGGACAACGACGACGACGGCATCAGTTGCCCAGAAATGCAACACTTTTCGCTCAGCGGTGCCAACACTATTATCCACGCCGTGATACTCTCTTCTTCGCAAGAAAATGGCAAGGCCGTCTGGGATTTCAGTGCCATGCCACTGGACGCAGGGAACTGTATGCCGTGCTTGAAAAACCAGATCAAGTCATCCGCATCTGCCAGTCAGGACGATACCTGTGAATCGTGCTATACTGGCATAGCCGTGCACGTGAATCGAAGTAGCGAATGGTGGCACCAAGACCTACCACAACCGGAGTGGGCCATAATGGACAACCCGACCACGCAGAACGACTATGCCGGAGCCGGCATTCTTCGGTACAGCAAGCGTCTAGATACCAAACAAACTGCTACTTTTTTTGACCTCACCAGCGATAGCGTCCGGTATCTCGACGACAATATTTTATATGTGTGTGAAAAGCCAGCAAAGGCCAATGTGGTCCAGATAAGTAGTGTCGCCCTGAACTTCCATGCGTACAACACTGCCACCCCATCCCCTTCCGAGCCGTCGCAAGTCGGAGATCGATACTTTATATTCCAAGAAATTGCAGATGCCTTCTCTCTCATCAATCCAGTCGCCATGTGGTGTGTGGCAGTCGGCACGACAGATTGTACTCAGTGGTCGCCGAAAAATCGTCATCCTCCTGCTGGGACACCGCTGTACTATGTTCGCATCGAGTAGGGCTCAGAGGGACTCTTTAGTTGGGCCCCCCACCCCCCACAGGGCTATTTGCCAAGGCCCAATACAGCCCTAGATGCAAGGCACCACAACGCTCCACCTTTCAACACACTTGTCCTGTTGTCTGCAAATAATACAAGGTGTTGTAAATCGAAATCCGAACTAGTGTGTTGCTAAAAAGCTCCTCAGCAGCACTGCACTGGTACTACGCGGGATAAATTTTCAATAGTATAGTCGCGCGACGTGTTTTGGAGCCGTACAAGTCCAGGGCCCCACGGCCACGTCAGATGCTTGTTGACATGGACATGCAAAAAATCGCTGGGTTTACAGAACAGGCCCTGTGGCCATCGATGCCCCCCCGTCCCCCAATGCGACCCCCCTGTCCCAAAAAAGACCCTTGGGTATCCAAAAGGAACCCACCCGCCGTCACAAAAACAACCCTGGGCATCCAAACCCAAAATCTCTCGTCATAAAAATGACCGAGGGCATCCAAAAGCCTCTCTTCCCCCAGTTCGACGAAAGACCGTGGGCATCCAAAAAGCATCTCCCCCGTCCCAGAAAAAACACAGACCCCCTCCCCTCCGTCTTGGATTTTTGCTTCACGCGTGTTTATTAAATAAGACAGAGGGGAGCCGTTTTGATGCCCACTGTTGTTTTTTGAACGGGGACATTGTTTTCTTGGGATGCCCAGGGTCGTTTTGTAAGACGGGACGAATGTTTTTTTGGATGCCCAGGGTCGTTTTGTAAGACGGGACGAATGTTTTTTTGGATGCCCAGGGTCGTTATGGATGCCCACGGTCGTTTTAGGGATGTTTGTGTTTATTGAAATTAGGCCGCGTGAGACACAATAACAAACAAATTAAAAATTGGTGTGCAGTGAGTCTCGAGAGACGTGCATGTACAAAGTCCACCGTAACGGTGCCTGCCCCCATTGTGCATTTAAATACACAAGACTGCGTCTTCCCCATAAAAACCCCTTGTGATTCGACACTGTGACAGAAACACTTGTTGCCAACATGCCGCTTTTCTTCGGGCAGCATGTGACCACACACACACACACATAGATAAGTATATAGGGTGTGTTTGGAGGCAAGTACAACAAATATCATTTGTGTACCCTAAGCGCTACACACAAATAGTTGGGCTGGTCGACTAGCTTGCATGCAATGGAGGCACTGCAGTTTTATCCATGCTTGTCACTGCGGAGCAAAGACACTATTGAGACGCTGGACAAACAAGCAAAAAAGTACAAGACGCAGTCGTATGTGAATCTCGGTAAAAAAATACAACACAATGTGATACACCCATGCGTGAATCTGCAGAAGAAACACACAGGGCTGTCTGGGTTCATGGTAGAGGTATGCGGAGACGCAGGGCTGCAGACCCTGGATACTCCTACGGAGCAGATTTTCAGAGGCATTACAGCAGTCAAGTGTGTGCTCAGCGAGCTCGAAAGCATCGAGTTACTGGCAAAACAGGACACGCTGCAGAAAAAACTGGACGTGTTCATGACGGATATGGACAGACGCAACAAGGCCAAACGCACCGTGGTACTCGAGCAAGTGTTGCCCAGTGCAGACGGTCAAGATTTTTGGTGGTTCAATCAAGTATGCGAGCCGAAAAAAAGCAAGACGGTTAGCGACTGCATCTTGCACGACCACTCGCACAACAACGTCAATTTTTACGACGCCTTTGTCTGCATGTATAACTCAGAGCAAGACACGACGGGCATAGACGAGAGTTTCAAGGACGCGTGTGCTTGGGACTCTGTGCTGAACGGATGCATAGGATTGTACACGCAAAAGTGCGGGGACGTGAGTGCGTTTTTCTTGGTGTGCGACTCTGACTTCACCCACATTGCCTCGGATATCGTGCGCTCGATGAAATCGGATCTGGGCAACAGCATCAGCGCATTTGACTTTTGCGACAGCAAGGAGATGTGGTTCCTCGAGAAAATCGCGCTGCGCAATCGTCTACGCCTGATACAGCAAACAGCTGCACATCTGGGCATCGGCATCGCGGAGCAGCCTGACCTGTATGCGCACACCACACAGAGCTCCCAGCTGCTTGCCGTGCCCCTGTGTTCGAGTCATGTCGACCACATCGAATGTGCCGAATATGTGGATGCACGCGACAACGCTCCAGAGACGCGTGTGTGTCATTACAGGGCGTGTATCAACGTGAAAGACCAGAAAGGATGTTTCCCCATGTCCCTGGGCGACACATTGGGCTACATGCTGGTTTTCCCAGAAAAGATCAACTACCAGTCCTTTGCCATCTACAATGACACCATGCCGTTCACCAACAACTACATTCCAGGAGGTACGCACTTGTGGCCCACCATCAACATCTCGGAGCAATCTCGCGACAATCTCGACAAGATCCACGCAGAGCAGTCCACTATTGTACACATGACAATCCATGATATCATCTATGACATGCGCCAGAGCAATGTCACTATACCACCCTATATGCTGGAAATGCTCACGTCCACGGATGAGTACGCGAACCATATTTTTTATGGCGTTCAATATAGCCAGACCTCGCCCATTGTCATTTATCCCAAAACACACCCAACGTTTGTCAACAGCACGCACCGCACGCCACAGGTCACATGTGTGGCGGAGGCGGATTGCGGTGCAGCGATTGCGGGCAAGGCTGTCCTGCCATCCGATAGCACCTCAAGTACCAAGACTGAGTTGCTGCAAAGCCATGTTGCACACAGTGGCAGCAGCATTAGTATGAGCGCGTATGTGAATGCAACGGACAAGGCCCATGCTGTGCCTGCTGTGCCTGCCGTGCCTGCTGTGTCTGCTATGGACCTTGCCAACAGCAATGACCCTCAGGTACCGCACATGAAAGATATTTTTACTTTTAGTCTACAGTCTGACACTTCGACGCGTGTTGTTGACGTGGTGTGCAACAATTGCTCTTTTGACATCCATGAGACAGTGCGCGCACAGTATCTGTCCTCCAAACAAACAAGCTTTTTGTGTTTTGAGACCGAAGACATGAATGCCACAGCGACACAAGTGGCCATCGAGTGGGATGAAGATATCATTCACATTGTGAAAAAAATGTCCACCATCAACAACCCGAAAATCGATTCACTTGTTGTGAGTCCACATGCAACTTTCTCGAGTTCGCAGTTTACTTGACACCCTGTCTGTTCTACCCCCAAGAGCCCCGGGAGGACTTGACACCCTGTCTGTTCTACCCCAAGAGCCCCGGGAAGACTTGACACCCTGTCTGTTCTGCCCCCAAGAGCCCCGGGA
>Ga0209491_10011101_pt1 | contig 10691 bp, 10 predicted proteins | sample BON02_FD_187213 | JGI IMG/M metagenome (GOLD analysis project Ga0209491, IMG submission 187213) | Freshwater microbial communities from Lake Bonney liftoff mats and glacier meltwater in Antarctica - BON-02 (SPAdes) (version 2) | ecosystem: Environmental > Aquatic > Freshwater > Ice > Glacier...
TATATATATATATATATATATATATATATATATATATATATATGTATATTACATATACATATATGTGTGTGTGTGTGTGTGTGTGTGTGTGTGTGTGTGTGTGTGTGTTGAGCCTTGACCCGAGGCATTCTTCTGCAATCCTCGGGTTAACCCAAGTGCAGGGTTGACCCGATACTGGTTTGTTCTTGTGTGCGCGTCTCAGGGTTAACCGCTATGGGTATATTCGCTTTGTTCAGGTACCTCAGCGAGTTTCGGCTCAGAGTGTCGTCGGTTTGATTAAAAGAAACTGGAAGTCGAATCACTTAAGCGCGCAGGGCACTTTAAGGGTTAACCCAATTGCGTGCGCGTCTCAGGTGTCGGTGCCTCTCCCGAGAAGGGTTAACCTATGAACAAAAGGAAAAGAAACAACTAAACGATCTAGACTCGGGTTAAGGTTGGGGTTCAGGGTTACGAGTTAAGGGTCAACCCGAACGGGTTGGGCTCAGGGACGTACTCCGCAGGTTAAAAACTGATACCGGTTTGTTGTCGCGTGCGCGTCTCAGGTGTCGGTCCCTGTCCCGAGAACGGACAACTTCAAGCGCGCGCGCCGTGGCTTCTACTAGGCGGTTCCTCAGCCTGTCGAACAGGCCTCGGGCCGCTACCTTACCCGAGAACGGCCAATTCAAACTCACACGTGGCCGGTTCTACCAGGCGGTTCGGCCATCTCTAGTCTGTCGAATCGCCTAGGGCCGCGACCTCTCTTGAGAACGCAAGAACGGTCAATTTCCCGCTCGCGCGTGCTAGTTTCTACTAGGCGGTTCAACCATCCGAGCTTGTCAAACTTGCCTCGGACTGCTTCGGTCAATTCACGCTCGCATGTGGTCGTCTCTTCTAGTTGGTTCTTTCGGGCGAGAAGGACTCCGAGGCCGTGCTCGGTGTGTGGCTTCCCGCGCCTCTGCCGACGCCGCGAGCGCTGCCTGATCATGGCGCGATTTGGCCGTTGGCCGTTGGCGTGGAGAACGATTTGGGCGGTATCGATGTTTGACCTTGCGGTATAGTTTGTTGCTCTCTGTGTGGGTTGACCCATCCGCCGAGCATAGTCGAATCGCCTCGGGACGCTCGGGTTAACCCGTTCCAGCGCGCGCCGTGGTTTCTTCTATAAGGTTCAACCATCCTCGGGTTAGCCCATAGAAGAAACCACGGCGCGCTGGTTAATAACCCTACCCTGGGATAACCGGGTTAACCCGGGGCGAACCGCTCTGTTCTATTGTTCCCTTAGGGTTAAGCCGATATATATACAAACACATATATATCGGGTTAGGGTTAAACCGATCACCTATGATAGGAGAATGCATTCAGTGGAGGGGTATGCATAGACTAGGTTGACCCCTTAAAGGTGCCCTGCAGCTACGAATTAACCGCTGTAGGTAAATTCGCTCTGCTTAGGTACGGGTTAACCCTAACCATCCACAGCCTGTCAAATAGGCCTCGGACCGCTACCTTGCCCGAGAACGGCGAATCCGAGTTCAGGTTACCCGTGAGCTTGGGTTATAACCTGAAACGGCCACGTGTTAACCCGAGGTCAACTCACGCTCGCATGTGGTCGTCTCTTCTAGTTGGTTCTATCGGATCGTGTCTGTCGAGTCACACGAGTGACAGCCGCGCCTAGCGGAACACACACGCGGGTTAACCCAGATGGGATGAGAGGGTAGCTCGCCCGTGCGCCCTGGCGCGCCCGACAACTTGGCCTTTACACGATATTGTTATTACAAATATTGTATGGTGGATAGCTGACAAACGGGAGTTCGGAAGGGGAGTCGTATACCGCCCAATCATCGTGCAATAGTATTGCACTAGGGTGGGCAACGCAGGTGGGCGGGGGGAATGAAATGATGATTTATTTGTGGACAACAGCCTCGAAGAACAACAATATCTTGTAAAGGCTAACCGACAACGGGATGTGTCGAATCGCCGCGGACTTTGGGACACTACTTCTCGCAAGGACGTCCGACTTCAAACGGGTTAGCCCCGGGTTAACCCCGGGTTAACCAGAGGCTCCCAGTCTGAGCGCGGTCTAACACCATCTTTTGTTGTAACCTAGTAGGGCGGGTTCCCCACTAGGCCAAGTACCAGCGCTGGTGCATAGTGGGGAACCCGCCCTACTAGGTTACAACAAAACAGTGGTCCTGATCCGGAGGGACTAACACTGCCCGCCGCGAACGACTCGCGCCGGGGGTGTTACGTTCCCGTGGTTATCGAACCCTGGTACGGGGGCACACCAGCCGACACTTAGCCTTTACAAGATATTGTTAACCCGACTTCAAGCGCGCGGCATCGTGGCTTCTACTAGGCGGTTCAACCATCCCCAGCCTGTCGAATAGGGATCTTGTAGAAGTTGGTAGGTCACGAGGGCTCCGAGTATCAGGTTCCACGTCACAGGAGTGACAACCGCGTCTAGCGGGACAAGTGCACGTCACTCTAGTGACAGCCGCGTCTAGCGGAACGCACACGCGTACGATGGGATGGTAGGCAGCTCGCCCGTGCGCCGACACTGGCGCGCCCGACAACGGGATGTGGATACCGGAGAGGGGCCTCGGAGATACCGATGGGGTCTCCGTGACGCCTCGGGCTGCTACCTCTCTTGGGAACGCAAAAAAGATCAATTGTACGCTCGCGCGTGCTAGTTTCTACTAGGCGGTTCAACCATCCCCAGCATGTCGAATATTAGCCTTTACAAGATATTGCCATCACCAATATTGTATGGTGTATGGCATACACGGGGAGGGTGGGTGGCGGGGCGTATATTGCGCAATGCTCGTGCAATAGTATTGCAATAGTGTGGGCAATGCAGGAGAGGAGCGGGGCAATACAGAATGATTGATTCATGCACACAAGCTTTATTTAAAGTGAAAGTGAACGAATATCTTGTAAAGGCCAAGTCGAATAGGCCTCGGGCTGCTACCTCTCTTGGGAACGCAAAAAAAGATAAATTGTACGCTCGCGCGTGCTAGTTTCTATCAGGCGCTTCGGCCATCCCCAGCCGGTCGAATAGGCCTCGGGCCGCTACTTAGACCGAGAACGGCCAATTCAAGCTCGCACGTGCTAGTTTCTACTAGGCGGTTCAACCATCTCTAGGTCGGGTTAACCCTTAAAGGTGCCCTGTGCGCCTAAGTGAAACGACTTCGAGTTTCCTATACTCAAAACGACGAAACGCTTAGTCGAAACTCGCTCAGGTACCTGAGCAAAGCGAATTTAACCATAGCGGTTAATTAGTAGCTGCAGGGCACCTTTAACCCCAGTCGCCTCGGACTGCTACCTCTCTTGAGAATGGTCTAACTAGAGCGCGCGCGCCATACCTTCTACCAGGGCTAACCCGAGTCTGTTAAACCTCGCATGTGGTCGTCTTTACTAGTCGGTACCTTCGGATCGGGTCGTATAGCCTCGGACTTCTATCACTCCCAAGAACGGCCGATTCCAAGCGCGCGCGCCGTAGCTTCTACTAGGCTTTACCCGAGTCTGTGGAATCGCCTCGGACCGCTACTTGTCCCGAGAATCGTAAAATTCAAGCGCGCGCGGTAGTTTTTACCAGGCGGTTTTAGGGTTGAGGGGTAAGGATTACCCCTCCCGAGGTGGGGGTGGAATGGGCTGGTAAGATAGAGTGGGGGATTGGGGTCAGTAAGATAAATAATGTGTGGGGGGGGGTAGTACATTTGAGGGTGGTAGTAAAATACAGTGTGGGGTGGGTGGGTTAGAAAGATACAGTGGGGGGTGGGGAGAATGGGCTAGTGAGATTCAGTGAAGGGGGTGAAATCCGGCTGGCGAATAGCCTCGGTCTGCTGCTGCCTCTGGGTTTAGCGTAACTCGAGTCTTTGGTTAGTCCGATCGGTTAAACCGACGTTATAAGGATATCGTGTGGGGGGGAGTATCGCGGGTTGGGGGGGGGAGGGGGGGTACTGCAGTAGAAAGGGGCTGACCCTATGCTCGGTGATAGTGACTCCCGGCTCCGTCCCCTCCCAGCGGTATTTTCTTGCTACCCGTCCTTGGTCGGCCACATGTACTGTATATACTATATCGTATACTAGGGCTACCTTGTGGTTGTTTGTGTGGAGTGCCTGCCTGCGGAAGCCGTGAGGTGTAGTGTCTGCGACAGGCCGGAGTTCATCTGGCGTGGCGCCGCTGGCCGGTGTGCGCGCGTAGGCGCGTGTGCTGTGTGCTGGGGTGCGGCCGGATATTTGCCTACATGCATAGACGCGTACCCAAGAGCGCGTGGCGCGTGCGGCGGTGTTAGCTAGTATTGTTAGCTAAGCGGCCCGCTATCTCTATGTTTAAGATTTAACGGCGGGTGGCCTAGTTGTAGTTAGTTACATAAATAAATTTTGTTTTTGTGTGTGTTCGCCAGGCGCCTGACGCCAGATGCCGCAGTGTTAGGGTTAGGGCCTCACACCGTCGTAAACTATAACTCGAGCGATCGAGTTCAGGCAAGCGCACGGAAGGCACCGTAAACCGCAAACCGTAAATTGGTGGCTAGCGGCTAGTTTTGTCTCGATTCAATAACGTGCGCTGCACACGGCACAGCGCTAATAATAAATAATTTACGAGTTAAAGCTCGAGTCGCTCACGCTTACGCATGTTGCATCGACATAATATTTATCGTGACATATGTCGCGTGGACATACATTGTCATACATTATGTCGTATGTATGAAGATCTCCGATCTCCTCGTCTTTTTGTCCTTGACGCGGGGCACAAGGGCTCGGAGCTAGAGCTAGAACGCTGATAGTGGGCATACGAAGCGGATTCGGAAGAGGGGGCGTCGGGCGTCGTGGGTTGGGGGTGGGAAGCGGGGTGGGGCGGGGGGTAAAGGTAACTGTGTGCTAAGTGGTAGTATATCATATCCTGCTATAGAGATAGAGCGAGCAAAGAGAAGCCATATTACCACACATACCCTGCCCTAGCGGCTTTCCTCAAGCAGTCAGCAAACCATGCATTATAGCTTGCATCACGGTGTGAAGTGACGTGTGACGTGACGCGTGACGCGCAGAACGTGAGTGCATGTGCAGTCTAGAGTTTGGGGGCTTATTCCAAGTCTCGCGACTCTTGCTAATGGAGTTTTGGGACTTGCAGCCCCCCGACCCCAAGCCTGCGTCGCTTCGCGACGCAGAAGGAGGGGGTGGGTTTGCCACCTTTGAGGTGGCGCGCGCCTGGGCTTGGATTGGCTTCTCATCTTGTCCCGTGACCTGTGCTGTGGGGCCGTGACGGGCTGTGTGAGAATTTTTTGTTTGATTTGAGTGTGTGTGGCCGCCGGGTAACAGTAACAGTGGTTTATGTCAGTGTCAGTGTAAGTGTGTAACTAAAACCGTATACGCATTTTATAAAGCCTTTCTAATATCATAATGCTCCACAAATCAAGTATGAGCGGGCGGCCGCAATCAATCTCAAAGTCAATAAAGGTTCTCACTCACACTTACAAAGCTACACACGGGCAAAAGAGAAGACCCTTGGGCCTTGTAGTAGGGGGTGGGGGCAGTGTGCAGTGTGGCGGCGCGCTGGTGGTCGCGGGGGTGGCTGCACGGGGGCGGGGGGGCGTGGCTCTGCTCTGCTTTGCCTTCGTCCTGTCCTGTGTGTCGCCTGTGCCTGTGCCCCTTTAGCCTGCCTTATAGCCTGGCCTTTGTGCGTGCGCCCCCCCCCCCCCCCCCCCGTGGGCGCGTCGTGGGCGTTACCACTATACTACCCCGTGCTATATACACATATCGTGACTCCCCCACCCCTGCGCATCATTCAATCACTAAAAATACACACATCCAACAACGACCAGCTCCGCGCTCCGCGCCCGCACAACCACAACCAGGCGGCTGGCTCAAGTACGTACTGATTTTCAGATTAAAGGTTGACCCTAGCCCTGCTTAATCTTAACCCGAACCTCTCTCTCTCTATCGGGTTAACCCGACATACAGGCCCGCGGCGCCACGCCAGAGCTCCGGCACCTGTCGGGTTTACCCGTGCGTGTACGCGCGTGTCGTGTGTGGCTTTGTGAGGACGACCTTGGATTGATTGTACGCGCGTGTATGCTGGCGCCGCCGAATCTTTACATACATATACATACAGATACATTCATAAATAGATACCGGTACACAGCACCAAATTACTTGGCTCCGCAGCAGGCCTCCGGCCGCCCCGCGCCTCTGCGCGCCATCGCCGTCGAGTACTACTTAGCACGCAGCTCCGACACAGCACACATCACGCCCAGCATGCGCATGCGCGCGATTTCAAATCTCTGTCTATCTCTATCTTTCTATAGAGATAGATCACAGACTTGTAGATAGACATTCCACTATATATTCACAACACGCCTCGACTCTCGCTGCTGAAGTTGGGGCTTTTAGCCTTTAGCCCCCCAAGCCTGCGTCAATTCGAGACGCATGGGTTTGCTGCCCTCCTGTGTGGCGGTGCCAAGATGTGGCTTCTGCTTGCCCGTGTGTGGCTTTGGCTTTGTGAGAAATTGATGATTGCTTGATAGACATTTGATCACAGCTCCGGTCGCCCTGTAGTGCCATCTACTTCGGGGGGGGATAACCCGCGAAATGCTCGAGGGCCCTGCGCCCTGCACCACATAATAATATACCGATCATCTTATTCGACGGAAACGTATACTATGCGGCTTCAGATGCTCACATCAAGGGAGCAGCAGCTGCTGATAGATATTTAATCAGCTCCGGTCGCCCTGCGCCATCTCCGTCATGTACTCCGAGAACGGGCCCAGCATACGAATAAAGGCGAATCTCTCTACACGTATCTATCGCTACCTATCGATAAAGATAGAAATAGATCGATATAGGGTGAACCCGTCGGAGCTGATTATTGATTACACATCGGGGAGGTTAACCTCCTATCCGCGTGAACGCGGGGCGCGAAATGCAAAGGCATCGGGTTAACCCGATGCAAAGGCAGGCAGATTGCGCCGGGGAACCCGACGACGCAATCTGCCTCTGCATCGGGTAAACCCGAGACATAGTAACAGATTTATATATAGACATCTAATCAGCTGCGGTCGCCCTGTGCCATCTCTGTCATGCATTCCGAGAGCGGGCCCAGCATACGCGTGATTCCAAATCTCTCTCTACCTCTACACATATCTATCGCCACTTATCTATAAAGGATCGTACTGGATTAGATATATGTTTAAGCAGCTCCGGTCGCCCTGCGCCATGCACTCCGAGAGCGGGCCCAGCATCCGCAGGACTGCGAATATTTCTCGATATTACATCGATCGCTACCTATCTATAAAGATAGCAATAGATAGATAGATGTTTAATCAGTAATTAGCTGCGGTCGCCCTGTGCCATCTCCGTCATGTATTCCGACAGCGGGCCCAGCATACGCGTGAAGGCGGGTCGGGAGATACAGAGGCAGATTGCGCCGGTGGTGGCGGTGACGGTCGCCTCACGCTTGTCGCTCCTGTAGCACGAAGTTGGCAATGGTAATAGTAGTAATAGCAGTAATAGTAATAGTAATAGTAGTAGTAGTGGCAGTAGTAATAGTAGTAGTGGTAGTAGTAGTAGTAGTAGTAGTTGTAGAAGTAGTAGTAGTAGTAGTAGTTGTAGTTGTAGTAGAAGTTGCAGTGGTAGTAGCTCGGGCAGCAGCAGCAGCAGTTGTTGTTGTAGACGTAGTGGTAGGAGTAGCAGCAGCAGAAGCAGCAACAATAGTAGTAGTAGTAGAAGTAGTAGTTGTAGTAGTAATATTAATAGTACGAGTAGTAGTAGTAGTGGTAGCAGTAGTGGTAAGGTTGATCCAGCGGTGACGGTGGCCTCGCGCTTGTCGCTCCTGTAGCACGAAATTCGCAAGGATAATAGCAGTAATAGTAGTGATCGTGATAGTAATAGTAATACTAGTAGTAGCAGTAGTGGTAGTGGTAATAGTAATAGTGATAGTAGTAGTAGTAGTAGTAGTACTAGTGACGGTCGCCTCACGCTTGTCGCTCCTATATCACGAAGAAAGTCGTTTTCAATAGTAGTAGTAATAGTAGTAGCAGCAGTAGTAGTAGCAGTAGCAGTAGTAGTATTGGAAGTAGTATTGGTAGTAGTAGTAGTGTAGTGGGCTAACCCTCAACATACGGTGGCTTCGCGCTTATCGCTCCTGTAGCCCAAATAAGACAGCAATTCATGTTAATCGGGTTCACCCCAACCAACTTGTAATTTTCAATGGTAGTAGAAGTAGTAGTAACACACTAGTAGTAGTGGTAGTATAAGTATTAGTAGTGGTAGTGGGTAGTAATAGTAGTAACAGGTGCCTCAAGCTTGTCGCCCCTGCAGCACGAAAGGACAGTAATTCGCAATGCTATTAGTAAAAGTAGAAGTAGTAGCAATAGTAGTAGTGGTAGTAGTGGTAGTAGTAGTAGTAGTAGTAGTAGTAGTAGTAGTGGTTAGTAGTAGTAGTAGTAGTAGTGGTTAGTAGTAGTAGTAGTGACGGTGGCCTCGCGCTTGTCTCTCCTATATCACGAAGAGGACAGCAATTCATGTTACTCGGGTTCAGCCTAACCCTGATCCTTGACCCCAACTAATAATTCTCAATGGTAGTAGTAGTAGTAGTAACACACTAGTAGTAGTGGTAGTAGTGGTAGTATTGGTATTGATAGTGGTAGTGGGTAGTAATTGTAGTGACGGCGCCTCAAGGGTTAACCCTAACTCTCCTGCAGCACGAAAGGACAGTAAATCGCAATGGTATTCGTGAAAGTAGTAGTAGTAGCAATAGTAGTAGTGGTAGTAGTCATAGTAGTAGTAGTAGTAGTAGTGGTGGTGGTGGTAGTAGTAGTAGTAGTAGTAGTAGTAGTAGGAGTAGTAGTAGTAGTAGTAGTGGTTGGTAGTAGTAGTAGTGACGGTGGCCTCGCGCTTGTCGCTCCTATACCACGAAGAAAACAGTCATTTTCAATAGTAGTAGTACTAGTAGTAGCAGCAGTAGTAGTAGCAGTAGTAGCAGTAGTATTGGTAGTAGTAGTAGTAGTAGTAATAGTAGTAGTAGTAGTAGTAGTGGGTTAACCCTCAGCCTACGGTGGCTTCGCGCTTGTCGCTCCTCTATCATGAAGAGGACAGTAATTCATGTTAATCGGGTTCAGCCTAACCCTGATCCTTGACCCCAACTAGTAATTCTCAATGGTAGTAGTAGTAGTAGTAACACACTAGTAGTAGTGATAGTGGTAGTATAAGTATTGATAGTGGTAGTGGGTAGTAATAGTAGTGATGGTGCCTCGCACGTGTCTCTCCTGCAGCACGAAAGGACAGTAATTCGTGTTACTAAGGTTGAAGGTGCCCTGCAGCTACTAATGAACTGCTACGGGTAAGTTCGCTTTGCTCATGCACATTAGCGAATTTCGACTAAGAATTTCGTCGTTCTGATTATAAGAAACCCGAAGTCAAATCACTTCGGCGTACAGGGCACCTTTAACCCCAACCCTAACCCCTAACCCTAATAAGTAGATATAATTCTCAATGGTAGTAGTAATACTAACAATAGTAGTAGTGGTGCTAGTAGTAGTAGAAGTAGAAGAAGAAGAAGTAGTAGTAGTAGTAGACGTCGGCGTAGTAGCAAGAGATAGCGTAGGTATGAGTGGTAGTATCTTGGTAGCAATATTCGGAAGATTATTACTCCAGTCTTGAGTAGTGCTAACTCTAAAAAATAACAATTCCTAGTAGTAATTCTATTAGTAGTGGTAGTAGTAGTAACTGTCGGTGTAGTCGTAGAATATTAAGTAGTCATCAATATTAAAATCTTGGTCGCAGTGTTCGAATTATTTATTATTTCTCACTTGAGTGGTGCCAACTCGCCAAAAAACAATTTCTGGTTGTAGAAGTGAAACTAGAAGAAGTAGCAGACGTAACTGTCGATGTAACAAGAAGAGATACACGAGGTAATATTGGTAGTATATTAATAGCATCGAATAACTATTATTGCTCACTTGAGTAGTGCCAATTCGCCAAAAAAGTCTCCGGCGGTCAGACGGCGCGACACCTCGCCACGGCCCACCTGTACGGGTAGAAAAAAAGGAAGGTTAGATTTATACTGCAGTTTCCCGGAATATACATATATATCTACATAAATAAATAAAAAGTATATATATATATATAAATGAATAAATAAATACATATATGCATGTATTCATGTGTAAATATATATACATATACATATATATATATATATATATATATATATATATATATATATATATATATATAAATATATATATATATATATATATATATATATATATATATATATATATATAAATATAAATATATAAATATATATATATACATATATATATATATAAATAAATCAATACATATATGTTAACCCAGCGGTCAGACGGCGCGACACCTCGCCACGGCCCACCTGTACGGGTAGAAAAAAAGGAAGGTTCGATTTATACTGCAATTTCCCGGAATATACATATATATCTACATAAAAAAATAAAAAGCATATGTATATATATAAATAAATAAATGAATAAACAAATAAATATATGCATGTTTTCATGTGTATATATATACATATATATATATATATACATGTATATATATATATGTATATATATATATATATATATATATATATATATATATATATATATATATATATATATATATATATATATATATATATATATAAATATAAATATTTATACATATAAATAAATAAATAAATAAATAAATATATGTTAA
>Ga0209491_10011102_pt1 | contig 10691 bp, 15 predicted proteins | sample BON02_FD_187213 | JGI IMG/M metagenome (GOLD analysis project Ga0209491, IMG submission 187213) | Freshwater microbial communities from Lake Bonney liftoff mats and glacier meltwater in Antarctica - BON-02 (SPAdes) (version 2) | ecosystem: Environmental > Aquatic > Freshwater > Ice > Glacier...
CCAAGCCCACCATGCTTTTCGCAGCCTCTTTGCCTACAACATGACGTTCGAGTTAGACCATGACGTGCCCGTGACATATGCAGATCGGCCTTATCTGTCAGGGTTTACATATCGAGGACATGGCAACGTGCGTAAGAAGCGCAGCAAACAAATAGTAGCTATCATCGGAAAGTGTGCTTCACACACCGCCCGTGACGTCTATGTGCAGCAACTAGCTCAACATCTTGTTCTTGATTCCTACGGAGCGTGTTTGAACAACAAGCCGCCGCCGGTTGGGGACGCGGAGTGGTACAACATTTACGGCGAGTCAAAGCTGCAAGTCATGAGTGAGTACCACTTTTGTGTGGCCTTCGAAAACAGTCGGCACCTCGATTACGTGACTGAAAAAGTGTTCCAGGCTTATGCCGCGGGGTGTGTGCCACTGTATGACGGCGCACCAAACGTGGCGAGTCTCCTGCCTTACATGTCCTACATTGACCGTAAGCACTTCAAGGATGCCCATGCCATGGCCGTCTATTTACGTCAGCTGGTCGACTCGCCTCATCTCTACGCCCAATACTTCCGGTGGAAGTCCAACCAGACTGAGGTAGCCAAACTTGAATATTTGGCAACTCTTGGTTCGGACTCTGGTTGGTGCCGTCTGTGTGACTTGTTGCTCAACACCTACCATGATAGAGAGTAGATAGAAAGAAAGAGTAGAAAGCGAGCTAGAAACAAAGGCTGAGGTTAGAAAGGCAGGTACCTTGAGGCTAGCAAGAGAAGCCAGCAAGAGAAGCCAAGGCATGAGAGTAGGAAGAGAAGCCAAGGCAGAGCAACCATCTTGAAACAAGCACTTCAATTCGAAAGTTTCAAGACAAACTAGCCCAAATGCCCACAACTTGGCTCGAGCTTTCCTCGGATGCCACCTTCAAGAACCAGGAAGAGGAGCTCATTCGCCTCTCCAAAGGCGCCATCATGACGTTTACACTGCAAGCTACCGATTCCCAAAAGAAAATGCTCTGGGACAAGTTCGTAGGCGAAGTTGAGACAGACGGGCTCTTGATAGCTGACGACACTCTTACTGAGTACCTCGCGCACCTATCACCATATGCCCTCAGCACATACAAGGACCTGAGACGAGCCGGTCTCACAGACGACAACTGTCCAAGTGCTAAATGAGCAATCGCTCTCTACACAGCCGACAAATCTAAAGGTCATATTGGCATGTGTGACTTTTGTGGACCTAACAGCACGCACCACACGCAACACTGCTTCAAGCTCCAAGCACTCAACGCCAAGGTAGACCGGATCAAGCATCAGAAACAAATCGCAGGCAATTCAACAAATCGCAGGCAATTCAAGTCAAGGCCAAGACTTCAAACTTTCTCGTCGCCAGCAATCTGGCAACCAGGCCTATGCAAGCTAAGGAGCACGCGGCGGCCACCAAGGTCAAGGAGCACTAGACAAGCGAGACAACGAGACGAGCGAGACAACTACCAAGGTCAAGGTGGTTACCTGGGACAAGGAGCGCGAGACGACTAGCACGAATCAGGCGCACGCGGCGGCTTTCAAGGCAAGCGCGACAAACGGCGAGGAGGACGCGGAGGCAATAAGCGCTAATGGAAAGGCCGACGCGACCAACCAGGACAACAAGACTCTCAGCGCCACAACAACAACTAGGGCAGTCGCGACCAACAAGCGCCACCTCGCCATGCAAATCCAGTCGTCAACTTTACACGCGAACAGGGAAAGTCTGGACCTAAACGCGGTGGCGTAAACTGCAAGGGCAGAGACTAGAGAGTCGAGAAGATGGCGAATATCGGCATTTTGGTTTAGAGAGGAATAAGTGTCTCTTCAATTTACGTGGGACACATTTGTAAATTAGAAAGGAGTCTTTAGGGACGTGACGTCTGATTCGTGACTGAAGTTATCTATCAACTTTGCGTCGAACTTGCTGATAGCAGTACTGCTATCAGCAAACACACACCCACGTACACTCACACACACACACACACACAAACACACACACGCGCAAAATTCAAGTTCAAAATCCACTTCTGCAGTTTGCGCAAGATTCAGTTTCCCCTTTTTTCCAAGTGAAATGCAGTTATTGTTCCCTTCTCTCTTTTTCCCCCTTTCCTTATTTACTTCTGCTCCAATCAAGCATTTTCTGACGCCAACGCTGCGGTGCTAATGGCAGTATGTCACATTTGAAAATGTCAAAACGATGCTGCTCTCCCTGTGCTACCAAACAAAAACTCTCTACCACTCCGTATAATTGAATAAAAGATTTGAATGTATGTTTTTTTTGTCCAAAATTACCTCCGGCCTAAGACCCCTGGGTCACCTCGCGAGTGCAAGCCTCTGCCCCCGCACATTCGAGGGGACCTAGGAAGAGGTCGCAGTCCAGTAGTCACGGAGGTGTTAAGCGGCGCGGCGGGCTAACGCTCCCTGCTTGCCAGGTGTAGACAGACCTGATGGTGTCGTAGGGGTCATGAGGGAAGTAACGCGACGGTCGCGCGGCACCTTGATAAAACTAGGGACACTACACCTTGTAAATGAAGTAATAATAAAGTTTTTTGTAAGTGAAAAAAAAAGTGCACGGGGAAAACTTGACACTAAAATTCGATATTTGGGGAAGTTGGGAGAGCATATGCGCATTGAGAGGGAAAAGGCAGGGGAAGATCTCGGTACCTGTGCACAGCTTGATCACAATGTAAGCGGCTCTTGGTTCAAGCTCATAGTGATATGATGATATGATAAGGTCTAGAATCCCTATTGGCGGAGGTGCACTAGATTCAGACGCTACTTGTCGAGACAGTCTGGCACGCCATCCAGGTTCCTGCTCTTGCTCCCATGCACCTTGCGCCAGTGCTTGGTGAGTACTAAGTACGCGGTATACAGGCATAAACACTATGAACTGCGGTATTGGTTTTGCAGGATTATTTTCACGACAGAGAATTTGCGTTCGCAGTCAGACTTCATAGTGTGCAAAGGCGGGTCGATTGGATAGAGATAAACGTCGTGATTCATGTGGTAGTCGATCTTGTTTGCTAACAAGTTGAAATGAGTCCAGTTTTCTTCGGAGACTCCTCCATAGTTGGTGCTATACCCTGCGGACTCACGTATTTTACGACGCTCGACGCCACCTTGTCTGCCAAATTCAAATAGCCGTTGGCATGCCTTTTTCACGAGGAGATCACTCTGGAGCTTTCGGCTAAAATGCTGCCAATTGCAGATCTGATGATGATGCTTCAACATCCTTCGACCCAGCTCTCGCTCAGCCACCTTATGCGAAAAGAACCAATTCCCTTGACTGTATTTAACCTCATGGCGTTTGCCTTGAGCAGATGCATGGTCTGGACTCTGCCAGGTTTCCAATTGAGTAAGCTCAATGTCACAGAGATTGAAGTTCTGAATTTCGCATGATTCATCGCGACTCATGATCAAATGCACATGTTGCACCGTTTTGTGTAGACAAGCGTTAGTGCCGAGGAGGCCCTTCGTCTCTGGATTCCGCGCTTGAGGGTGAATCCAAGTCATGCCCTCGTTATGACTGGTGAATGCATCGTATGTGTCGAAGCGACCTTGCTGATAGCATCGCCACAAATAATACTCCTCCAAATCCTGCCTTCGGAGAATCTTCCAGATGTCTACATCTTCGCAGCATCGAAGTACGTCGCCAGTGAATTCGTCACAAGAGTAGTTTCTCCATTTTCGACGTGCTGGGCGCGGCCGAGGAAACTAAAGATAATGAGAGATTGAAGTGTGGACTGGATAAAGCTCATTTCTACATTCAGTCTCTAGGCTCACCATCAGTTCAGCGAATTCAAGGATCTTGATCTGCAGAATTGTAGAATATTTATAACAATATCGATCTGTGAACGCAGGCCACCACGGACCGGTGGTGCATTGTGGACGGTCTTCATCTTGTGACCACTTGACTACATCGTCATCTTGTCGCCAACAGCTGTTGTGATTAGAGTGAGTTGGTGTCTCTTCATACACGCAGTTGCAAATTGTGCATAGGCTAACAATAATAGGTCCCAATTGCTCGCTGGATTCTTTTCCTCGATGCATGCACGCATTTTTTTCTGCGTAACGGAGAAAAAGCTTGTCGGCCAAGCAGACGATCAAGTGTAAGGACTTGTCGTGATTTTTGTACAAGTCATGTTGTGCATCAAGAATTTCACTTAAGTAAACGACGCGATCATCAATCGGCACGACCGACGAAACGGTATTACCAGACGTACCGAATTTCCGCACTCGATCTGCAATGTTCTTACTGCCGATGTCAGCTCTTGGGGGCTAACTGTTTCAAGGAGCTTCCACGAGTTTTTTGTCCAACCCACATATTTCTGCCGTTGATAGCGGCCACAGCCCTTTTCAAAATAGAGTAGTGGAAAATTCTCGTCATGCATCCATTCGTCAGCCAAGTGCGCACCCATCATCCTACCTAGGTGAGGCCTCTGCTTGGCTTTGTACAAGAGATCATAGCCCGTTTTCAAGCCGATTTCAATTACTTCAGCATCTTTGAGCACAGGGCATAGATCATCTAAGAGTACTTGCAGGTCCTTGTCCAACAAACACTCTTGAAAATCAAGCGTTTGCATCTCTTTAACCAACTTGAGAGCTTGGCGTGCGAGACCCTTGTGCTCGTCTTCGACGATTTGATGGTGTTCGTAGGTAAACATCCTCTGAGGGCCCTTCTGGCCACAACCAGGAGATTCGTTAGCACTTACGTCACATTTTGTCGGGGGACCCATCATTACCCGTATTGTACACGTTGCAGTTGAGAATTCTTCATGCCCCTTCGCATTGCGATATTGAATCTGGAAGATCGCATGTTCACGAGGAATACGATGCACGAAGCGAGAGTCATCTTTGCTCTGCAGATCTTGATCGAAGAAATAATTTGATGCGTTAATCAAAGGCACGTAAGACATCTTACCATCGGGTCGCAGCTTTTGTTGGTCATCAATAGCGCGAGCAATCTGTTTGTCCTCACGAATCGTTGCAAGGGATTGCGGAAAATGCGCTTGACAGACGGTGTAGGCATCATGAGATTGCGGCTCTTGGTCAATTACGCAATTGTTTCGCAAGATTCGCGCGCCGTTCGAGCCAGGCAGGTCGCCGCTTCTTTGTTGATCTCTGCCTTGAAACGAAGTCTGGCAGTGTGGCAAAACGTCGATTTCAATCTTTTCACCGATCTTTTCTGAATATGGTTCCAGCACGACGACTACTTGGCCTGTCCACCGTGAAGTTTGCTCGCATAGTTCGAAGCGAGTACCGTGGGGCCTGCAATTTGCCGTCAGAGAATCCGGCAGTTTCGTTGGCCTGTTCACAAAGGCTTTCAACATTCATCACAACCTTTTGGTTAGAGCCTAGGTTTTGGAACCGAGGCTTGACATCTGGTGTGAAGCATATGATTTTCTCGGATGGCTTGCACTTTTCACATGTATCGTCCAGATACTCAGAGTTCAGAGTACCACAGTGTTTACACTTGCCGTTCTGCTCAACTTGCTGAAGCGTTGATCCTTGGCACGACAGTGAGAAAATTCCCAAGCGTAGTGCAACTGCAAGTGCTTCTTCAAAAAGCCGCGTGTAGACTCGTTCCACGGATTGGAAATTTCACACATGCCTAGCAGCAGTACCTTTCCTTCTTCAGGCTTCGCCCAAGCTGATTTGTTGACTTTGCATAGAAAGCCTCCATAATCCAAGTTCTTATAGTCTTTGTTGTAAGGCTGATGAATACCACCAGGCACGCTCGGATACAACTGATCACGTGAATACGATCTTTCTTCAGGCGTCAGTTGATGATTTGAATTTCGCATAGCGAATTGCTGTTGGTCGAGTTTTTCAAAAGTACCTTCGAAATAAGCAAGGCGTAGGCCTCCTACGATAGGGGACAATCTACTTTGCAGTAGACTAGTCTTGGAGCCGTCACCGTCATCGTTGTCATCGTCATCTTCGTCGTCTTCAGCATCCTCTGCATTGGAGAGATCCATATCGTCGGTGTGAGAGTCATCACCTTCTCCATCGGATCCATGCTCATCATTTCCATAGTAGATTGCGTGATCTTCACTTTCTTCGACGACCTGATGCATAGCATACACACTGTTGACAAGGTGCGTCACATTGCGTGTGACAGCGAGTTCCTGCGCAGTAGCATCATCCTTTTCAGAGATCTCCATTGCCACATTCAAGAGCAGGTACTCAATAACTCGTTTTGCCTCTTCACAAGCAACATGACGTACCAGTCCAACTTCCAGTCGGATTTGAAACCCATCAAATCACATCTCGAGTGCCATTTGCACCACTATTTCTCGTAGCAGTTTGTTTCGGTGTTTCTCAGCCGATTCCACTTGACGTACCGCTAAATATGGCCCATTGTTTGCGAGGCCTAATGCTTGCCACACCAACTTTTCGCAATCCCGAGTATGCATCCAAAAGATCACTGCTCCACCGCCTTTCTCATGCTCAATTCGTGTCTGTGCCTCGGTTCGATGAGCACGAGGCAGTACAGAGTTTGGGCTTTGGGAATGAGCCATTTTTCATAACATCTTGCCGTGGCTGAGATTTTCAATGCCTTCGCTACCATTGGCGCCACCCTTTGAAGGGGCTGGCGCCCTGGCATCGTCATCATCGTCAGCAGATTCGTTAGATTCTTCACTGCTGCTGCTTTGGACGAGGTCAGACAGCGATTCGTGTGATGAATCTGGCAACATCCTAGACGTGCTGGCAATGCCGATATTTTCGTCAATATCGTATTCTTGATTTTGTTCTAGAGGCATCTCAGACGCTTCTTCAAAAATCAAAGCAATTACATTGACAGCTGCAGGTTGGTGGTCACTGATGACGGCAGCAGGCGACTTGTAACGTGCGTCAGCGTAGCCGTGAACTTTTTCGTTTTCGTATGGACGGTTCTCAACATCTCGTAGAGCTTCAAGCGCATCGTAGATGAATCCCTTGAGGATGCTTTGGTCACTTAGCATAATGAGCTTTTCCTGAGTTGGTATCTCTTACTCGACAAACATGCCGGCTATTTTGCCAACTAGGAGCGCCCATTCTCGAGTCGTCGGAAATAGATCGGAGCTTATCTTGTCTCCATTCATCAAGAAGCCGATACAGTAGTATGCCTCATTCTGTAGCATTTCCGCCCAACGGTCACTTGGAGCATAAGTAAAATCGCTTGCGAGGGATTTGAAAGTGAAAGTATGGATCACATTCAGATTTGGCCGAAGCAACTTCCACATCCAATCCCAGATGTTTCATTCCAAAAGATTCAGAGATGACGCTACTTCGCTGTAGTACTCGGTGAAAGGTGAGGGAAGATTTGATTCATGGATCCACCCTTCGCTTTGAAGTGCTCTTTCGTCGGGAGTGCTCCATGGCGTTCCCGTCATCATCAACTGAGGATCCCAGCCACTCCGCTGCCGCGCGTAATCAAAACCCCTCTGTCGCCACAAAATCATTGTGTTCGTGACGTATGCCTCGAGCTGAGCCGGGTGGGGCCCGCGGGTCAGTGCTCTTGAGATATGGCGAGGTTGCTTTCAAGTGAGGCGCTCCAGGGGTGCTAACTCACTGCGCCATCACTTGCTCTCCCACACTCTACGACGACAATTTGTTGCTCCTCCCCCAGTTGAAAAACATCGTATGGGGAGGCATCTTTAACTCCTGATGGAAAAAAGGAATAGTTTTGGTCACGGTTATTGTCACGGTAGTCACAGAGGTGGGCAAGAGGGAAGCAGAGGGAAACAGCGATTGAGAGGCGTGAGAGAGAGACAGAGCGGAAGAGAAGGCACCAGAAAATATACGCGTCCTAAGTAAAAGCGACAAAAAAACGTAAAAAATACTGAATTTTGGACAAAGAATCTAATCTAATTGGCGTAGAGACATTCAACAGTGAGCAGTGACAAGCGTGAGCGGTACACCCAACAGGCCGGTGCCTCTCCGTCTGCTGTGGCACCTGCGATGTCTGGGTCAGTGTCCACATGTCCATGTTTTTGCAACCATTTTTCACCGAGTGCGTCTCTCCTCTCTCCTGTACCGACATGATGGCCTGGCCTGGCTGGCGAGCTGGCCTGTGATGTACCTATGCAACCTGCCTGTATTGGTTTAACAAAACAGTGGGTTGAGCCGGATCAACCCAAATCATTCACAAAATAAATCGAGTTGAGTCCGCTCGTCCCAATTTGTGCCGAAAAATTGGAGTTGAGCCGGTGGCCGGCAGGGCCACGGTCCTGCCGACGAGTTGAGCCCTGGCTCCCGGCTCAGCTCGAGGCATACATGACGGGCTCCACAGCGAGCCCATTCCTCATAATAATGTCTTTGCTTTTCCTGATCCTCATAAGATGTGAAATGGAATCGAGAGACATCTCCAACCTTAAGCCCCACACTGAGTGCCAGGGTACCATGTAATCCGTCAACTTCAACATTGTCATCAAGGCCGTCAGCGACGTCTTCTTGCGCATCATATTCCAGATCAGTATCGACTTCGCATAAGAGTCAAGATTTTCGGCAGGCCCGGGAACATTGATCTTAGATGTTATGAAGTACGTGCTACCCCCCCCCATGCCAGATTCGATCATGCCAAGTGGAGGATGCCATTCATACGTAGTTCCTTCGGATTCGGCTGCCGCTTTCAATAGGCTTTGCCCAAGATCTGATGATTCACACTGCGGATGTGCAGCGGTAAATGCAGCGGCAGCGCCTCCACGAGCACCACGTCCTCCGCGTACCGTACCACGCCCTCCGCGCATCACACCACGTCCAATCCCACGGCCCCACAGTCCGCCTCTGCCTCGCACACCTTGATCTGCTTGAACAGAGGGTCCTTGGTCAGCGGGATCATGGCCAAAATCGCAGGCGTTGCTTTGGTGTCGATGGCAGTTGCCGTATTGTTGCCACATGCGGCAAGGTGATTTCTTGGTAGCATCATCACTTGCTCTCGTACCGCCACGTGCGTTGCGTGTACCACGCCTGCCTCTCCCCACGTTGCCTGCACCTCTGCCACGTGGAGCAGGGTGTTTTGAGCGAGGCTTTCCTGCTTCATTGAGAAGATCAACAACCTCAGTAGTCTTAGCAATCACTGCATCCATTTTCACCTTTACTGTATCGGCATTGGTTGCATGCGGGACGGCTTTCGACAAATTGTCGATACCTTTGTTCACGTCAGCAGCAGCTCGAAGAATGGGCGCTAGGATTTCGAGGTGATTTGCCTGCAGCTTGAGGGTTGCATTTAATTTTGGGCACACCTTGGTAATGTGTTGGAATCCCCATGTAGCACATGTCGGTGTATTGACAAGTTTGGCTGGCCCAGATCCGAAGAAAGCGAGCTTCAATCCATTTGCCCCATCGCCTTCAACACTGACAGATGCACTGCTGTTCCCTACAATTGAGTTGAGAGCTGGACTCCCATTTTTAAAGCTCAAGAGTGCAGGATCCAAGGCTGCCAGAAACGCGCTATGTTTTGCATTTTGAAATTGTTTCTGGCGAGGATTGGCATCTTTCAAAACGTCTTTACCGTAGAATGCATCTAGTGGCACAGGTGTGTTAGTAGTTCCAGATACATTGTACTGCAAATACTTTGGGGCTCCTGCTGCAGTTGAGTTGGCATGTCAATGGTCTTGATAGTTGAAAGGAATTCCTCCATCTCATCAGCGCTTGGCCAAACTCGCCTGTAGATGGCGTCAAGTTCACCACGTCTTTGATAACGTTCTCTTGCCTTTACAGTATGCGCCGTCGTGTCGGAGTCGAACATTCGTAAGATAAGAAAATTGATTACCATATCAATAATCATCTCTCCATGCTCCTCTTTGTGCCGACGTAGCTTCGTGAGAGTAAGACTTTACTTCTTCCTTGAGATGTGCGACAACGGTACGGCTTGTGTCGCAGTAAGACTTTACTTCTTCCTTGAGACGTGCGACAACGGTACGGCTTGTGTCACCGCTAGGAGTGAAGAACATTTCCGAGGTACAACTTGCACTAAAACTCGAGTTATTTTCATCATCAGGTAGATCGTCACCCCCCCCCAATTGCATTTGTCGTTTGGCGAAGGCGATTGTTTGCTTTCTGAAGTGAAATATTCTATTGCTGAATCATCAAGAAATCAGCAAGGAGATCTCGAGTGGGCTCTGTCAAGCACTCATTCATTTCTTCAACTTTTTTCTGAATGAAGAGGGTTTCATTCTCTTCTGCGATCGCAGCATGCTCAACAATACTTGCACTATGACGCATTTGCAAGTTGTAGATTTGCAATTTGAACGAAGGATTTGACAAAGCATCAGGAAATTACACGTGTAATATTATGTCGTTTAATTTTAAACGACATAATAATACATATGAAATTCTTCAACGACATAATTCTGTTTTACAAAACTGTATGACATTTTTATGTCATAAATTTTAGAGATTATGTCGTTTAACTTCTTATCTGACATAATAATAAATTTCAATGTTATTTACATGTCATCGTATTTTTGAACAGCATAACAATATTACAATGTGTGATTATATTATGTCACTCAATAAACCGTGTTGGAGTCGTCCGAAAAAGAGCGGTACTGTAGTCTCCCGAAGAACAGAGCGCGCGAGGATGGTCTGCGAAAGAAGGTCTCCCGAAGGTCAAAATCGAGCAGGAAGGGGAAGGGCGAGCGAAGAAGTTCGCTTAATGGTCGGACGCGCGCAGAAAGTAGGGCATGGCGCTTGCT
>Ga0209491_10011103_pt1 | contig 10691 bp, 14 predicted proteins | sample BON02_FD_187213 | JGI IMG/M metagenome (GOLD analysis project Ga0209491, IMG submission 187213) | Freshwater microbial communities from Lake Bonney liftoff mats and glacier meltwater in Antarctica - BON-02 (SPAdes) (version 2) | ecosystem: Environmental > Aquatic > Freshwater > Ice > Glacier...
ATAATAAACACTCTTAAATTAAAAAAAAAAAAGGGCAAAAAAAAACCTCATTTTTTCCCGGATGATGGCTAGCGATCGTTAGGGCGGCCAGCCGGCTGCTGGACAGCCGAGACCGATTCACAGTTTGTCAGGGCCTGCAACTGAATGGCAACCTGTGACTTAACCGCTGTGTGCTCTGACTGCACCACGCGCGCCCTCCGCACCACTGTTTGCCGTTGATCCCTTTTTCCCGGCGGCCATGGCTAAGCGCTTGCGACGGCGAGAAGCAAATGGGTCGCAAGCACATGGCGGAGGCGCAGCGAGTGTGCCGCCTGGCACACAAGCCCGCAGCCAGGAGTGCGACAACAAGGCTCCAGGCCCAGATGACAAGCCCTCCTTCCCAAAGCCTCTGGCCATGCGAAGCCTCCGCTCCATGAACCCTCCCATGACAAACAATCCGAGAATGCTAGACGGCCCCAACAAAACACAACATCATCTGAGGCCCTCAAAGCTAAGAACCTCACTCTGCATGCCACGCCTCATACAACACCATCTCAACCTCTTACACGCCTCTTGCCGGGGTAATGGCCGCATTGGACCTCCTTGATCCTGGTGGTTGTGTTCCACGCAGTCTGCAGGTGCACCATCAGTGGTGCACAGGTGGATGTGAGGCGCACATCCTTGGGATCACAATGCTGGTCTGCGTGGACATCTTCACAAAAGCTGTAATCATCAACCCACAACCCCCTCAACCCGAAACCTGAACCAAAACAAGTGTACCCCACTCTGACCCTGCACACATTTCGCATACATGCACACACTCACACAAACCCCCATAATACACCCCATGTCTACTTTGCCCCTTTCTCATGTCAACTTTGCCCATTGCGCAGTACAGACACACGAAAGGCAACACAAAGTACTCATGTACAAACTAACCATCACCCTTTCCACCCCCCCGCTTCTTTCCCACCAACACACTTCCCGCATCATCTGAAACACTCCCTATTCCAGTCCCTTAGCAGGTCAACTGGAACCGGGTTTGTCCGCACAACCGCGCCATTTTTTTTTAGGGTTCTCACGAAATCAAGTCAGCCGCAGTCCAAGCACGGGCGTGGGCACCCAGCTGTCTATCAATGACAGTGGGACGGCAAAGGCGACTCACGGGACACGAGCAACTTCGACACAAGTTGTCCCATAGGGATATTTCTTCCTGTAGACCTTTAGGATTCGTCTTGGGGGTCTCTTTCCACTTCACGCGGACGGGGCTATCAATGCCTACGCCAGCGGGCGTCGTGGTTGAGAAGGGGTCCGAGTACATACTGGCCCACACTGGGCCGGGAGAGTTGGACAGGCGCCCCCAGGGGGGGGCGTGGGTCGGGGAAATTCCTCGGTAGTTTTGATGACGACACCAAAACCAGCAACCCCTTAAGAGTGTAGAGCCTTTTGAAAGAATTCTTCGGGCATTGTTCAAATCACAATGCCCGTACAAATTCTCTTCTTTTCTCGATCTTAGAAATGCTTCTAACAGGTTCCGACTGTTTTCACGTGATTTCCGACTGTTTCGATTCTGTTTTCCGGGATCTGTATGCTTCTCGACATTGGCCTCCCCCCGAAATTTGCCAAGTTGAGTAAAATATGATGGGAAAATCGAAAGTTTTTGAAAAGAATGTTGGTAGACCAAATTCATAGCGGTGGAGAGGGTTATACAGTACAGCCCGTTCCGTGGAAGATGATGAGAGACTCGAAATGCTGAATTAAATGGTAATCGAAATCCTGGGTGGTGTGGAGATTTTAGTCAACTGCAAATTCAAATGAAACAAAAATCTCAATTTGAATTTGTACCGCGAGATACCTCGGAATTCAAATCCAATCAAAATCTCAATTCGACTTTGTACCGTGAGATAATGAGATATTTGATTTTCTCGCTTCTGACTAGTTCACTGAAATGTCCCCAGCATTCAGGATTTCGATTTCGAGATTACCATTTAATTCAGCATTTCGAGTGTCATCTTCCACGGAACGGGCTGTACCATTTAATTCAGCATTTCCAGTCTCATCTTCCACGGAATGGGCTGTATCTTTGCGATTCACGACAATGCATATGTAGGGCAGGTCCTATATATAAGTAGTTTTCGAACTCAATGCAAACTGGAAACGAACCTTATGTCATTCGATCAGGTTCAAGGTATAGTACACGATCATTGCCCTGCCAAATCTTGGACTGCGCACAGATACAATTGTGGGGAAGAGTAAAGAGAACTTGAAACGAACCCTTGTTCGAAATGAGCCTTTAATAATCACCATCGCAAGTTGCCTTCTAATTACCATCGCAGGTGCCTGATGAGTGCAGGGCAATGCCCACCCACCAGACTGTCGTCCGCCACCTTGCTAATGCACTCATACAGTGCGCCCAACCTCAGAAGCTCAGATGCAAGACTGTCCTCTGCTGACTCAGTGCTGCTTCGACCGGAGTCAGCGTGCGTGCCTTTGCCGACTGCAAGACGTGAAGCCTGGGCCTGCTCCAAGGAAATCATTTCTCAGATGATGCTTTCTGACTCGAAACGACGGAGTCTTGATCTGTCGACGGCTCTCACCGTGAGAGCTCTCATGATTAAAGGTGTGAGTCGAGCAAACATTGCCAGAACTGGATTGTCATTGAAAGGCATGAGCTGGGATAATCTTGAGGAGGATCATCAAGGACCGTCCCGGGCCCTGACGCATCCCAAGGACTACTACTTGGAAGATCTGCATAGCGGAAAAGACTTGATGAAGGAACGCATCGCGGTCAAGTTCCAACAACTTCAGCTCAAAGATATCACCATATTTACCAACCCCGTTGATGCACTCGCACTGAGCCGAGAAAGAAGAGAACCCCTGCCTTCATTCGTCTGTGTGAGAGGAGCCCTACTGGCCAACGCGCACTGGAAGGGCCCATCGTCTGAACGCGTCCTCAAAGTTGTCCTCAAAATGGAGGACAGAATAAATGTCCGGCCACGAACAAAAGTTCAGCCTCGACGCTTTCAACGTAGTGCGTATGGAGATCAGAGGTGGGGGTTCTCCCGTAACATTCCGGGAACGTGTTCCGGGAACTAGTGGGAAACGTTCATCCTCGATAAATCTTTCAAAGTTGCTACTTTTTATATTGAACACCGACCATCACCTCCTTCTCATTCAAGACTCACGTGTGTGCCAAAGAAACATTGTAGATTCACCGTGACAACCTTGCACTCACTAGCATTTACTAGTGAAAGTTAATTGTAGCATAGTCCATCCATGTGCATTAGTTTTCGGGTGTGGTCTACAATAAATATGACTTGATCATCATCAACAACATCTTTGTCTCGCTCTCTCTTGCTCCCCTCTCCCAATCTCATTCTGAGGACGTACATAGAGAGAGAGAACTATTTCAACGAAGCTAGGTAGTTGGGACGCGCTGATGGGGGGCTACGTCCCTGCGTTGAACACACTTTTGGAGGGGGGTCTGCGTCTCTTTACTTGGTGCGTTGCCACATTTGAAGGCTTCATATTGCTCTAGTCTCTCGCACAGTCACCGCCTAAGCGGTAATACCAGAGGGGTGGAAACAGGAAAGAGGGGGGGTCACGGTCAAAGTTGGACTGGAAACCCCTGGCATGATACACTGAATTTTATTTGATGCGAACAAAGTACTTGTATACATACACAGTATTCAAGACTGTGATAGACAGGAGTGTATGTGATTGACTCACGCCAAAATATATATCAAAATGTCAGAAGTCATACCAATACAATCGCACAAGTGTTTGAGATCCGCAATTTATTATGTTTGTATCTCATCAAACGTGGATTTCTCCATGGGTAGTGTCTTTGTAGTACCCCAGACTCCTGGCCATATGTTTCCATCTTCCTTGGAAAGTTCCCACAACACAGAACTGAAGTGGAGTGCAAATTCCAGACACGATGCTTCCTTCTATACAGAAGTACATGCTCGCCTGGTGAGGTGTACACACTTAGTGGAAGCCCTGGTAATATGTTTCCATCTTCCTTGGAAAAGTTTCCACGACACAGAACTTGGTGGTCAATACATATACTGCCCAGTTGTACTTGTCTAGACAAATTTTGGCATTTGCATTAAAAAAGAATACATGTACAAAGAAGAGATGATGTATTTGACCAGCAGACAACCGCATTGTGTTGTTTACGTGTCGATGGACGCGCAATATCGTCTCGTCGAGACGTACAATGCATTGGATGTCTCGAAAGTGAACCCCAAGGACAAAACCAGCACGACCGTGGAGAGGCAATGCGACACCCCCTGGTATCGGAATGGTCTTATAATCAGTTCATATGTGCCAACATCTGCTCTCAACCAAATCCCATGTCTCAAAAATATAGAGAGTGCCGTCATTAATGCAAACAAATTGCGCCAACTTGCGCCCGGTCAAACTGAAGATGGATACGACATTGGTGGTTTCTATGTCGTGTCGGACGTTGGAGAGGTTTGCTTATGTAAATATCCGAAAGCTGCTTACAAATGGGCCAAGCAGATTGATCCCACTCTGGCGCCAAGCATCAAGTGGATCGACAGCGGGAACCAAAACGTGATTTCGATGGGTGTTTTGATTGTATCCTCAAGTATATTCTCAAAGGAGAAAAAACTTCGAATTGTCTTTTTTGGGTGGGGTTGCGTTGGTTGCGTTCCTGCGTTACAACAACACCAAATCTTTTACACTACCAGTGGTAAGAGACAAGTAATTGTCTACTACACTGCCACTAGTACAGGAGTCCTGACAGCCTATCTGTGACCGTAAACATTTTTGCGAGCTTTGAATCTGTTTTTGCAGGTTAACGCTAGGCGCAGACAAAATCTTAGGGAAGTAAGGAGATGCAAACACGCGTGGAGGGGGAAGAGGGGGGATGGGAAAACAGGCAGAGGAGGACAAGGAGCGGAACCTAGGCAGCCACAAGGAACCCAAGGATGACGGGGTCAAAGACGTAGTGGGTACCTTAATGAAACTAAACAAACCAGACGGCCCACACTGATGCAACCGGATCAGGCAGACCATGGCATGGAGGCTAATCCGCTAAATGCTGCCCTTAAAGCCACCCAGGAAACATACCGCAACAAGATGGCAGAGCTCTGCCTCCAAAGCTGGGAAGAAGCAGAATTCGTGGGCAACCATGGAGCCCCACTGCAACTTGCATTAGAGACAGGCTCATATATGGGACAAAGTCTGCCCATCTGGACCTCCCCAAAACCACTGACCTCCACGGTAAGAGACTGTACCACCAGTCACACCGCCTGGCAACTCAATATGGGTGCTGACACCACTACTCAGAGTCAAAATGACCACGGGCCCACATCTCCCTCCCCATCCGGGGGTACTGATGGAAAACAGGAGGGAGGCGAGGAAAAATGGGCGGCTAAGGTGAACCCAAGCACCTTCATAGTAGAAAAGTCTGGCAAAGAAGGAGTATTCGAAATCACCCCCCTACCCATGAGGAAGGAAGAGAAGACAGTCCTTGGATCTGAGTCCGATGGGCCAGAGATGGGATCTACTCCCAAGAGGGACACCGCCTCTCGAGCTCGGGTCGCCACCACAGCCATGACTACTGTGGGGGTTGGGAAGGAAAGACCTGATGAGGAAAATGCGAGAGAGAAGAAGACCCAGGCAATGCAAACCCCCCCAAAAGAAAACCCATCTGATGCACCCAACAAGGCCAGTACGGGACGAAAAGACAGAAAGACACCTTGTGAGGAGCCACCCACCCTTGGATTAGAGGACTACCACCCAGCCATCCTCCCACCCACGGAAGGAGACTAGGAGACTAGGGCAGCCAAGCAGCCCGAAATAAACCTGCCCGCAGGGAGGCCAGTCAAAACAGAGGACCCAAAGAGACCCACTACTGACAGGGAACTCGGATATACAAAGACGAAGGGTACCCCAAACGGAAACGTACATCCTGCTGCCGCCATACAACCCTAAACCCTAAACCCTAAAAAGGTAGTGTTCGACTTTTGCGTCCTGGCCGTGGGTCGTGTACATGTCGGTTGCCCACATCGGATTGACTATGCGACTGAATTTGGTTGAATAGTCGAAAGGCAAGTCGATTTTGGTGGACGCGATGTAGCGATGACCAGGCAAATAGAAAGTCCTTTCTTCTCGGTCAGGCCAATTTCACTCAATTCGGCTTCCACAGCTTTGATCATGTCAAAGTCTTTTATGTCGTATGTGTAGAAGTTGTTGTTGGTGACATTGCCTTCCTTAAAGTGGCCGTTAGCGTAAGATTGGTCTTTGATAACTGAGCTATTGTAGTTCAGGATTCTGGATCGATGAAAACGTGAAGTTTGATATTCATCATCGTTGGTGTCATGATCAAGTCCATCATCCTTTTGGAAGGTCACGATCATTGTGTCGTAATTGTAGGCTTCATGGATTAGGTTAACTTTGCCGAAGATGAACATTTCACTATCGATGGTGTCGTGGTCATCGTCGTGTTTCACGTAGATTTCGTTGTTGGGAAAAATGCACATGCAGTCGACTTTGTTGCCGTTTATGGTTTCGGAGAATTTAGCGAAACGTCCGTTTTCGGTGAACACGTCGGTGGAGGTGTTGAAGCGACCATCTTGAGAGAAGATTGGTTTCTGTTGTGGCTGCACAATCTCGGTGTTCAGAGCGAAGGGGTTGGGTACCGATTGGTTCTGATTGAAATGCATTCGAGGAGCAAGAGGAGGTAGTGCGGCGTTAGCTTGGTACATGTATGGAGGCGGCATGATGGCGGACTGCTGCTGTTGTTGACCGATTACGTGATTGGCTTGGAAGCGTTTGTGGTAGTACGGGTCGAAATTTTCAGCTTTCCCTTTGTAGTTGCCGCGTGCACCTTGGTCACTCGTTTTGCTGCCGCGCGCCCAGTTCTTGAGGTTGGCAAAGTTGGCTTGCTTCTTCCAGGGTTGTTTGTTGGAGTGCGATTCGAATTTGTTTGGATAGGGGCGTTTGAAGTTGGTGTCCTTGCTAGGAAGCTGGTATGGCTTGTAGGGGTTGATAGGAGGGCCAGCTTGGTATCCTTGATACCCTTGTCCAGTCTTTCGGTTGTTGCCCTTTCCGCGGCCGCCCTTCATGTTGTTGCGCCCTTTGTTTGAGTGGTTGCTAAGCATGTTTGAGTCCCAAGCTTGCACGGCTTTCTTGACTTTGGTGCAGTCCTTGATGTCATGAGGGCCGAAGCATTCTTGACAGGCATAGGCAGACGGGCACTCGATGTTGAAAACTGAGTCTTGAATTCGTTCGTAGAATCTCAGGGTATAGGCGTCGAGTTTCTTCAGATAGTGATAAAGGTTGGGTAGGTTGTCATCTTCATGCCATGTGTCCATCTCTTGGATGATAGGTGAGAAAGGGAGAGGTTGCAAGATGCTAGGGTTGACTTCGACCTTCGTGATTACGCCGATCAATTTGGTGACGAGAGCAACTTCATGAGGTGCAGCCATGGGGTGCAGAATCATAATCCGTGATGGGAAATTGTGAAACGAGTTTGGGAACGAGGCTGTTCAAGTTGAAGTAGAGCTGTTCGTAGAACTTTGCATGGCAGTTGCAGTGAGCTTCGGCGTCAAGAAGAGGGAAGTTGTTCATGTCCATCTCGCCGCGTCCGCCTTCTCCTTCTCGGTTGCGAGGGAGCAGCCAGAGCAGGTTATATTTCTTTCCATCGTCGCCTTTTTTTTTAGTCGTGGCGGCCCAGACAGTCAGTTTCTCGATGTACTTGACGACAGCTGTGAAGGCTTGCCAGTTTCCCTTGTCGAACATGTTCTTGTTGACGGATGGAAGGCGAGCATGATCATTCTTGCCCATCTTGTTGATGTAAATCACTCGGTTGGATGGTCAGTCGAGTCATGTTTTCGGATCGCCCTTTTATGTGAACACGAAAAAAAGGAATATAATCAGCGGCCCAGAGACCAGAGTTTGCCGATTTGTTTATTCTAGGTCCCAGTAACTTTTCGTAGGTACTCTTGCGTTTCAGGGCTCATAACCTGAGGAAGAACACCGGGTGGGTGTTTGGTTGGGTTGAGTACGGAGTGATGAGACTCTTGGAACGGATGTAGTAGTACGAACTCTTTATTAAGTTCTTGGAATTGTGGAACATATCGTGGAACTTGGAGGAATAAATCTATCCAAATTCTCGATTCCATTTATATTGATTCACTCAAACTGAAGCGGTCAAATAGATAGCCAGAGTCAATCTATGGTCAAAGGAAGGCTGACTAATTACTATGGATAGAATCAGTCAACTTCTTGAATAAAATATAAATATATTTGTTTTTCCTAAATCCATTTAAATGGTATTTAGTAAAACCGAAATCTCCTGAATTTAGATTAATTCGCTAAATCAGAGATATGGTTTTATCACAGTCATGTTAGATGCCCCGAAAGCAGCCAGTGCCGTTGCGCTGACGACGGGTAGTGCGTACACCCCATACGTTTTGATAAGCTCGAATGCCCCTGCGGGGCCTGTCACTTGGTTGCTATCAGTTGAAAATGTGGTCACATGACCAGTGCGTGAAATGTCAGTCACACTGACCAAATTGTATTGCAGAGACGGGTCGTAGTAGACGTCTTTCACGACAATCTTGCTCGACTTTCCTGTCGTGTTGAGCATCTCGAGGCACAAATCTCCTGTGAACTTGATGGCTTGCGGGTCGGTGAGACCCATCACCATCTTAGGCTCAGACAGGCGTCGTATATTGACGAGCATCGACACATCGTGAATCAGCGTAGTACTAGCGCCAGAGTCACGAAGCAGCTGCCCTTTGGCAAATCCAGTGGCTGCCTGCGAACAGTACTGCTGATGATCCTGCGCTATGCGCTTAATGCCATATCGAGTAGCATTGCCGGGCGGAGACTCGATGTCCCAATTTTCGATAGCATGCTGTGCTCCGATGGCATTAATCGTATGCGGACTGAGTGCCTGCGTGGAGGCAAACTGCGTGAACAGCACACAGCATGTGAGCAGGATGCACACTCCTGCTGTTGTCGTGTGCCGACCGCCTGCCGCAGGCGCGATCCACGTTATCACGCTGCTGCATGCTTGCCACAAGCGATTAGTGACTGACGAGGCGAATCCATGAATGCCGCTGAGGAGCATGACTATGCACGACATGATTGCAATCTGGTGCACAATTGCTTCGCTATAATTTGGGCCTCGCCGCAGATACGCATCAGCATTGTTGCCAAATTTGTCGATGCTGGCCTCACCATCATCGGGGATGCAAGGCTCGTCATCTTCGAGAGAGCTGATCGAATCTGCAACAATACCACCAAGTCCTAGGCTGAAGGCATTGCCCGAGTAGTCAGTTTGTGCGAAACCTGCCATGACAGACTCGTCGGAGGCCTTCTGCGTGTCTAGCACCTTTTGCACACCGCTGGCTACTCGCTCGTCAATCAATTTCTCAATGGCTGCTGCGCCTAAGTGCGGCACAGCGACGACACGACTGCCCGCGTGAGATGCTTTCTTGGGTTGCTTGCACTTCGGACACGCGGCTCTGACTGTAGTGTCTTGAACATCGGGAAATTCATAGTAGAAATTGTCATCTCCGCATTTTCCGCACGTCCACTTGGGCATGTATGGGCGCTTGTTCGCCTTCTTGCGCTCGAACTCCGGCTTGAAATCACGGCGAGAATTGTTGGGAGCACCCATTTTCTTTCCAACAGCCTCATCCTTTTTGGCACCATTGAAGATGGTGCGCACCGAACCTGGAAGAGGTTTACCATGCTCAACAAGACCAGTGTAGTCCTTGACGATTGCAGGATTACTTGATTTCAGGTTATGAGCCCTGAAAGAAGCCGAGATCTGGCAACCATGGGTTAATAATGGACACAACACACACACACCTGACAGCCGCGAGGCGTGCCAAGCTATTGCGTTTTACGACAACTTTACTCCTCAAAAGTCACGACCTATAAAGATCGAACCGTTATCGGTTGAACCGTTATCGGTTGCATGAACCCTCCTCCACAAGAGGCATAGAAAAAACTCCCGCCGGATTCCATCACTCAGTGCTGGAAACTTGTTCAACAAGATGGAAAAACTTGATCATCAACTTTTTGCGATCTGAGTTTCCTGCGGATTTTTCAACAAAAGAGACCTATGAAAAACAATTCACCAGCAAACTAAGCGCTGGAAACTAAATTGATCGACGGACGGTAACGACCCTTTGGTATCGTTCGTCCACTTTAACGTCATCTCTCCTTCACCCTCATCTGCTTGCAAGGGCTAGAGCTTGACAAGCTAGCAATCAGAGCTTGACAAGCTGGGTCAAGCTAGCGATCAGATCTGAACCAGCTAGCGATCTTGAACCGAAGAATGCGTCTAAATGAATGAAGATTGCTTTTATTGTTGCTCATACAAGAAATAATATAGTAGTTTTGTTTGCAACACTCAAGCTTGAGTCTTTTATGCTCACCGAAGTGAGAGACTGTGATTTGCTGATTGTCGTCACATATCAGGAAATTACACGTGTAATATTATGTCGTTTAATTTTAAACGACATAATATTACATATGAAATTCTTAAACGACATATTTATGTTTCAAAAATTGTAAGACATTTTTATGTTACAATTTTGAAAATTATGTCGTTTTATTTCTTATTCGACATAATAATGAATTGTTAATGTTATTTATATGTCATCGTATTTTTGAACAGCATAATAATATTACAATGTGTGATTATATTATATCACTCA
>Ga0209491_10011112_pt1 | contig 10686 bp, 11 predicted proteins | sample BON02_FD_187213 | JGI IMG/M metagenome (GOLD analysis project Ga0209491, IMG submission 187213) | Freshwater microbial communities from Lake Bonney liftoff mats and glacier meltwater in Antarctica - BON-02 (SPAdes) (version 2) | ecosystem: Environmental > Aquatic > Freshwater > Ice > Glacier...
TAAGAAGGAAAACAAACCCAGAGGAATTAAGCAATACGCTATTGAAAAATAAGAAGGCAGCGCAATTGTTTGTAAACAGGGAAGGTATTTACAGGTGGTTTATTGAAAATTTATCTAAAAGAACATACAGATGCCCGGTAAAGAAAACTTATTCCTCAGCAGTTGATCAAAAAATCTTGGCGAAGTTATCACTCATATAAATCACTCGCAGATTAGAATAGAGCCAAAAAAAATAAACATAATGAAATATGTATTTCAATTTTGAAAAATATCTTGTCTGAAAATATCAAAAAATGCCTGTTCACTTCTAATCTCCTCAAAAACAGGATCTATTAAGGCTCTTTGATAAATTAACTCATTAGAATCTATCGCTTTTTTAAGATGGATAATAGCCACTTCCTTCTGAGCACTTTTAGCAGCGACCATGGCAAGCCCATAATAGCCGTATCCGTAATTCCGATCTGCGATCACTGATTCTTCAAAAGACAAACTCGCATTGCCGTAGTCATTTGCCAAATAATAAGCTAAACCTTTATTGAAAAAGTCTTTAGCATCTGAATAAGGATAATCAAATCGAAGAGTTGCCAATCTATAGTCACCTCGAATCACATCCAGAGCTCCCCTCAAACTCTCATTGATTTTCAAAAAATTCGGATCTCTGGACAAAACAGAAGCGTCTGAAAGCTTTTTATAAGCCTCCCAATACTCGCCTTTCAGTGTCAATATCTGTCCTTGATTGTATAGTACATAGGCGTTAGTCTCCAATTTTGATGCCTGAATCAATAGACTATTGGCTTCCTCCCAAAGTTTGTATTTTACTTCTGAGTCAAGCGTTCGCTGGGCTAGTCTCATTTTCACCACCGCAAGATTATTGTATGGAAGTACCGACCGAAACAGCTCTGTCATTTTGCTATAAATTGCCTCTTTATCTTGCAATCTGGGTGAAAATTCTCCAGCTATGGCCCATTCCCCCAAGTCAAGCGACTTTCCAATCCTGTTTTCGTCGAGAATTTTCCGGAGTTCCATTGCCTGATCCTGATCTAGTCCAGGAAGAGAATTTGCTTCAATTTCGATTTTCACTGCTCGAAGTCTTGGAAACAGCGATCTTGAAATTTCAGAAAAACCTGCAACCTTGTTTAATTGGGCTGCCTGATCTACAAACTCGGATTCGCTCAACAATATTGAATAGTACTCATCCTTTCGCTGAGTGGAGATTCTGATATCATCTCTCAGAAGAAGCCGAAAATCAAACCAATCATTCCATCGAGATTTGACCTCAGTAAGACTATCATGCATCATAAAGTCCGATGCTGCCAAATAGCGGTATACTTCAGCCGCTCGATCATTACCGAGTTTGCTGGTTTTTCCTTCAGCCACTTCCGGCGATTGGATTCCGGTGATTCGAAGTTTTACGATATTGGGATTTTCGGTAATGAAATTTCCAAGGTTTTCGATCGCATCCTTATTCGAGGTCGATAAATCCAACTTTGATGACCCGGGTTTGAATAAGACTTCAAAAGCTCCTGATCGGCTCAAGTCCATTGCGGCTGTGCCTGTGGGGATGTACAATCCCACATCCGGGATCGGTTCATTGGGGTTTACCTTTCCTATTTTGGCCAGCAATGGCGTGGTGACTACTCCTTTGGTTAGAACTTTCCGCTCCTCCGGTTCTGGCGGATTTCTTTCGCCTTGATTAAACTGCAATTCCAGAAAGCTCGCATCCATCCAAGATGAATAAGGTATGATAAAGCTTTTCTTGAAGTGATAAGCATCAAATTCTTTCTGAAGTTCGATTACTCCAAGATTAAGGCTACTTTCCGGCGAGCGCATCTTGAGCCGAACTATAGGATTCCTTGGTCTCATGATCGATTCAACTGGTATATTACCTTCCACTTCAAACCGAATGGAATCCCGCAAATATTCCAGAGTGCTAGGCGTTACTTTCGAATCCTTCAGAAAATTACTTTCAGGCACTATAATTGAACTGCAGCTCAACAGGAAGAATAGACCTAAAAAACTAAAAATTTCATTATTAACTCGTCGATTCCGCATCTGTATTGATATTATTCTTACCTTTTTTATAAATTTAAAGCTATTAAACGAACTGAAACTATGGACAGGTTAAGGATATTTTTTGAGGAGCGTGCATTTGGAGTTTGTTCTAGACTTGGTGAAAAACTTAATTTCCCAATTGACAGTATTCGTTTATTTTTTATTTACACCTCTTTTATTACTATGGGTTCTCCGGTGATCCTCTATGTATCCATGGCGATGATGATGAAAGTCAGAACTTATTTGAGGAAGAAAAACAATCCAATACTTTTTGATTAAAGTTCGAGAAAAGACTTCTTTCCCAATATTTTCCAATTCCAAAATACAAATCGAACAGGACTTTTGCTCGGAACCGCATTTTCCACGATGCCAATTTTCAAAATCTTTACTTTTTTTTCACTAAAATCTGAATACCCTTTCCAGATCGCTTTCGCAAAGTCTTTTTCTCCTTTTACCCAGAAGTTGATCGCAGCTATATTCTCCAGAAAATATTTCACACTATATATAAGAGTGAAATTTCTAGAATTTTTATAAACCATACTTAGGCTGTTTCGGATATTCAGATATAGCTTCATAGCGCTTGCCCGATCGAGTGTAGCACCTCCCAAATGGTAGACCTTGACCGCTCCGGTGTATCCCATTTTCCAGCCTCGCTTTCGCATTCGCCAGCAAAGGTCAATCTCCTCCATATGCGCAAAAAAATCAGAGTCAAAACCTCCCATTTTATGAAAAATATCTGCTTTCACCGCCATACAAGCACCTGAAGTCCAATCGACTTGAATATCGTCGTCATACTGTCCAGTATCAGTTTCTATCGAATCCCATATTCGTCCCCGACAATAGGGATAGCAAAATTCATCCAAAAAACCCCCACCCGCACCCGCATAGTCAAATCGACTTTTGTCTTTCCATGATAGAATTTTGGGTTGAAATGCTGCGAATTCGGGCTTAGCCATCAGTTTGGCAATCAACAAAGCATCCCAGCCCGCAGTAACCTCCACATCCGAATTAAGCAAAATATAATTTTCATACCGGCATGCAAGCTGCTCCAAACCCCAATTATAGCCTTCAGCAAAACCTAGATTTTTGGTGGCTTGCAAAAACTGAATCTGAGGAAAATTCTGTTTCACAAAAATGAGTGAATCATCGCTGCTATCATTATCAACTATCCAGATATCAAAACAACTATTTTCAGATACCGAAGGTAAAAAGGTCTTCAAGGTCTTTTCCCCGTTATAGTTCAATATAACTATTGCACAGGATCTCATCCAAACATACTACCTAAATCCATCCCGGGAATATTAGGGATCATTCCATCGGTCGCTGATTTCATCTCTGTTTTGATTTTTTCATCAATAGTTAGCATCGCAATATTCGTAGCAGCAACAATCAGATCACTTAGCATTTCCTTGTCCTTGGGAGATAATAGACTATCGTCCATTTCAATAGTCAATAATTTTCGCTCCCCATTTACAGTCACTTTCACCATTCCGGCGCCAGCCTCTCCTGTTGCATTGAGCAGATGAAGTTTTGATTGTGCTTCTTTTATTTTGACTTGAGCCTCTTTGACCTTGCCCATCATCCCCATTAAATCAAACATAGTTTTTTATTTATAGTAAAACTTTCTGTACAGCAGAATTTTATTTTAAAATTTTACAGATTACAAAAATAAAATTTGGATAAATTATACTTATAAAATTCATAAGATAATTTTCTGTAACCTTTTCAAATTTTTTCGAGTATCCTAAATTATCAACCTCTCCACTTATGCGAATCCTGGAAATCATCAATAAAGAACAAATCTCTAACTTTCAATTTTCAAAGAAGGATGTTCTACCCTCAAAAGAGGATCAAAAGCTACGAATGGCAGACCTGCATCGTGCTCAAACCTTGGGTAATCTGCTTCAATCTAAGGTAAAACTCATCTTTGAATCGGCCGAAGGAATAGTCTACCAAGTAGAAACCACTGTTTGGGCTGTAGGAAATGAATATGTGTCCCTCAAAGGCGGAAAGGTGATCCCGATCAGTTCGATACATAGAGTAGACTAGCCCAGCATTACAAAAGCTGAATCCAAAGTCATACTTTCCTGAGTTCCAGTTTCAAGGTTTTTAATTGAAATCAGGCCTTCGCTCATCTCATCATCTCCGCAGATTGCTACGAAAAGAATCCCTTTTTTGGAAGCAAACTCAAGCTGTTTTTTAAGTTTTGCCAGATCTGGATAGAGTTCTGCTTTAATTCCAGCCTTTCTAAACTGCTGCAGGAGAGACAAACCATAGCTAAAGCCATTTTCATCAAAATGGCAAAGAAGAAGTTTGGACGTTTGAATACTTTCCTGCGGAAAAAGATTCAACTCCTCAAGTACATCGTATAATCGATCCACTCCAAAAGAAAAACCGACTCCCGACACATCGTTCAATCCAAACACTCCAGTAAGACTATCATACCTTCCTCCTCCACTAACCGATCCAATTGAAGCATTGTTGACTTTGACCTCGAAAATCGCTCCGGTGTAATACGAAAGCCCTCTGGCAAGCATGACATCAAAATCTACATAATCGAGATTTTCGCCCATTCCGATCAGGATCCCGGCCAGTTCCTCCAACTCCTTAATTCCCTGAAGGCCAATAGTGCTTTCACTAAGAAATACTTTCAGAAATTGCATCCTGCCTTCAAAATCCTTCGAAAGGTTAATTAGTGGATATAATTTCCCCATCGATTCTGGTGAAAAATTGCGTGAAATCAACTCCTCTTTGACTTTTTCCCATCCGATTTTATCGAGTTTATCTATGGCTACGCAAAGCTGTCCCTCCATCCCGGCAGCTCCAATGGCTTCTGAGATTCCGGTCAGGATTTTTCGATTATTGAGCTTGATACTGTAATCTGTCAATTTCAGCTTCGCAAAAACCTCCCTGATCATCAGGATTATTTCTGCTTCGCAAAGCAGACTATCCGTACCCACTACATCTGCATCACACTGATAGAACTCCCGATAGCGACCCTTCTGAGGGCGATCTGCCCGCCAAACCGGCTGAATCTGAAAGCGCTTAAACGGGAAAGCCAGATCATTTCGATTCATGACTACAAATCTTGCAAATGGCACTGTGAGATCATATCGCAGCCCTTTTTCGGATACTTTTGAAAGTGTAGCAGCAGCTCCCAACTCCAAATCACCTTCATCAACGTTTTTCAAATAATCACCACTATTCAAGATCTTAAATAGTAGCTGATCGCCTTCCTCACCATATTTACCAGTTAGCGTACTGAGATTCTCCATAGCTGGAGTTTCGATCTGATTATAACCAAAAAGCTGGAAGGTCGATCGGATTTGATCTAAGATGTAATTTCTTCTTGCCATTTGGATAGTCCCAAAATCACGGGTTCCCTTTGGAAGACTTGGCTTTTGCATTGGTAATATTTACGTATTTAACTTTCAAATTTATTCAAAATAAAGGAAACAGGGGCTTATTTACTAAAAGAGGCACAATTTATTCCTCATTTATTTTAGGCAGAAAAGAATTGTTTCCTTACTTTTACGATTCATTTCGAAACAACTAATTAAAACATACGACCATGGCAGTTACTACGCTTAAAAGAAAACTAAAAAGAAAAAGACAAAGTCAGACCACACGTGTGATTAAGATTAAACAACTTTGTGCTATGCCTATTATTAAAAACGTGGACATAGAGGAGCTCAAAAAATCATTCGGGAAGTAATTTCTTCCAGGAACAGCATTTGAAAGACGATCATTTTGATCGTCTTTTTTTGTTAGCACCAATTACATTGAATGTGTCGAAGCGAATTATTAAAAAAATAGTTTTTGATCAGGTCTAGGAATCCCGTTATATTCATTTGAAAAACTTTGCGCTCTTAGCGGTAAAATTATTACTCTACCGTTTTGGCGAAACCTCATTTTTCCAATTGGCGTCTTTTAGGCCAAAACCTGGAGTCAACTTCAAATATCTGACCCATGGGTTAACACCCATGGCTGATATATCCCGCGCCTTCAGCACTATTTCATATTGGTTTCTGCAACCGTTGGTGCCTCCACGGACGGTTAACATTAGGCCCTAAAAACCTCAATCTCATTCGACCAATATAAATCGTCACTGAAGATAATTACGGTGGCGATAGGCTTTAGTCTTTTGTTTTCTGTGTGAACTATGCGGTTCAAAAAACCCATAACTCCTCGGTGAAAAATTACCATCTGACCGTTTTGGCGAAACCTCATTTTAACAATTGGCGTCTTTTCGACCAAAACCCGGAGTCAACTTCAAATATCTAATCCATGGGCTAACACCCATGGCTGATATATCCTGCGCCTTCAGCGCTATTTCATATTGGTTTTTGCCACCGTTCGTGTCTCCATGAACGGTAAACATTAGGCGCTAAAAACCTCAATCTCATTCGACCAATATAAATCGTCAGTGAAGATAATCGAGGTGGCGATAGGCTTTAGTCTTATTTCTTCTATTTGAACTATGCGGTTCAAAAAATCCCTAAATCCTCGGTGAAAAATTACCATCCAAACGTTTTGGCGAAACCTCACTTTTCCGATTTATATCAATTCGGCCAAAATCTAGAAATGAAATAAATTATCGTGAGTTAACCATACATTGTTCCTACAGGACAATTTATTTCCCTCTTTTTCCTAATTCCACCACTCGAAGATTTTTGATTTTGCCTGCATCTAGGTCAAAGAGCAACATCGTCCGAATAATATGAAAACCCTGTTGCCCTATCGCCCCAGGATTCATGTAGAGACAATTTACTGTTGAATCAAATTCCACTTTACAGATATGAGAATGTCCACAAATGAATAGCTGTGGTTGATTTTCTTTTATTTTTTGCTTCACTCCCTTCGCATATCGAGGTGGCTTTCCCCCAATATGTGTCATTACAACTTTCACTCCGTCCACCATGAAGACATCCCACTCAGGATAAATTTGCTGCGCTTCCGTGTCATCGATATTCCCAAATACCGCGCGGATATTCTTTCCGGCAGGCAACTGTTGCATCACATTCAAAAGTCCAATATCCCCTGCGTGCCAGATTTCATCACAATCATCTAAATAGGTAAGCGTTTTGTGATCAATGTAACTGTGAGAATCAGAGATAAGCGCAATTTTGGTGGGCATTTGAATGAATCCTTAGTTATTTTAATTTAAATATGGAATTGTAAATCTTTATATCAAACTAATTTCTCATGAAAACTTTACAAATCTTCTATCTGGCAAGTCTCTTATTCCTATTTCAGTCAAATTCTACACTGGCTCAAAGTCTGGATTCAGCTACAGTCATCTCGGTGACCACTTTTGAGAGAATGACTTCCAAAAAGAGAAATCTGATTTTGGATATGAGAACTCCCGAGGAAATGGCTGAGGGTTATATTATCAATGCCTCAAATATTGATTTCTTAAACGAGCAATTCTCAGAACAGACTAAAGACTTAGATAAAAATAAAACTTATCTCCTCTACTGTATATCCAGAAAAAGGTCAGCGCCTTGATGAGGACTGCTGGTTTTAAGAAAGCTTACTTACTGGATTGATGCATCGTAGCTTGGAAGCAAAAGGGAAAAACAATAATTAAATGAACCAGATCATCTCAACTAATCTTTATACTGGAGAGATTCTAAAAGCGCTCAACCCGCTCTCCAAACCTGAAGTCGAGCAACCAATAGCCAAAGGTGACAAGGCTTTTCACTCTTGGGAAAACAAGCTTTTAGCACAGTTCTCAATTGATGCGAAAAGCAGCTCAGCAATAAAGAAAAATACGCCCAATTGATCTCTTTGGAAATAGGAAAAGTAATCATGACTGCTTCGAATCCACATTTACCTTTTGGCGAAGTAATAAAAATTTGCTTCGGACTCGAGTTAAGCCGAGGTAGGATTTTGAAATTCGTGAATTATAAGACCGTGTACCTAGGCTGACCGTTTAGGTATTAAAACCTGCTTATTTTTGCTTTTGGTCTTTTCCTTTCTATTTTTACGATCCAAAATTTAGTAAATAACTAATGAGAGAAATACAGTTTCGAGAAGCCCTACGAGAGGCGATGTCCGAGGAAATGAGACGTGATCCAAACGTCTTTTTGATGGGCGAAGAGGTAGCTGAATACAACGGAGCATATAAAGTATCTCAAGGGATGCTGGAGGAATTTGGTCCTGAGCGAATTTATGACACCCCTATTTCAGAGCTAGGCTTTGCGGGTTTAGGTGTAGGCGCAGCCATGAATGGATTGAAGCCAATCATTGAATTTATGACCTTCAATTTTTCGTTAGTTGCTATTGATCAGATCATCAACTCAGCAGCCAAGATGCTTGCCATGTCTGGTGGAGCCTATAGCGTGCCAATTGTTTTTCGAGGTCCTACAGGAAATGCCGGCCAACTTGGTGCGACTCACTCATCCAATTTTGAAAATTGGTTTGCCAATACTCCTGGTCTTAAAGTAATCGTTCCTTCAACTCCATACGATGCCAAAGGCCTGATGAAAGCCGCAATTCGTGATCCGGATCCCGTTATCTTCATGGAATCAGAGGTCATGTACAACGATAAAGGAGAAGTGCCTGAAGGAGAATACCTCCTACCCATCGGAGTGGCAGATATCAAGCGAAAAGGAAAAGACGTAACTGTAATTTCCTTTGGAAAGATGATGAAAGTAGCCTTGGAAGCTGCAAAGGAGATGGCTAAGGACGGAATCGACTGCGAAGTGATTGACCTAAGAACGGTCAGACCAATTGATTATGCAACTTGTTTGGAGTCTGTAAAGAAAACCAATCGTGTCGTAATCGTAGAAGAAGCAAATCCTGTTGCCGGTATTTCTTCGGAATTGACATATCACTTTCAACGCTATGCATTTGACTACTTGGACGCACCAGTGATCCGTGTGAATTCAATGGACATTCCTTTAAGCTATTCTTCTAATTATATTGATGTGACGCTACCAAATGTGAAGCGAACCATAAATGCGATAAAGGAAGTAACCTACAAGAAATAATAACTAAATCTCAAAAAAGCCTGCTCCTGTTCAAAAGGCGGGCTTTTTTTTATGACCGATTTGTCTCGTTACGGTTTTTTTTATCGGAAGTTTGGATATTTGTGTCATGCAATTAGCCTATTTTTAATTCATTAAAAATGTTTTCTGTTATAGGCTGGTTTAGATCTACTCATATTTTGTCCCTACAGGACAATTCGAATGATCCGTGTAAACAGTAAGGGCGAAAGATTTTTCAGCCTTGCTCATGCTATATTTTCTGGTTCTACCATGAATTTAATGGATACAGGACATAAAAATAATAGTTATTTTTTGGAAAAATCATTTAAAAACCTGCTTATCAAGTGTATAGCTGATTCCTAAAAACCTCCTATTAATGGTTTTGACTAATATTAGCTATATGTACCACAAATATAAGGGTAGAACCTATTTTCTATGTGATCTATGCGGCAAATAAATTACCGTCACACCGTTTTGACGAACCCTTATTTTCCCGATTGGCGTCTTTTCGGCCAAAACCCGGAATCAACTTCAAATGTCTAATCCATGGGCTAACACCCATGGCTGATATATCCCGCGCCTTCAGCGCTATTTCATATTGGTTTTTGCCACCGTTCGTGTCTCCACGAACGGTTAACATTAGGCCCTAAAAACCTCAACCTCATTCGATCAATATAAATCGTCAGTGAAGATAATTGCGGTGGCGATAGGCTTTAGTCTTATTTCTTCTATGTGAACTATGCGGTTCAAAAAACCCCTAAATCCTCGGTGAAAAATTACCGTCCCACCGTTTTGGCGAACCCTTATTTTCCCGATTGGCGTCTTTTCGACCAAAACCCGGAATCAACTTCAAATGTCTAATCCATGGGCTAACACCCGTGGCTGATATATCCCGCGCCTTCAGCGCTATTTCATATTGGTTTTTGCCACCGTTCGTGTCTCCACGAACGGTTAATATTAGGCACTAAAAACCTCAACCTCATTCGACCAATATAAATCGTCAGTGAAGATAATTGCGGTGGCGATAGGCTTTAGTCTTATTTCTTCTATGTGAACTATGCGGTTCAAAAAACCCCTAAATCCTCGGTGAAAAATTACCGTCACACCGTTTTGACGAACCCTTATTTTCCCGATTGGCGTCTTTTCGACCAAAACCCGGAGTCAACTTCAAATGTCTAATCCATGGGCTAACACCCGTGGCTGATATATCCCGCGCCTTCAGCGCTATTTCATATTGGTTTTTGCCACCGTTCGTGTCTCCACGAACGGTTAACATTAGGCGCTAAAAACCTCAACCTCATTCGACCAATATAAATCGTCAGTGAAGATAATTGCGGTGGCGATAGGCTTTAGTCTTATTTCTTCTATGTGAACTATGCGGTTCAAAAAACCCCTAAATCCTCGGTGAAAAATTACCGTCACACCGTTTTGACGAACCCTTATTTTCCCGATTGGCGTCTTTTCGACCAAAACCCGGAGTCAACTTCAAATGTCTAATCCATGGGCTAACACCCGTGGCTGATATATCCCGCGCCTTCAGCGCTATTTCATATTGGTTTTTGCCACCGTTCGTGTCTCCACGAACGGTTAACATTAGGCGCTAAAAACCTCAACCTCATTCGACCAATATAAATCGTCAGTG
>Ga0209491_10011114_pt1 | contig 10685 bp, 9 predicted proteins | sample BON02_FD_187213 | JGI IMG/M metagenome (GOLD analysis project Ga0209491, IMG submission 187213) | Freshwater microbial communities from Lake Bonney liftoff mats and glacier meltwater in Antarctica - BON-02 (SPAdes) (version 2) | ecosystem: Environmental > Aquatic > Freshwater > Ice > Glacier...
CCTTTCCGACCAGCGCTTCAACGCCGGCCATGATCAGAGTTGCATGGACTAACAGATCATCCCCGGAAAGGTGCGCCACACTCACGCCACCACGCCGAGAACGATCCACAGGTTCTGATCATTACTCTAATTTTATGAGACCCAAGATTAGCGCGGCCAAAATCCATCAGGTACTTTCGCGAAAAAAGAAGGATTGCTCGTGAACTAACTCTCCAGTTGGGCGGGGTGCAACGTAGCCAGCTTCAATGTAATCTAGATTAAAGTACTCAAGGACCCCATTTAAGTCAGTAAAGAATTCACGACCGTATTTCTGTATATCGGGTGGGTACATACTGAGCAAGTGAATCACCCAAGTAGGTCTCGCCCTGCTGTCAGCGAATTCGGCTAGGCGCCCCATAAAACCATGGAGGTTGTTGAGCACGTACCAGGTCACTTCACTCATAATAATGATATCTGGCTCAAATTCCTCAAGCAGGAGTACATCAGATATTTCACGCTCAAAAAAGACCGATTCCGGATGCTTTGCGCAGGCTTTCTTGATCGCCTCGCTCGAAATGTCCACACCTACCGAACTAAATCCGGCCAGGCGAAGACCTTCCGTGAGGTGTCCAAAGCCACATCCGATCTCGAGGATCTTGACGCTGCCTCGGTCTTCGAATTCCGAGGACACCTTTTCACAATAATTAAGAGCCAAGGACCTGCGCGAGTCACCGGAATCGAAGACCGATGTTTGCTCCCAAGGGTCCTCAAAATCACGGTAAAGTCCGTTAAAGTCTCCTACGAGACCATCGTTCCCAAAAATGTAGTCGTTTTGTGACAGTAGCCGTCGTGGATGCTGACTCGCTCTCCCGCTTTCTTTACTCAAGAGAATTCGATTCCCTTCGTATTTGAAAGTGCCTCAACATGCTACTGTTATAGAGAAGGGGCAGGGGATTGCTCACGGATATCCCGACTGCCATAGTTTTCCTTGGTTGTGACTTCTCGAACGGCGCACCATTTCGTAGTTGGAAGCGACAATCAGTTTTGGAACTTCGTTGCGTGCATTAGACCGTGACCCTTCGTGTAAACTGCGATACGTTCATACATTTCAAGCAAAAGTTGCCCGGCCGGCGACAGTTGGAGGCATCGTGGCTGCAGGAGATGCGAGTGGCGCGCAGGTTTCCCTATTCCGAACAGTTGGTCAGGCATTGATGTGTCCTGGTCTCGGCTGGTCGACTCTCAGTGAGGCGATTAAGGCACAGCGCTCACGGACGGGGATCGAAAGTTCCGTCATTCTCGTGGATGATTTCTTCCCGCTATCTAAGGTCCAAGGGCTAGTTGCGGGCACCAAATCCGACGTCTGGATAAGCATCCCAACCAAGCAAGAGCCCAAGACAGATCAAATTGATGCTCTTATGGCTAAGTTGAAATTAAGTCTTGATGGTCCGCCTTGTGCGGTGGTTGGTATCGGGGGAGGTACCACTATGGATACAGCCAAAGCGGTTTCCAATCTTTTCACAAATCAGGGTTCGGCTGAAGATTTCCAGGGCTGGGATTTACTCGACTCTCCAGGTGTCCACAAGATCGCAGTACCGACCATTTCTGGAACAGGTGCTGAAGCGTCGCGTACTTGCGTCATGACGAATACGGCTTCGGGGTTGAAGTTAGGCATGAATAGCCACTTCACGTTTTTTGATGAAGTGATTCTGGATAGTACTTTGTCGGAGAGTGTGCCTAATGATCAGTACTTTTATACAGGTATGGACACCTACATGCACGGTTTCGAATCCCTCAATGGTAGCCATCGCAATCCATTATCGGATGCGCTCTCTCAAGAGTCTCTTCAACTAGTCCGTGAGGTCTTCACTTCGGCCGACCCGAAGTCCGCGGTGAATCGAGAGAAGCTGATGACTGCGTCTTTCCTCGGGGGAACTGCAATCGCGGGAACCTACGTAGGTCTAGTCCATCCAGTTTCAGCGGCACTCAGCGTCGTCTTCGGAATTCACCACGGAGTCGGCAACTGCATCGCGATGAGGGCAATGCAAGAGTTTTATCCGCAGGAGTACGCAGAGTTCTGGAGCTTCGCCGATAGCCAAAACGTAACGGTGCCAAAACTTGATGGGCTGACGTGGGACAGCGAAACTTTGCAGCGACTGACGGCGGCCACCCTCCTGCATGAACGCCCTCTTACTAATGCCCTAGGCTTAGATTTCCGGTCAATTCTCACTTCGACGAAGATTGAAGAGATTTTCCGACAAATGTAGTCACTCCGCCTCAAAGGGGAACGGAGAAGAAAGGTTACGATTCAGGTGCCTGGGTTTGAGGTAATCGGTGAAGAAGAGCGAGTTGAGGTTTCCCGCGTTTTTGACTCTGGCGGCGTACTTTTCCGCCATGGATTCGACAATCTCAGGAATGGTCACTTCGCCGTCCGTGACTTTGAAGTTGCTTTCGCAAAGAAATTCGAGGTCCCCCGCGCGCTAGCGGTCACGTCCGGTACGGCCGCCTTAAGAGTTGCACTCGCTGCTATCGGTGTAGGCAAAGGTGACTCTGTTTTGATTCCCTCCTTCACTTTCGTTGCTACAGCGGAAGCTATTATTGAAGCTGGCGCAATTCCCATTGCTGTTGAGATAGATGAATCTCTGACCATGGACCCGGCGTTCCTCGAGACTGCGAGTCGGGCCGACACGAAGGCCGTGATCGCGGTTCACATGCTTGGAGTACCTTCCGACCTTCGCCGAATTTCTGAATTTTGCGATGCCAAAGGTTTAGCGCTTATTGAAGACACTGCTTGGGGATGTGGGGCTACGCTGGACGGACGATTCCTTGGGACCTGGGGTCGCATGGGTACTTTTAGTTTTGACCACGCCAAGACCCTGACGACGGGGGAGGGCGGCATGATCACTTTTAATGAGGAAGAAGATTATGCGCGTGCTGCAACCTGGCATGATCATGGTCACGAGAACAATCCTGATGTACCTCGCTGGGAAGATACGCGTATTGGCAGCGGATTCAATTTTCGAATGATGGAACTGCAAGGAGCTGTAGGTAACGCCCAACTTCGCAAACTTGACCTCATTCTTGAGAGTCAAAGGGCTAGACATGAAGCCTTACGCCATGTTTTAGAACCTATTCCTGGGGTTGAATGGCGCACCGAGCCTGAGGGATCTGACCCAAGTTGCGATGCCGCAGTCTTCTTCGCACCCACGCCGGTTAAAGCGCTCGCATGTCGAGATGCTTTGCTGGCTGCTGGATTTGGCACCAAGATCTTGCCTGAGGCCATCACCTGGCACTTTGCTGGCACATGGACACACATGCCTGATTTGGTAGATGCCCATGGTGGTGACCTGTCAACGGCCTTCCCGATTTCGAGGGCTCTCTTGGATCGCGCGGTAGCGCTACCCATAAGCATCGCTGCGGGGGCGCTGCCGCCAGAGACAATTGCCGCAGCTGTCTCCAGCGCCTTAGCGGAGTGATATGAAGCCACCCGAAATCTCCGTGATAGTGCCGGTACACAATCAAGAAAAATACATAGGAAGATGTATGCGATCGTTACTGGATCAGGATATCGATCGAAACCTTTATGAAGTCATCCTTGTAGATGATGGGAGCACTGACCGCTCCGCATACGCGATGGACATGTTCTCCGACGAAATTCAAATTATCTCGATGCCGGCCAACAAGGGACTGCCAGCTGCCCTCAATGTTGGGATCCGGAATTCTCGTGGAAAATTCATGGTGCGTGTGGATGCAGATGACTATGTGAATGCCCGATTTCTGTCCATTCTTCACTTGTGGCTCACGGAGAACCCGGAAGTCGATGCAGTCGCATGCGACTACCTTCTCGTCGACAATAATGAAGAGGTAATTGGTAGAGGCTTAGCAGAAGAGCAGCCCATCGCCTGCGGAATCATGATGCGGATGAATCAATTGAAGGACGTTGGACTTTATGACGAGAGTTTTTTGTTACATGAAGACCTTGAGTTCCGCTTCCGTTTTCTTCTGCGACACAATATTACCCGGATTCCGCTTCCCTTATATAGATATCGTCGCCACGAGTCTAACATGACTAATGACCTAGACCTGCAGGATATTTTTCTGGATCGTCTGCAAGAAAAACATGGCAAAGACGCGCTGAAGAGTGCAAAATGGACACAGTGAAACTTGGCAAGCGCACAATTACTGAACTCACGAGCCCTTACGTCATCGCCGAGATAGGTGTCAATCACGAGGGCTCTCTAGATGCAGCTAAGGAACTCATCCGCATGGCAAAAGCTGGCGGAGCTGATGCGGCAAAATTCCAGACCTATCAGGCAGATCTACTTGCTGTCAAAGATTCCCCCGCCTACTGGGACATATCAGAGGAAACTACGCCTTCCCAGCACGCGCTCTTCAGCAAGTTCAAACACTTCACATCGAGCGACTACGTGGAATTGGCTCGCTATTGCGCTGAACTGGATATCGATTTCTGCTCTACTCCGTTTGATCTTGGTGCAGTCGAAATGCTCGACCCGTTGGTCCATTTCTTCAAAGTTGCATCTGCAGACGTGACGAACGTGCCATTGTTACGGCGTATCGGCGAATGTGGTAAGCCGGTTGTGCTGTCTTCTGGCGCCTCCACTGTTGACGAGGTTAGGGCTGCCTGTGTGCTACTCCGCCATTCAGGGTCAGGACCCATCGTTATCCTCCACTGCATTCTTAACTACCCCACAAGAATTGAAAATGCGCACCTTCGCATGATTCGTGGCTTGCAAGCGCAGTTTCCAGATCACTTCATTGGATACTCGGATCACACTAAGCCGACGCCCGATATGGAGGCCATGGTGACCGCTGCCATTTTGGGTGCCGTCGTTATTGAGAAACACTTTACTCTTAACAAGTCACTTCAGGGAAATGATCATTATCACGCTATGGACCGCCGTGACTTGGCTCGCTTTCGTGAGCGGATGGCTGTCGTAGATTCACTTCTGGGAGATCGGCAAGAGAAGGTGCCCCTAGAAAGTGAAGAGCCCGCTCGAAGGTACGCACGCCGGTCTGTCGTGATGGCTAGATCGGTCCGTCAGGGGGAGGTCATCACAGATCAGGATTTGATCAGCCTTCGTCCAGGCACGGGAATCGGACCTGAGCACTGGGACGAAGTAGTCAACAGAAGCGCAGCTCGCGACCTTAACCCCGGGGAACAATTGGGCTGGGATGACCTTACATCCGAATCCTGATATCACTTACATACACCAATTAGACCGTTAGACCTGAACTTGTCTTTTCAAGCGAGTGAATCGTGGTCTTGTAACGAGACTTGCCAGAATCGCTAGGTACACAGGGGCCTTCGTAAATCTTCACAAATTTGGATGGATAGGTGAAATTATCTAAGGGAACCTCCGTGTGGTTGCCAGTGTTTAACACCGGTTTGTTGGAGTTAATTTGTAGCAGAACACTTGCAGACTCCGGAAGACCTCTCAGGTAAAAGTCAACGGTTTCTGAATCCATTTCAGAGAAGGAGGCAAAATTACACACCAAGTCTAATCCTGGCCAATCATGCAAACTCGCATAAAAAATAGACGGAACAAGGTGGATTCCAGTTCCGCCCTGAGCTTTTGATTGTTCAAGACTCTCCTGGTTTGCATGAAGCACGACATTAGAGCCTTCGGGGAGCGAACGTTTTAGGAAGTAAAAACAAGTCAGAAGGTTCAACGGAATATCCACGAGGACAATTGTTTCGACTTTTGGCGTGTTGGCTAAGAGGTAAGCTAGGCCCCCATATCCTGAACCGATTTCGAGTACGCCACGACAACTACGGCTACCAAGTTCTGCGAGATTAAGAGCATTCAAAACTAGTTTTGACTGGGCAAAATGCCAAGGATCCGTAAATTTATAAGAACCTCTCCCCCCCCCCCACCGAAAAACCAAAGCCCCACCATGACAGCGATGAGGGTGGTGAATAATCTGCAAAATCCGGCCAAATAGAAAGAACCTCTTCGTAGCCACGCTGAAAATTCAGCGACGCCTGCGGCATCCACTTTTCCATCATTGATGTAGCCGTAGTTCCAAAGACCAGCAATTAGCTCGTTGAAAAACATGTTCTCATGAAGCTGGGCAATTTTGGATAGATTTCCTTCTTCGTAAGCCACAAACTGTTGATTTCTTCTCGACTGGAGGTCTGTCAACCATGCGCCTCCGATTCGAAGCGGCTGAGGTGCGGCATTCCATCGATAAAACGGGTCAATGTCGCTCAAAAATGCAACCATCTCAGCAACGGCTTCTAAATCTGGCTCGCCAGTGCCAGGAAACACCGTTAAGGTTCTTTCACCGGCCCACCTGACCCTCTGGATTTCGAGGCCCCTTGTAAAAAGCATTCGTTTTACATACATGAACATGACAGGAATTGTAGTGTGCTCAACCTTCGCCTCGCAATACACCGAGCAGAGAGTCAGAATGGCTTGGAACTTGTGTTTTGTACAGTGGCTGGAGGTTGCTACGCATGAGGGGCTTAGGAACTTGGGTTGAGAGACTTTCGAGAGGGTATTCAGGCGTAGCTGTTCGAAGTCGACATCGAACAGGGAATAAAGGGGACAGTCACGGGAATCGGACCTGAGCACTGGGACGAAGTGGTCAACAGAAGCGCATCTCGTGATCTCAGCCCCGGGGAGCAATTGTTGTGGGATGATCTAACATCTGAATCGTAAATCACCTACGAGCCTTTCGATTGTATTGATGTACCCCCCCCCCCGGAAAGCACGTCGGCAAGTCCTGTGCAAATCCATTGGGTATTTTCATGGCCATTTAGGTAGGAGAATATTCAGGCAGTTCGCCGAAATACGAAAAAATATGGTTTCACGCTAACCGTTCTCGACATTAAAAAGAAGGGCTAACGGTTGAACAAGATAACGATACGCTCAGACGCCCACGGGTCTAGCCTGCAAGGAGATGCGGTTCGTCGCATTGAGCTTTCGCGTGCTTTGACTGAGGACCGCGAACGTCATTCGTCCTCCGTATCCGTGTCGCTGGTAGCCGCCACTTGGGTGCTGCTTCTTTAGCCGCAAGCACGTTTAGCTGCCATGCTTTGCCGCCCGCAACTCGCCTTGTGTCTCGATGGATACCCAATGGATTTGCACAGGACTTGCCGAACATGCCGGAAAGTGAGAGTTGACAATGAAAATAGTCGTGCATGGCGGACTTGGTAAAACTGCGACAACTTGGCTTCAAGGAACAGCACTGCCAAGTCTTGGGGTCACTTTGCTGGCGAAGGGTGGGGCGCTGGATGGATCTGAAGGACATCCGAATGATCATCTACGAGTTCTTCAGTATGAAGTTTTCTCCCCAATTTATGGCCCACCGGGTATGTGGAAAAGGTATTAGGAACTCCGCAAATTCGGTCAAAGAATATGGCGATGCTCCCGTGCGTGAGGTTCGGAGCTCTATCCAATCCAGTGAGTTGTCAAACGAAAAATTCGTAGCCGTACTCAGTGACGAATCACTACTTTCATACGGCGGATACGAAGTCAATGCTGTCCCATTGACACTGCTGCTTCGACATATAATGGAGGCCTTTAGCCAAGATCAAGAAGTTGAACTTGAGGTAGTTCTCACTATCCGAGAGCAATCGTCATTTCCCATCTCTTACTACTCTTATGATTTTGCCAATTTGATATCCCAATATCGCTCGTTCGATTCGTTTATCGAGAGTGGGATCGACTCTCCCTCGAAAGAGATTTTCGGAATGCTCTTCTACGACGACGCGTATGCCATGCTGAAGTCTGTCTTCCCGGAGTACGTCAAGGTGCGTTTCGTTCCTTTCGAAAGGCTACGTGTCGAAGGGGGCCGAAGTTACGTCGAAGATTTTCTGGGCCTAGGTAGAACTGAATTGACCCGAAACATTGAGTCCCTTGCCATCTCCGTGGTGAATGGCACCCAATCTGCCGAATATCGGTGCAGGGACCAATACCGTCGGAGTCTCGTGGCTAACCGGCTTCGCATAGGTGTGTCACGCCACGCCACTAAGCCGGCTATCGGTGTTGTGTCGAAACTTCTCAGCAACCCAATTGCACTCAGGGTTGCTCCTACTGATCCAACTCGCATTCGGAAAACGTCGGTAAGTCTGACGGAAAGGCAAGAGGACCGACTGCGCGAGATCTACGGGACATCTAACTCTAATATTGAGAAAACTCTCGGGCTGGGACTGGGCGAACTCGGGTACACGCTCTCATCGGTCTGTGAGTAGCCCAGACATTTACTGGCTAAGCCCAAGACTGCATAGGGTGTATCAAGGTCATAGAAAATCTTATCCCTTATCGAGCGGATAGGGTCTTGTTCCAAAAAATATTCGATGCGTCTGCCCAAACGATAGTCGGTTGGTTACAGGGGATAGATACTCGCTGAATTCGGCACTACGCTTTGCTCCTTCATCCGCTGCCCACTCATTGGCCTCATCAACCACTGAAGCTATCTGTTTCACAGACCCAATAGTTGCGCTTGTCTATCGAATTGCGGTGCGATAGCTCGCACCTCACTAAAAGTTCCTTGAGCCTGTGCGCGCCCGCCCTCGAGGTAGACAACGAGGTCACAGTGCCTGATGGTGGCCAGACGGTGGGCGATGGTCACGGTGGTGACATTGCCTTCAAGTTCTTGCAGAGTTTTAGCGATCGCCTGTTCCGTTTCAGCGTCGAGGGCACTGGTGGCCTCGTCGAGGACTAAGAGTTTGGGACGCGTGTACAAAGCTCTCGCAATACCGAGGCGCTGGCGCTGGCCACCGCTGAGTTTGATGCCGTGCTCACCTATCACGGTGTCGAGTCCTTCTCGGGAGTCCCGCAGAAACTCGCCAAGGTGGGCTCTATTCAAAGCGTCCCAGACCCAATCATCATCGATAATCTCAACGGGAAGCCCCAGAGCCACGTTTTCTCGGACCGTGCCATTTGCCATGGCGACATCTTGGGGAACGTAGGCCACGGCTCCGGGCCAGGTCGCTAGCGCCTCTGCAGGAGTCAACCCGCCGATCAGGGCCATCCCGGAATCGGGAATGAGTACCCCGAGGATTACGTCAGCAAGGGTGGACTTCCCCGCACCTGTTGGCCCCACGAGAGCAAGAGATGCTCCGGCCGGGAGCGTCAAGGAGACTGCGGCAAGTGCGGGGGTGCTGGTGTCCGGGTAGGAAAGGTCGACGTCAGTTATCAAGATAGATGCGTCAAATCCTTGATGCCCCTTCTGGAGGTGGGCTCGGATGGTCGTAGGGTCGATCGAGCCGAATGAATCCGCGGTGGCTGACGTGAGTTGTGCCAGGTCAAGTTCTCGGGCGAGTTCGTATGTAGGTGCGGCCTGACCAGCCGCACTTCGAATCGATATAGCCGCGTTTTGAAGACGCAGGATTGAGGGAACGATGCGTGAGCCGGCCGCGAGGAAAACAGCGATGATGGCAACCGCCGCGCTGAGATCTTTGGTGAGGAGTTGAGAAGCCGCGAGAAGTCCTGCTCCACAGACCAGAGCGATCTCGAGAACGTACTTAGGGATCAAGCCTATGAATTGCATATCAGACTGGTTGACCGCGCCTTGCCAACGAAGATTCTGAAAGCGCTGGACGTATAGACCTCTTCGTTGTGAAACAACTGCTTCCCGGTAAGTGCGTAGGGCCTCCTGAACCGTTGCGATGCTTTCAACCTCGATGTGTGCAGCGCGCTCGCCGATACGTCCTGCCCTAGCGGCGAGAACCTTCTGTAATGTGAAACTGATAATCAGAAAAAAGATGATGGTGAAGACGGTCACGGCTGGGCTGATGGCCAACATGCCGGCCGCGAGAACTACCAGAAGGGTTATTTCACTCAGCGCGATTGTGCCTTGGCCCAGGACGATGAGAGTCGCGGCACTCACTCCACTGGTCAGGGTATAGACCGTTTCCTGACTCGAGCGTTGTTGCACCTGCAAGAGCGGCCTAGAAAGCAGGCCCGCGGCGAGGCGGCCAGAAACCAGGGCCTGTCTGTTAGCCAGGAACCTCAGAATTCGCCTGGTGAGTACCATGTTTAAGGCGCTCTTGGCGATCAGCAGAAATCCGCCAATACCGGCAAGTGCTAGCGCAACGGTCACCGGATCCACCTGATTCAGCCCAAGGGTGTCTATCACACTTTGAACAATCGCCGGTAGCGGTACCGAACTCATAATGGAAAGAGACAGGGCTGTCACTAGCCCGATCAACAGGATTCCTAAGAGGTCAAGGAAAGCCGTTGACATTTGGGCGATCGTGATGAGACCTAGAAGCCGGCGGTCGCGTTTACTCAGTAGCCTCAAACTGGCAATGATGGCTTGACGAACTGTCATTTGTTGCCTGCGCACATGTTGAAAGCGTACTGAGTTTCCTCCTGTCGAATAACGGGGGTTAGTCGCTGTGAGCTATCTAAATTTTACCGCGTCTTTTAATCGCCGGGTACTCGATCTTGTGAACGGGAAGTGATTCTTCTTCTAGGCGATACCGCCTCGCGGAGAGACCGTTGTGGATCCTGAGGTGACTTACTCCAGTTTGCTTCATACCTTCATAAGTGTCGAAATCAAGCGAGATAGAGTTAGGTGATTCGTTTAGACGCTAGGAGGATTAAGTGGCAGATGTGAAGCGAGCCTTTATTACTGGCGTAACGGGGCAAGACGGCTCATACATGGCGGGGCAGTTGCTTGACAAGGGCTACGAGGTACATGGACTCGTCCGTCGGTCCTCTACCTTTAACCGTGGT
>Ga0209491_10011115_pt1 | contig 10685 bp, 14 predicted proteins | sample BON02_FD_187213 | JGI IMG/M metagenome (GOLD analysis project Ga0209491, IMG submission 187213) | Freshwater microbial communities from Lake Bonney liftoff mats and glacier meltwater in Antarctica - BON-02 (SPAdes) (version 2) | ecosystem: Environmental > Aquatic > Freshwater > Ice > Glacier...
TCCAGTTACACCAGTTGGTCCTGTATAACCTGTACTTCCAGTTACACCAGTTGGTCCTGTATAACCTGTACTTCCAGTTACACCAGTCGGTCCTGTATACCCTGTACTGCCAGTCACACCCGTATAGCCTGTACTTCCTGTTACACCAGTTGGTCCTGTATATCCTGTACTACCAGTTACACCAGTTGGTCCAGTATATCCTGTACTACCAGTTACACCAGTTGGTCCAGTATAGCCTGTACTACCAGTTACACCAGTTGGTCCTGTACTTCCAGTTACACCAGTTGGTCCAGTATAGCCTGTACTACCAGTTACTCCAGTTGGTCCAGTATACCCTGTACTGCCAGTTACTCCAGTTGGTCCAGTATAGCCTGTGCTACCTGTTACACCAGTATATCCTGTACTTCCTGTTACACCAGTATAGCCTGTACTTCCTGTTGGTCCAGTATAGCCTGTGCTACCAGTTACTCCAGTTTGTCCTGTCGGTCCAGCAGGACCAGGACCTGTAGGACCAGTATTACCATCAGGACCAGTATTTCCAGTAAACCCTGTACTACCAGACGGTCCAGTACTTCCCGTTGGGCCAGTTAAACCAGTTGGGCCTGTTTCTCCCATGGGGCCAGTACTCCCAGTCGGTCCTGTTTCTCCCATGGGACCGGTAACGCCTGTAAAACCAGTTACACCAGTAGGACCGATTGGTCCTGTACTTCCAGTCGGTCCTACATCACCAGTCGGGCCAGTATTACCTGCTTCCCCGGTAGGTCCTGTAATGAAACTATCAGCACCAGTTGGACCTGTACTTCCTGTTATTCCAGTATAACCTGTACTTCCCGTTACACCAGTCGACCCAGTTGGACCTGTACTTCCAGTCGCGCCAGTACTTCCTGTATTTGAAGCTAAACCTGGTAATCCAGTCGGTCCTGTGCTTCCAGTAGCACCAGTACCCCCTGTACCTCCAGAATAATTCTCTATTTGTACTCTAGCAGATCCAGCGGTAACATCTATGAATAATGTATTACTCCAGAAAGAAAACGAATCTCCAGATGTTACTGGTATCGGCCCTGAGATAGGAGCTCCTGTAGGTCCTGAAGTTACATCTACAAAAAATTCGAACGATGCACCTGTAGGTCCTGTATAACCAGTATGACCCGTACCTCCAGTAGGACCTGTATGACCTGTACCTCCAGTAGGACCTGTATGACCCGAACCTCCAGTAGGGCCTGTACCTCCAGAGCCAGATACTCCTGCAGGCCCAGTAACAAAGCTGGCAGCGCCAGTTGGTCCAGTCGGACATATTGAACAATTACAACGTTTATGCTCGCATTTACCCATTTTGTTTTAATAATGAGTATAAATTATACTCAGTAAATATTTTATTCAACTATGTTGTTTATGTTCAATTAATCCGTCTGTGTGTTCGGGAGGCGAATATATGCTATATAAGGTCAAGGCGTCTTTTGACGTATTTCTCACATAATGTTTAGTTTGTCGAGGTATAGTTATAGATATACCATCATATAATGGATATATTTTACCTCCTACAATAGCTTCTCCTTCGCCAGATTCCACGCGAATGAATTGAGTACCATCATGTACTTCTTCTGGTATATCTTCTCCTTCTTGTAAATTCATTAATGCTATTTGTATGTTATCATCTGTATATATAATACGTCTATAGTCCACATTATTCTTAGTTTCTTCTTCGATATTGAGATAAGAACCTGCCATGTTTATTTATGTATTATTTTAATTTACCATTATCTAAATATTCACGTAAATTAAAATAATGGTAAATATTTTTATATATTTATCTTACACTCCAATCTATTTCTGTTCTTCCTTGATTTCTCAATATCTCATTTATTTGACTAAAATGGCAGCAACCTTTAAATCCTCTAGTATAGCTAAATCCTGACGGATGACTAGATTCTAAAATAGGAGGGGATCCTTCGATAGAAGAAGATAATTTCTTTGCAACGTTACCCCATAATACATAAATACAGTCTTGATTAGCTTGAGCTATATCTTTTATAACTTTATCTATGAATCCCGCCCATACATGTTTATGAGATCCAGCTTGGTTTGGTTGAACGGTAAGACAAGTATTGAGTAATAATATTCCCTGTTTTGCCCAACAACTTAAATCGCCATGTGAATAATTATCTATACCTACATCACTTTTTATCTCTTTGAATATGTTTTGCAACGATGAAGGTATAACATCTGTTCTACCAACGCTAAAGGATAGTCCTTGAGCTCTAGGTTCTCCTGTATATAACATTTGATGATAAGGATCCTGGCCAAATATTACTACTTTAACACTATTTCTAGGGCATAATTCGAAAGCTTTAAACAAATCAGCTTTCCTTGGGAAAAACGTACCGTCTACCTTTTCTTTATCTCCTAGTAATTCCGAAATTAACTCTAATTCATCGTCTGCTTCTTTAAATACATCTTTCCATGTAGGAGGAGGATACTTTCTAGTTATTTCGATAATAGACAGTTTTTCTATGTTATCAGGTTTCTGAACATTTCTGATAATTCTTATTTTTCTAGTCACTTTAGCATCATCCACTTTAGCATCATCCACTTTAGCATCATCCACTTTAGCATCGTCCACTTTTAACTTCTCAAACCCTGCTATGTAGTCTTCAACATAGAAGTTCTTTTTCTTCATTGTAGTGTCCATTTTAATAGTAAAGTAGTATATTCAATATAATTTTAAAATTAAATACAAATTGGAACATTTTGTATTCAATTTTAAAATGAAGCTTCCAATAGTAGTTTGTTTAAAAGGTAAAAAAGACGGAACTATAGTCCAAGGATGTGACATTTATATAGGTAGAAGACTAACTATGGGAGGTTGGAACTTGGAAGACTCAATATGGAGAAATCCTTACAAAGTAGATATAGACGGGACCCTAGATCAGATAATAGTTAAGTACAAGAATCATATCTTATCAAATCCTTTCCTACTCGCTAAACTGATAGACTTAGAAGGTAAAGTTTTAGGTTGTTGGTGTAAAGGTAAGAGAGGAAGAGAGAAATGTCATGGCGATGTATTAGTAGAACTATTTAATTACTATTTCATCTAATATAAAGAGGCTAAAGAGAACGTATTAATTAATACGTTATCAAGACATATAACAAGGACCACATATATCTACTTTTCCATTAAAATATCTGTCACACTTTGTGCATTTTGACATTTTCAATAAACATTTAGTACAATAAGCTACAGAACCTATTGAAGTGTATTTATCTTTCATATTTTCGTAACATTTAAAACATATCATTGTCGCACAACGATGGCAGAATTTTATATATATTATAATGATTCTAATCTATTGTCACGATCTATATTATCTAACATATCTAGAGTTACTTCTGGTACTCTAGTAGAATATATGTATGTATAGGTTCCACAACTACATTCATGTACTCTATCTTTTTTTACCAAATCCCAACAGCATAGTTTTTCTAAAAAGGAAAAATCACGCTTAGTCGTTTGTTCTATAAAAAATCTCCGATTGCAGTTCGTATTTACACAATTACAAGATAAAGACAAAGGTCTAACATATATTCTATTTTTAACTATACAAGGCACCTCACTACTTGATATTAAACCGCATGTTCCGCAACTATCACATTCAAACCAACACGTTCTACAATAATGTCCTCTATATCTGTGAGCATTTATGTCGTATTTAATTCTATCTTCTCCACAGATATTATTTTGGCCACAATGTTTACATTCTTTCGCCAATGTGAAAGAATTAGGATTAATATAAGGTCCTTTATTATTCATGTTTAAAGATTATTCCTCAATCGTTCAACGAGTTCTTCTTTTTTACCAACCTGTTTAAGACCTCTTTCTTTTAGAAAAGATTTAATTTCTTTTACAGAATACGCATCAGATTTCTTAGTTGAACGTCCAGTGTATAATCTATCAACATCTACAGATGTCGGATTAGATACAGGTTTACTACGAGGAGATTTTGGAGACTTAGATATACATGCGGAGTTTGGCGATTTAGATCTCCGATAAGATCTAGTAGACTTCGGCGACTTTGGCGATTTAGGTTTCTTTTCTTTCTTAGTCATTCGTAATTCTATTTCAAAATCGAAGCAGCATGTTCTAAGCTTTTTCTGGAAAGCTTTGACTTCCCCTCCGAATGCGTTAAAAGCTTTGAAAGAATATTCTTTCCTACTACGACCTGTTTTTTCCGCAAACGCGTCTACTAAATTTTTCATGGTGGCATCGGGTCCTAATGTGATTTCAACTTCCTCGAAAGATATATCATAACCTTCCTCGCTCATCGTATGTGTTTCGTCATATTTAACGATATATGTAGATTCTCCTATCTTTAAATCATCGACTTCCTGAAATACATCTGCTAAGATAATATGACCATCATGTGTTCTAATTTTGATACATTCAGTCTCTACATTTAAACCTTTAATCAATTCTTTCATATAAAAATCGATACTTGATGAAGGACCTTTATATATTAATTCGATTAGGTTATTTTTTCCAACCTCGAGCGTTTTCAACTCAAATATATTATTGAACTTACGCTTACTTAAAATAAAATTTACACTAACTTCTAATTCTCGATAGAAGAGATCCCATTCGTTCGACGTTAATACATCATCATATGCTGTAAAAACATCTCCAGACCCGTTACCCTCTTCTAGAAGAGTAGCAGCTTGCAATGCTATTGTGTTACCAGAAGCCATTTTAAATACTATTATATAATCGTATTTATATTAAAAAAAGTATGTCCAAAATAACTAAAGCAGTTACGATCAATCTATGTTTTTATGGTATTTCAAAAAATATATGTGAAATACACGATTCTTTATGTTGCTTGGTTGTCGATGAAGATACTCTTCACCCTCTAACTACACTAGTTAATATACACGATATGACTGCGTGTGGCGTATATATCTTTTGTAATAATGTATTAAAAATACTCAATTTAGAAGGTATATTTGATTCGTCTGAAGATATAAAGGATATGCTTATATTTGAGAACGGATTATTATACGATACAGAATCTGATATCTATACTAGACTAAGTAGTCTAGATATACTACGAGCTTATCGCTTGACTATAATTAAGTTGAAAGAATCGGCAGCGTCGTGTATAACTGAAGGTATAGTATTCCAATATGATAATAAAAAGTTATCTGATCACGGGTTGAAAATACAAGATGAATTTGATAATAAGATTGTCCAAGAGAAGAAAGGTATATTATATGAACAAAGTAAATTGATAAATTCTTTAATAAAAAGGAATAGAGTCAGAGATAGGAATAGAAGACGTCGTAAATAGGCCCATGTAATATAATATTACTAAAAATATAAAAAACAATACTATACCTATAAATATAGGAACGGTGTAGTCATTAACCTCCGCTAAATCGAAAGCTTCTAGCGAGTCTATACCGAGTTCACTAAGCCTGTTATGATGTTCTAATATTACTTGTTCAGGTGTTTTCTTATCAATATCGTATATCACTATAGTAGTATGGTCAATAGAGGCGCGTAACTTGGATATTTCATGATAAATTTTTTTATTATTAGTATATACTATTATAGATTCATCTAAATTTGTCAAAATACCCAAATCGCTATATGGTGTAGCAACAGTAACTTTCATTTTGTGAAACATATAAAAGTTAGTACGATATAATAAAAATGAGTAACGACGGAATCAAGTTTAATTTAAGTTTTGAAGTGTCTAAGGGTACACTTCGTGATATTCTAATAGAAGCAAGACCTAAGGATGACAACCCTTTATATGGCGAATTGTACAAATGGATGATGAAATTTCTAACCAAGCAGTCCGTACAATATATGTCTACATCGGGCCAGACCTCATCCACAGCGTCTAAGTGCCCAGATATGTATGGTGCTTATTTCAACGAAGACGGTACGTTGAAAATGGACAATGTGTTCAAATTGTATAGTCAATATACTTCTAATGGTCAATGTACTTCTAATGGTCAATGTACTTCTAATGGTCAATGTACTTCTGATAGTTCTGATACGACTAAAGAGGAGGCTAAAGAGGAAACTAAAGAAGAGCAGACTAAAGAGGATACTAAAGAGAAAGCGGCTAAAGATGAGAATATTAAAACGACTAAAGAGGAAAATAAAGAGGAAACTAAAGAGGAGGAAACTAAAGCCAGTACGTCAAATCAAAATCTATTTGTAGATTTTGTTAAACTATGGAGTACGTGCGCTGCTACCGGTACAGTTGAACCTTCAGAAGTCATCGGATTAGTAGCTAGAACAAGTGAATATTTGAATTCCAACGATAGAGACAGTACTTCAGATCAAATTTTGGAAGATACATTGGAAGAAACATTCAGTAATATAAATGGCGATAATACACCTCCTTTCGAAAACTAATGAATATATTATTTAATATATTCTCTATCTATTTATTTATCTATCTATCTGTACTAGCATTAATGTATATAATACCGTCTTTTATTGCAGTACCATAATATACTGCAGTACCTAATATCCCTACGACTTCTGTATATCCAGCATTGTTAGTGGTCAATTTAGATTGAACATTTGATCTAATTGGATTAGAAAGATAATAATCTCTACCAACTCTAGCATCTTTGTATACGTTGGTATATCCAGAAAACTGTACATCAGCTGAGTCACAACGTCTACATACGACAATACCTATTAGTTTAGGAAGTCTAAGAGAAAATGTGATATAATATCCTACTTGTGTTGGAACTTCTTTCAACATACCGAATGGGAAAACGTATAGATTATTCCACACTGTAGAACCCGTAAATAAAGTTATATTAGATATAGCTATTATTCTGGAATTATAATTATTTACACTTTGTACTATAGGATGATAATATAGGTCGTATAATTTAGGAGTAAATGCTGCGACAAAGTAATGATTATTAATGACGTATTTATCGGATAGTGAAACGTCAGCATATCCTGACATAACAATATCATGGCCATTATTAGTTAGCGATATATATTTTGTAACTGTAGTCAGAGGTATTCCTACTGGTATCATTCTCCACCAAGACACCGGTACATCTGGAATACCTGGCGGTAAAGAGATACGCGGACATGTATTAGGAATAAATTCGCCAGACAGGCCAATCAAAACAATAGCATCATCTTCACGTGTGATGCTCATATCGACTTCTGTTGATTTATATTCTGATAATCCTAATGTACCCTTAAATCTACATGTTGTAAATACTTGATTGTTCTTATTACAAGTTATATCTCCTACGAGATTAGATCCAGGATTATCTGATACTAATATTCTCCACCATACCATGTTCAACGCTCCATCTAAAGCCAATATGAAAGACGTATTGGCTGGCATCTTAACTCCTATCATGATAGCATCACTTAAATCTGGTTTACCTCTAGATAAAGGTTTGGTTATATACATCTGATCTTTGTATGTACCTGTAATGTACAATCTATCATTATAATAATACATACCCTTGAAACTTAAACAGCCAGCTTTTACGGCTATCAACTGAGCTACTACGCCGTTAAGCTTAACATGTGTTATATAGCCTAAATGTTGATCAAATTCTACATCGTTGAATGTTTGTTTGACATTCACACGTCCAGCGGTATAGCAGCTCTCTTCTCTGGCTGCTATAACATGTACGTTTTCTATATCTATACTTGGCATTCTTTTGCTCAACATTATTACATTATTTCTATTAATAACCCATAATCTACCATGACCAACGACATAAGATCTGTTACCTACAGTGTCAATAGCAAAATTAGCATTAGTACCTGTTATATCGTCGATTTCAATCTGCGTTATAGATATACCATCATTACCTATCTGTTCAAAGATAACCTTGGTAGACACAGTACCAGTCCTCATAGGTACTGTTTTAGTTCTAATAGCTTGAAACCTATTTAGCGAATGACTAGCTGATATGAATCTTAACCCTTCAAACTCCTTAACTGTTTGTGGAGAAGGAGTATTATATAGAGAACGAATACTATCTTCTGAATCGACAAAAACTAACGATCCTATTTCTATTTCGCCATAATTATCGTTTATTTTATAAGGCACAGTTGGTACAATAACGCCTGGAGTAAATTCTCCAGGGTTAAAATTGGATGAACATTTTAGTTCATGTGGAGTTTCTGTATTATAAGATGTATCGTTATAAGTTTGACTTGTGCTGCTTTCGCTCTCACACTTATCTTCGGTGTGCTTATCTTCGGTACATTTTTCTTCGGTGACACTTTTACATACAGGAATATGCCTAGGCTTCTTACCTTTATGTTTAACTTTGTAGATATTTACTCTCGAACCTTTGACTGATATTTCATAATTTTCGTCGCTTGCAGGAAAATGTTTCTTATTTCTTCCTTCTACTTTGTATATGTCCAAGTCGCCGTCAGACAGAGAAGCTTCAAATTTACTCTCGTATAGATGCGTATCATCCATCGCTTTTTATATTTATATTAATGGTTATAATAATCAGGAAAAATAAAATAATAGCTAAACCTGTCGCAGCTACTATCCACCAATAATATCTATACCAAAAATGGTCGAAGTTGAGTTCGGTATTATATGTGGAATCTTGAGATAAGTATTTACTTATTATTTTATAATTTTTCTCTAGAAACTCCAAAATATTTAAAGCCATAATTTCTATATCCCAACCAGCAGAGTATACACAGTATTATAATTGTAACTATTATTAATATTATAGTTACAAAATTAGTTCTAGAAGGCGCACTATTTTGATTATGCCCTTCAACATTTATATGTGTGGTGCCGACAGTACAATTCTTAATTTTATCTTTGATTATTGTTGTAGATAAATATGAAGGATTTGAGCAGTGATTTCTATCACATACATCTTCTCTATTATCTACAACACATTTGCAATCTTCAGTAGCATATCGTTCACAATATCCTAAAATAGTTTTATCAGATAGAATGTCGTTATCAGAAGCCCATTCTCTACATAGTTCGCCATCAATACCATTGGATACAAAACGACTACAAGATTTAAATCTGTTCTTGTCTACATTTTCAGGACAACTGGTTACAGATTTAGAACAGAAATAAGGCATTATATGATGGTTGTAATTGTCATCTTTACCCCATTTATCAACATATACTTCTATATCTTCCATTTTTTCAAATACAGATAAAGGATAGCTACATAATACGTTCGGCGGTCCCAGTTCATTATCCCATCTAATACTCAATTCACCTTTCAAATCTGGACATAACGTGTGGTCTAGTTTGCTACACAGTACTGTGTTTGAACACTCGTTGGGACATTTTTCTGTCCCAAATTCCCAATCTTTAACTTCCACATTATCGTCATAAAAATTCCAATCACATATATTAGAGTCAGTTTGTCGACATGCACTAGGATCGCAAGAGCCTGTAGAATAATTCTCTACAGGCTTTCTTTGTATAGTACGGGCTGATATCATGGTTATCCTTTTAATAAAAATTCTATTATTAAAAGGATATGGATTCAGAAAATAATGATGAAATTGTAGAAGAAATAATATCTACTGAGGATATTAGAGTAGACGAACATCCACAACCTAAATGTAAAAATGCAGTATGTTGGCCTCTAATTGTGTACATAGTGATAACTATAGCCGCATTGATAGCCATATTAATGGTTCCTAATCTAGATGCTACTAGTAAAGCTACAACTGTTCTAATATCTATAACGTGGGCTACATTTTGGGGATTCATATTGTGGTGGTTATGTAGATATTGTCATTGGACATGGGCATGGTTTCTACTGTTCTTACCATTTATGATTAATGTTATGTTTTTCGTTATTGTATTATTGGCGGTAGGGGCCTTCGATGTGTCAGGTTCATTTCCAAGTTCAGTTACTATATCAGGAGATGATGACTAAATTATGTATTAACTAATACATACATTATCGAACCTCCAAAATTTAGCTGCCATTTTGATTCCAAAGTTATTAATAATCTAATATCTTCTAATAGAACGAGTTTCTACAAACTCTGGTAAGAAATCATATTTGATATGTTTGACTATCATATGTGGTGGTAGTGTCTTAGGAATTTTCCCTTCAAAGAAAGGATCGTTCGCTGGAACTGTAGAGTTCATACCTAGATTATAGATTAACTCAACATGTTCTGTCTTATCTATCACAACCTTAGCACTACCTTTATACACATTATATCCATCATTTGAATAACGGAACATAGGCCAATCTCTCTCTTTCAAAGAGAGAACAGCTGTATCCAACATTTCAATTTGTTTGTCAGAAGCCATGTTGTATGGTATAATTATGTACTTATTTAAGACTAAATTGATAATATATAACATCAATTTTAATAATTAGATAATATGATTAGTATCACTTAAAACTAGATATGTAAATCCAGCTATACCTATACATCCTATAAATATAACCAAAGATCTATCAGGTTTGTAACGAATAGATCTTTGATATAATGCTATACCAATAGACAGCATTATAGCTAAAATTCCCAAGATAATGTAAATATTTATCCACTGATCCATTTATATTGATTAATATAAATTTATATCTTATACTCCTATTCCTAATAATTTGTTATTCCTAATAATTTGTTATTCCTAATAATTTGTTATTCCAAGCCGCTTGTTCTG
>Ga0209491_10011119_pt1 | contig 10684 bp, 4 predicted proteins | sample BON02_FD_187213 | JGI IMG/M metagenome (GOLD analysis project Ga0209491, IMG submission 187213) | Freshwater microbial communities from Lake Bonney liftoff mats and glacier meltwater in Antarctica - BON-02 (SPAdes) (version 2) | ecosystem: Environmental > Aquatic > Freshwater > Ice > Glacier...
TATATATATATATATATATGATGAATGTCTTTTTAAATCTTGAGTTGACCTCGATTGACCTGGGATTTAATTGAGTATATTTTGTTTTATTTTTAGAACGGTATAAATAGAGGACGATACCGCGGGCCCAACGCATCTGTCCAGGGTGGAGGGGGCCAGTTAGGGGGGGGTTTCCTAAGGAGCTGCGGGCTCATAGGGCTTTTAGGGCGCGCCCCACGAGCGAGATGCGAGGGCATGCAGCACGAGAATAATGCTACTCCCTGAATATATTGGAGAAGGTATTCGAAGGAACGTTCCATGAAACTTACAATATTCATTAGATTTAATGACTATCTATAGTATATTAGCATCTACTATAGTATATTAGCCTATACTATATAATTTTTTAATTAAAAAAAAAAGAGAAATAGGGTACAAAGGGGATAGAAGGTACAGCATACATCATTTTGTGTAGAAGGAGCCCAAATAGGAAGTTTCTACATACTTAAAAAGGAAACTTCCTAAGCCCTCTATATACAAAAGTATTTTCATCCAAACCCCTCTCCCCTCCATCCCCTTGATCCCCCTTCTATTTATGGATTTGGCATGATAAACCCTCTCAACGAGGCTTCAGTCAGTGTCATATTATTTTTTCACCCCCTCGTTAAGCAGTATGAGTGACTTGGATTGGAGCATTGACCCCGAGGACGAGCCCAGGGAGTCTATTCACGCTTAGCAGCTGCCTCCTGGCTACGAGGAGCGTGAAGAGCAGTCTCCTGTCGGTATGTACGGCAATCAAATGGGGGCGGAACCCGATCACGCGCCACGCACCAGCAGCTACGCAACCGTCATCCCGCGCCTTCATGGCCAAGTGTCTGGGCTTCGTGCGACACACCCGCGTGATGAGACGTCTCCCGAGCGTAACGTACGCGCGCGCATTGAATCTCAGGAGACTGTGAACGTATCGGATGATGCTTTCAGTTCAGCATCCAACGAACCAGCCACCGATTTAGAAGCCTTTCAAGTGTTTATGCCACTCGAGCAGAATTCACGGAAGTCTACCGGAAGCGCATTCTTCTTCTACAATAAGGATACAGGGACGTGGAGTACCGATAAGGACAAGGGGTGTGCTACGATGCGCCATCTCATCGTACGACACGTGGATGTTCTGAGAAAGTATGGCCACTGCGTCTGTTGCATAGACCAAGTCTTAAAGTTCTGCAAGGGAAAGAACCTCGTCGACGCAGACTGGTTCAATAAACTAGACACGCGCTTCAAGATAGGGGAGATGGCGTTCCGAAACGGTGTCCACAACATACTGACAGGCGTGAAGACGCCGTTGTCTGCAGACTCGCTCGTGCAGCGGCAGTTGGCATTCCCAGCCCCGGACCGTCCAGCAACGCCGCGAGTCAAGAATGAAGTGCGCCGTATCATCAACCAGCTGTTCCCGGAAGAGAACTCGCGCATTGAGATTATGAAGAGATACGCAGAGACCGGGTTCACAACGACGAACAAGGACAAGTACATCGTCCAACTGTACGGCGACGGGGACAACGGGAAGTCAACACTCGCCGCAATTTCGAAGAAGGTGTTTGCAGAGTACAACGAGACGGTGGTCGGGCACTCGCTGGACGCAGGGACCAAGACGGGTGAGATATCGACGTGGGCGATTAAGTTCCACGGCGCGCGTTGGGTGTGGCAGGACGAGTGGACGTGCGACGGGGTGCTGGATTCATGCAAACTCAAGAAGATCCGCGGGGGGTCGGGTCTTTCGGGTCGGGTCCCGTACGGCCCGCTCATCGACGTGGTTCCTACATGGAAGCTGTGGCTGATGGGGAACGACATAGCCGAGATCAAGCCAGTGGACAGCGCGATTGAGAAATCTATATTCACGGTGGAGATGATCCCGACGTTCACGAACGACGCGGCCGCCACAGCGCGCGCGAAGGCGGGTGTGCACGCCGCGTACGTCTTCCCAAAAGACCCCAACTTGGTGGACAAGTTCGAGCAGCGCGACTACAAACTTGCATGGATCGAGATATGCGCGGAGTACCTGCAGATGTGCGTGGACTCGATGGCGACGGTGGGCCAGTACTTCCCGCCACTCGAGAGCAAGCACGTGCCGCGCGACATGTACGCCGAGGACAACCCGTCTCCAGAATCTATATTCGAAAGAATACTAGACGTGACGGGCGAAAAGACCAACACGGTTTCCGCGGACTACATGTACCCGCGATTCAAATCCGAGAACTACGCGCAGTCCAAGAAGAAGTTCAAGGACTGGATGCGGAAGTACGGGAAGAGTATTGAATCGCGCGGCGTTTTGTTTGTGAACGCGCACAACAAGCCGTTTTTCAGGGGTGTTAAGTTCAGGGATGTGGACATGGATGTGCAGGGGGGCGTTGACTTGGCTCAATTCTGAATTAAATCTAATTTAATATATAAAACATGCTACTCACAACACCACAGCGCACGCTCGCATTCTGGGGCGTTTGCATCCCCACACGCCTCTACATAGCTACACTCGCGCGCGACGCTAACTATAAAAACGTTTTGCGCATTGCGGCCGCTCTAGTTGCCGCGAAGTGGCTGAGTGGCGGCGTGACTAAGAGCGTGGGCTACTTCGGGGGCCGCGCGTGGTGAAGCGAGGAGCGGCAGCTGCACGGGGCGCTGTGGGGCGCCTACGCGCTGGGCGGCGACTGGCGGTTCCTGTTCGCGGACGCGCTGCTCGGCGCGGGAAACTGGATCGTTAATAATTAAGTGAACCGTCATCGTATGTTTCTTGTTGCTGTACCGTATAGGTCAGTCGGGGAATGTTGGGGACAAATTCCATTATAGCGTAGATGTAGAATCGATCGCATCGTTGCCCAGTGAGGATATTCCGCTTTGAACCATCGAGCGTCATTAAATATAGTCCAGTCGAACCGATTGCGACCTCTATCTCTCGATCAAATCTCGAATCACTGGGCTGTCTGTGTCTATAATTGAATCCATAGTCGTGACCTGGATTCACAGTATAAATGAATCCTGTGTTTATATCTCTTGCCTTCATGTCGATTCGCACAGGGTCGTAATTCATCGGATGCAAGAACTGAAGATACATGCCATTCTGGTATTGATTCAGTCGAAATTCTTGCGACTTGTAGTATATGGTCTTCGGAGCTTGCTCGAGCGCAAGAACCCGGTTTCTGATTAAATTCTGTTGAGTGATGACAGATTGCACGTTGGAGGCTGTGTTGGTGTACAGAGTGTCTAGTTGTGTGTACTGAGTCTCTAGATTTTTGACTTTATTTAATAGCAGGTCTTCCGTAATTATCTCCAACTGAGCCAACCGGTTGCTATTGCGGTCGATATCACTCGTGTTACGGTCTATATCACTCGTGTTACGGTAGATATTACTCGTGTTACGTCCCACCTGCGCCTCGAGCGTCAGAGTGCGACTTGCAACCCTCATAACGTCAGTGTCTAGTTGTTGAATGCGAGTTGTATTGCCGTCAATCAAGACACTGGCGACGCCCACGCGAGTGTCGATTGCACTCACACTCTCCTCGAGCGGTCCGAGGTCCACTGATTCGCCGCCGCCGCCGCCGCCGCCGCCGTTCTCGAGCGTCTGAATGCAACCAGAGAGGCTGGTGATGTTGCTGCTGTTGTCGTCTACGTTATTGTCGAGTACACTAAAATTATTCTCGAGCGATCCGAGGTCAGTCATCCTGATCTCGAGCGTCTGAATGCGATTTATATTGCCTTTAACCACAGTTCTGTTGTCTGCCCCGGCGGTCTCGAGTGCGTCGACACGCGCCTTGAGGGGTCCGAGGTCCGTCGAGCCGCCGCCGCCGCCGCCGCCGCCCCCATTCTCGAGCGTCTCAATGCGACTTGTATTATCACCAACGCTAGTTTCGAGTGGTCCAAGGTCGGTCGTGCCTGGCGGCACATTCTCTAACTGTGTAATGCGCGAGTTTATGTTTTCGATGACGTCAATACTTTGAGTGGCGATGAGATCAAATGTTATTATATCGCAACCTAGGTCTCGAGGTGCATTCGTGAACACAACTCGGAAGTATCTGGACGACGCCGACGGGAATTCGACTATAATATTGCTGTCGTTGGAAGGAGACGTCGCCAGTATAGACGTCCCAATCTGGGTCCACAGGCCGGAACTTGACGTCCCGGAAAATAAGCGGGTATCCCGAGGGAACCTATCTTTATATGTATCTCTTGGTTTCATCCGGAACCCGCTCACGTGCACAAACTCCCCCATTTCGAATTCTGTGAATGCGACGCCATCAACCCCAGCATTATCCATGATGAAGTTTGTAACAGTGTTCTCGTCACCATCGAACAGCTTGTAAGCGTCATAATCACCATTATTTTCATGGTTATACCATAGAGACGATCTGGTTACCACGTACGAGTTGGGGTCTAAAAACTCGCCGCCGTCATAAGTTATAACAAACTTGTTCTCGATGCTCACAATCGCAGTGCTGTTGTCTTTCGCGCGAGTGTCGAGCGCGTTCACACGCTCCTCGAGCGCGGGGCGCACGCTGAACATAATCCATTCGTCCACCACCATATCACTCCAACCTCCATTGGCCGTTATTAAGAGCCGGAAGAAATGGTACAGAGGTTGTTGGGATACTTCGTAGTTGTATGTTCCGCGGGTAGTGGAAGCACCTGTCACATTGTGGACATACGACCAGTTGGTCGTTTCGTGCGAGCCGACCACCCTCCACTTTGTCATATACCTAGTTTCACGACTGGTTTGCAATTTCTGAACCTTGTAGCTGCTGAGGACCACCGAATACGGGTACCGTATGGTGACAAAATGAGGGCTACTTACCGACGGAGCGGAGACGATCCACGCAGACCCTTCGTATCCGGTGGTCTTCTGGAACACCGCTGTGACGGGCCATTCGCTGAGACCTAAGTCCAAAAAATCTTGGATCGCCCACCCTTCAGTCGTGTCCCATCCGTACGTGGTGGTGGTGTCTGCGCCAACGGTTGTGAGGCTTGTGAACGCCGGGTTCTCAAGAATACTCGGGCTGTTGCGCTGTTGCGAGAATTGAGGCTTTCAATTGCCGCGCTGTTGTCTTCCACGCGAGCGTCGATCGCGTTCACGTGCGCCTCGAGCGCGGGGTCCGTGCCGCCCGAGTAATTCTCTAGCTGTGTGATGCACGTTTGTATGGATTCAATGGCATCCAAAGTTTGAGTGGCGATGAGATCAAATGTCATTATATCGCAAGATTGGTCTCGAGGTGCATTCGTGAACACAACTCGGAAGTATCTGGACGACGCCGACGGGAATTCAACTATAATATTGTTGTCGTTAGAAGGAGAGGTCGCCAATATAGACGTCCCAATCTGGGTCCACGGACCGGAACCTGACGTCCCGGAAAATAAGCGGGTATCCCGAGGGAACCTATATTTATATGTATTCTTGGTTTCATCCGGAACCCGCTCACGTGCACAAACTCCCCCATTTCGAATTCTGTGAATGCGACGCCATCAACCCCAGCCTTATCCATGATGAAATTCGTAACAGTGTTCTCGTCACCATCGAACAGCTTGTAAGCGTCATAATCACCATTATTTTCATGGTTATACCATAGAGACGATCTGGTTACCACGTACGAGTTGGGGTCTAAACACTCGCCGCCGTCATAAGTTATAACAAACTTGTTCGCTAGCGTCTGAATGCAATTTGTGTTGCTCGTAATCACCACTCTGTCGTCTGCCCCCGCCGTTGCGAGCGCGTCCAAGTCGGCACTGAGCGCGAAGCTCGCGGCAAGGCCGTCCACGCGAGACTCGATCTCGTCCACGCTTTCGTCGAGTGTTTGAATGTTGAGGCCCATCACGGCGGAGCTCGTTTCGAGGTCTGTAATGGAGGTGCTGTTTGCATCGGCGATCGAATAGAGTGATTGAATCGGACCACCAGTGCCAGTGATTTCACGAATGGACGTCGTGTTGACACCCACGCGAGAATCTATTCCATTCACACTGAAACCGAGGTCTATCAACGAATCCTCATACTGATTCAAGCGCGTTTCTGTATTGTCATCCAGTGTGCTAATAGCGATACTATATCCGTTGACAGCATCATTTAGTGTTTGAATTTGAGCGTATACATTCGTATCGAGCGCGCCTAATTTAGTCTGGAGCGTTTCAACTGTTACACCCACCAACCCCAGCCCCAAGCCGAGATCGCTCAGCGCATTTTGGTTGCGAGTACCCATTAACCCCAGCCCCAAACTGAGGTCGCTCAGCGCATTTCGGTTGTGAGTACCCAATAACCCCAGCCCCAAGCCGAGGTCGCTCAGGGCATTTTGGTTGTTAGTAAAGCGCGTTTCGATGTCACCAGTCAGTGTGGTGATCGCGGTACTATTTCCGGTAACAGTCGCATTGAGCGTCTGTAGTTGGCCGTCTAGGTTAGGGTCGAGTGCATCTATACTCATCCAGAGCGTGTCAATTGCAATGTATATGTTGCTAATGGCGACACTATTGTCATCGGCAATCGAATAGAGCAATTGAATCTGACCACCAGTGCCAGTGATGCTTACAATCGATCTCAGGTTGGCGCCCACGCGATAATCGAGCGCGTTCACACTTTCCTCGAGTGTTTCAACTGTAGCGCCTACTAAACCCAGCCCCAAACTGAGGTCGCTCAGCGCATTTCGGTTGTGAGTATCGTCACTGAGTGTGGTAATAGCGGTACTGTTCCCGCTGACAGCCTCATTCAGTGTCTGAAGTTGAGTGTCCAAATTAGTATCGAGCGCGTCTAAATTAGTCTGGAGCGTTTCAATTGTAACGCCTACTGACCCCAGCCCCAAACCGAGGTCGCCCAACGCCTCCGTGTGTTGAGTGAAGCGCGTTTCTGTATCGTCACTGAGTGTGGTAATAGTGGTACTGTTCTTGTTGACAGCCTCATTCAGTGTCTGAAGTTGAGTGTCCAAATTAATACCGAGCGCGTCTAAATTAGTCTGGAGCGTTTCAACTGTAACGCCCACTAACCCCAGCCCCAAACCGAGGTCGCCCAACGCCTGCGTGTGTTGAGTGAAGCGCGTTTCTGTTTCGTCACTGAGTGTGGTAATAGTGGTACTGTTCCCGTTGACAGCCTCATTCAGTGTCTGAAGTTGAGTGTCTAAATTAATGTCGAGCGCGTCTAAATTAGTCTGGAGCGTTTCAACCGTACCGCCCACTAACCCCAGCTCCGAACCGAGGTCTCCCAATTCCTCCGTGTGTTGAGTGAAGCGCGTTTCTGTTTCATCACTGAGTGTGGTAATAGTGGTACTGTTCCCGTTGACAGCCTCATTCAGTGTCTGAAGTTGAGTGTCCAAATTAATACCGAGCGCGTCTAAATTAGTCTGGAGCGTTTCAACCGTACCGCCCACTAACCCCAGCCCCAAACCGAGGTCGACCAATGCGTCTGTGTGTTGAGTGAAGCGCGTTTCTGTATCGTCAATAGGTGTGGTAATAGTGGTACTATTTCCGCTGACAGTCTCATTCAGTGTCTGAAGTTGAGTGTCCAAATTAGTATCGAGCGCGTCTAAATTAATCTGGAGCGTTTCAATTGTAATGCCTACTGACCCCAGCCCCAAACCGAGGTCTCCCAACGCCTCCGTGTGTTGAGTGAAACGCATTTCTATATCGTCACTGAGTGTGGTAATAGTGGTACTATTTCCGCTGACAGCCTCATTCAGTGACTGAAGTTGAGTGTCTAAATTTGTGTCGAGCGCGTCTAAATTAGTCTGGAGCGTTTCAACCGTACCGCCCACTAACCCCAGCTCCAAACCGAAGTCTCCCAATTCCTCCGTGTGTTGAGTGAAGCGCGTTTCTGTTTCGTCACTGATTGTGGTAATAGTGGTACTGTTCCCGTTGACGGCCTCATTCAGTGTCTGAAGTTGAGTGTCCAAATTAATACCGAGCGCGTCTAAATTAGTCTGGAGCGTTTCAACTGTAACGCCCACTAGTCCCAGCCCCAAACCGAGGTCTCCCAACGCCTCCGTGTGTTGAGTGAAGCGCGTTTCTGTATCGTCAATGAGTGTGGTAATAGTGGTACTGTTCCCGTTGACAGCCTCATTCAGTGTCTGAAGTTGAGTGTCCAAATTAATACCGAGCGCGTCTAAATTAGTCTGGAGCGTTTCAACCGTACCGCCCACTAACCCCAGCCCCAAACCAAGGTCGCCCAACGCCTCCGTGTGTTGAGTGAAGCGCGTTTCTGTATCGTCAATGAGTGTGGTAATATTGGTACTATTTCCGCTGACAGCCTCATTCAGTGTTTGAAGTAGTTGAGTGTCTAAATTTGTGTCGAGCGCGTCTAAATCAGTCTGGAGCGTTTCAACTGTAGCGCCTAATAGTCCCAGCCCCAAACCGAGGTCGACCAATGCCTCTGTGTGTTGAGTGAAGCGCGTTTCTGTATCGTCACCCAGTGTGGTTATAGCGGTACTGTTTCCGTTGACAGCCTCATTCAGTGTTTGAAGTAGTTGAGTGTCTAAATTAATGTCGAGCGCGTCTAAATTAGTCTGGAGCGTTTCAACTGTAGCGCCCACTAGTCCCAGCCCCAGACCGAGGTCGCCCAACGCCTGCGTGTGTTGAGTGAAGCGCGTTTCTGTTTCGTCACTGAGTGTGGTAATAGTGGTACTGTGTCCATTGACAACCTCATTCAGTGTCTGAAGTTGAGTGTCCAAATTAGTACCGAGCGCATCTAAATTAGTCTGGAGCGTTTCAACCATACCGCCCACTAACCCCAGCCCCAAACTGAGGTCGACCAACGCCTCCGTGTGTTGAGTGAAGCGCATTTCTGTATCGCCAATGAGTGTGGTAATAATGGTACTGTTTCCGCTGACAGCCTCATTCAGTGTTTGAAGTAGTTGAGTGTCTAAATTTGTGTCGAGCGCGTCTAAATCAGTCTGGAGCGTTCCAACTGTAGCGCCTATTAGTATGGGCCCCAAACCGAGGTCGCCCAATGCCACCGTGTGTTGATTGAAGCGCGTTTCTGTATCGTCACCCATTGTGCTAATATTGGTACTGAGCGTTTCCACTGTGACGCCCACCAACCCCAGCCCTAACGCGAGGTCGCTCAGCGCATAATCGGTATTATTTTCGAGCGTTTCAACTGTGGCGCTCACCAACCCCAGCCCTAAAGCGAGGTCGCTCAGTGCATCCTCGGTATTCTTCTCAAGTGTTTCCACTGTGACGCCCACCAACCCCAGCCCTAACGCAAGGTCGCCCAACGCCTCCGTGTGTTGAATGAAGCGCGTTTCTGTATCGTCACCCAGTTTGGTTATAGCGATACTGTTTCCGTTGACAGTCTCATTCAGTGTTTGAAGTAGTTGAGTGTCTAAATTAGTGTCGAGCGCGTCTAAATTAGTCTGGAGCGTTTCAACTGTAGCGCCCACTAGTCCAAGCCCCAGACCGAGGTTGCCCAACGCCTCCGTGTGTTGATTGAAGCGCGTTTCTGTATCATCACCCAGTGTGCTAATAGCAGTACTGAGTGTTTCAACTGTGACGCCCACTAACCCCAGCCCTAACGCGAGGTCGCCCAGCGCGTCCGTTTGTTGAGTTAAGCGCGTTTCTGCATCGTTACTGAGTGTTGTAATAGCGGTACTGTTTCCGTTGACAGCCTCATTCAGTGTTTGAAGTAGTTGATTGTCTAAATTAATGTCGAGCGCGTCTAAATTAGTATGGAGCGTTTCAACAGCAGCGCCCACTAGTCCCAGCCCCAGACCGAGGTCGCCCAACGCCTCCGTGTGTTGATTGAAGCGCATTTCAGTATCGTCACCCATTGTGCTAATAGCGGTACTGAGTGTTTCAACTGTGACGCCCACTAACCCCAGCCCCAAACCTAGGTCGCCCAGCGCATTATCGGTACTCTTTTGGAGCGTTTCAACTGTGATGACCAGCCCTAAAGCGAGATCGCCCAACGCCTTAGTGTGGTAATTAAAGCGCGTTTCGATGTCTTCACCAAGTGTACTAATAGCGGTACTGTTTCCATTGACAATCTCGGTGAGCGTTTGAAGTTGGTTTGTGTCGAGTGCATCGATAATATTGTGGAGCGTTTTGATGTCGTCACCAAGTCTGCTAATAGCAGTACTGTTTCCATTGACAATCTCGGTGAGCGTTTGAAGTTGGTTCGTGTCGAGCGCATCGACACGCTTTTGGAGCGTTTCGATTGTGACGCCCACTAACCCCAGCCCTAAAGCGAGGTTGCCCAGCGCATTTCTATTATAATTCACGCGCAAGAATAGTGTGGTTGCATCAGAGTTCTCCGTATCATCTACGCCAAGCGCACCGGCACTCGTCTGGAGCGTTTCGAAGACACGTGCCTCGATTGTTTGAAGGAGCGGTTCAATTATATTTTCAGAATTTGACAATATTATAGAATTCACATAATTTAAATGTATATTTCTATAAGCGTTGTTGCTTCTTCCAAACGCTCCACCACTGCCTTGCATTGTCTATCACACTCTTAGAATTCGCAGCATTTCCACCCCCCTCGCGAACGGACCCCCCTTCCTATGAAAAAAAATATTTTTTCCTATGGTTTTGTGCAGCTCAGTTTTTCCGGTTGCCTGCCTATTTACTCCGGTTGGCTGCTCAACGTTTACGCGGCCGGCCCGAAGCTGGTCCTTTACGCTATTAGCCGGTAATAACCAGTTCTTCCAGACTTCAGCACTTCAAATAAACATTGGCAGTTGCTAACTGAAAACAT
>Ga0209491_10011120_pt1 | contig 10684 bp, 7 predicted proteins | sample BON02_FD_187213 | JGI IMG/M metagenome (GOLD analysis project Ga0209491, IMG submission 187213) | Freshwater microbial communities from Lake Bonney liftoff mats and glacier meltwater in Antarctica - BON-02 (SPAdes) (version 2) | ecosystem: Environmental > Aquatic > Freshwater > Ice > Glacier...
CGCGCCACTTGGACGTGATGATGGTGTAGACGGGCTTCTTGTTGGACATTTACTTGCCGCTGAGCAATTTTCCCAGCGCGTCGGCCGAGCAGACCATGTCACCCCGACGCGAGGCCACCTCGCTGAAGAAGCGCTTGAATGCGCCAACAACGGGCACCGCCACCCCGGTCACGTTGGAGCGCAGCCAGGGCACGTCCTCCAAGAGCATCCAGTCGTCGTGGGGCAGGTTTGCCGGCGGACGCCGCGAGGCGGCTGGTCCAGGCCGACGAGCTGCCGCAGGTTGCTCAACTTGATACCGTGCTGCTGGCCGAGCTTGTAGAGATCTGCCTCGTCACCGCGTGCAGCACGCCCGGGTTCTGCACGATCAGCCACATCGCGCCGTTGCCGTTGAGAGCGGCGTTGCGCTAAAAGAATAGCTTCAAATCCGGGCCGCCGCTACAAGAAATGCTTCGAATCCGGGCCGCCTGGTTTTGTTTTAAAAAGTCTAATGTTCGTAATTTCGCAAGTTGATCTCAGAACCACTCAGGGGTGTCGTGGGTAACTATAGGAATAGTGGTTTGCGCAGGCGGGGCCTGGCGGTTAGCCATTCTTGGATCCATACCAGATGAGACGAAGCGAGATCCTTTAGCGACGAAGAGCCGAGTCTGGGAGAGGGCGTGCATCTCGTCGCGACGCTGCCGAGCAGCTCCCGTCGGCTGCGAGATGGGCGAGTTGTTCGTAGAAGCACCGCGAAGGGCGGTTGGCTGCGAGATGGGCGAGTCGTTCGTAGAAGCACCGCGAAGGGCGGTTGGGGCAACGGAAGGAGCGACAGCGTCAAAAGGAGCGACGCCGGCCGGGGTAGGGACTGGAATGGAAACGGAGGGAGCGACAGCGTCGAAAGGAGCGACGCCGGCCGGATGGGTCGGCATCCCGTTTCTGTCGTAGGCAACGCCTTCCCAGGGCGGGAGGGGCACGGCGGCAGACGGGACGGAGGGAGTAACGGGGGAAGCGGAGGTAACGCTGGCGGATGGACGGAAGGAAGAGCGGGTGGGACAACGGACAGTGGGGGCGGCAGGGACGGCGGATGGAACTGAAGTCCCGCACTTGGCAGACCGCTTGGCCCGACGTTGTGCGGTCTTCCCGAAGCATTTCGTCCAGCCCTCCTCGTCATCGACGGGAGGATCGGTCGTAAAGTGGACGGAGCGCTGGGAGATGGAGGCCTCAGACGCGTCGGCGCCCGCGTTCTCGATGGTAGATGGTTGGGGTACGAGCGCGATGGCCGCGGCGCTGGCGAGAAAGTTCTGTGCTTGTGGAAGTACGACTTGTCGAGCCGGTGGAGACAGGGTTGTAGAAGAAAGTACGCAATTGGCATCGCGCGCGTAGCACACGCGCTCGCCATCACACTCGCCGCGTGCGCGAACGCTCGCCGCGGCATCATGGCCAGCCGTCCCGCCCACGTCAGATGACGCGAGCGGGTTGATCGTCGACTGGGTGTCCATGTCTTCTCTGGGTTGGTCCGGGCATACGCCCGCTGGTTCAAAAGGCTGAGGCGCCGCCGGCATGGTGGCCGGGGCGCGAATTACAATGGCAGCTGTTGGTTGGTTGGTTGGTTTCGTCGATGGTTGATTGGTCGGCACGCTGAGGCCGTCGCTCGGCTGAACTGTCGCACATCCGAAATGGTCATTCACACAAATTTGGGTATATATCTATTATGAGGGGGTCGTTATCTTAGAGAGTAAGGAATAAGGTTTAACCTTAGTTGTTAGTCTGGAAGATAGACGATTATTCTAGGGGGTATGGGTGTCTGTAAACCGTTACTGATTCCTGTGCTGATGATGACTGAGGCCGGTGCGTACTGGCCTCGTCGTCGGGTTTGGCTGCCCAGGTTACATTTTGGCAATACATATAAGCTGAGTGGCCGCGGTCAGTGTTCGGAAGAACACCAGCTCGCACGGTCCTCAACTGCTATATAAGGGGGATATTACTGGGTATCCAAGACGCTCTGCGTCTTCCTGTTCCTGTACGTCGAGTTGGCCTTGTAGAGGTCGCCTCGTCGTGCCCGTGCCCGTAGTCGGCCTTAAAGTCGTAGCGTCGCCTTGGTGGCGGTACGTCTAGGTTTGCTGTCTACTAGGTGCTAAATAATATGGTTATCTCGTCTTACCCCCAAGTGTAGAGCTTAAGGTAATACCTTAGGGCTCTATATCTCTTGCGGATGCGACACAGCAGAGCGACTGAAGCAAGGCGTTGTTCAGACCTCTCGCCTCTTGTGTCGTCGTCTCTCTCTCAATCCGTCGCAGGATCGATCAGTCTCTCGTTCCTTCTTTCGTTCCGTCTCTCGTTTCGTTGCATTCTCGCGTGACGTCTCTCTCTTTCTCTCTCTCATTCCGTCGCAGGATCAGTCTCTTGTTCCTTCTTTCGTTCGTTCTGTCTCTCCTTCCGTTGCAACCTCTCGTGCCGTCTCTCTGCCACAGGTCCCCTAAAAACGATTTAAATGCCATGTGGGTCCCATTTGCACCCATGTGAGGCGCCTGACCTTGCCCGTTGCGTGCCCTGACACACAGCACATGCCTCCTGCCTCGCTCCTGCACCGCTCGGTCGCGCTTGGCACCCCTGTTGGCAAGAAAAACAGCCAGCGGTGGCCAGGAGGGCCCAGTCACGCAAAATGCGAAGAGACGGGCCAGACTGGCGCGCAGCGGGCAGACCTTTGTCGCCAAGCGCCAGAATACGATGAGCACGCAAGGATACCGTCGAGACGCCGTCATCGCATCGAACATATCGCACGCTCAACGTTGTTGGCGGGTGGGTTTCCCCGTGTGCTGTTTCCCCCTTGTGGTGTTTCCCCCCTGCGGTGTCTGGCTGGGGCTCTGTGTGGGTCGGGTTGACCCCGACGATGATCTAGCTTCTACAGCGTTCCATGACTGTCACCAGAGGACTGTCCGCCAGCCCCGGCCCACCAGGCCGAGACTGGCCACCGGCGCGCGCCCCAGCGTGCCCCATCACCACCCCATCCGACCCCGCTGTGCCAGGACGACCTCCCGTCCAACATCATGGTAGCGGACACCGACATGCTGCTGCAGACCGGCGCAGCATGAACGACTTCGAGGGACTTCCAACACCAGCTGAGCACAAGTATGAGGACTACCTGCGCCTGTGCGAGGACGCCGAACACTATGAGCCCACCGACGAGGAGCTTCGCGAAATCGAGACGGCGTTCAAATTTCTGACCAAGCTGCGCCGCCCCCAGCAATGCTGGCGCGTTCGCGAGGTCATCCGCAAGAACGCGCTGCGCATCCAGGAGGCTGAGAACGACGCGCAGGATGTGAGGCTCGCCGAGGACCGCGCCGCATGCACCCGGGCCTATGCGGCGGCGCGCGAGGCCGACGAGGATGAGGTGCGCGAGAACGAGCTGCTGCGCGCCCGGCCCGTGCACTTCCTCGAGGCGCAGGAGAACGAGCGGCTGCGCGCGCAGGACGAGGACAACGCGCAGCACCCCGAGCAGGAGAACGAGCAGCTGCGCATCCAGGCGGAGATCGAGCCCGACTACACCGTGGCTGCGCGGCCGGAGGAGTTTCCGAAGCTGGGCCAGCCCACCGCCGTCGCCGCCGCAAAGCCCGAGACGGGGGTGTTATGCGAGCGCGAGACGGGCTCGACCGTTGCCGCGCACCGTAGCTTCTTCGCCGCCGAGCGCCAGGACCACTACATCTCGAAGAAGGACGGGCTCGACAAGTCGTCAAACGCGGCTGACGCGCCGACGGGCAACACGCTCAACGAGCCGGAGCAGCGCGCGTTCACGACCGGCCTGCGCCCCCACGCCTTTACACGCCTTCGGCACCAAGAGCATCGACCTCGCGCTGCCGGGCAACACGCTCAACGAGCCGGAGCAGTGTGCGCACGGCGGCACCAAGAGCATCGACCTCGCCGCCCAAGGCTAGTAAGAACCATTAACAACCGAGTTTCCAAAACTGCCTAGCCAACGGCAGCTGCAGCACTGTTCACAGTGCGGCGTTTTAGCGGCGTTTTGGAAAACGCCAGCACGAACGAGCACACCACTGGTCCCCTGGCCACAACTGGGGCAGCGGCACACACTCGCGGGGTAGACCCCGCACATGGGATAGATAGCGCGGGCCAGCCGCACAGCCGCACCCCGGAGCCCCACGCGCCGCGCGCAAGCCCAGGCACCTCCGCAAACAGCTCCAATGCGGCCCGCTTGACGGCGACAGAGAGCTGAGCACGACCTGGCGCGGCATCGCGTCGAGCCTGCCCTGCGAAGCGGGAGGTATACGGTGGTGGGTTGGGCGAGTAGCAGGTGATGCCCCAGCGCGCGAGGCCGCGCGACCGCGCATGCTGCTGTTGCCCACCTCCCCGTCGGCGGCTGCGCGGCGCCGGAGGCACACGTTCTGGAGCTAAGACGATCGGGCCGGCGGGGTCGCGCCATGAGACCGCCAACGATGCAACGTCCCTGGGTTGAGTAGCTTTCAAGACAGCTAGCCGTTCACTCAAGACGCGCGTGCAGCCTCCTGCTCAGCCACCGTGGTCGTCATTTTCGCATATTGTGCGCGGAGCAGGGTCTGGTGGGCGCACGCGCATCTTGACGCTTGACGGTCCGCGCTTCAAAGTCGCCGAGACAAGCACCACCGTGTCACGCCATGGGCAGCTCGCCGGCTGGTTGGGCTGGGGCGCCGACCCGCCAGTGAAGCCTGGGCGCGAAAGCTCCAAAGCTACCCGTCGGCTGAAGCCATCGAGCTGGAGATTTTTTATAACGCGCTAAGTTTATCGTGTTACCCTTACAAACAATTTTGTTTTAGCTCGCGGTGGGAAGAGTACACCTAGGGGTCACGTGCCCAGATTTCACAATGGGGAGAATCTGAGCATAGTGTACCTGCGTATATCAGCCACGCTGAGTCCAGAAACATCAAGAACGCAACGCGCCGAGTTGATCTTACCCCTCAGCCCCATGTGTCCTCGGAGCATACTTCATTTGGCCTTTACAAGATATTGTTTCACTTCGAGGCTTTATTGCACAATAATATTTTTTTGCAAACACCTCCTTTATTGTGCAATATATGGCACAATATTACCAGTTATTGCACCCTCCCGCAAAAATTTGAGGTGTTTTCGCGGTGTTTGGATTTTTTTTTTTTTTATACACAGTATAATCACCGCGCGCTGGGAACTCCTCGCGCCGAACGGTTGACGTAAAAACGATTAAAAATGCCATGTTGGTCCCATTTGCACCCATGTTAGGCGCCTGACCTTGCCCGTTGGTGCATTTGACGCGCCCTGACACACAGCACATGCCTCCTGCCTCGCTCCTGCACCGCTCGGTCGCGCTTGGCACCGCTGTCGGCAAGAAAAACAGCCAGCGGCGGCCAGGAGGGCCCAGTCACGCAAAATGCAAAGAGACGGGCCAGACTGGCGCGCAGCGAGCAGATCTTTGTCGCCAAGCGCCAGAATACGATGAGTACGCAAGGATACCGTCGAGACGCCGGCACCGAATCGAACATATCGCATGGTCAACGTCAATGCGGTGCTGCCCGGCTCGGCGAGCAGTACCAAATGTGTACCTCAGGACGAGCGCGGCAAGTGACCCAATGCAAAACGAGACCTGCATCATGAGCATACGCATGATGTCCATTCCGGCGGCTGATATGTTGAAGGTAGCATGTCTTGCGCATCGCCCATCTTCACACAGGTCCATGTTGACCCGGCGGCGAATTTCATGAAGGCACTGGGCTGAGGCGGCAAGCGTGCACCGGACCTTCGGCGCGCCATCACCAGCACACCGACGCCGTCCCAATGCCGGTTCAGTCCGGTGCATGGTAGCAGCATTGGGTCTCCCGGCGCAGCCGGCAGCGAGCCAGTTCGATCGAAGCTGGCGCCATTTTGAAATTTTGTTTTCCTCCCCCAGCGGTATTTTGTTAGGGACCAACCTGCGGTGATCTTCATAACATACAACTCACAGACGGTTTATAATACAAAGAGGACACGAGCACACGCGCAGAGGGAACTGATTTAGAGGGGGGCTAGTCACACCACAAAAGCTGAGCGCATGGCGGAAGTTTTGTTTCTTTTTCTTTTTTAGGGATCGGATTTTGGATGGGTCGAGGTGGCTAAAGATGCGTGCCAGACACGCGGAAAGGGGGGCATTATTGCACATTATTGTGTGATATCCCCCTCCTAGCCCCCCTTCGTTGCCTACAATCTTGCGCAATATATTTTCCCCACGACCCCCTTTATTGCAGTAAAATATTGGCAATATCTTGTAAGAGCCAATACTTCATACATGGTCCATGTCATCCATGTCGACCCGGCTGCGAGTTTCATCAAGGCACTGGGCACTGGGCTGAGGCAGCAAGCGTGCACCGGGCTTTCGGCGGGCCATCACCAACACACCGACGCCGTCCCAATACCGGTTCAGTCCGGTTCATAGAAGCTCCATTGCGTCTCCCTGAGCAGCCGCGTCGAGCCCAGTTCGACCGAAGCTAGCGCCATTTTCTGATTTTTTTGAATTTTGTTTCCCTCCCCGGCCGGTATTTTGCTAAAGCTAGTAGTGTACCAACCTGCGGTGGTGGGTCGTTTAACATATGTCGGCATCGCCGAAAAGGAAAAGGCCTCGGACGGCACTGAATGGGGCCCATCCGGGAGCGCACGCGCACGGTCTCCAGGAGCGTTCTGAGTGGCTCGACACTCGTGCCATATCATGTGTCGATAGACCTGATCAGGGCTGCGTGCGTCAGGGCCCACGCGCAGCTCCGGCGAGACGGCTCCCCAGCTCGTCCGTCACCGTGGCGCCAGCTTCCACAGCCCGGAATCGCTGCAGCGGAGCAGCTGCAGCGATGCGTGCTGCCCGCGTTCTCAGCCGACGGTAGCGCGTTCGTTCCAGTCCTAGGTATGTATGTAGGATGCAGGTATGTAGGTGCCCGCCGCGAGGATGAGGGTGCCCGCGACGTCTCGCGCCGCAGGCTTGGCCTCCAACCTCCAATGTCCAGCTTTGCTGCTATTGCTATACGGCTAATACGGCGGCGGCACCGGCCAGAAAGCTGACCATGACCATGGAGCCCGGAGGACACAACGCGCGGGCTGTGGAAAATCGATGCGCAGCGTGTCGACATACATACAAAAAGGAACCTTGTTTCATTGTTCTCTCGGCTCGATGCTCGGTCGATCCGAGCAAATAGAAATTTGCCGATTTCCGATTTTGGCTCCACTGGGTCCCCGACCGCCTTACTTGTACTACTTCTACTTCTGCAGCCCTGGCGGAAGCAAGAGCATCCCAGTACTCCGGGGAAGTGGCCTGAATAAATAAAGGGTTGCCTCGGCATTACCTCGGCTGCTCTGCTCCCATACCACCGGCCACCGGATATCCTAGTATCCTGCCAGCAAGCGGGGCAGAAGACAAACGCGAAGAACAACACGTTGACAACACGCTCTTGCACGAAATCAGATTGAAACCAGAACCCCTTTCAAAGGGCCCTTTCGGGGTAGAACAAAAAGCAGAGCACGGAAGAACAAGAACACAGGTGCAGATCTCTGGTATAAGTATGTAGTACAGTGTATCAGTATATCAGTATCAGTATTAGTACGTATGTAGATGTAGAGCTGATGATGATGCGAACCACGTTCTTGGTTCACCATTACTCTAGCCCGCCCCCGCCGCCTGTCACGGCCGAGAGGTTATAGAACTGCCGCTGCCGCGCACGCGCACGCGCAGATAAGCTCGCAAACCACATCGTCACAGGGTGCGCACGCATGCGACGCCACGGCGCACCGGCACCCGCCCACGCCGACCACACCCCTGACTGCAAACGTCGGCCTTTCGAGGGCATGTGCGGGCGTCCCTGCGCGTGTGCCCTCGTCCTCAGAACTTGACTAGCTTGGCCTTCTCCGGCGCAGCGGCAGCAGCCGCGGGCGGCTCGCCGGTTCCGTCCGAGTAGTTGTCGGAAGCGATGAAGATCTGGCCGTTGTGGGTCTGCGCCTTGATGGCCACCGAGCGCTCGGCGGCCTTGTCGCGGTCCTCCTCCTTGAGCGCCACCAGGAACTCGAGCTCCTTGACGATCGCCTCTGTCTCCACCTTGACGTTCTCGAGCCGGTGCGCGGGCTCGCCCGGCGTGAAGGTGCGCGCCACAGTGCAGCATCCGCGCTCCGCCTCGCGAGGCCCAACCTCGACGCGCAGCAGCACGCCCTTGTGCTCCCAGTGCGCGAACTTCTGGCCGGGCGTGTACTTGTGCCCCGCGTCCATCTCGACGCGCTTCCCCGCCGCCGTGAGCAGCCTCTCGATGTCGGTGCAGAGCGAGATGACCTGGCCCAGCTGCCCCGCCTGCCCCTTCCAGAAGATTGGGACGATCACCACGTCGGGCGCCGTCTTCTTCTCCTTGCGCAACTTCTTCCCGAGCTCCCGCTTCACGATCAGCTTGGCGGTCGACCGCTCCTCAAACTTGCGGCGCTCCTTGGGCTTGCGCTGCCGCTTTGGAGGCTTGTAGGCCCCGCCCGCGGCGCGCAGCGCCAGCGCTTCCCGCTGCTTCTGCCGCTGGACCTCCTTGCGCGCGCGCGTCGCCTCCTCGTCCGCGGGCGCCGCGGCCTTGGCCACCCTCGCCTTTTTGGCCTTGCCCGGAGCCGCCCCTGTGGCCGACGCCTCCGCAGCCTTGCCGCCGGGCGTGCCAGCCATCGCAACCCCAAGCTTGGCTTCGCTGCTGCTGCCCGCCGTGCCAGGCAGCTTCGTCTTCCTCTCTTTGGTTCTGCTGCCCGGCGTCGTCGCGGCCGAGGCGCCCGCGGCCTTCGGAGCCTTCTTGAACTCCCGGCCCACCGTCGCCGTTGGCTTGGCGCTAGGCATACCTTGTCGTCGACGTCTTCGAGCAGCAAAAAATTGCATTCACGTGAAGGCCCAGATTTTTTTCTTTCTTTTTTCTTTTTTCTTTTTACAACCGTCACGGCGGCGTTCAGCGCCATGGACATGCGGAAATTCCGCCCCACGGTCAACTCCGTCTCGTTGATGCCGCAGCCGCCTCCGGCAGTGCGCGGCAGCCGCGGTGCGCGCTTCTCCACCCGCTTTCCTGCGAGCGCCGTGCTGACTCGACCCCCTCTCTCCCACCCCACTTGTGCAGCCGGAAACATCAGCGCGCCGCCCGCCGGATCGCGAGGCTCGCGGCCGACGTCCGCTAAATCGGCGCTCACCGGCCGGCCGGTCACGACCGCAGCCCCGACCCGCGCAGCGTGCAACAACTTCGGGGGTATGCGCCAATTCCCCGTGGGTCTGGGCGCCGGCGGCTCTCGGTCCGCACAACAGGCCGCGCTGGGGCTGGCCGGCGCGAGCGGCGCGTCGCACCCCAGCAGTGGGGTGCCCGGCCTTACGTCTTTTCTCGACGCTCACGAAAATCAGCCGCAGACGAGCGGCCGGCCGGGCTCCGGCCGAACGCGCCACTCGCTCTTCTCCAGTGCCGGTGGGGGAACGGGCGCAGGGCCGGCGTTCCCTCTCGCCGCGGGCGGCGACTCGTCTCACCCGCAGAGGGAAGCGTTGGCTAGTGCTGCTGCCTGTCACGGCCATCCCGCCGCCGACCGGCCGAGCGACGCCGCTGCACCATTCAGCTGGGGCGACTCGGCGAAGCCCAACCCGTCGCTGCCCTCGGAGCCCGGCTCGAGCGGTGGGAGCTCGGCGCGCTCCATCTCGGCCCGGCCGCCGCCACCGCTGGCCGCGGCGGCGGGAGGCGCGGCGGCGCCCAGCCAGGGGCGCGCCTCGCCCGTGGGCGGGACCTCCAGCGAGCCGCGGCGCGACGACGTGATCGTGATCCACGTGCGCGACGACCACCGACGGATCAACCGCGACTTTTACTGCTCGCGCGAGCTGCTGCTCTCGCACATGCACTACTTCCAGGCCTACCTCTCGGGCGCGCGGCAGTACGAGGAGATTGACATCTCGGTGCACTGCGACGTGCACATCTTCGAGTGGCTGATGGAGTTCATCCACGAGCCCACCACGCCGCCCTACCTCGACCCCTCCTCGGTGGTGTCCATCCTCATCTCTGCCGACTTTCTGCAGATGGCGGCGCTCGTGCGCCTCTGCCTCGCCTTCCTCAAGCAGAACGCGGCCGAGGTGGTCAAGCTGCCCATCGACCTGGGCTGCCTCAACGACGAGCTGCTCGGCGCGCTGGCCAGACTCTTCGAGCCCGACGAGGTGGAGCGGATGCGCGACAAGAAGGACAAGCTCGCCTCGCGCATCTACGAGAGGAAGATCGACGAGTCGCTCGCCGCCGAGGCGGCCGAGCTCCACCGCTGCACGTACTGCCACAAGCACTTCACCGAGGAGCAGCGCGAGTGCGAGCCCTGCGCGATGGCGCCGGTGCGGGTCGACTTCCACGGCAACGCCATCGCCGAGCACGTGGCCAACCGCGGCTGGGACGCCGCAAAGTGGGTGGCGGCGGCGCGCAAGGCCAAGGGCTTCTGCGCGCGCACCCTCTTCTGGAAGATCTGGGCGCTGACCAACTTTTTAAACTGCGCGGAGTGCGGCCAGCAGTTCCCGCTCGCCGAGCTGGACCACTGCACGTACCACCCGGAGGCGCCGCTCTTCGACGAGGAAGACAACTGCGGAGTCTACCCCTGCTGCGGTCAGCCGGCGGTGCGCCACCAGGGCCTCTTTCTTTCTCGCTACATATCAATATCTATCTAACTGTATACATATGTATCTACTTATATATATATATATATATATATA
>Ga0209491_10011122_pt1 | contig 10683 bp, 13 predicted proteins | sample BON02_FD_187213 | JGI IMG/M metagenome (GOLD analysis project Ga0209491, IMG submission 187213) | Freshwater microbial communities from Lake Bonney liftoff mats and glacier meltwater in Antarctica - BON-02 (SPAdes) (version 2) | ecosystem: Environmental > Aquatic > Freshwater > Ice > Glacier...
GAGGGAGGTAGGGAGGAAGGGAAGGAGGGATAAGTCAGAAATGGAAATGACGGGCTGACCGATGTTGGTGGCGGTGAGGATGCACTTGCTCTCCGGAATCACACCCAGGAGCTCTAGGCCCAGCAATTCCTAAACAACAAGGGGAGAAGAAGGAGAAGAAGGAGAAAAAGATGGTGAGTGCGGCAACGAGTACAGAGATTGATATAGAAATGTAGGTGGGAAAATAAATAAGTAAGTCGAGGAGAAGTAGGAGAAGAAGAGGGTGAGTGAGTGCGGGTCGGACAAAAACAAAAGGAAGTTGGAAAAGAGAACAGGAATCAAGCTCATACGTGCCCCTTAGATTGGCTAGCTTGAAATTCGTTCAAGTCACATGCATAAGTGAGCTCACAGACCTTGATATCATCCAATCGCGAGCACTCCTCCTTCTCTACCCTCTCGGGATCATATCGCGTGACTAACACACAAACCGCCACAAGCAAGGCAAAACTGACAAAACTTTTTGAACAGAGGAACAAAAACAATTGAGAAGAGGAGACACACCTTGATATCCTCCAATCGCAAGCACTCCTCCTTCTCTGCCCGCTCAGGGTCATATCGCGTGACCAGCAGCGATTGCCGCACCGGATCTTGGCCTAACTCGGCCCGCTTAGACTTGCTGGAAATGAAGCCGATCATCTTGTCGCTGTCACTGTGGACGGAGGGAGGGAGGAAGGGAGGAGAGGGAGGGAGGGAGGGAGGGGTCAGTAATCATATCTGTCCTTGCTTTGGGAGGCGATCCGATCACACGCAACCCTCCCTCTCCCTCCCTCCCTCCTTCGACCCAAACCTACCGGCAAGAACTCAGCTCCGGGTTAGTCACGATGATAGCGTCGTCTGCAAAGTACATGGCGTGCTTCGCCCCACTCTCAATGCCTGCCGGCGAATCACAGATGATGAAGTCGAATTCCCTTCTCATTTCCGCGAGCATTTTGCCGACTCCATCGACGGTGAGGGCGTTTTTGTCCTTGGTCTGGGAGGCGGCCAGGAGGTAGAGGTTGGGGTTGCGTTTGTCTTTGATCATGGCTTGCTTGAGCGTGCAGTCCCCGTGGAGGACGTGAACGAAGTCGAAGATCACTCTTCGTTCCGCGCCCTAGGGTGGAGGGAAGGGGAGTGGAGGGAGGAAGGGAGGGGAGATTAGTTTGAGTACAAGAGTGGTTGGGTACAGATTAAGAAAGAAGGATGGATGAAGTAAGACTGATAATAAGAAAAAGCCCACGCCATTTCCATTCCATTCTCTTCCAACCTCGCTCCATAGAAATCAAATCATCCAACCACCATGCCATCCTTCCACCCTCCACCCGTCATCACACACACGTACCAAGTGGATGTCCAGATTCCGCAAGCCAATATCAAAGTCAATCACGCACGTCCTCTTCCCCTTCAACGCCAACCCCATCCCAATGCTGGCTGCCGTCGTCGTCTTGCCCACGCCGCCTTTTCCCGAGGTAATGCACACCACGCGCGAATCGCTGCCGATGCTGCGCATCGCCACTGAGAGAGAGTTGGAAGGCTGCAAGACCGAGCCTACCCTGGCGGCCCCGAGTGCCCGCCTCGAGGCGCTGGACAGGACAAACGCCATTTGCTGTGCGGGGTGGAGGTGGGAAAGAAGGGAGAAAGAGAGGCGTGAGACGAGGAAGGGGGGGAGGGAGGCCTTGGACGTGTGATGATGATGACGCTTGATTGGAGGGGGAGATTGGTGGCAGGCATTCCCGAGCAGCAGCCGCGTTGCCAATGTCCTGCAGCCCTTCCTCTTGCTCCAGCTGGTGCCTAGAGTGTCCCCGCGTGTGTGTGTGTGGTGTGGCGTTGGGCAGCGAAATGGAGAAAGGCGCGTCTTGGCGATTGGCAGCGATGATAATGGGTTGCCTGTTGGTGTGTGCGGTGATGGTGCGTCGTGAATGCGGCATGCCAGAGCTCGTGCGCTGGAGGGCAGGCACAGTGTACACAAGACACTCTGTAAATTGTGCCACCAGTGCCCGACGCAATTGAACAGGACACGCGGGAGGGGAGGCGAGAAGATGGAAAAAAATGAGGCGCGAAGGCATCAAAAACCTCCCGCTCCCGCCTCTCAATCTCCTCAATGCATACCCACCCATCCACCACAAAGCAACCACAGGCCTCATGGAGCCATCAGCAGCTGCGGGGCCGGTTGAGGACGGGCTCAAGCCGGCGGCCGAGCCGATGGAGCAGGTGCGGCCAGCGGAAGAGCAACAGAAGAAGCCTTCGACGTTGCCTCCTCTCCCAACGCCTCAGGATGACGGGAGTGCTGCTGCTGCTGCTGCTGCTAATGTGGCCGAGGACGAGCTGCAGGACACCATCCTTGAGCCAGCAGCGCCCGCGGATGCTGTAGGACAAGACAAGTCAGTCACAGACAATGGCGCCACGGCAAGAGAGGAGCAAAACTGGACCCCCATCCCTACCGCGAGTACCACCACCACCACTCCCGTTCCCCACACCCCAGCTACTCCTACGGGCAAGCCACGGCCTATCCTCCAAGGCACGTTGATTGGGCTTTTCGTTGCCATTGACCCTGCTATGCAACGGTACGTGTGTGTGTGTGAGAGGGCAGAAGAAAGGAGAAAGGTGTCTAGGTCTATTGGCATATATCAATTTATTCATCCCACGTTCCCCGTCCATTTTCTTGTCCGCACACACACACACACACACCAGGGGCAAAGTGAACGTGAAGCGGGAGTTGGAATTCATGGGGATTTATCAACGGGTACGTTTCTCTGCTTTTTCTCGTACACTTCTTCCTCAAGAGCCTCGGCCGATCTCCTTTTCTCCTCTCCCTTCTTACTCACCGCTCCGCTCACCCCTCCTACTTCTATTTCATATAGGACTTGGCTCCCAAGGAGGAAGTCCAGCTTTCGCTCGAGCAGGCATTTTACCTGGCCTCGGATTTGAAGCGCCTTGAAGTGTATTTACCAGCTCCACCGCCGCCTTTTCAGCAGCAGGAGGAGCAGCAGCAGCAACAGCAGCAGCAACAGGTGGAGGAGGAGGAGGGGCAGGAAGGACAGGCGATGGACCAGGGGAACGGAGAGGCAGAACAACCGCAGCAGCAGCAAAAGCAGGAAGGAGCGGTATCAAGTAAGCAGAAGGAGGATGCGGAACCTAAGGCCTTAAGTGTGGTGGAGTGTTGGAAGGCGTAAGTTCTTGTGTTCAAAGCGTGAAATCGCTCCGATGCTATACTCATCTACTGTCATCCTCCTCCTCCTTCCTCCTCCCTCCTCCTGCGTTTCCCCTTCCAAATCTCTCATAATCACTCCTCTGACTCTGTTTCTTCCTTTCCTACTACCATCTTTCCTCCTCTGTAGGTTCCGCACCGCCAGCTCCACTTTTGTCAAGAGCGTGGGCAGCTACCGCTACTTCCGAGGACAGGGGTAAGTCCGACAGGCATGAATAAGAACACAAATGAATACGTAGGTGCGTCACGTGTTGGTTTCTCCTCCTTTTTCATCGTCGCTTTCCAATCATTTCCCCTCTCCCTCATGAGTGAACAAGCGGATGCACAGAGCAAAGCATTGTCCTCCCTCATCTCCCTCCCTCCCTCCCTCCCTCCCTCCCTCCCTCCCTCCCTCCAGCTTCGTCGTGCACGGCGGCCTGAACCTAGGGCTGGACTACATGCTCTACCGTGGCACTCCCCAACGGTACCACGCCGAGTTTGGCGTCCTACTTCGTTACCCTCCCTCCTTCCCTCCCTCCTCATCTTCCGAAGAGGGAGGAGGAGAAGGAGGAGGAGGAGGGGGAGGAGGGGAGGGAGGAAAGGACGAGAATGGATTGGGCTGGCGGGATTTGCATTTGCTGTATCGATTGATTGGGGTGAGTGTTGTTTGTCAAGCTTGTTAAGTCATCAACTTCTTCTGCTTCTTTGCTCTTTCTTGTCACGCATCTTTCCTCCCTGTCCCTCCTTTGTTCACCCCTTCCTCTTTCTCTTCGCAATTTGGAATTTCATCTCACCTTTCTGCTCTCTCCCTCCCTCCCTTCCTTCCTCCCTCTCAACAGGAGGTGCGCAAGACGCTCATTCTCGGTCACGTCCGCCTGGGGAAGCTCGAGGAGGAGGAAGACAAAGCCGAGGTCAAGAAGGAGGAAGGGGAGGAGGAAGGGAGGGAGGAAGAGGAGGAAGACCTAGAGACGCGGTTAGAGATGCAGCAGTGGTACAGCGGGTTGAGGATATATGAAGTGGCTATCACACCATGGAGGGCTGGCACTCCCTTAGCCCGCCTTAAAATGAGCAAGCAGAAAGGGAATGCTGCTCAGGTCAAGAGGGGAGTTGGGCAGGCGGGGGGGAAGAAACGAGGGAGGGGAGGAGGAGGAGGAGGGGAGGGAGGAGGAGGAGGAGTGAGAGGGAGCGGGGCGGAGGAGGAGGAGCATCCGAGTAAACGACATCATATTTGATGAGAAGAAAAGGGGAAAGTAAACGAACAAAAGTCTGTTATACGAATTCAAAAATTAGAGTGCTCCAATTTCGAACCTTGACGACTCTATTCTTTATGTGTGCTTTCTTTCTGTCACCAACCCTCCGACCTATAATCTCGCGTCAAAACTGCCCTCCCTCCTCCCTCCCTCCCTCCCTAATCAATCAACGTCCTTCCATAATACCCAGCCCCCACCGCCACCATCTCCTCTGGCGGCACCTCCTCAAGCACCACCACCTTCACCCCTCCCTCCCTCCCTCCCTCCCCTCCTCCCAGCAACCTCTCCCGTACAAAATCCCCCACAAATGGCAAGCGTGTACTCCCTCCACTCAACAACACCCCCTCCAGATCCCCCATCTCCATCCCTGCCTCCTCCAAAACCTCCTTAAACGGCCCCTCCAACTGCATCAAAATCGGCGACGCCAATTTTTCCAACAACGCTCTCGATACCGTCGCTTCCAAATGCTTTGGTCCTCGATGATCAGCCGTAATAAAAGGCAACCTCACACTCGAACTCACCTTACTACTCAACTCCTGCTTCGTCGCCTCCGCTGCCTCATACAACCTTTCAAGAGCCAAATAATCCCTCCCCAAATCCAACCCACCATTCTTCCCCTTAAAATCCTCCACCAACCACTGCACCAAGACCCCATCCATGTGCTCCCCCCCCACCGCCCAACTCGTCCTATTCCCCCTCACTCCTAACCCCACCTCCGGATCCAGGCCCACTATCGAAAGCTGTGCATTCAACCCCCCCACATCCACCACCAACCAAGGCTTCCCCAAAAAAGCCTCCTTCTGAGAAATCGCTCCCGAGTAATGCGCGCACACCAAAGCAGCCACCGCGTCCTCCACCACCTCCACACACCCCCCATGCCCCCCCTCCTCCTCCCCGATCTCCAAACCCGTCCCATCCGCCACTGCCTTTAATGCCCAGCTTGTAGCTTGAGGACCAAAGTAAGAAGGGATGGCAAGCACTGCAAAGCCAGGGGTGTGGTGCAACTTATGCTCGGCCGTTGCCACCAAATCTTCCAACAACCGAGAACTCGCCTCAATGGGCGTTAAGGCCCGCCCACCCTTCAAAAGCATAGCTATCGGTGGTTGGTTTTTATCGGACGTAAGGCTGGCTTCAACGGGAAAAGGGAAGAGAGGACGGAGCTTATCGTCATAGGTCGTCTCGCCTAGCAACCGCTGAATATTAAACGCCACGCTGGCCGGCGCCCGCCATCGGGCCCGGCGTGCCAATTGTCCTACTACTAGGTCGCCTCCTTCGAAACCGACGAAAGAAGGGGTGGAACGACGGCCTTCGTGGTTTTCCACCACCAAGGGCGCTGTGTCCTTGGATGCCACATACGTCACGCACGCTTGCAGAGACCCCAAATCCAGGCCCAACACGGGGAAGCCACGCTTGCTTGCACTTGCTCCAGTCCCTGCTTTGCTGGCAGCTGCATCCTCCTCGTCATCGTCGTCGTCGTCGTCGTGTGCGCTGGCTTTACCGCCGCTCTTCTCCTTCTTGGCGTCCGCTTTGGAGATGCGTTGAGCGGCACGGAGCAAGTAGTGGGCGAGGGTGGCTCCCACCAACACAACAATCCCAATCAGAACTGGGTTCTCAGCACGCCGAGTCGCACGAAAGAGTCTTCTTGTCTCTTTTTGTGTCAGCAAGGGATGCCTGCGACTGTTGGTGCTGTGGGTGGTGCCGCTGGAGGGTTGGAGGAGGGCAAGCGTGGAGGCTGATGATGGGCGAGGTCGGAGGAGGCGGCTGTGGCGGGCACTCGTGGAGAGGAACAGGGCTGCACGCATGGACGCCGCCATGGCTGTCGCTGCCTGAGTGTAATGTGGATAGGCGTAGGTGAGTGTGTGTGGCTTTGCGTGGGATTGCTTGAGCTGCGTGGTGAGGCAGGAAGCTCATCAGCCGTTGGATGAAGCAGCTGAAGTGCTGCCTGTGTGTAGGTGGTAGGGGCATGTGAGTGTGAGCTTGTGGGGATTGCGTGCATGAGGTGGTGGAGTGGTGGAGGCAAGGACGCTCGGCCGTTGGATGATGATCGAATGCTCGTGTTCGTCGCTTTTGCCGCGCGCAAAAACGCACCGAAACGAGCTAAGAGAAAGCAAGAGACCATTGAACGATGCAAAACAATTCAACAATTTTTCGGTGTTTGTCATTGTCTGCTTTATTGCTTTATTTGATCTCTTTCTCATCCACCATCTCGGTCACAAAGGGTGGTGGGGAGGTTATATGAGCCATATTCACAATTCTTTTTTTCTAATTTATTTGGTGAAGTACTCTTGGACCGCCCGTTCCAGGTCCCATAAATAGGAGTCGAGGTAGAACAAGCACGTTTTTTCGTCGCCCTTGGTCAGCTCCTTCATGTTGCTCAGCTTCTTCTTCTTCTCGGGGTCTAAGCTCAGGTCGCCCACACCGTCCTGTATGTAGTGTTAGTGACGTTTAGATTTTGAATACAGCTCAACACAAGAAGGTGATATATTTGCTGACAAATCAAAGATGTGCGTACCGTGACGGATGACGAAAATGCGGACTCGGCGGGCACGCTGGGTTTGGTGCTGTAATTGTGTGTGTGGGAGTTGGGGTTCAGAAAAGGGGCGAGACCATTGAAGGAAAAGGAAAGGGTGGAAAAAGGATGCTTCAAGGACGGTGCACAAAAAGAGCACTTACGCGACAGGGGATGCTTCTTGGGCGGCCAGCTTCTCGGCAGCGGCTTGAGAATCCTCATAGTCCTTGACCACCTGTGTGTGTGTGTGAAAATATTCTTTGTAAGAATTTTGAGTAGCGAGGTGACAGAAAAAGCGCACATCAATCATTACTGCTGCCAGCAATACGTGTTAATCTCCCTCCGCTCATCTAAAGGTACCTTTTCTTCCAGCTCAAAGTCGTAGGCAGGCGGCAAGGTGGCCTGTGAGAGAGTGCGGGGTGGACGGGAGTGAGATTGAGTATGAATGGAGGCGGCATCGATTTTGCCTCGAGCAGGGCGCTTATCACGCGTGGATTGACGGGGCCGTCGGTCTCTCAACCAATTCTCTTTCATACAACCCCTACTCCTGTTGCTGCACGCTTGATATGAAGGGGTCAATAATGATGATGCGCTTCACTCGCTCATGCCCTCCCCCGAAAATGAATGCACCCTCCCTCCCCTCCTCGTGTACTCACATCCAGCGGCGGCAACACCCGGAGCTCGGCGGGCAAGCCATTCGCTTGCACTTTGAAGGTGGAGTATGTCAAGGTGGGGTAGTGCGCCATGTTGTTTTAGGCGGGCCGGAAGCTGGCTAAAAGACGCGCGGAGCCAAGGATGATGATGATGCTTTTGGAGTTTGGAGTTGACCACGCGTGTGCGAGCCAGGCAAGCTCTCTCAAGCAGCAAGCGGCTAGGCAATGTTGGCCTGTGCTATAGTGCGGTTGTGTATGCCTGGGTTGAGTGCCTTGTACATGCTTGGTTCGGTAGTGACTTTGGTCTTTAGCTAGACCTCGCTCATGAATGCGCCACCGGCAACGACGACCCCCTAATTTCTCCCCGAGCGAGGGGGCTCCTCTCTTGCTCTTTGCCTATCCATATCTCATCCCACACCATGTAGCAAACCCCACTTGTCCTCACCTACACCTCCGCCTCCACCTCCTCGACAAACTGCCACAGCCTGGCTCTTTGAGGTATTGCTTGGCGTGTCCACGACCACCAAACGCAAGGCAAGCTCTGGCCCATCGTAGCTAGGGCCGTTGCCGGAGAGACCTCATTCCTCCCCCCGCAAGCACTCCATCTCCATCCACACCCACGCTCTTGTACCCCAACCCCTCCACACGACACAGCGCGCCTCGCATCAGCATCAGTAGCATCATGGACTCGCATGCCGGTGCCGCAGCTGCCGCCAAGCCAGCGCGAAAGCCGTCGCCGCTGACCCTTTTGCAGCAGCAGCAAAAAGAAGATAAGGCAGAGGCAGAGCAAATACGGGTGGCCACCCCGCGGGAACCAGGCCGCATCCTGGCAGAAGTGACAGTCCCGGAGAACATGCGATTCCGACAAATGGAGTTGCGGGACGCGGCCGCTGTGTTTCATTTGGGAGAGGAAGTGTTCAATGCTGATTCGTTTCCCCAACTTTATCGAACCTGGGACGCCTTCGAGGTGATTGAGAACTTGGGTGGAGATGGCGAGCTTTGCCACGTGGCGGAGGAGTTGTTAGAGAGTCCTGGGAATGGCACTGCTGCTGCTGCTGATGGTGGTGGCGATGCTGCTGCTGCTGCTGCTGTTGCTCACCCGCAGAGTCGGATTGTTGGATTTATTTTTGGTAGCATTACGGAAAAGAGGAAGCGGGAGCATAGCTGTGGGTTGCTGGGGTGGGTGGGGGTGGCCCCAAGCCATCAACGGAGGAACATTGGCACGGTGTTGGCGCACAAGCTGTTTGAGCAGTTTTTGGAGGATGGGATTAGTTTGATTGTGGCCGATACGCCGATGGAGAACACGCCGGCGATTCAGTTTTTGCATCGCATGGGGTTTGCGACGCCTGTTTACCGTAAGTATTTCTGGTTTATTTTAATGAAGCATTCTGATAATGTTTCCCCTGACAACATTCTGCTTTTGCCGTGCGAGCTCCCTTTGTAGCCCTGCCTCATGAACGCATGCTGCAACTCACCACTCCTTCCCTCCCTCCCTCCCTCCCCTCCACACCCACACCCACAGACGTCTATATGAGCCTCAACCTCGCCCGGCACCACCACCGCGCCCAACACCAACCCCCCGCCCCCGAGCGCATTCTGCCTCCTGAAGCCAAGGGGGTGAAGCTCCGTCCCATGTCTATTGACGATCTTGCCGCAGTTCATGATTTGGGAGAGAAGATTTATGACCAGCATTTGTACCCGAATTTGTATCGTATTTGGTAAGTGTGTGAAGGAAAAAAGAGTGAGGAAGGGAGAAATTTGTAAAACAAGGGAAGTGATAATAGTGCTGCATTTGAGAAAATAGCGTTCCTAATAGAAGAAATATACACACATACACACTCTTTCTCTTTTCAAACAGGTCGGAGAGCGAGGTGGTGGAGCTGTTTGGGTCGGACTCGGAGTTTTGCCAGGTGGCGGAGCACGAGGGGAAGGTCGTAGGCTTTGTGATGGGTACCACTATCAGTAAGCGTCGCAGTTCGTGGCGGTATGGTTATTTGGGTAAGTGATTAAAAAAGGGAGAGGAGGATGGGAGGGAGGAAGGGGAGAAGGAGTTTGAGGGGAAGGTCATTGGTCTTGTGATGGGTGCCACTATCAGTAAGCGTCGCAGCTCGTGGCGGTTTGGTTATCTGGGTAAGTAATGGAGGAGAGGGAAAGAAAGAGAGAGACTAACAGTGGGCAAGATCAAGCTTTAGAAACTCGAAACACAAAGACTGAATGATCAGTATATTCACTTATTTTCCTCATTTTCTCCTTCTCTTCATCCCCACAGTCTGGCTGGGCGTCGCTCCCGAGGTGCAACGCTTTGGGGTGGGCAAGCGTCTCTTTAACGCCTTCCACGATCTGATGGTGGAGGACGGTTGCCGCATCATCATGATTGACACCCAGGCGGATAATGTCCCGGCCCGGAAGTTTTTTGAACGCGCGGGGTTTGGATCGTTGGAGTCGCATGTCTACTTTAGGTACGTCAAATCTCGATTGTCGGTGGTAGCGGAGCAGCAGCAAAAGGAAGAGGAGCAGTGGCAGGAGCAGCAGCAGCAAGTAATTATATGCCTACAGTCATCTCGAGGGCTCAACAACAACCAAATGTACCACTCCCTCTCATCCTCCCTCCCTCCCTCCTTTCCTCCCCCTATAGTAAGCAATTGGGGCCCGAAGACCTGATCGCCAGCGAAGAGCGGGTCTTGCGTCAAGCTTCCTTGACTAGCGGCGACTCTTCCTCTTCCTCTTCCTCTTCCTCCTCCTCCCCCTCAGCTACTGCGCTTGCCACCGCTAAAGCTGCGCTCAAAATGGGAGGAGGAGGAGGAGGAAAAGGAGGTGGAGGGGGGAAGCAGGGAGGGTTCAAGGTTACGCGGCTCTTTCGTTTTAAGCGTTCGCATTCGGTGCTGCAGACGGCGGTGGCTGCTGTGGGGTTGACTGGTAATGGTGGTGGTGGTGGAGGAGGACGAGGAGGAGGAGGAGGAGGAGGAGGGATGAAGTCTCGTCTGCCGCCCATGCTTTTAGCGGCTGCCGCTGCTGCTGCTGTTGAGAAGGAGGACGAGAAGAAGGGGAGGAAGAAGAAGGAGGTGGAGG
>Ga0209491_10011125_pt1 | contig 10682 bp, 15 predicted proteins | sample BON02_FD_187213 | JGI IMG/M metagenome (GOLD analysis project Ga0209491, IMG submission 187213) | Freshwater microbial communities from Lake Bonney liftoff mats and glacier meltwater in Antarctica - BON-02 (SPAdes) (version 2) | ecosystem: Environmental > Aquatic > Freshwater > Ice > Glacier...
ATATATATATATATATATATATATATATATATACATATCGACATTTATATATATATATATATATATATATATGCATGTATACATATATATATATACATATTTACATATACGTATGGTTTTCTCGAGCGCGAAGGCCCGTTGAAAGGGTGTATATACATACATAATCAGGTACATACACGTATACATACGAATGCAAACGTTTGCATCACGATATCGTGATGAGCATGCTATCGAGCGAAAGGAAAAGAGTCCACCAGCCAAGAACGATATGCATATTTGTAAATAAATGTTTATTTATGTATAAATGTTTATTTATGTATACATATAAATGTTTATTTATGTATATACGGTACTATCGAGCGCAAAGGAATTTTTTTTTTTATAAATTCACATACATTCAAATATACATGCAAAAACATGTGCAGTGCTATCATGCGCAAAGAAAAAGAGTCCATCAGCAGACAACAACATATGTTTATACATACATATATACGGTTATATCTATACGGTACTGTCGAGTGCAAAGGGAAAAAATGCGTACATATAAATTCATATATATACACATATACATACATACACATCTGCAGTATGGTGAGCATGCTATCGAGCGCAAAGGAAAAGAATCCACCCGCCGACAACGATATGCACCTAGACTCTGCTGGCGGTAAGAGCGCTAAGGAAATCAAGGGCTGGGACTTCCACGACAACGAGGCTTAATGCCTCTTTTGCGGAAATATTGGGCTCTTTTGGCGCAAATACGATATGCACCTAGACTCTGCTGGCGGTAAGAGCGCTAGGGAATTCAAGGGCTGGGACCTTCACGACAACGAGGCTTAACGCCTCTTTTGCGGAAATATTGGGCTCTTTTTGCGGAAACATAAGGCTCTTGTTGAGGAAATTTCAATCTAAAGCTTTTTTGCCACGAGCCGACCACGAGGGTTAATGCCTCTTTTGCGGAAACGTAGCGCTCCGAGGCTTTCTGCGGAGAAATAAGGCTTTTGTTGCGCAAGTCTTATCTTCGAGCTCTTTGGCCACGAGCCGACAACAAATCGCAGGCTAGACATTTTTTTTGGCGGAAATTTTGGGTTCTCTTGCCGGAAACATAAAGCTCTTGTTGTGGAAATTCTGAGCTCTTTAGCCACGATCCGACAACGAAATGCACCTCGACACTGCCGGCGGTAAGAACACCAAGGAAATCGAATAAGGAAAAAAAGGGCTGGGACCTCCACGGCCACAGGGCTTGTACATGTGTGTAAAAAATCGATACAAGGAAAGAAGCACGAGGCGTGTGAAGGACACAGGCCTACGAAAGCGTAGTCGTGGAGCAGCAAGGCTTTTACAATTACTTCTCCTTTTGCGGTCCCTGCTATGACGCACACTACACACAGAGACCGCAACCATATTCAAAGTTGAGTATCTTTTATTGCTTCGAAGTTGATATACACTCAAAAGAGGCCTATATTCACTCTAAAGAGGCCTGTATCCTACATCGATTTTGAAACTAGTCGGTGTGAAGATGCCTGCCAAACTTGTGCGATCGTGAGCAAGCGATAGAGGTGCGTGAGCAAGCGATAGAGGTTCATACAGGCGTCATGCACTGTGTGGCATCTTTGTGACAATTGCGACACATATGCGCTTTCAAACCAAATGTCCGTGTTTTGGCGACCTGGCACTGGTGCGTCGCTTTAGCGGAGTCCGCGCACCCCGCCCGTATTCTTTTGTTGGGAGTGCAAAACAATCCGCACTGGGGCAAGATGGATACATGGGAATGAGAGTCATCTTGCCCCCTCGCGAGATGCACAGCTTTGGTTGCGTCGCCAGCCTTGCGCCTGCCCTCATCTTTGCGCTTCTGTGATGCTGTTGTCTTGCATGGGACTGCGCCTGCAGCTTTTCTCTTCTTTCCTGCCCCCTCCGTGATCTGCTCCTTCCTGCCCCCTCCTGCGTTTTGCCCATGCACCCCTTCTCTCCCCCCATTGTGCAAAAGTTCATGACATGCAATCTGGATGCCTTTCCCGATGCGTCCGCAGGTGCTCCGCTTTCGAGTGCCCTGGCTCGCGACACAATCTGTCGCGAGCCATCTGAGATGCCTTACCCCCTTCGGCCCTCAACCTATCTGCCCCCTCCTCAATCCTCGCCCATGTCATGTCACGCACCAGATCATACAAACGTGCGCGCATAAAGAACTGCAAACTTTCCATCGGGCTTCGGGCAACGGTCGGTCCATTGTTGGCAATCGCACATCGACGTCGGGCACGCCGGCTGCGGCTGCAACCGAGACAACAACACCGTCAACGGGACGCAAACTTGAAAGGACAGGGCGAGATTTGCCGTGACGGCGCGTGGGTCCGTCGAGAGGAGTTGCGGTGCTCACAGGTCCCGACCGCACACTCTCGAGGGCGACTCGGACCAATCATGACATACAGTGGCTGCCCACAGCCATTTCCATCAAGTGCAGGGAGCCCCAATGCGCATCCAATGCTTCCGAGTCTCAGAAGGAAAAACCCGGCAGCTGCCCCGCACTGGAAGGACAGGTTCACCTGAGTGGCGACACAGGCGACACTCAATATGTTCGCGCTCTGGGTAAGATATTTGAGGCTGGTGGGCCACCAGTCAAAAACAGGGAAATGAGAAGCCTGGCACAGAAGGGCAATCAGGCCAACTTGAAGTTTTTCCACCGTATGCCGCGCATACAGCGATCACCAGTCGTTTATGATCTCCAACATCTGAGAAAATGCAACTCGTGCCGAATTTGGGCCAGCCAGTCACGGAGATCGCCATTCGTGGCAGATGTGGAGGGGAGCGCACGAATAGAAGGTGTGGCGGCATGGATACACGAAAATTACATGGACGGTCACGGCAACAAGGTGGCGGAAGACGCCGTCTTCAAGACTCCTTGCGTGGTGATCATCTTCGACGAGGCCCCCCGATACCGGGAGGTCCAATCGAAGCCCGAGAGCAAGCATCCGAGAATGACAGCATATCGAGACAGAGCGAGCAGCCCAGCAGAGACGCGGGCGGAGACAAGTCCACGACCAAGATCTGCCGTAGCGCGCCAAGGGCAGTCGTGATAGGGCACGTAGCGCTTCCAGCACAGCAACTAGTTTGAGAAGATTTCGTACAAGGATTTTATGATTTTTTTGCACATTCGCATATATATTTATTTGTCTGTATGTAAATGTGACATCTCTTTTTTAGGAAATGCAGTACCTATGACAACTACACTCGACACATTTTTGAAGTCTTTTGGAGTACATATGGCGAGCAACTAGCTCAGTCCAAAAGCTATTTTTGTAATGTAATAACTTCAAATCATGCTTTTCCCTGTGACAAGGACCAGCAGTTTTAAGAAGCGACCTAATAAAAAACTCCCGACCCGATAATCTTTGTTGATAAATTCGAAAGCTGAATTTCCCCGACCATGACAAGATAGAACAAATGAGCAGAAATTTTCATATGTCGTTAATGCATTCGAGAATGTGTAGGAGTTTATGTGTGCGTGCTCGATGCATTGCTAGTCTGAGCTTAGATCTGAAGCGGTTCGAGAGAAAGCAAACACACCACCACTCACAAAAAACATAGCGAAATTTTTAATCAGTCCCACGTTGATAAAGAATATAAATTCCACCCATATGCAACGAGCTCGATGCAGCTTTTGCACATATGTGCATGCATTTATGTGCGTAATTCAGGAGTTGGGCAGAGGCTCTGGCAGCAGATTCACGTTTCTACTGCTCACACTGCCACCTGCACAGGCAATGCCACCACTAGTGCCGACGCTGTGATTTTGTTTGGCTCCAGACAAGGCAGCGGGCGCCCCCACCCCTCCTCGCTCGCCCACAGTTGTAGCCGACACAGTGTCGGCTACAATGCGGATTGTAGCAGGACGAGTGGGGAGTATGAGATCCATCAGCGTCCCACCGTACCCTATGCACGGCGCAGTCAAAAGTAATTTGAATAATGTCACGAAGAAACCGCCCACTGCCAGAAAGCCCCCCAATCTTAGTACGGCCTCGTGCGTCACGGCCACCGCAACCTCGTTGGCCTCAGCGAGGCCAACGAGGTCACGAATAATGGTGCTGAGTACTCGATTGAGCCATGGTGCGAGGATAATTACGGGGGCAAGGAGCGCGAAACTGATGCTCTGTTTGACAACGAGGCTTGTTGCATCATCGGCCGACACAGCCAGCCACACGAAAGGACCCCTATGCGACGGAGGCAATGAAACGCCACCCTCCACGTCGCAGCTGCAGTGCACATCCCTGCCAGCCGTGCCCTGCGTCGCTGCTGTTGTTGTTGCACCGTAGTAGTGCCGCTGTAACATCTGCAAGGCCTCGGCCGAGGCCACTTCGATAGATGGGGGGGGGCGCCGACCAGAGCTGGAATCAACATGTACAAACGAAAAGTCATGCGCCTGCCCCATTGCGGGGGGCTGCTGCACCTCCTGGCTGCTGGTGCCAGTAGCTCGCCAAGACGCCATCTTCCCGTTCTTAAAATAGCCTTGTCGGGAAACTGCTCTATGCGAAAAAAAAGTCCCAAAAAAAAAACCAAAAAAGGTAGTGGTCGACCTTTCCCACGCGAATGTCTACTCTGCGTAAGCGAATGGAGGGCGTGGGAGTTTTTGTACCTAAACAACATTCATAAAACAACCCTAAACAACATTCATAAAACAAAACATAAAAATAATACCATTTCAAAACAATACAAATATGTCCGAGGTCCATTGCGGGAGTGCCGTTCGATTCGGTCAGGCGCTTCAGGGCTACCTTATTACTGCGCACCACTTGTATGCGTGTCTGATGTGATTGACTCGGATTCGCTAGCTGAATGGTGGCATAACAAACCAAAAAACCAAAAAACCGCCGGTTTCGTGTGTTTTGTCTTTTGTCCGAGTCTGTAAAAGCGTGTTCCTGGTACAAAAATCATTCCAAAACCGGAAACCTTGCCGGTGTCCGGTATGTATTCATTTTGTCAGTACTAGGAATTCAATTTAGACCTGTGACAGTGTCGTTCAAAGCGTTTTCCGGGCACAAGATAATGGTGTACACACTTCAAGTAGGATTTAATATTTTGAACAACTTGATACGAGATCGAGGTATCGATTGTCATTCTATTATTAGTGGAAGAGTCGAGTTATTAGTCGAGTATACACTCCGTTGTCTGCGGTCAAAGATATTGTATTTCATCCTACATTGTCACGGCGAGACACGTTAAAAATAACAACCAAAGTTGATTAACAACTGACTGCCAGTGGTCAAAAATAGAAATCATGCGGGGAAACGCACAGCACATACACAGGGACACGAAATGTGAGTATTAACCCTCATTCTGTTTCAGTCATTTCATCTTAAATTAAATAAATTTATTCCGCATCAAATAAATGTAACTTTATAACAGAACGCCCCTTCTGAGACTAAAGGTCAAAAAAAAAATAAAGACTAGGAAGAACAATCCATGTCGCAGACCTTCTCAGAGGCTTGTCATCGGCCCACTTCTTGACTTGAGGTCAGGTCTCATGTAAATACACGCATTCCTCAAAATGATCACCACCCACATCTGAACAACATGGGCCGGTTTGTACATGGCTTGTGCAAAAAGTACCATTTGCGCTGTATGTGTTGGAACCACATGTGGACGCACCACGGCAGGCACCGCAGGAGGCGGCCCTGTTGCAGGCGCAGACTCTGCGGAGGCAGGTGCCACCACTGGTGGAAGATTAGGCGGTGGCGCAAGCGCAGTAGACTGGTGATAACGTGACATAGATAAGCAGGTGCGGGGATGCGCTCCATGATCGTGTTGGACGGGTCGCACAATTAAATTGTTTCTTCCTAGGGTCGGCCCTAAGTGCAGCAATCCAAAATCCATAATCCATTTTCCTCTTCCCTCGCACGGAGGTCCGCATTTTCCAAATTTCGGAATAATGTGGAGATATCTTTCATGGATACGAATGGGGACCGTGGAATTATGTCCCATGTGGGACATTTACCAAGAACGCCAGAATTGTCACAGGAAAATGGATTGTGGAAAGTTTTTTTATGTGATCGTTAAATGTCACAAATGTCACATAAAATATCACAAAATGTCACATTTTTGACATTTTCAGTGAGGAAAATGGAAAATGGATTATGAAATATGCCGGTTGGGACCGAGACCCCAAAACTATGCGGCAGACGCCAGCCCGTCAATTTTTTTTTGGTTTGGGCACCATGCCGCACACGTTTTGAAAATTTGGCGCCAAAATATTTGTACCTACAAATTTAAGTCAATCTTTTTCTGGTACTAATTAGAACCATAAATCATTTACTCTACCTTTTTAAAACCGGTACTGCTGCCGGTATCCGGTATGTCCAAAACCTAGTAATTTGAGACAACCCGGGTCAAAAAACCAGTGACAAAATACTGGTCCAAAAGCCGGTTCCTACCACTAAAAAAAGGGGAATAAAGAAAGAAAGAAAAAAAGAAAAAGAAAATATAACGAGCAAAAAAAAAAAGCATTCCTTTATGCGTTTGTCATTCCTCCTTAGGTCCATTGCGGGAGTGCCTCCGAGCCAGGGGCTTCTTTGTTACTGCACCTCCACCTGTGCTCGTTCCTGCTGTACTTGGCGCGCTAGCAGTGTGGATTCAAAACGAAAAACAAAAAAAGTCTAGTGATCAGGTTGGGTCTTCGAAACCCAAGAAAGAAAGAAAGAAACAAACCTCCATCTGTGTGCGTTCCTGATGTAATTGGCGCGCCAGCTGCGTGGATTCAAAACCAATAAAAATAAAAAAACGCTAGCTATGTGGCGGCTAAAAAAAGAAAAAGAAAGAACGATACGTTTTCCGCCATGTGCGTTCCTGTGTGCGTTCCCGATGTAATTGGCGCGCTAGCTGTGTGGTGACAAAACAAAACAAAACAAAAATGATGTAATTGGCGCGTTAGCTGTGTGGTCACAAAATAACAATCGAAAAAAAAATCGGTGCTGTGTCCTTTTTGTTCTGACTACATGTGTGGAAATACTTTCACCACTGCCCGTGCCCATGCCCCTTCTCTGCCTCTTTCCTGCCCAACCTCCACCACCTCCCCTCTCCCAGAAAAAGCGCGTGGGGGGGGTCTTTCAAGGCTTTCCCAAGTGCGACACAGGCCAGGAGACCAACAAGCGCCACTGCCTTCCTCCAACCACGTTGGGGGTGCGCGGTGGCGCCGAGTCTGTCTATCTTTTTCTTCACCGCCACCTACACTATGCCCCGACAAGGCCTCACACCCGGCCTCACACCCACACGATATTCAATTAAATGTGCGGACGCACACCTGGGCTTGTCTCAACCGTCGCCAAGGACAGCGCTACTCTCCACATCCACACAAACCACTTCATTAACACCCACAAACACCCAACCCCCATACCCATTGGCAAAGTATACATGAGAGCCTTGGTTGTGCCATCCTCCTCCCCTCACCCAACAGCATTTGTCCGAGTCTGTGGGGCGTGCACAGGCACCGCTCAGGTTGGCGTCTTGGTGGTGTCCTCCTTAGATTCGCTCTTCACACGGTCTAGGTTGCAGTGTTTACATGTATATTTAACGCGATGTTTGTGACATACAAAAATAAGACAACACTATCCATACGGAGGCTGTGCTCAACGTTCAAGTACTAATACGACACCATACTTGTCTTGTTCAAACAGTCTAGGTTGCATTGTTTATATGTATTTTTGACGTGATATTTATGACGTATGACAGTATGATGATGGTATTCACACGGAGGGTGTGTAAACCACCCAGGTACGAGACCATACCCATCTTGCTCTGTGCACGTGTTGTGCCTGTTTTCCCACACATATAAGAATGATGTGTCAGTACTTCCCCCGAATCCGGTATGGTGGACCAACCCATTAATTGCTGTTGTCCTTGTGTCTTGATAACTAATATGTATATTACAATGATGATCAACCTCAAAGGGTTTCCAAGTTGCGGCTCCCCTTCCCTCCTTTTGCCCATTCTGTCGTCGAGGGCTCAGCCCGAATGTGCATTGCTAGTAAAGTATCTTGTTGCACACGTTTGAAGGGCACTGCCTTAAGGACTCTAAAGTAAATTGGTGCCTTTCCTACCCGAGTTGGGTGCCACTATTCCTTAGGCGCTACTTTTCTGGGTAGTTAGGGAGACTTGATTTTGAGGAGATGTTAGCCCGAGGATGCATGCCACTGAGCCGACAAACGTTGTGGACTATTTTTACCCACCAGGGGTATAAAAAAGTGGGTTAATCCTAAACTAGGTCAGCAACGGTCCGGGACAGTTTCTTGGGTCCTACGTGATTAGTCAGAAACGCACCCTCCTCTTAATCCAGTGATTAAGTTGGGTATTTGCCACCCAGGAAAGAAAAATAGAAAGAAAGAAAGAATGGTTCAGGCTTGCAACGGTCCGGACAGTTTTGGATTTTTATATAATTCATTAAATAATGACTAATGTCGCAGTTGGGAGGGAAAGTGTACAGTGATTAAGTTGGTTATTCGCTAGCCAAGAAAGAAGATTCGGAAAGAAGAAAGAAAGTTTCTCTGGAAAAAGTCCACACCGGTATTCGGGTGCTCAACACTAGCTTTGTACAGCATGTTGTTTGCTCCTAGAAAAAATAAGCTTTCCCCATATTCTAACGAAATCTGCACAAATATGGTGAAACCATTTGCCAACAACTTTTTGCAGATCGAGCCCAGTTCCTTGAGAAAAATCAAGAATTTCCACCGAAATTTGTCAGCAGAACTCATTCTATTGTATTATCGGCATTTTCCAGGGCCGTTCATGATGAATGTGCGGAATAAACATCTTCATGACGTGGCTTGTGTGCAAAATGTGGACCCCCCCAAGGTTGGAGGTGGAGACTTTGTAAGTTTCAACATAGAGAAAGCTTATTTTCCTTGGGAGAAATTACATTCTCAAGAGGGGGTTGATCAACCGCACCTAGTAGGGTGCAACAATGGTATAGAGGGGTTCCATAAAAACCTTGTAAATTTTAAGCACCCAAAGTTGCCAGATTTTTGATGGGCTCAAAAGATGTGCCCGAAAAAATGCAGTTCTTAGGTGCAATAAAAAAAGTGGCAAGTCTGGGTGCTTTTATACAAAACGCAGTAGTGGCGGGAAAACCCCACAGATTCGGCCGTCACCGAAGAAAAATAGGTCCGAATCCCAATGTTCTTGCATATTCCAAGAGCCCATGAACAGTGGCAAATATGCATGCATGGGTTTATGGGTAAAATATGCCTTGGGAAAAAGTTTCCGCCTCCGCCTCCATTGTTACACCCTGTTGGCAGAGTTGGGTTTTCAAAACCCAAGAGAGAAAGAAAGGGAAGTGATTACTTGGGTGCTCACCCAATGCCGTCATCACCATTATCTTTCCTCCCGTCCTCGCCTCTTACTTTCCGCCTTACCATGATCTCTCCAAAGGGCGAGTTTTCCTAAAGTTGGACATGTGGTAAAGTGATTCGGGCCTCTGACTGCGGGTCCCCAAGCATGATGGAGGCAACGGTCTCAGGGCGGTCCATATCATTGGGTTCTATAATGCCTAGTATAGGAGACTTGATTGTTGGGGTTTGTTAGCCCGAGAATGTAGACCAGTCTACACTTGCACATTCTTTTTACATACTAGCTGGTCCGCTCTTATCAGAATGCGGGCAACGGTCCAGGACAGCCTTTTGGGTACTAAGGGATTGACTGGGTACTCTCGGAAGTCTCCCAAACTAATGGGTGCTCACACAATACCCTCATCACCATTATCCCCCCTCCCGTCCTCGCTTCGTCCTTTCTGCCTGATCATGATCTCATGAAAGGCATGAGTTTTCCTAAAGTTAGACGCATGTGATAGATTGCTTCGGCCCGGGCCTCTGACTGCGGGTCTCCGAGCATGATGGAGGCAACGGTCTCAGGGCGATCCTTGCCAGTGGGTCCTACAATGACTAGCATAAGTTAGGGAGACAGTTGCAATACCAATCCAATGATGATTCCAATGCTCTTGGGTGTGGTATTTCCTGGTAATGTGTGCGATGCCACGGTGTGGAAGATACAGTTGCTACATTGCCAGAACTGACCCACATTAATCACTGTGAAAAGGTGGTGACCAGAATGGTGACTGCATATACGTATATATATATATACATATGTAAATGTGTATGTATATATGTGTATATGTATATATGTCTATATATATATACATGTGTGTATATATGCATACATACACACATATATGGATACATACATACATATTCATATACATACAGATATCCTGAGGTTTTGGCTGAAAATTGAAACTACCATTTCCCTTAATGGCGGTAATGCACTGTAATCTACATCAAAGTTTTATCTTTATAAGAAAATACGTCGCACCCAGTTTGCACGAGCCCTTGTCTCTCTATCGTACGCAGATATGCGTGTGCGTACGCACCTTCATCTGCGCGTGTGCGAGTACGCCTCAGTGAGTGTATTTGTACATACATGTGCGTGTAAGCACGTGCGCTACTATCCACAGCATTCAACACTAAAACGGCTCAGGACGCAAGGTGTTGCAGCGTGGTGCAGCGTGTTGCAGCGTTTCGTAGAGCGTTGCAGTGTGTTGCAGCGTGTTGCAGCACGTTGCAGTGCGTTGCAATGCGTTTCAGCGCGTTGCAGTGCGTTGCAGCGCGTTGCAGCGCGTTGCAGTGCGTTGCAGTGCGTTGCAGTGCGTT
>Ga0209491_10011135_pt1 | contig 10677 bp, 6 predicted proteins | sample BON02_FD_187213 | JGI IMG/M metagenome (GOLD analysis project Ga0209491, IMG submission 187213) | Freshwater microbial communities from Lake Bonney liftoff mats and glacier meltwater in Antarctica - BON-02 (SPAdes) (version 2) | ecosystem: Environmental > Aquatic > Freshwater > Ice > Glacier...
ATATTTATATATATATATATATATATATATATGTATATATATATATACATATTTATATGTATATATATATATATTAGTATAGATAGATGGATAAATATATCGATCGATATGTATGTATAGATGTGTGTGTGTCTATCTCTCTATATATATATGGATAGATATCGAAAGACATAGATAAATAGTTAGAGCATGGGAGAGATAATGTACAAATAAAGGTGTCAGGATGTTTTGATATAGATGAAGATAAACATGTATGCATATATAATGACTAGCAGTAATTCTAAAATACAATGATTATAAAACTGTTCCTCGTTAACGGGACAGGCTCTCTGCAGCCCTTCGCCGTGCGGGAGGGCGTGCCAATATATATATATATATATATATGTGTGTATATAGATAGATAGAGAGAGAGTGTGAGATCTATGAATATATAGATATGTACAGATATGTGTGCGTGTCTAGCTCTCTATATATGGATAGATATAGAAAGAGAGAGGGAGAGATAGAGAGTGAGAGAGATAGAGAGAAGTATAAACAAATGTGTCCATTTGCAAAGATATAGATATCGATATATATGTATATATAATAACAATACCAGTGCTTCTAAATACAATGCCTCAAACTTGTTTCCGCTAACAAGTCAGTGTCGCGGCAGCCCTTCGCCGTGCGGGAGGGCGTGCCAATATATATATATATGTGTACATATATATATATATATAGAGAGAGAGAGAGATCTAAAAATATATAGATATGTACAGATATGTGTGCGCGTCTAGCTCTATACATATGGATAGATATAGAAAGAGAGAGGGAGAGAATGAGAGTGAGAGAGAGAGAGAGAAGTATAAACAAATGTGTTCATTTGCAAAGATATAGATATCGTTATATATATATATATATATATATATATATATATATATATATATATATATATATATATATATATATAACAACAATACCAGTACTTCTAAATACAATGACTCAAACTTGTTTTCGCTAGCAAGTCAGTGTCGCGGCAGCTCTTCGCCGTGCGGGGGGGAGTGCCAGCCGCGGCAGTTTACGAGAGGGATAGTAGTAGTAGTATTTGTTTTACTACTAGGACTAATAAATACTAGTAGAAGTAGCAGTAGCAGTACTACTACTACTACTACTACTACTACTACTACTACGCGGGTCAGGGTTAGCTCCTACTACTACCAGTAATTCGTCTACTGCTGGCCTACCACAACTACCCTTAAATGTATTACTACAACTACTCCATTGTAGTAGTAGTATTTGTTTTGCTACTAAGACGAGTACGAGTACTAGTACTAGTAGCAGTAGCAGTAGTACTACTACTACTACTACGCGGGTTAGGGTTAGCCCCTACTAATACCAGTAATTCGTCTACTACTGGCCTACCACTACTACCCTTCAATGTATTACTACTACTACTTATATCGCTACTGCTACTGCTACGTCTACTACTTATTGAAGACCACTTCTCCTTTGGCTATCAGGTCAGTGTCTCGGCAGCCCTTCGCCGGGCGGGGGGGCGTGCCAGCCGCGGCAGCTTACGAGAGGGCGAATCGCGCTCCGTTTCCAGGGGATCCGCCCCCGCCCCCCCCGGCTTGACCCGGGGGCTCTCCTCAGAGGTATGCCCGCCTATATTTATTATGGTACTAGGGGGGCCGCCCTCCTCTTGTTGACGCGGGGGCTCTCTTCACAGGTGTCCCCGACTATATTTATTATTCTAGTATGGTAAGAAGTGAGTATTTACTCACCGCTGTACACAAGGTTTATATACAAAGGGGACACGAGCACACATGCAGAGGGAACTGATCTAGAGGGGAGATTGTCGAGCGAGTACGGATCAGGAGGCACTGTGGCTCCCTGTGCTCAACTCTCGCGTGTGCACACTCAATCCGTAATGTGTTGCATTTTTCTGTTGTTTGCAGGCACTCAACGAGCGTGCCGCGGGTGTCAAACGGATCTCGATTTGCATGTCGACACATCTATCGCTATTTCATGCACACTCAATTCGTTATTTTTTTAAGTTTTTTTGCAGGCGCTCAATGAGCGCGCCGCGGGTGGCAAACGAATCTCGATTAGCAGGTCGAATGACGGTGAATAGATACCTATAACACATCTATCGCTGTTTTGTACACACTCAATCCGTAATGTTTTGCATGTTCCTGTTGTTTGCAGGCACTCAACGAGCGTGCGGCGGGTGGCAAACGGATTTCGATTAACTCGAATGATGGTAAATACATACCTAAACACACATCTATCGCTATTTTGTACACACTCAATCCGTGATGTTTTGCATGTTTCTGTTGTTTGCAGGCACTCAATGAGCGTGCGGCGGGTGGCAAACGGATCTCGATTAACTCGAACGACGGCAAATTTATACAAACACACACGTCTATTGCGATCGTGTGCAAACTAATTCGTATTTTAACCCCGATTTTATGCACACTCAATCGTAGTATTTTGAGTGTTTCTCTGCTTGCAGGCACTCAATGAGCGCGCCGCGGGCGGCAAAAGGATCTCGATTAACTCGAACGATGGCAAATATATACAAAAACACACCTCTATCGCGATGTTACGCACGCTCAATCGTAGTGCGTTGCATGTTTCTGTTGTTTGCAGGCACTAAACGAGCGCGCCGCGGGTGGCAAACGGATTTCGATTAACTCGAACGATGGTGAAAGCCTGCGCTCCCTCAACTCTCGCGAAGGGACGGCGAAATCCGTATCAGTCGCCAGCGGCTCAGTCGCCGGACGCTCGGTTTCCGTGCAATCCCACGCGGGAAACTCGTTTCCCGCGCAATCCGCCGCGGGAAACGCCTACGCGCAATCCTCCGCGGGGACTTTCACGGGCCAATCCCACGCGGGGGCCTCTTCCTATACCGGAGGGGGGGGCTCCATTGCAGGGATTACGGTCGCCGCCAGTGCCGCCTCCCGCGCAGGGTCGGTTACGGTGAGCTCTATATGCGTATTATTTGAGCTCTATATGCGTATTGTTAACCCTGCCGCGGCCCTAACTAATCAGCTCAGCATGCTCCATTACAAATCCATAACCACGTGTCTACACCGGAGGAGGGGGCTCCATTGCAGGGATGTCGGTCGCCGCTAGTGCCGCTTCCCGCGCAGGGTCGTTTACGGTGAGCTCTATATTCATTATTAACGCTGCCGCGCCCTTAACTAATCCGTCAGCATGCCCCGTACCCTTCTGCGCCCCTAACTAATCAGCTTCAGCACGCACCCACAATATATATCGGGGTGGTGGACTGTTTATTAATCCATTACCATGGATCCTATACAATAGTGGGGGGGGTTGCTTATTAATTCATAACCACGTGTATATACCGGAGGGGGGGCTCCATTGCAGGGATTTTGGTCGCCGCCAGTGCCGCCTCCCGCGCAGGGTCGGTTACGGTGAGCTCTATATGCTTGAAATTACCCAGTCGCGCCCCTAACTAATCAGCTGCGGCATGCCCTCATCATATATAGGGTGGGCTGCTTATTAATCAATTGCCATGGATCCTATACCATAGGGGGGGGGGCTCCATCGCAGGGATTTCGGTCGCCGCTTCTGCCGCTTCCCGCGCAGGATCAGTTAAGGTGAGCTCTATATGTGTATTATTAACCCTGCCGCGCCCCTAACTCATCAACTTGGGTTAACCCGATATCGGGGGGGGGGGGGCTGCTTATTTATCCATGGTCATTGTTAGCCGTTGAGTTTTTTTACTTTAAAACTAGAGTCTGCTCATACCGATGTTGTGAATCACATTATTAATATTCTAACGCAGCCATGCCCTGTTTTTGTTCCCTCCAGTCGCAACTATACGTGGACGAAACGGCGAAGTCTCATCATATGATTCCTGTTGTACGCCGCGATATTCTTCGTTTCCTATGTTCTCGTATTATCAATACCTATGTTGTAACGTGGCCATAGGGACGCGGTGTCGACTCCCCCCCCCAAGCACCTAGGTACATTCAAGGGAGCTCCCCTTAGGCTCCCAAAGCCACTTTCGGATCAGTTCCCTGTGTGTGTGTGTGCTCGTGTCCCCTTTGTATATGAACCGTCTGTGAATCGCATCGTTCTTATTCTAACGCAGACACGGGTACCCTTATCCTCTCCAGTCGCAACTATACGTAGACGAAACGGCGAAAGTGCAGCGCGCCTCTATTTCAGGACGCGGTTTTCTGGTTTCAATATATTCTCGGGTTAACCCTTATCAATACTTATGTCGTGAATCAATATTAGTCATATTCTGACGCAGCCACGCCCCTTTTCTTTTTTTTCTGTCGCAACTCTACGTGGACGAAACGGCGAAAGTTCAGCGCGCTACTTGTTTAGGGACGCCGTGTTCTTCTTTCCATATGTTCTCGTATTAGTTTGACCTATGTTGTAAATCGCAATATGAACATGCTGACGCAACCTCGGGTGAACCTCTCCAATCGCGTTTCACATTGACGAATCGGCAAAGATTTAGCGCGCGATTCCTGATTTAGGATGCGATCTGTTTTATTCGTATCCGTTGTATTAGTATCGAGTTGTTCATCCTAAATCGTCTTCTTCGTCTGCTAACGCAATCACCCCCTTTCTTATCCCCTCCAGTCTCAAGTATACGTGGACGAAACGGCGAAGGTGCAAAAGAGTATTCCTGTTTTAATACGCGATATTCTTTCTATATGTTCTCGTATTATCAATATGTATGTTGTGCGCCAGTGTTAGGGCTTTGTTTCTTTATTTCTGTGAATCAAATTAGTCATATTCTGACGCAGCCACGCCATGTTTTTTTTTCCTACAGTCGCAACTCTACGTGGACGAAACGGCAAAGGTCCAGCGTGCAATTCGTTCGCGGCTGCACGATCGCTTTGTGAGGGAGGCAAGGACCAACCGGAGGACGGAAGAACTCAAGGCGTTGGCGGCGAGCATGACCGCTTGAGGTTAACAAGTATATACATGTACGTGTATATATGTTGTATATAAGAGCTCATCAAGGCATTGGCGGCGAGCATGACCGCTGAAAGTTAACATATATATATACTTCTATGTGTATGTATGTTGTATATAAGCGCGCAAGGCGCTGGCGGCGAGCATGGCCGCTTACAGATTAACAATTGTATACATGTACATGTGTATATATTGCATATAAGCGCTCAAGGCCCTGGCGGTGGGCTTGACCGCTGGAGGTTCGGGTTAGGGTTAACCCGAACTGCTACCAGTGCTACTTATATGTACATATATGGTGTATGTAAGCGCTCAAGGCGCTGGCGGCGAGCATGCCTTAAAGGTTAACAAATGCAAACGTGTATGGGTACATATTTGGCCGCTTCTCACCGTAGCTCGCCCATCGCGGCTGCGGGTTAACCAGCGCGCGGGTTGACCCGAGAAGTTGCGGTGTGCGCGTGCGGCGTCCTGATCAAAGCGATATATACGTGTACGTGTATATATGTGGTGTATCGAGTTTAAGAGAGGCGAGGACCAACCGCAGTACCGAAGGGTCCAAGGCTCTGGCGGCGACCATGACCGCTTAAGGAAACCGACTCGCGTGGCCGCACCGTCGCCGAGAGCTAGCCTTGACGGCGTACGGTATGCGGGCACACGAAGCAGCGTCGGCCGCCGGTTTCGAAGCGTTACGAAAAGGTTAGAATGGTATGGGGGAGTTTTCTTATTTCTGCAGCAGCGCTCAAAACATTCACGAGAAATTGTTCTAACGACCAAGGCGTCAACCTGACGTTTCACGGCCAGTTCGTGAGTTGGTCTTTACACGATATTGTTAGGCAAGGGAGGGGGTTAACCTTTACACGATATTGTTATTGTCATTACCAACATTGTATCGTGTGTGGCATATACAAGGCGGGTCGAGGGAGGGTCGTATATAGCGCATACGTCGTGGTCGTGCAATTGTATTGCAATCCTGTGGGCAATGCAGGTGGGCGAGGGCAACAAAAGGATGATTGCTTCGTGCGCAAACGCCTCGACGTGAAAGAATATCTTGTAAAAGCCAAGGAGAAGGGGGGGTGCGGGGGAGGGGGGGGAGTCATTCACGCACCGTCGTCGCGCCACCTTCGAGCGCGTTGTTAGGTGCTCGTGAGGGGTGTCCGTTTGGGGGTGTGGGCTGTTGTTCTTGTCGTGTGTGTGTGTGTCGCGGGTGTTGTTCTCTGTCGGTGTGTGTGACCTGTTGTTCTTTATACGCAAGTGATGTATGCGTAGGGTTAATTAGCTGCACAGACACAGGCGGTGTGGGAAAGAGGCGAAACCCAATCGGAAGACCAATGAGCGCAAAGCCCTGGGGCTGAATGTGACTGCTTAGGGTTTAGGAAGCATGTGTGTGCGTGTGTGCGTATATATATATATATGTATATGTATAAATATAAATATATATCGGGTTAACCCGAACGACGACAATTCCATGAGAGTTACCACAGATGTCGAGGTGATTTTGTTTTGATGAATGCACCTTGTCCCGCCCTGTATCCTGTATGTTGGTCGCGCGTCACGCGTGGTCGACGATATGTGTGTATCAGTATCAATCAACAATCAATCAATCAATCACAAAATCTTTACAAAGCCACACACGGGCACAAAGCCACACATGGGCCTAGAGTAGCTGATCCCAGCGCCACCACGTGTGTTATGTGCACGTACATTTATAAATATTTTCGGCGCTATCGCTATCGGCACCACACAGCACAGGCGCATGCACTCCTATACAGGCCCGCGGCGCCACGCCACACGCCACGCCAGAGCTCCGGCGTGTCGCAGACACCGCACACCACACATCCCACACGACTTGCGCGGCTTGTCCCGCCGCAGGCAGGCATTCGGCACAATAAAACCACCATATATAGGGTAGCCGTAGTTTGTGTGGCCGACCCAAAACGTGGGAGGTGGGGGCGAGGACGGGGGAGTAGGCGGGTTATTAATTAACCTGGGGGCAGAGGGGGGAGTGGGAGTAGGCGGATAAAAAAAACGTATCCAGGTCCTCAAGCACAAGTGCTTGACAGGTGCATCAAAGCTTTTTATTATTTGTAACCCACAGCCAATATTAGCCACAATATCATCGATGGCGCGGCCCACACAGCGGCCACCACTGCACTTCACTGGAAAGAGAGAGCGGCCTAGTTTGGCACTGTATATATCAATAGTGATATTAATATTAAAAAAAAAACATGCATGTTGATAATGGTTTCTGGGGTTCGTCCCGTCTGTGTCGCCGCGCGTGAGAGCTGACGGCGTGCAGCAAGCCCGCCCCGAATATGTGGTTCAGGCTCAGAGTTCAGAGAGGCCGCCTCGTCGCGCCATCCGCGGCCTCACATAATTTTGTTTGCTGTGGCCGCCCATCCGGAGGGCGCGCCGAGCCGAGAGCGCAACTTATCGCAGCGCCAATGTCGGGTTATTACTCCGAGGTCTGCAAAGCCCGAGCGCCGAGCGCAGGGCTGCGTTGCTATCCACAGCCTCTGTGCCTCTCGGCGCACAAATTATAGCACACTGCCTACACACAATAACAATTATAACAACACAACACGTAACGAAACCGTGCTGCTGGTGCCGGGGTGGACCAACGAAAGTACAAAGTATACATATGGAGACACGCGCACGAAAGGTGGGTTCGGACCTTATTCAAGCTGCCTAGGCCTGTTTCTGCACAGCCTGTGCCATTTCATATATGACGCAGGCGGTCGTGTTCGTGTTAACCAATTTAAAAAATAATTGGGAAATACAAATACACTTTCATCTATTAGGAGTTTCGCACAGTGTACAGTGTACTGTAGAGTAGTCGTCACGTAGTTATTGTTATTATATTATACGATGAATGAATATGCTGATAACGATGATTTAGTGCAAATTAAAACGTGTATGTATATATATGTATATATTATATTAATATCTCATTATAATAATTTATAATATAATTAGAATATGATGTCAATCAATCAATCAAAGGTCCTCACAAAGCCACACACGGGGCAAGGAGAAGCCACATCCCAGCACCACCACACGGGGGGCAAACCCCGCATCACGAAGTGATGCAGGCTTGGGGGGCTGTGAGCGAGTCGCGACAGCACTAGTCTGCGAAACTCGTTCGTGTAGCACGCCTTTTGTATTTCAGTGGCGTGCAATGAAACTGATGGACACCACCTCCGTAGGCGTCTCCTCTCCTTGGGGGGAGAAGGAGATGCCCGGGCACGTGGTCCCGACTTATAATATACCTACAATAATGATAGTACATCATCGATGGACTGCGATTACGTTACGTAGGGGCGTCGTCCTCCCGTGTGCGCCTCGCAACGCCAGATGGCCCATCGCAACGCATCACCCGGTCGTCCCTTCCGTCCACTTTGCCTCCGTCTCCCCAGCCCCTTACCCTCTTGTCACCCCGGTGCATCCCCGCGTCACCGACACCGACACAGTTGCGGCCGTCGTCGTCGCAGTCCATTGCTTCGCCGCCTGTACTAGTACTTCCGGCCGCAGCCGGGTGAACCCCCGCGCGCTGCTCAGATGCTCCGCCGTTCGTCAACCTAGCACCCGTCGGCAACGCCGAAGGTTTGCTCCTGAGTGCGGCGGCCGCCGCAACCAACATGACCCCCCGGCGCCCGCGCACTTTGAGGTTGGATGAGACGAGACCGACCTCAATCCTCGGACCCTGCATCACCGCCTCCTCGACCGCGGCACGTGTCATGCCCATCTCTCGCCTGCCCACTAGGAGGGCCTGCCGGTCCCACGCTTGCTGTTGGGCATCGTCGCGTTGGCGTCCAGCGAGGAGACGCTGGTTTTCTTTTTCTCGGAAGCGATGAACATCCTCCGTGGACGCGTGGTGCCACTGGCGCCGCCTGGGGTGAGCGTACATCGAGGTGCCCGCTGCCGCCCGCCTGTCAAGAGCCCCCTTCCCGACAGAGTGATCTCCCCCTGCCTCAACACTTGCGCGCAACCGTGTTGACTCTCCCGCGCTGGCGGTGCCTGTGCCAGTAGGTGCTGACCCCGCTGCCTTGCTGCCCGCCCCCGTCGCGCGCGCCCGAGATGGGAACTTTGCCCTTTGCGGTATAACCAGGTATGTCCCACGCTCTGGCTCGCACCCCTCATCTGACTGCGAATTGGCAGGTGGCGCCCCTGCCACCGACCCAGTGTGTCTCCACTGCTCCATACCCTCCCTGTCCCTGAGAGCGCTGACCTCTTCTGCGCGCATGCGCTTTCGTGCCCGTACCCCTGCCGCCGCCGCCACCGTCGCCGCTAGCAGCACCGCACCCCATCCGCCCAAACGCAGGAAAGCGCGGATCGCCGCGCCGGGGGAGGTGGCAACCGCGCCTTTCGCTACTGATGTCCTTTGGGGCGTGGTGGCACTCTGGGGTGAGCTGGCGTCGGCTTGCCGGCGGAGTGTGTTTGTCCGTTTTTTTATAACCTCCCCGAGAGATGCACCCCCCGACCCCGAGAGACGCCCCCCTCCCCGCACTAAGACAACGTGGCCACAGCCTCAACATATTCGCTCAACAAGCTATACACACCACACCGCCAAGCTAGCTAGCTATACAGCAGAAGCAAAGTACGATGTCATTACGACTCTGCTCAACCACGCCGCACACACAACCTCCACCCCTCTCGCAGCCTGTTCGAGACCGAGACGAGAGGTGTCTTTACCCCCAAGAGAAATACCTACTCCTACTTCTCCACACGACCAGGGCAGAGCGCGGGCATACGGCGACAGCGACAGCCCCCACCCCCACAGGGTTAGGGCTAGCCCGAACCTCAAAAGCGACACATGATCGAGCTAAGACGCTTCCCTCACATTTCCCCACACACACCGTGTTGCGCTCATCTACACACCTTGCGAGAGGTTTGCTATTTGCTATCCTTAGAGGCTTGCTCACGTAGATCTTTTGCTACTGCTGCTGCGCGCGCCATCATCAGCCACGGCTTCCCGCTCGCCGTCGCCGTGCCACACAGCAATCAGTCCAAATCAATCAACATGTATCAATCAATCAATCATAGATGTCACAATAAAGCTACACGCGGGCAAAGGAGAAGCCACATCCCAGTCCCAGCACCACCACAGGGGGCAGCAAACCCTGCATCACGAAGTGATGCAGGCCGGCTGCACAGCAATCAGTCAAAATCAATCAATACAAACCAATTCCTCAAAAGCGACACACGAGCCGCTAAGCGAAGCCCATCCCAGCACCGCCACGGGCCACGGGGGGCAGCAAACACTGCGTCAAGAAGTAACGCAGGCTTGGTGCGCGGGCTCAATCACTCAATCAAAGTTCCTCACGCGCCACACGCGGGCAAAGGAGAAGCCACATCCCAGCACAATCACAGGGGGCAGCAAACCCTGCGTCACGAAGTGACGCAGGCTTGGGGCGGGCTTAAAATAAGCAACTCTAGAAGCGAGAGTCGATACTTGGGGTGCACATACAGTGATGAGCCGACACACAAGCACGGGTTGAATCGCTGTGCTAGAGCTCCGGGGTGAGGCAGCCATCACCATCACACCGCACGTGACGAGTTTCGCAGACTAGCGCTGTCGCGACTCGTTCACAGCCCCCCAAACCTGCATCACTTCGTGATGCATGGTTTGCTGCCCTCTGTGGTGGTGCTGGGATGTGGCTTCTCCTTTGCCTGTGTGTGGCTTTGTGAGGACCTTTGCTGGATTGGCACCGAACGTGGAAGGGGGGGGGGAGGACGAGC
>Ga0209491_10011136_pt1 | contig 10673 bp, 10 predicted proteins | sample BON02_FD_187213 | JGI IMG/M metagenome (GOLD analysis project Ga0209491, IMG submission 187213) | Freshwater microbial communities from Lake Bonney liftoff mats and glacier meltwater in Antarctica - BON-02 (SPAdes) (version 2) | ecosystem: Environmental > Aquatic > Freshwater > Ice > Glacier...
GGCGCGGCCTGCAGCGTCCGCAAAGGGTAGAAATGGGAATTTTGAACCTTCAGACATGTATCCGTTGATTCACGCTTGAGCCGTTCAGTCAACAATATTCCTCAACACAACATGCTGGGCAGTTACCTGCTCTCTCCATTTCTGATGTCCGGTCAATCGACGGTCCGTGCCTGCCAACCGGCCATCACGCGCAGCAACCACAAAATCATCGTCGGAAAGATCAGGATCAGCGCGACGCGCAGCATTTCGGCTCCAAAAAACGGCATTACACTTTTGAAATTTTCCGATATTGGCATGTCCTTTGCCGGCGAAGAGATGACGAAGCCGTTCATCCCAACGGGCGGCGTGATCAGGCCCAACTCCACCCCGCTCAAGGCCGGAATGCCGAATTAGATTTTCATGTCCTTCGTACTCATCCCAAAACCTGCATCATCTGCGCCCATGTAAAAACCGCCGTTCAACTCGACCAAGACGGGCCAGAAGAAAGGGATGTGCGGTGCCACACTTCCATTGAGACGATCCGCGCGGTGCCGTTGGGCAATAATCGTGACTGGCACAACTTCGCGCGGACGCTGTCACTGGAACTCTACAACACCTATCAGGCAAAGATGTCGGACTGCGACCGCAAGCGGAAGGTAGCGGTCGCCGCACTCACAATCGAACGCAGCGATAACACTTGGTGCCTACTACCGCCGGATGTCATCACAGAGCTGGAAAGGCCCAGTCGCTTTCGAACGGAAATTGGCTTAAACGAGCACTTGGAGTGGCATAAAACCGCAACACGTCCAAGTCCAGTGGCAGCCCCCTACCCCACCCATCAGCGTAAGAGTTACGCCGTTCTGGCTTAGATCGAAACACGCACCAGAACGACGACTAGCTTGGTTCAGGCCACTTGTTCAGCGTCCAGCACGTCAGCAAAGCTTTGAAAGAACTTCGCAGCAAGTTTCTTTGATGTGCTTTGGATCAGGCGGCTTCCCAATTGCGCCAGTTTGCCGCCAATTTCGGCTTTGGCATCATAGCTCAGGATTGTGGTGTCACCGTCTGCGACCAACGTGACGTCGGCACCGCCCTTGGCGTGACCTGCTGCCCCGCCGTTGCCCTGTCCTGTAAGTGAAAACGCAGTCGGCGCACCGCTCTTGTCCAATTGCACGTTGCCGCTAAAGCGGGCCTTGACCGGGCCGACCTTGAGGACGATTTTCGCTTCGAGTTCTGTATCGGAATGCTGGATCAACTCTTCACAGCCGGGAATGCATTGGCGCAGGATTTCGGGATCATTCAGTGCGGCATATACCCGCTCCAGTGGAGCGTTGATGACGATTTCGTCTTTCAGTTCCATGTTCGTACCTTTTAACAGCAGGGAAATTTGATGGTCGCAAGCGTTTCCGCTTGCTCGGGCGTCAGGGTCCATTTCTGGCGAAGTGTTCCCAGATATTTGCGAAGTAATCTCATGTTCGAACTTCTTCGGAAGTTGTCTGAGCGAATGCCGCAAACGCAGCGGGCGTATCGATATCACTAAAGAAACCAGGCTGCGCCAACGCTAGGTGCTGGACGTGCTCTGGATGCATGCGCGTGAATTTCCCGCACCCCGGATTGGCGCGATCGGCCAGCAATTGCGCACGCATGTGCCAAGGCACAACGATTGGATTGCCCCGGGCCGTGTCATGAAAGGGGATTGAGATTTTCGCCGGGTCAGCGGCCATATGCGCCGCAATGAGCGACCTCAGATCATCCGCTGTCAGCAAAGGTTGATCGCCAAGGCCGATCACCAGGTGATCATCCATGGGTGCCGCAAGCAACCCGGTCCGCACGGAACTCGGCTGGCCCTGTTCAAAGTCGGCGTTGTGGACCAGCGAGACCGGAAGGCCGTTCAGGGCCGCAGCGATCAGATCTGGCTCGAACCCGGTGACTACGCAGACCGCACCATCAATTGCTGCAAGATAGGTTTCCACCACATGCCGGATCATCGTCGCGCCGTTGATGGGCAGCAGCAATTTGTTTTGCTCGCCCATCCGGCGCGACAATCCAGCCGCCAGAACGATCGCCCCGACCTTATCCATTCTGGGCCGCCTGCGCCAAAAGATGACGCTTTACTTGGGTCAATTCAGCAAGGATCGACAACGCGATTTCGGCCGGTGTCACCGCCCCGATATTCAGGCCCGCCGGCACACGCACGGCCGCGATTTGTGCGGCATTGACGCCCGTGGCCGTCAGTTTTTCCGACAAGGTCGCGAACTTTTTGCCACTGCCGACAAAGGCGACGTAATCTGCTCCGCCTGCCAAGACGGTTTTTAGCGCGGCAAGGTCGCCCTGACCTTGGGTCGCGATCACCACATATCGGGCGCGGCCCGCCACGCGGTCAGGCAATGGTGTGTCGGTGAACGCCTCTGCGACAGCCCAGCTGAATTGCGGCGCAAGCTCTGTCAGTTTCACAGCAACGGGTGATGTGCCTATGATCAGAAGATCAGGTTCCGGCAGGTGCGGTTCAATAAAGATGTCGATCGTGCCCTTCGACGGGCAGCCGTTGCGCGCAAACCTGACGCCGTCCTTGTTATCGCCCGCCTGCACGCCCTGTCTGATCAAGTCCTCTTCTGGCGCGACCGAGATAAATTGCGGCTGCCCCGTCGCATAAGCGCGCAACGTGGCCTCTTTGATTGCGCCCTTGACGCATCCGCCGCCCAGCCAGCCGTCGATGATGGTGCCGTCTTCACGTAGCAGCGCCTTTGCCCCCGGCTTGGCGGCTGTTGTCCCGGCGGTCCGCACGATGGTTGCGATGGCGAAGTAATCCGCCCCCTCCTGCAGCCCGTGCTCCATAATTTGTTTCGGTGTCATAGCCGGACCAATTCTGGCTCAAGGGCGGCCAGATCATCCAGCGTGTTAGCCGCACGAAACAGATCAAGATGCGGCAGCGCCGCAGCCATCGCACGGGCTGTCGGCTCGTAGCCGTCCCAGCCTTTGAGCGGATTAAGCCAGATGATTTTACAGCCGCGTTTTTTCAGGCGGGCCAGCGCATCCGAAATACTATCAGGCGATGCTGTGTCGTAGCCGTCTGACAAGATCATCACGACGGTCCGATTGTCGACAAACCGGCGGCCATAGGTCTGGGCAAAGGTATTCAGGCTGTCGCCAATCTTCGACCCGCCTGCAAACCCATCAGCAAGGAGTGACAGCCGCGCCAGCGCGCGCAATGCGTCCTTGTCGCGCAGCGCCTCGGTGATCCGCACCAGCTTTGTATGAAAAAGATAGGCATCGGCGCGTGTGTCGGCACGCATAAGCCCAGCCAGAAAGGCCAAAAAGATACTAGAATAGACTGTCATGGAACCTGACACATCGCAAATCGCGGTCACGCGCAGGGTCCTATCCGGCCGGTGGCGTTTGGGCAGCGCAAAGGGCTCGCCCCCTGTCGCAAGGCTTTGCCGGATAGCTTTGCGAAAGTGGATTTGATCACCTTTTCGCCCAGCCTTGCGGCGGCGTGATTTGCGATCACGCATCGCCGCGCCAAGGCGCAGGGCGATCTTTTCTGCGGCCTCGATATCCTCGGGCCGGACGATGTCGCGCAGGTCTTTCTTGAACAGGTTCGCCACGTCAGTAGCCACCAGTTTGCCTTCGCCGTCGCTGTCAGCCTCGCCGTCGCCGCCGTCGGGCGCACTGATATCACCCGCGCCACTGTTGATGTCGCCTTTGGCGTTTGCATCGCGCGACGAGTGAACATTCTCGTTCAGGGTGGGCAGAGCAGTCGGTGTGACGCGCGTTTTCACCCGGCCGCCATTCATCCAGAAGCTGTCGAACAAGCCGTCAAACTGCGCGGCTTCCTCGGCGCAGCCCGTGAACACGGATTTCAATGCGCGCCGCGCCTCTACGGGGTTGGCGGCGTTGATATGACAAAGCGCATCAAGGGCCAGGCCGGTCTCCCCTACGCCAAGACGTAATCCGTTTTCACGCAAATGCCCGACAAACCCGGCCATGCGTGCAGCAGGACCGGGGTCGCGGGCGGCAAATTTCGTCACGCGGCTCATGCGGCTTTCCCGGCCAGACGTTGTGCGACTTCAGTTGGGATCGCATCGCGGTCCATTTGCGTTTTGAGCAACGTCGCCAGTGACGCCTGCAAAATCCTAGGATCATCCGTCAGATCAGCCACGCCAAGCCCCATCAAGGCGGCGGCGAAATCAAGCATCTCGGCGATGCCCGGTTTCTTTTCCAAGTCCTGTTTGCGCAGGGCCTGCACAAAGCCAACGATCTGGGCACATAACCGGTCGGTGATATCCGGATAGCGCGTCACCAGAATGGACAGCTCTGTCTCGTGATCCGGATACGGGACATGGGCATACAGGCAACGCCGCCGCAGCGCATCGCTCAGGTCGCGGGTGCCGTTGGCCGTCAGGATCACCATGGGGCGCGTTGTCGCCATGATCGTGCCCATTTCAGGAATCGTGATCTGAAACTCTGACAGGATTTCAAGCAAATAGGCCTCAAACTCTTCGTCGGCCCGGTCAATTTCGTCGATCAAGAGCACCGGGGCTTTGTCTTGCCGGATCGCTTTCAGCAAGGGCCGTTCCAACAAGAATTCGTCCGAGAATATGCGCGCCTCGACCGCCTTTCCGGTTTCGCCGTCTTCGGACGCGGCGCGGATCGCCAGCAGTTGACGCTGGTAGTTCCACTCGTAAATCGCTTGGGCGGCATCAAGGCCCTCGTAACACTGCAAGCGTATCAGCTGCGTGTCCTTAACGGCGGCCAACACGCGCGCTACCTCTGTCTTGCCAACCCCAGCCGCCCCCTCAAGCAGCAGCGGCCGCCCGAGTGAGAGCGACAAATGAAGCGCCATCGCCAAATCACCAGAGGCAATGTAGCCATGATCGGCCATAGCCGTTTGTAACGTCGTCCAGGTCATTGAATTCCTCCCGTGGAACGGGCTGCACCTCTGCAGCCCGTTCCAGGTCATTTAGTCATGCAGACCAAGGTCGTTGGCCGTTTTCCAAATCCGCCAATGGTCATGCGGCATATTGGTGTGACGGTTGCCAAAGGGGCGGAACGCATCTTGCACCGCATTCGAGAAACACGGCACGCCACCCACATGCGGGCTTTCGCCCACGCCCTTGGCCCCAATAGGGTGATGCGGGCTGGGTGTGACGGTAAAGTCGGTCTCGTAGTTGGGCACTTCCCAAGCCGTCGGCAGAAAAAAGTCCATCAGCGTACCGGTCTTGACGTTGCCCATGTCGTCGTAGGCAATTTCTTGCCCCAAGGCGACCGCGAGGGCTTCGGTCAGGCCGCCATGGATCTGACCTTCGATGATCATCGGATTGATCCGCGTGCCACAATCGTCCAGCGCATAGAAGCGACGGATTTCTGGCACACCTGTGTCGACGTCGATGTCCATCACGCAGACATAGGCACCGAATGGATAGGTCATATTGGGCGGATCATAGTAGCTGACCGCTTCCAGACCCGGCTCTAAGCCCGGTATGGCCTGATTATAGGCAGCGTAGGCGATCTCTTTCATCGTCTTGAACCGCTCTGGCGCGCCTTTGACGACGAACCTGTCCACGTCGAACTCCACGTCATTGTCGTGCACTTCGAGCAGATAGGCCGCAATCATCTGCGCCTTGGCGCGGATTTTACGCCCTGCCATTGCCGCTGCCGCACCCGCAACTGGGGTAGACCGCGACCCGTAGGTGCCAAGACCGTAAGGGGCGGTATCGGTGTCGCCTTCTTCAATCGTGATGCTTTCGGCAGAGATGCCAATCTCGGTCGCAAGGATTTGCGCAAAGGTCGTAGCATGGCCCTGACCCTGAGAGATGGTACCAAGCCGCGCCACCGCAGACCCGGTCGGATGGATGCGTATTTCGCAACTGTCGAACATGCCCATCCCAAGGATATCGCAGTTCTTGACCGGGCCCGCGCCGACGATTTCGGTAAAGAAGGACAAGCCGATCCCCATCAGCGTGCGGGTTTCGCCGCGCTTGAACGCCTCGACCCGTTCGGCCTGCTCGTCGCGCAGTCCTTTGTAATCGACGGCCAGCAGCGCCTTGTCCCAAGCGGTTTGGTAATCGCCAGAGTCGTATTCCCAACCAAGTGCAGCAGTATAGGGAAACTGTTCTTTCTTGATGAAGTTGATCGACCGCAACTCTGCCGGGTCCATGTTCAATTCAATGGCTAGAACTTCGATCATCCGTTCGATGAAATACACGGCCTCGGTCACGCGGAAGGAACAGCGGTAAGACACGCCGCCCGGAGCTTTGTTCGTGTAAACACCGTCAACGCCCAGATAGGCGACCGGAATATCATAGGATCCGGTGCATATGTTCATGAAACCGGCCGGGAACTTGGTCGGATCGGCGCAGGCGTCGAATGCGCCGTGGTCTGCGGTGACGTGGCAGTGCAGGCCTGTGATTTTGCCCTCTTTCGTGGCGCTGATCTTGCCTTTCATCCAATAGTCGCGGGCAAAGGCGGTGGACATCAGGTTTTCCATCCGGTCCTCGACCCACTTCACAGGCACGCCCGTGACGATGGATGCGACGATTGAGCAGACATAGCCGGGATAAACGCCAACCTTGTTGCCAAATCCGCCGCCGATGTCGGGAGACACCACGCGGATATTGTGCTCTTCGATGCCCGACAAAAGCGAGGCCACGGTGCGGACGACATGTGGCGCTTGGAAGGTGCCCCACAGCGTCAGCTTTCCGTTCACCTTGTCCATGGACGCAACAGAGCCGCAGGTTTCCAGCGGGCAAGGATGGGTCCGGTGGTAATACATCTCGGCTTCGGCGACGACGGCGGCATTGTCGATGACCTGATTGGTGGCTTCTTCCTCGCCGGCTTCCCATGTGAAAATGTGGTTGGGGTGCTTGCGGGGGCCGTGGGCACCGTTAGGGATCGAGCCGTCTTCAGCCACCAGATCCTCGCGTAGGACCACATCAGATTGCAGCGACTTGAACGGGTCTACGATGACCTCAAGTTCCTCGTATTCAACTTCGACCAGTTCTACCGCGTCCGCTGCGATATAGCGGTCCGCTGCCACGACAAAGGCGACCTCTTGGCCCTGAAACAGCACTTTGCCATCTGCCAGCACCATCTGCTTGTCGCCCGCCAGCGTCGGCATCCAATGCAGGCCCAGCGGTTCAAGATCTTTCGCAGTCAAGACCGCCGTAACACCCGGAAGCGCCATAGCGGCATCGATGTTGATCGATTTAATCCGCGCATGGGCATAGGGCGAGCGCACGAAATCGCCGTGCAACATGCCGGGCAACTTGATGTCATCGACGTAGTTGCCCTTGCCTTGGGTAAAGCGGGCGTCTTCGACCCGCTTGCGCGAACATCCCATGCCCTTCAGGCCAGCGACCCGGTCTTCACGTGTGATTTCGTCCTTCATTGTGCCGCCTCCTTGGCTGCATTCAATTCAGAGGCTGCTGACAGAATGGATTTCACGATGTTCTGGTAGCCCGTGCAGCGGCAGATGTTGCCAGCGATTCCAAAGCGGACCTCTGCTTCGGTCGGGTTCGGGTTTTCCTCTAGCAGCTTTGCTGCGCGTGTAATCATGCCCGGCGTGCAGAAACCGCACTGAAGACCGTGATGTTCCTTAAAGTTTTCCTGCAACACATGCAGCGAATCTGGATTTCCCAGACCTTCGATCGTCGTGATCTGCGCACCATTGGCTTGCGCCACAAAGACAGTGCATGATTTGACGGATTTGCCGTTCAGCGTAACGGTGCATGCGCCGCAATGAGAAGTTTCGCAGCCGACGTGCGGGCCGGTGATGTTCAGCTTTTCACGCAGGGCGTAGACCAACAACTCGCGGGGTTCCGCAAGAAATTCATGATCCGCACCGTTCACGTTCAGTTTGATATGCATTTTGTTTGACATTGTGTTTCCCTCCTTACGCCCGAGACCAAGCGCGAACGATCGCGCGGCCAAGGACAACGCCAGCGACGTGGCGCTTGAATGCGACGGGGCCGCGGTTGTCTTCTGTCGGATCAATATCGCCCAACATTGCGGTGACGGCGGCCTTGACTGCGGCAGCGCCACAGTCGGTCCCCACCAGCGCCGCGCCTGCGGCCTCTGACCAGACTGGCGTATCGCTTAGGTTAGTCATCGCGATCGAGGCTGACGCAACAACGCCACCGTCTTTTGCGATCTGCACCGCAGCGGCAGCAGTGGCATAATCGCCAATTTTACGTTTCTGCTTTTCGTAAGCATAGCCCCCCACAGGGACCGCAAACGTGATCGCCGTCAGGACTTCTTCATCCTCGCGGGCCGTCATATAGGCCGCGTCATAGAATTCGCGCGCATTGACGACGCGATCACCGTCAGGCCCAATCAGGTGAAACTGCGCATCGAGGCACTGCATCAGACCTGGCATGTCATTGCCTGGATCGCCGTTCGCCACATTGCCGCCAACGGTGCCCATATAGCGGACCTGCGGGTCGGCAATTTGCAGCGCGGTCTCTTTCATGATCGGCGCGGCGGCGGAAAGCGCATCACAGTTGATGATGTCATGCTGCGTGGCCATCGCACCAATCCGGATCGTGCCATCATTGATCTCAATCCCGCTCAGCCCCTCAATGCCCTGCAGGTCGATCAGATGCGGCACCTCTGCCATGCGCAGCTTCATCATCGGGATCAGGCTGTGCCCCCCGGCGATCACGCGTGCATCATCGCCATGCTCTTGAAGAAGCGCAAGCACGCCTTCCATGCTTGTCGGCCTATAGTACTCAAACGCCGCTGGTATCATTGCTTCGCCTCCCGTTCCACAAATGAAATTCTACGGGTTAGGCTGTACACAGTCGCATGCCAAAGCTTGCGATTTTCAATGAAGTGCAGGGTGTTTTGCACGAAATGCGCCCTTGGCTGCACGAGTTGCGAAATCCTACAGACCCAGAAGGCCGCGGACGACTTTCAGATTCGAACGGCTGACCGGGACGGGCGGCAAATGAGCTGCCGCAAATCGGCAGACACCGTGATCCTTGAACCGCTCAAAGCGCTTAACCTGGCGGGGGTTCACCAAATAGCTGCTATGAGTCTTGATAAATCCGGCCGCCGTTAGCCGCTTGACCGCTTCGGTGATCGGCCACGCGCAGAAGTGCTGCGCATCATTCGTGTACACGTTGGTATAATGCCCCTCTGCCCGCACAAAGACCACATGATCAGGGTCGATCAGATGAGTCACACCATTGCGCTCGCACGGGATATGAAGACGCCGTGTCGCCGCTTGCGGCGTCGCTGGTGTGTAGAAAGGTTTCGGGTCTGCAACGGCTAGCTGCTGTGTCAGAGGCGTTGGTACTGATGGTGCCAGATCCGGTGACGATACCAGAACCGGTGACGGGATAAGGAACGTCACGCCCATCCACAGGAATGCACCAAAAATGATGAAACTGGAGATGATCACGACAAGCGCAAGTGTTTCATTGCTCATAACCGGGCCGAACTCGTTCAACGTCGGAACAGCGACAAAACGCGTGTTAGCTGTCGCGACAAAATGGACCGCGCAGACAGCAAAGCCGAAACACAGCGTGCCGAGCAGAATACTACGATTGGTCCGCCGGCCATAGGCAACCCAAAACGCCGCGATGCAGAGCCCAATCGCCGAGATCACTGATAACCCAATCCCAAGCGGCGTATAGACAGGCCGGCACAACTGAAGCCCCGCCATGCCGACGTAATGCATCGCAAGAATACCGACCCCCACCATTGCCCCGGCAGCGGACACCGTCGTCGGTGTCCTTTCGCGAAAATGCAAAAGCAGCAAAGCAGTCCCAACAATCAAAATAGCCAAGAGCGCCGATGCCAGCGTCATCGCGGCATCATAGTAGAACAGGATTGGCATCTGGATCCCAAGCATTGCAACAAAATGCATTGACCAAATGCCGCCACCCAAGGCGATCGCCGACGCCGCGATCGACCTCTTGCGCCGCGCAACGCTTTGTTGCGACAGATCCGTTGAAAGCGTCAAACCGGTGAAACCCGCCACCAAGGCGATCACCACAGAGGCGGCAACAAGCCCAAAGTTCTGACCTACGTCCAAAAATACCATGCCCATAGATGGCACCAATTTTTTGACAAATCAAACGTGGAGAGTGTCGTAAGCAACGCGAACCTTGGTAAACGCCTTCAGGCTGTAGAACCCAAACAAGAGTCCGCTGACGCGCGAATAAGAGTTGTGACCTTAGGACGAAAGATTGCCCCAAAATCGGCGGGTTATCGAAGCCGAAGCAACGTCCATCATCCAAAGCTTGATATCTTGAATGGGTATGTAAAAGATCGCAAGGCCGCTCTGAAATCCTAGCTTTTCGCCATGCCTGACACATCGCCTGTGGCCCTTCATCTGGGGATCGCCGATACCTGCACAAGCAGTTCACGGACCCGCAACTAGTCGGTGACAAGCACCTCACACTTGTCATGGCGTTTCAGGATTTCAGTCGCGAATTTCAGTGCAATTTTCTTGAATCGGCACTTTGAAACAAAGGATTTCAGCGCTTAACCTTCGTGATCCACGGCACGCCAAAGGTAGTTTGTCCGGCCATTGATCTTCGCGAAGATTTCGTCCAAATGTCACTTTTAGTTAAAATAACTGCGCATCCTACTGTAGGCGGCTGGCGGATCTGGGCGGCGAACAACGGGCCAAAGCTATTTCACCAAAACCGAACTGTTTCGTGGCTGATCTCGATGAAGAGTTCGTGCAATAG